>Ga0179593_1512727_pt1 | contig 12078 bp, 17 predicted proteins | sample CZODoug2_1_08_16_FD_185931 | JGI IMG/M metagenome (GOLD analysis project Ga0179593, IMG submission 185931) | Vadose zone soil fungal communities from Angelo Coast Range Reserve, California, USA - CZODoug2_1_08_16fungal (PacBio error correction) | ecosystem: Environmental > Terrestrial > Soil >...
TGGGGGCATCCTGGGTGAACCAGGGAAAACGGGAAAAGCGGCATTGACGCAGACATGCTGATGACGCAGGCGATCAAATCCGCGCCCCTTTCACTGCCTCGTGAGTAGTATGACGTCGAGCCGCGGCGCACGTATCGCTGTCATGGAGCAAGTGCCAGGCATAGGATTGCATGATCGCCTGGTGAGAGGGAGAACCAGACCCAACCGGTCGCGTGCCAAATCAGGAAAGAACGAATCGAGCCATTCCAGGTAAGAACAAAGGATAGAGCAGACCGGTGAAGAAAGTCGGCCACGAAAGGACGCCAAGGTTTTGGATGATCGAACAGCGGAGTAAGGGAGGACTGCATAAAAAAAAAGCGGGGGCGACGCGAAAAGGGAGAGAGGCGCCGATCAAGGAGGGAAGAAAGCGTGCTCCAAGCGCCTGAGAAATTGCATAACGTCGACGCGGACGAAGGAGAAGACAGAGGGGGCAGCATCGCAATTATACACGTAGCGCAGAGGAGAAATGGGGGGGGGGAAGAGGAGCCAGAACTTGGTGCGCAAAGGCCCGCGACCCTGCAACGAACATGGAGGGGCGATCTCAAGATGAAGGTCGAGCGCCAACGGCGGAAAAAGAAACCTGTATTCCGCAGGCTCGGGAGAGAAGAGGGGAAAGAAAAAGACAAGAGGACACATCACCATAAACGGTTAAGTGTACTGAAAGACCGCGTCAAAACTCTCTACCATCCTTGAGATGGGGGCCCATATCTGTAAGACCGCCGCTAGGTCGAACTGATCTTGGCTCTAGAAAGGTCAGGCGAGAGGGAGGTAGAAAAAGAAATGAAGACCGCCTTGTCAGCCTCAAACGAGCTCGTTCATGGGGGGACAAGGCCGAGAGATTAACGGGATCGAGTGGAGCCCTCGGAAGGATATGATGACTTGTTCGGCTCCCTGGTTGGGAAGAGAGGGAGAAGGTTCAATTGCGGCCTTGAACGGGGGGGGAACACTTTTCTGGATTCCAGGGAAAAAGGAGGTGAATTGGGAGGAAAAAAAGACTGGGCGGCCTGCGTCATGGTCAGGTGGAAAAATCTGTCATGTAAAGGGATGGAATGCGTTGTGGGATGAGAGTTTGAGGTCCGGAGAGAACACCGAGTCCACCAAAAGACTTGGAAGAGAGACATCGATGCCGGCTGTAAGTTGAGGACCTGGCTTGACGATTGGAACTGGTCTTCTGAAGAGGGCGGTTTTATGGGTAGGGGGGGAAGAAAGTCAGGGGACTTTTGTTTCTTGGCCGTGAGGAACGGGAAGGAAACGGCCCCTTCTTTCAGCCCGCGGTCTGAAAAAGCTTACGACATAGAATTTCGTTTGACTCCCTTCTTCACAGGGTTAGGGGGGAGAAAAAAAAAGGTAGCGGTGAGGGGGGGTTCAAAAGTTGGGGTGGCGACGCTGGGAGGTCCTGAAGAATGGGGGGACCTCCAAAAAGGACTTACGATCCGACAAGTCAACAGCCCGGGGGAAAAGGACGGCCTTGGAAAAAAGTATGATGTCAAATTAGACTCTAGCAACGGGGCGAGAAACGGCCACCTCCACGGGCCGTGGACTTTGACTTGAGGGAGAGGATGGAAGTATGGTGTATTAAGAGACTGCCAAAGACCCTTTCAGAAAAAGCAAGGGAAGGGAGGTCAAAAATCCACCTGTCAGGTCCAGGAAGAAAAGCCTGTTTGGGGAAAAAGGAGAGAGCGCAAGGACGCGCTTCGCCGAACATGAAAGCGAGATCGAACGAAGGGCGCCGTTGGGAACTGATAGGATGAGTTTAGAAGAGGAAAAATGGCCGCCAGCCTTGAATCGACGAACCGGGTGAACGGAACACCACGAGTTTAGATTCGCAGGCGTAGCGCTATTTGAGGCGCCTCTAGAACGACCGCAACAGTGGGACTTGATAAGAGTACCGGGAGAGCAGCCGAAAAGACGGGGCAAAAACCCAGATGCGAAAGGCTTGGGGGGGGGCTAAAAGGGATGAGGTAAAGTGTGAAACAGAGGTCCTGCTCGACCGGGGAACTTCCGTGGATCCGAGGAGGAATAGAAAGCGGCGACTCAAAGGGAAAAAAGTGAAGACATTTAAGTTGAAGGAAACACTGCCCAGGAGGGGTGTTCAAAGTGACCTGCCTTCTATGCGAAAGCCGGCTAGGCGGAGGGGAAAGAGGGGAGAGACGGAACAATAATGGGCCGAAGAATCAAGAATTAGAACGGCGATTTCAGGAAAATGCACTGAATTTGGGTCCAAGGACTTGTGGGGGGCAGGAAAAACGCCCTGCCACAGCGAACCCCAAAAGTTATTAACCAACAACCAGGGAGGACTGGAGAATCCGGGGAGGTTGGGACCAGTTACTGGTGGGGCGGCTGACCCTTTCGACACAAAAGGAGCAGTGGGGACACCAGGAAGGACGGCCGGGGTGGTCACTCGTATTTATAAAAGGATTGCATAGGTGGCCGGTCAAGAGAAGAGGGGAAAAATGAACGAGCCGAATGCGCAGAAACTGGAATGTCAAAGTGATGAGGAGGCAGACGTTAACTGACTATTTGGGGGGAAACTTGGTAGAAGTCCTACGCCCTACCGTCCTCCGTTAGATACGGCAGAGTAAAGGACGTCAGGAGGGGGCTTAAAAAGGACGATCACGGTTTGCCGAAGACACTGGAAGGTCGCCTCGGTCGTCCTCAAATATCCCAAACCTTGGGAGACTATAAGGGGGAATCGGGGGGAGAACAGGAAAAAAAGCAATCTAAAGCAGGGACTCCGAAAGGCTCGACGCAACGAATGGTCGTGGAATCCCCACTATCATCAACGTCCCGACTTCGTCGACTGAAGGGGGAGGGAGGAAAAGGGAGAGGCGGGCCGCGGTCATTCAAACGGGGAATACCTGGGTGGGAAAAGGGGATGGGGAAGAAAGCATGAGTGCGGATGGAAAGTCAGTCATAACCGCCAGAAAGCGATAAAGAAAACACGACCCTTGGGGGGAAGGGGGAGGGGAGACAGTCGAGGTTAGAAAGAACAAGAGGCTCGCGGGAAAGGGGAGGGAGAGAAGGTAGAGGCATTCAGGAGGATCTACGGAACGCGTCGTCACAAAGCAAAGAGCGACTAACGACCAGGGAAAGGGAGGGGGAACACAAAAGGAAAGAATTTCCTGACGCAGGAACCGATGGCAATGACGGAGATTGAAGGGAGAAAGAGAGACAGAAGAGACGCTGGAAAAAAAAAAAAAAATAATCGTCCATCCGAACTGCAGAAAGGTGTCGAGATCAAGCTGCCTCGTCTTCTAAAAAAAAGAAAAAAAACCCCACGAAAGAGGGCGAGGGTGATGTAACACACCATGAAGGGAAACGGGGGTGTTAAAAAAGGACCTGGGGACCCTGAAAGCTAAAGATCACTCGCTAACAGGAGTCACAAGGCATGAAATTCGGAAGCGGAAAAGAAAAGAGTCGGGACAGAAGAATAGAGCCTCTCTTACAAGTCGGGGAGAACGCCCGCGCGCCGACGACCTATATTGCAAAGAAGGAGGATAAGAGGGAAAGATCAAAGAGTGGAGAACTCTTGGCAGTAACCTATGGGGGATGTTGGAGAGGGGCGCCTCTGCGGCAAGGGCATAGGAGGAGCCTTGAGCGAGAGGAACGATAGTCGGTAGCACAAAAGTCAGCTTCTTAAGAGGTGGACGGCCAGTGAAGGCTTACCCATCGCGAGGGCTACGGCAAAAATAGCTCAAAGTCATGGGGCGAGGGAGAAAAAGAGGAAGGTCCGAGGCGTCCCTGCGGCGGGGCCGATATCTATAGGAAAAATCGGGTCGCCATGGCTTTTCAAGTGGGCCTACTACGGGAGGGCAAATCGAAACAAGGAAGGGATCTTCTTCGGACGGATTCGGCTTCTATGCTCAGGAAAAGCATCTACCTAGGTCAGGTACGTGGCGGGGGGGAGGGAGCACGACCAGGCATGGCGAAGGCGGGGGTTCAGAGGGTGAAGGCGAGGAGCATCGAGGCAACTACCTCACGAACGTCAACGAGGCGCCAAGGGTCTAAGGCGATGGTCATCTGAGCAGGGTTGCGCAAGTCAAGTACCGAACCTGGAAGGGAAAACCCACATCGGGGAGCACTCCGGATTCAACCTTCAAGAGGAGGGAGCCTGAAAAAGATCCTCGCCAACATACCGCGAGGAGGTGACGTTCGTGTCCGGGTCGTCTTCAACCTATAGGAGTAATCTCGAGCACACGGGACCTGCTGGAACCGTCGCCGTAAAACAGTAGGAAAAAGAAGGAAGGAGCAACTGCGGGACTGTAGGTATTGCAGACCATACGGTCAAGAGGACGACGATAAAGAGAAACAGTCACACATGGAGTGCTATTGGAGGGAGGATCGATCCGAAATATGTGCAGAAAACAGATGAAGTGCCACCTGTGAACGATGAGGAAACAAAAATGCATTAAAAGATGACCTAGGTGACCTTGGCGGGAAGAGGTGCTTCGTCGAGCCACGGCAGGAGGAACAACAGCATGGTCCAGGGAAGGAAAACGCTGATAGCAAATCGCCTGCCGTTCCTGGAAAAACGCGAAGTAAGCAGGGTTAACAAAATAAGGATAAGAGCATCGCGTGATATGGAAGGTGGGGACTCGTGTTGTGATCAGGGGGAAAAAAAAAGAATGGCGCGAGAGCTTGCCCGAATGAACAGGTGGCGGAACTGGGACACGACGTGACACTTACGAAGGAGAAGAGACGACCGCGAGGAGAGATGGGGGACCTCCGACTTGGGGGTGCGCCAACGCCGAACCGCTGGGGAAATTGGGAGGTGAGCTCCTCGGGAGGTGACGAACAGCAAGCGAGAACTGAGGGGAGGCGCAGAGCGCCGCAGTCAGATAGAAGTGCCCCATAAACCGGGCGCCAATCGCGGTAAGGAAGCAAATGCCATGGGGGGGGGAGGGCTGATCAGTGCATCTTTGAACGAAGGCGGCGGCTGAGCGTGCGGGAACTATAATTCCATTGACATGGGAACAGGCACAAAACACCCGGCTTCAAAAATAGAGGCCACCTCGACTTAGTAAGAAGGGTTTGTCCAAAGCGTTATAGCCGCCATTGACTTGGTCCGGGGAAGGCATTGGTCATGAAAAAGCGTCAAGGGACAATATGTAGGAGGGGGGGAGGCGTACGAGGACCACCAAGACTTGAGCGCGCAAGATGCCGCGTTCTGGAGGGAAGGAGGGAGATTGCGAAACTGGGTTGCGACGGCCGGCCTGAGGAAATTCCGCGACAAGAGGAACGCAAAAAGTAGAGGTTGAACTCACATTTGTCTGAGGTGGTTAAGGGGGGCGGTGGTGGTACCTACACTTACAGATCGACAAGCAGCCCGAGTGAAGCTTGGGAACGGAGGAGGAAGTTGATTTAGAAGATCGCGCGCTTGAAGCGGGTCCAATAGTGGAGAGGGATTCGCTGAAAACGCTGCGGTTTAGAACCTGCCCCTTGGAACACGGACCACAAGGCAGCAGGAGCGTAACGGATTCCACCTCAAAGTCGGGACCGTTTGAAAGGAAGGCTCGGGGCCAGGTGACTGACCTTCAGGAATAGAAGGGGATGCGGGGATATTTGGGGGGGGAGTAGCCTTATCAGCAGGCTGAAAAAGACCTTTAAAAAAAGGGATTGAGATAGCTCTGGGGGGAAGGGGGGCGCCGAAAGTCAAAAGGTGAGGGGGAAGATGCACAGTCGGCCAAACACGGCGGGGGGTAGGAGTGCACTGGGGGCCCTTCTGAGAGTAGCTTGCTATCGTCACGGTCGTAAGTAGAAGCAGCAGAATATGCCCATGTTGGACACGGGGAAGAATGCTTCCAGAAAGCGGGCCATTGGAAAAAAGAGGACAGAAGGGAAGGCTGCCATAGGAGGGAATCCCAAGCCGTTCTCGAAGATCTGTAGGGGAAGGGGATGGGAAGAAACGGAAACAAGGATGCCCCAGACGGAAGTCCGGAAAGGAGAGCAAAACCTGGTGTCCCAAGTGTTGGACAGCGCCAGGAACGGGGGAAAAAACGCCAAAAGAGATCTAAACAACAAGGAAGATAGAGAAGGGTGGTTTCACTAATTCTCTGGTGGCAGAAACAGAAAAGGACGGCAACGCATTTCTACGGACGATCAAAAAAAGAGGGATGAGAGGGGAAACATCCGAGACTCACTAACGCCCGACGCAGGAGGGGTAATCTCAGACTTACACTATTGACAAAAAAATAAATTACTGGCAAGGGGGTACGGACTACCTCTTGCTAGTAAAAAGTGAAGAATCGGGGAAATACAGGACGGATTTGAGTAACTTACGGTGCGATTCCAAGGGAAAAAGCTACTCATACGCATTCTTCGAGAAGGGGGATGAAAGCCACCTTTTGAGGAAATAGCGGCGCTACAGCACAACAAAAAAGTCAGTGTGGGTACGCGTCCCGAGTACCGGCGAGGGAAAAGCAAAAAACACTATAACTGATTCTGGAGAAAGAAAGGGGAACGGACTCGGGGGGGGCCGCGGGGGAGCGGGAAACGATAAAGGGGGTGAGGGTGGAACCTGCAGGTGGGGAAAGAAAATCTGGAGCTGGAGAAAGGGCAAGGGACGTCAAAGAAGAAGAAACGTATGCAAGAAAGACCCGAAAAAACCGTGTCGACTGACTCAAAAAAAAACTAAGTCTTCTGGGAAGGCAAGTCACTCGAGCAAGTCGGGGGGGGGACACAAATCTACTTAGAAGCAACACAAAGAACACAAAAAAAAATAAACATTAAATTTCTAACATCGACATCGAGCAGCTTCTTGAGAGAGGATGGAAAAAAGGGCCGAGAAGGAATTTTCTCTCAGAGCCGCGGTCAAAAGAAGATCAAAAGGCCTTCACATGCATATGCGGAGGGGTCCCTATAGTAGCGCAAAACTATAGCAATAAACCTCAGGGATAAACCAACACATCAACGTAAGGGGGTTCATGAAAACCAGAAAGTTAGAAACAACAACAAAAGTGGCAAGGAATTCACCATATGAGAAGGCACCGAAATAATTACGAAAGCAAAAAGTCATGGGGTCAGAGAGGTATCAACTCTTGAGGACGTTGAGGCGTATTCTCAAATCCGAAAAGAGAGGCAAAGAAATGCAGACATCAAATGAGACCGTGCAAAGTTTGGGGGGGGGGAAAGAGAAAGCAAAGGTTTGGCGGGGGAGGTAAGGGAGGGTGGGGGTCCACCACTTAGTTAAGAGAGAATATCGCCGTAACAGAGACTCGGGCAATCAACGGTCCTCTTAGCCGTACTGAGAAACAGGTCCATGAGAATGCGAAACAAAATCCTCCGCGGGGCCCGTTGCGCACAGGTGAGAGAGGAGAACCCCATACGTGCGCTTAGGGACGCTGTCTGCCGGCTGGGGCAAAGAGCAAGTACTCTGCTATTCAACACTCGGGTTAAAATCGGACGCGAATCCTCGCAAGGTCGTTTGGGGAGGGGAAGGCAACGAATCTGATAAAGTCCATTTCGAGCTTCTCGCGAGGGGTTCAAAAGGTGCTCAAAACTTGGGGAACTTGAGGAAAAAAGAGAAAGTCGGTCGGGGGGCCGCGACCGGTTGAGGGGTATTGAGCAACGGGCACAGAGATCAGCAACAAGCGTGGCAGAAGCTCCTGACGAAGAGATCGAAGGTGCTAAGCCCGCTAGACCAAGGCATCTAAGAACAGAGGGATCCCCCGTGAGCTCTCTGTCCAGGGGGGGGGGGCAAAATGGGTGCACTGAGAGAACGCCGTCTTCGGGACCATCACTACGATTCCCGACAGAGGGGGGAGAGGGACCGCATCTAACCCTCTTTCATGGACCAAAAGGTCTAAAAGAAAGGAGAAAACGACGGCAATGGGCTGGGGGGGGAGAAAAGGGAAGAAAAGAAAGCTGAGTAAAAAAGCAAAGAACTGATCTCTCAAAAACAACTTCGGAGGCGAGAAGAAGCTTGTTAAGGGAAGGGGGGGTTGAACCAACTTTGGGACAGAAAGAATATCGGTTGAAATACATGCAAACGAACGTCACCGGGACCAGGAGAGTTGGAAAAGGGAAGTAGGGCGACCGGGGAGAAATCTGAGAGGCGAAGAGGACCAGTCCAGGGAAAAAAATCAAATGGACCACTGCTTAAACTGATGAAAAAAGGCGCTCGGCGAAGGGGCATGGTAAGGAGAAGAAACGTATCAGAAATTCAGCCGCAGAAAGGGGGAAAGCGCTGAAAACAAGGGAGGGCAATCGCCGGAATGGAGATACCAAACACACGGGGGAAAAAAGGGAGGTCGCAAGGAAAAAGTTCAGACAAAGTAGGAAAAAACCGTGAGGGGGGAAGAAGAAGGAAAACGAAAGTGGAGACGACCGAGTCTGCTGCATAAACGAAAAGGAGCGACCGGGAGATGAAAATCGCAATATCAAAAAAGTAGCGAAAAAGGGAGAGACGTCGGCCGCGGCCGAACAAGTCAAATCATCCGGCACTTAAGCGAGGAGGAGGGTTGATCTATCCAACCTGGGGGGGAAAACGCTTCCCGACTGGGGACTGCGGGGGGGGGGAGATTCCGAGAATTATTGGGAAAGGCGGGGGGAAAAAAGGGGAGAAGTAACAAGCAGACGTGCTCTGGAGGGAGGGATGGAAGCCTCAGAAAAGAGACACACATTGTTTGATCAAAAAAGAACTCAAAGCTCAAGGAGAAAAAAATCAATTGAGGTAATCGGGGAGGAAAGATCAGTATACCTTCATTGAAAGCGATGACTGAGAAAAAAAGACTTAGATCAAAGATAGGGTAGTCCGCAATGAATGGATGAGAAAGAAGCTCGATTGAATCACTTTATCGGAGTGAACATCTGTCGATGGAGACGCCAGGTGGGGGGAAAGGAGTTCAGGGAAGGGAAAAAGGGGGTTGAATTGAAAACTGGAATCCGAGGGGTCGGAACACCTCCGGGTAAAAGAGAAAGGTCGTGGTGTAGGGTCACAGGAGGCGTTGTGAGGGGAGGAAGAGGAGAAAAAGGCGGGCCCAAGGACTTGAAAGACCTCGTAAAAATGAACTGAAGCTAAAAGGGTTCGGGGAGGAGAGGCGTGTTTATTTATTGATGAGGGAAAGAACCTGAAATGGGTCATAAGTCCTTGCAGATAACCCCTTCTTAAGAATGTCCATCAAAAAGGGAGATTCCATAAGAGAGAGCAATGGGAGGGGAATCCAATTGGCCGAAATGGTCGTGGGAGAAGGATGGGGGGGTGGTCCAAAGGGGCGGTGGAAAAACTATGGGAAATATTTGACTGTACTGAGAAAGGGAATCAAGATGCCTGAGTCAGGAAAAAAAAGGGGAGTTTTCTTGTAGAAGACGAAAGAGAACAGTCCACCTCGGAAACGAAATGGACTGGGGCATATGCTGGCTGCGGTTATTACTAAAGAAAAAAAAGGGCAACCGGAGGCCCAGAGGTAGGAAAACAACTGAAGGTTCACGCGAGTCTAAGGGGAAAAAAGGGAGCCAAACGAGGCGTCGCTCATTCACATTTGAGAAGTGCCGCCTGGTGGGGATAGTTGGTTAGGGTAGGGGTTAAGTGACCATTTCGACGAAAAGGAGGGTAGTGAGGAAAGAAAAGGGGGCCGGTACCACGGGCTTTAAGATGAAAGAAGGGGTCTCTTACGAAAAGAAGTGGGGAGCGCCGCAGAAGACCTCAAAAGGTAGGGGATAAGCAGCGAGGAGTCCGAAAAAAGAAGAAAGAAAGGGTCGTCTGCGACCGGATCGCAAGGGGAAGAGGGAGAAGTTAGGAAGGGAAAAGGAATCTTGAGTCGATCACGGAACGAGAGGTCGGAAAGAAAAACCAAACAAAGACAGGGGATCGGGTGGGGTAAAGTCAAACTCGATCAGGAAGGAGGTCCAAGTGAAAGAGAACAGGAAGGAGGCTGAAAAAAGATCGCTCCTGGAAGATAGTCTAGAAGGGATTGTCAATCACAGCAGGAGAAGGCTCTGTAGAAATCAAGGAAGGGGAAGGGGGAAAGGCGGGGTGAAAGGGGGGGACCTGCCACCAGGAACGGAGGAACCCCGGAGCTGTTTCGAGAAAAAAAAAACGGATGGAGAGAAAGAGATAAAGAGGGGGGGAGGGGGGGGGTCAAGACAAGGGTCAAAATGGGGAGGGCCGTTAACTTTCGCAGTGGGAAAGGACGGGAGATGCACAGGTCACTATCCCTAAGGAGGGGGGGGATAGGGACGGAGGGGTTCCGGTCAAATCCGATATCCAGAAAGATAAAGGGAGGGTGAAGCAAAGAAAAGAATTGGAAGATAGATTATGCAGGCCACTAAAAGGGGTACATTTTGGAAAGGGGGGAAACGCCTCCGAATACGGCCTCGGTGGGGAGTCAGATGACATGACAAAGAGAAGGAAGAAGAAAGGAAAAAAATCCGGGAGGAAAGAAGACACCATGAGTTATTCTAGCTAACTGTAAGTTTGCCCAAAAAGGGGGGGAGATATCTTCGCGAACTCTAAGGGAGAAAAAAAAAGGGTAAAAGGCCCTAAGTTCGTAGAAGGAAGAAGGAGGAAGTGGGGTCAAAGCAAATAGAAGAACCAACCGTCGATCGAAGGGAGGGGAGGCTAAGAACTTCTCCTGAAAGAGAGGAAGCCACACCCAAACGATACTGAAGGGAGAAAGGACCTGGGGGAGAAACTGCTGCGGCTGGAAAGGTGGAAGGTAGAGGCAATACAGCCAGCAAAGATATCACAGAAAAAAAATTACCTGGAAGTGGAACGAGCGGTCTAAGAAGAAAGAGCTGCTGGCCGACCACAAAGACAGAGCAAGAGGTTTTTCGCAGGGCAAGGTGAGGAAAAGAGAGTACCACTGAGAAAGGGGCACACTTGCAGAAAACCAGAACGCGACTAGCAACGAACCATGAAAGGGAGGTAAAAGAGAAAGATCAGCAGGCAGAGGGCTTACCCTTGGCCTCAGGGGACAAGGTGAAAGCTTCAGATCAAAGAAAGAAAACACGCCGCTTCGAGAAAGAAGAAAGAGCCAAATCGATGTAGGGAGAGGCGGTGGGGCGAGGTGGTTCAGCGAAAGGCACCCGATAAAGAAGCATGGATAGGAGAAGGGTGTACAAAAGCAGCCGGGGAAAAGGTGGGGAATGAAACAAAAGGAACCTCATGGGGGGAGAAGAAAGGCAAATGCAAGCCGCAAGTACATCCAACAGGAGGAAAAGTTTGAAAAGGGGGAAGAGCTACTTGAGAAAGCAGCTCGAAACCTTGTTCATCCTAGGAAGGGGATACGTATAGGTGACGTACCATTGGTGACTGTAGTAGACTCGCTTACTCAGGAGAACTCCGTCCGTCTATTCAGAAGTGAAAAGAGAGGGGCTGGGGGGGCCTAGAGGAACATATCATAAAAAAGAGATTTGTAGGGTATAAACCTGGAAAGGTGGTCTGGAAACAGGCTGCGCGCACGAATAGAAAAAAAGAGAAGGAGAAAAAGAGTTGACCTCTATCGCGAGATCAAAAGGAATGGAAGAGAAAAAAAAGGGAAAAATTTCGGTTTGGAAGAGGGAGGAAACAAAAGTAAAAGGGCACTCTGAGGAAAACCAAAGAGAGGGCAGAGATACGGAGCCTGCCTAAGTGGATCTGAACAGGACGGGGGGGGGGGGAGGCCTTCGGCATTCGAAGTAAGGAGGAAAGACGAGAAAACAAATTATGCATAGGGGGAAGCATCTTCTCAGGAAAGAAGAAAAGAAATTCCTGAGGTTTCATCAATCCCAGCCTTAGATTTCACGAGCGCCAACAAGGGAGGAGTCTAGGAGAAGATTGCCGACGGGTCTGCACGGGGAAATAGGAAAGGGGGGGCAAAGCGACTACAGGCTCTCCATCCGTATGTTGAAAGAGGTGGATGTGGGGGGGGGGGAAGGAAACGTCCTGCAGCCATAAAGTGGAGGAGACGGAAATGGTATGCAAGTCCATGACGGCGAAAGAAGGAGGGGGGCAGGGGCTAGGAAAGGAAAAAGACTAGCTTCGTACCGGCTCGGCGAGACTGGAGAGTGGGCATGGAGGGAGTTCGATGATCACACAATGGGGGGGAAGGAATACCCGCC
>Ga0179593_1655334_pt1 | contig 12078 bp, 19 predicted proteins | sample CZODoug2_1_08_16_FD_185931 | JGI IMG/M metagenome (GOLD analysis project Ga0179593, IMG submission 185931) | Vadose zone soil fungal communities from Angelo Coast Range Reserve, California, USA - CZODoug2_1_08_16fungal (PacBio error correction) | ecosystem: Environmental > Terrestrial > Soil >...
GGGGGGGACGTTTACCAGGACGATCTGTTGAGCGAGCAGCGAAAATAGCGGCCCGCTAAAAGAAGGGCTGCCCCGCTGTTCTGGCGTAAATCGGCGGCGGGTACAAACGGACGTCCTCGGGAGAAGGAAAGTCACCCAGGGGGGAGGATGCCGCGGGCGATAGAGCGCACCTGCTGGGAAAAAAAAAAACCTGGGAACTGCGGGAAGCCCGCATGCATGAAGGAGGAATGCGCAAAGCACTTCGGTGGGAAAAGGGGGAGGATGACTAAACGATGAAGGAAAAAAAAGGTTCCTTTGTCGGCAAACCTGGCTTCTTGGAGGGCGGGGGAAAATGCTCGAGTCACGAATCTCGGGGGAAAAAAAGTCAACCCGCAAAAAGGAAAGTGGCCTTGGCCGGCCGAGGAGCGGCCTTCCTGAGAAAAAGGCTCGGCGCAGGGAAGCGGGATGGCGCTGGGGGTGGCCGTAGGGGAAAGGGGCAGCCGAAAAAAGGGCGGCGGAGGATAAAAAACAAAAAAAACTCCCTTGAAAACACGCGCCCTCGGAGAAGCGGCCCACCGGATGACCGCCCTGCAAAAGGAACAGGGGCATGAACTTAGGCAGCACCGGAAGGGGACCGGACCGAAAGGGGGGAAAAAAAAAAACCCCTGCTCGCAAGCACGGTGTCGTCCTAAAAAGCTTTCTGGCAAAAGGGCCGTGCCCTGCGGAGGGGCGAAAAGGCGCAGAAACGATGGAGACACCGTGCCACGGTTCGGAGGGGCTTAACATCGTCGTGGGGGGAAGAGCCTTTCGAAAGAAAGCGGGGAGGAGGACCCCTGTAAGAGGGTTCAGAAAAAGGGGGAGACGCGGCGAAAAGTCCGGCATAGCGAAAAGGGGCTGGGCCCTTCCAGGACGCTTTGTCTTAATAAAAGGACCGGTTGCCAAAAAAGGAAACAAGAAGCTAAGGGTCAAAAAAAAATGACAAGGGGGGGCGGGGAAGCGCACTAAGGAAGGAACGGGCTAGAAAGTGGGGGAGACGGGCCGCCGAAGGGCGCGGGGGAAAGGAGGCGCAGGCCGACCACCAGGAGAAGACGGGGCCAATCCGTGGCCGGGAAGGGGCAGCATGTCACAGTAAAACAAAAACACCCTCAGAAAAAGGCGAACAGGGTTACAAAAAAAAAAGAAAAGGGACGACGGTCATCGGCAAGAGGTCAAGGAGACCCTCACAACCCGGTCGAAAAACAAAACCTGCAAGCTCTGCAGAAAGGGGACCTGAATGGGGTTAAACCAACGGGGAAGGGGGGGACTCGCGGAAAAACTCCTAAAAACGCTTCGGCTGGTGGACGACGAGGACAAGACCTTCACCATCACGAAAAACGAAACACAGGACACGGGGGTTAAAAACGGCACAGAAAAGGGAGGACTAAGGACCGCCAAGATCGTTTAAAGAAAAGAAACTCGTCGGGCGATACGAGTGGGAGCGAAGAACTACATGCCGACGGAGTGCTGAGGGAAGAAGGGGGGGACGATGGGCTGGAAAAGGGAAAAAGGCAGGCGTTCGTCCTCAAGGGGCCGCCAAATCGCTGCGAGGGGCGCTCGTGGCTGCTTAGAAGCGTGACCGGCAGACGGCAGGAGGGACTGAGACGGGGAAGGAAAGGGAACGGGCAAAGGTGTGGCCGGCGTCGCCGGAAACTGAATCGAGTAGAGTGCCGTGTAGGGGGGAAGCAGGGGGGGGGGCCTGCACCGGAGGGGACTCGAACTCGGGGGGGTAGAAAAAAACGCTGGCCCCTGCCGGGTCTTTTCTCGGGAGGACCGGTGCTGGGGAGGGACGGCCGGGGAGGGGGGGCAAAAAAGGGGGCAGGCCAGACCAATAGCGAAACCGGTACAAAGAGCCGGTGGCCCTTCGGGCAGGGACTTGTCTCGCAGCCAGGGGGGAGGTAGGCCACAAGACATGGGGGGGGAAAACGCACTGACGAAGGTCAATCTCCTGAAAAGACCTGGGCGCTCCCCCAAAAACAGGGGGAGCCGCCAAACGGGGATCCAGGTTGCTGGCAAACAGGAAAGGCCAGAGAAAAAAAAAAGGAAGAGAGAGACGAGGTGAGTCGAAACCTGTTCGCGGCGAAAAAGGCCGTTGCTCGTGGCCGAATGACCGCCGCTAAACGGCAAAGGAGAGGAAAAGGAAGGTAAGCAGAAGAAAATGGGAAAAGCAAAAGGAACTCGAGAGAAAAAAAAGAGGTGGAAAAGTGGGCCACGGTTCGGCGAAAGCGGGGGCTGGAACAAAAACTCGCGTCGGGGGGGAAGGAAGACGCCAAGGGGGGGAAAAGGGAACGAAACGGGGGTCCAGGCAAGTAGAAGGAGCACTTAAAGTTCGGAACAACACCCGCTGCGTACTGGAAAAATCGGGCCGTCGTTGAGAAGGCCGTTCAGTCAAGGGAAAAAACACAGGCCGCTGCTGTACGCAAAAACAACTGCGAAAAATCGCATAAAACACACAGAGGGGGAAAAGAAGCAGTTAAGCCGGCAAGCGCGTGGTGGGCCAGTGGGCTGAAAACGCCGCCGGGAAACAAACGACGACGAGAACGCAAAAGGTAGAGGGGTGTCGAAGAAAACACGGGGGAGAAGAGCCAAGTGGAACAAAAAGACACCCGCCGTGATAGCAACACCGACTCCCGTGGGGCGTCATCCCCTAGACGAAAGGGGACAAGAACCCCGAGACAAAAAGAGCGTTGGAAAGAAGGAGAGCAAGAAAAAAAAAGGGGAAGGAAAGATTGAAAGGAAAGGACTCCTTCCGGAAAGGGAAACTGCGGCCCCGATCAAGGAGGATTCTTCCTCTACCAGGAAGTACTAGCCGGGAAAGGAAGGAGGTGAAAGGGGAAGTCAGCTCGCATTTCAAAAACCCTTGTGGCGGAAGGGGGGGTTCTCCAGTAAGGTCATGAAAAAAAAAAGGGGAAACCGGCCTCAAACAGGGCAGAAAAACGAAAAAAAAGGAGGAGAGAAGGGAACTTCCCTGCACAGACTACCAGATTCTATTGCAGAGGCGCAACTTCTTCTTTCTCATGGGAAGGGAGGGGAACCGAGCGATTGGAAAAGGTAAGAACCAAGTGGAACAAAAGAAAGAAAAAACCAGGAAGAGAATCACCCTTTCCTTCAAGGGTCTACCCCAATACCTCATTTTCATCGAAAAGAAGGAACCAAAAAACAGAGATCTGCGAAGGGGGAGAAGCCAAAATCAACTGCCACAACCACGTCACTTCTACTAAAGAAAGACAGGGAGGCGCAACCTTGTCAAGAAAGGGAGCAAAAAGGAAAAGGGACCAGTAGAGAAGAAACACTTCCTCCTCAACAGCATTTCCTAGAGTGATCATCAAAAAAAAGAGAGAGAAAGGGGGGAACCCCGAAAGGTTATGGAAAGGAGGGACGAAAAAGAATAGACACCGATTGCCGACAGACCCAACCATTTTCCAAGGAACGACTTCCAAAAAAGCGGAAGGCATCTGAAAGGGGAGAAAGGTTTGGCTAAGGACCACGTTCCTAGGAGCCAAGGGTCTGTTAAATGACAAACTTTTTCTTAAGGAAGAGTAGTAGGAGTTGAATGTTAGCGGGAGGTGTGAACGTTATTGGAAGGTCCACCTTGTAAAGAAAAAAAACAGGGGACCACCAGACGATCAAGGGAAAGGGTGTCCCAAAAAAGCACCTGCCGCGGTGAGCGGTGATCCCCCCGCAATCAAAAAGTCCCCCAAGGAAGAAAGAGAGGTGGCGACCGTACCTGTGGGGGGGTGAATTTGGACGATCTAAGGAGAGAAGGCAAGGAGGAAAAGACCCTAAAAAAGGGGATGTGGGAAAGGGAGGACCCGTCGCCAGAACCCTAGGGTTTTGGCACTTTGTTCCGTCCTCCTGGGGGAAAAAACAAGCAAAGGGAAAAAACAAAAAAAAGGGAGGGGGGGCAAAAAGAAGGTCGTCTAGGGGGTCGTTCCTTCTCAAAAAAATGAATAAACCTTCGAGAAAAACAAAGACGTCAACAAAACAAAAAGCTAGGGCAAGAATCTAACAAGAAAAAATGAGCCGGAAAGTGGCAGGAAAAACGGGAGGTTTTGCCACAAGAAACGCCATCGAAAAGGAAGGGCTGCGAAGGCGGTCTCAGAAAAAAAATCTTCCTGGCCCGTAAACCTGTAAAAACTGCCGAATCCAAAGGAAGGAGAGGGATACGGACCAGCGGAGTGCCCAGGAAAAAAGAGGAACAAGTGCAGATAAATCAAAAGACGAACTTAGCAAGAAGAGTGGGTCCCAAAAAAGCGAAGTGCTGCGGAAAAAGATCCTTCGTCAAGACGGCGGTCTTCCTCAAAGAATCAAAAGGGGGGGCCGGATTGAAAGTCGGACTTACAACTACCTCGGAAAGGGCAGGCTGTCCTCAAAAGACCCACGGGCAAGGGGTGAATGCTCTTAAAAAAAAGCCCGAAGGTGATTAAAGGGAAGAAGGGGTCCAAAGCACATCAGGGTCATCCTCCCCGCAAAAGGTGCAGGGTCTTCGTCGAAGGCCCCACCTGGTACTGTAAAAATCGCAAAAGAAGGAGGCACGGGAAAAGAAAGACAAAAGAGAGCATCGCGTTCCCTTCTTCAAGGGGGAAACTAAACGCCAAAAGGGAAAAGGGGGAAGGTTAGGGGGTGAAGAGTAATCGGTACCCGAGGGGGCAAAGAAACACTAAAAGGGTGGGCGCCGAAAGCACAAGTGAGGAGTCCAAGCCACAACCGCCGTGGCTGGCTGGAACGCCGTAGAGTGCGGAAGAAAATCCCAGAGTCAAAAGAAAAAAAAAAAAAACAGAAGGGGAAAGGAAAGTGGGCAAAGGGGGGGGTGGCATGGGTGCCAGAAGAAAAAAGAAAGCCGGCGGTGAACGAACAGAACAGCGAAACCGAACTCTTAGCGGGAAGAGGGGGGGGAGTGAGCAGATACACGAAAAAAAGACACGACCGAAAAAGAGAGAGAAAAAAAACAAACAAGCGGAAGGTGTGAGGTCGTGAAAGAATCTGTGAGCGAGCAGCGAAAAGGGCCCCTACGCGTCAAACCAACTCTGTTCTGCTTGAGAAGACGGGGGTTACTCCGACAAAAAAGGAAACGGCCGCAACGATCAGGAAAGGTCAAATAGGGAGATCGAGGGGAAAAAAAAAAAAGGGGGGGGACGGCATGGAGGAATGCCGCTCCTCATCGTTCCGGCGGACCAGCACGTGGCGGGGGGAGGGGGAGAGGGATCAGAAGAAGGAACTGGACGGCGGACCAGAGAGGTCTTCTGAGGGGAACCGTCACCTATCTGAAGGGTGGGGGCCTCGCCCCCTTCTCAAAGGTGGGCCGTGGCCGGACAAGCTTCTGCACTTAAAGGAGACGGAGGAATTGCAAGGGGAGGGGTGTTGGAAAGGTTTTCGTCTATCCGAAGGCGTCACCTTAGTCGATGATCAAGAAAATGGTGGGGAAAGGGTGACTCGCAAGAAACAAAGTGCATAGGGGAAAAGGCGGGACCGGGCCTTACCGAAAAACCGGCCTTTGAGGGGGGGGCGACCTATTACATGCTGCTCTGAAGGGGGGTGTCTTCAAAAAAAGCTGACTCTTCAGAAGGGGGGAGGTCCTGCGGAGGGAAAGAAAAAGAAGCCACATAGAACTTCTAAGGACGAGTCAAGGGAGGAGGGACCTTAACAAGTCGACGCGCCGTTTCAAGGAAGGAGGGAAACCTGTCGTATGGGAAGAGAGGCTCAAGCGGCGGGGATAGGAGGATCTCTTCAGGGACCATGCTCGGAAAAAAGAAAGTCGGGACGCGGTGAAACCGGGGCAAGGGGTGGCGAAGAAAACCAAAAGAAGAAGTGTCAAAAAAAAAACCCGTCGAACCCAGAACGGGAACTTCTTTGTGGGGGGGAGTCTTCGCGGGTGGGTGGTGGACTGAGGTGGGGAAGGACCGAAAGGATGTGGGAAAAAGGAGAAAAACAAAGAGGGGGGCGACTGGAGAAGTTGGGCATTTCTTGGGAACAATTAAAAAATAACCACAATAACTCAGAAAAACAAAAAACGGGGGAAGCCCCAAGGGAAAAGGCCCGTGTCATAGAATATTCCGAAAAAAAAAAAGAGAATCGACCCTCAAAAACACGGGGAACCCTAAAAAAACAAAAAAACTGAGGGGAAACCAGCCGGTGGGAGGAAACCGCAAAGAGAGGGGGGCTGTAGCTGGACAGCAAGGCAACCTAACCTCAGGAAAGGGACAATTTGTCAGCCGTGTCACAAAGAACCACTCAAAAAGGGGGAAGAAGCCGAATTCTCTCGAAGAAAGAATCTTGTAAAAAAAAAATACGTCGTCGGAGTACCACACGGACAAATCGCTCAAATGGCAAGAATACAGGACTCGACGCGGGGGAACGAAAAAGTCACTGTGGCACAAGTTAGGAACGGCAGAAGAAAAGGGGGGCGTGAAAAGAAAAAAAAGAAACCTCTTGGGGAACCAGAAAGAGTGCGGGCTCTCAAAAGTGCAAAAACTCCGCGGAACGGCGGGGATGCAAACGGTGCGTGCGTAGAAACGGGAAACGGAAAAAAAAAAAGCGTTTGGAGGCATCGTTCTCCGACTGGATGATATTCCGAGTGCTGGCTGGCCGGCTGGGGGGGGTGGAAAGGAAAGAAGCGGAGGGAAAGCCTCGCTGTAGATCGGGGGGCCCCTTCACGGTGGGGAAAAAAAGGGGGTACAGCCTTGCTGTCAAAGGTGCTGGGATTGGAAAACTCGCGGCCAAGGAGGGAGGGAGTGTCTCCTGGCAAAATCAAACGGCCTCAAAGGAGGGAGGAAGGGGAAACAGTTGGAGAAAAACTGGGAGACGGGATGGACGCTCGCGGCCTTGGACCGTCGCGCAAAAGGGACCAGGTTTCTTGTGGAAGGGGAAGAGGGGACAAAAAAAAAAAAAACAAAAAACAAAAGTAAAAGAAACCAAGGAAAATCTCCATGAAAAGGAAAAAAAACCACCCTGGGGGAAATGTCGCTCGTGCATGAGACTGCTGCGCTCAGAAATGGAAAATCTTCTCTAAGGAGAAAAAAAAAAACGGTCGCGAAAAGAAGGGTGGGGCAAAAGAAGGCTAAACGAAGAAGAAGAGGGTCCCTGCCGTTCCTCAAAGACATCATGTCCAGCGCAAAAGGGTCGGCCTCTAAAAAGAAAAAAAAAAACGGAAGAAGGGGGACTGAGGGAGTGGGGCCACGTCGAGAAAAAGGGGCCAACAAAATAGAGGAGGCCTAAGGGTGTCCCTCTAACGGGGAGGAATGCCGTTGCGCGAAAAGAAAACGTTTCCGCAACGGAAAAAAGGGGGAACTACTGGACAACACCCGCGCTGGGGGGGGGAGAGAGAAGTTGGATGCCGAAAAGGAATCCTGGCCCAACGAACGAAGCAACTGCTCCCAAATCGTAGAAAAACAACAACAACAACGGCGGATGGGAGATGCTCAGTTGTGAAGACGGAAAGAAGGGGGTGTGGGTGCCTGGAACGCAAGAAGACCGAAAAAACTGTTTTGGTTGGGGGAAAGAACAGGAAACGTTGTGCTAAAGACGGGGCCCGCCACGGGGCAAAATCCCGTTCGATAAAGACACCAAAAAAGGAAGAAAAAAAAGCCGAGGTTGGGGGGGAAAAACGCAGTCGGAAAAAAAAAAAAAAACCTGCCCACACCCCTGTCCTCCGGGATCTCTTGGCTGAGACTGAAGAGGAACGTCAGCAATTTCAGGAGGAGGACGAGAGAGAGGGAAGGGGCACGTAGGAAAGAAAAGAAATTGAAATCAAGTACAAAGAGGACCACTCTAACCTTTGCAGGGACGAATCTAGCGCGAAGGACCCTGAGCTGACAAGCGAAAAACAAAGGCCAACTAAAAACCTGTGGCGGCTGAAAGGCGCCATTGAAGGAAAACCGGAAACCCTTGTATTCCTTCCAGGGACACCACTCCCCCCACAGCTAAAACTAACCGCAAAAAAAAGAAAAAACTACAAATCGAGGCCAAACAAAAAAAAGGGGAAAGGGACGGGGCAAAACAGGAGGGAGAAAATGGGACCTGCTCCTTCCCGGAAAACTCTTGGCCGAAGCGGACATAAACCGAAAAAGAAAAATCACCGGAAAAAAACCAAAAGCAAAACCCTTCATTTTCCAGCAAAAAGAACCCGAAAAGGGAAGGGGGCGCAGCCTCCAACCCCCCAACTCGAAAAGGAAAAGAGAAAAAACTTCAATAACGAGAAAATCAGTTCTTCTCTCGGGGGCAAACCCTTCCCAGTTACAACGGACAAATGCTTAAAAAGTGAGCAAGAAACAAAAATGCGAAAAAGAAGGGGGTCCAGGAGGGTCACTAACAAGACACTTCCTCCTAGGGCGATTATGGAAAAGAGGAGGGACGAACGAGGAAAATAGCCGAGTCCAGGAGCCACCGGGGGAAAGCCAAAGTCCCTCAGGGAGGGGAAAAATTCCTAGACGTTCCATTTGAAGGAAATGTTTCCAATCCAAACTCTGCGAAGAAAAAGGGAATGACAAAGCGGCAGCAACAAAAGGGGCGTTCTTGCCCGTAAAACTGTAAAAAGGGGTTTCGTGTGTGGGGGGAAGGAATGTTTTGCAGGGTGACCAAACGAAAGGAAGACATGGAGGAAAGAAACATACCAGTCTTCTCTTGGAAAAAAAAAAATCACATCCATCGGTTCAACCAAAAAGCGGAAAAAAAAAAAAAACAGCAGGGAGGCCCACAGAAGGGGGGGGGGATTGTTAAAAGAAAAACTACGGAAAATCCAAGAACCCGTACTTCGGACGCAGTGTTCTGGTGTGGGAAGAAACGGGAAAACCCGGTTCGAAGAAGGACAAGGAGGGGGGTGAAATTTCAATTCCAAACCGAAAAAAAAAAAAAAATTCACCGGAAGGGACGGCCTTCCTCCGTAAAAGGGAACCGACGCCTAGAAAAAAGCCCGCCGTCAACAAAGAAGGACGCAAAAAGAAAGCCGCCCACGACGTACGGGGGGGGGGGGAGGACAAAAAGGTTTGAAAAAAGGGAGCTCGGTGTCCTGAGGGCCACGGTCATCAGGAAAAGGCGAGCTGAGAAAAGAAGAAAAATCCAGGAAGGAAGCCAGCGAACGAAAGAAAAAGGGAGCTGCCTAACCCGAAAGAGAGGGTCGGGTTCCTAAAAGACCTCGGGAACGGAGAAAAGAAGATGTCAGAAAAACGAATCAAAGTCACAGCATCTGTCTCGGGAGGAAAAACCTCCGCAGGCAAGGACAACAAAGCTTCGCAAAAAAACGGCACACCTGAGCCCCCTGTGACGAGAAAAAAGGAAGGGAAAGCAGAAAGGGAACCGTGGCCTTCCCCCGGGGCGCCCGAGTGCGCGGGGCCTTCAATTGAAAGGAAAAGCCCTCCACACAGCCGTACGAACCGCCAGGGAAGGCCACCAAAAAATCTACTCGGCAATGCCGAGCAGGAGCCCGGAAAGAAGAAGGAAGAAAAAAAAGGCAAGAGGGGTCGCAAACAGGCCGCCGGTCAAAGGGCGCGTCACCGAGAATAGGGGGGAAACCGGAAAGAAAACCAAAGCCCAGTTCAAGTACAAAAGTCACCGGCTGCAGAAAAAAGTCATCGCCAAAAAAACCAGTCTCCAGAACGGAAATATTCTTCAAAAAAAAAGGCAGTCCCAAGCAGGCGCGCCAAAAAAAAGCTCTATCGCAAGCCCGCGAGAAAAAAAGACTTGAAGGAAAAGGATGAAAAAAGACGAGGGATACGCCTCCGAAGAGCACTGCAAAGAAGACTATCGGGCAGAAAAAACGAGGGCAGACGGGCCTCAGAAAGATCGCAAAAGGGAGAATGTCAAAGACGCAAACATTGAGGAAAATCAACAACAACAACGGAGGAAGAAGAAGGAATTGTGAGGGGGGGAGGACCAGAAAAACGAGCGAAGAGGGAACTCAACTCGAAAAATTCAAACGGGACAGAGAAGGGGGACTGTCCTTGCAGAAAAAGGGGGTACCCTGCGGCGGTAAGAAAAGGCCTCGAAAAAAAACGAAGACATGCGGAGGATAGAGGGAGGGGGCATAAAAAGAGAATGGCCCTGGGCCTGGGAAAAGCGCCTCAGAAAGTGAAAAAAGGGGAGATGGCAAAAAAAGAAGGGGCAGGGGAAAAAAGGGGAAAGGCTGCTCGTCAGCAAAGGTCCGTTGTAGGCCCTGGCGTCGGGGGGGAGGAAAAACCAGAAATAAAAAAGAGAGCAGAAAAAAGTGCAAAGGGAGCATTGGCCGTGGAAAAAAAAAAGGGCCTCTCTGGAAAAAAAGTGGCCGGGGGCCGCCTGGACGGCTGCCCGGGGGGAAGAGCAGGGCAAGAAAAAAACAGGTGAGAAAAATCGAACCTTCAGGAGGAGGGGGGAAGCGCGCTCCAGGGGGAAAGCGACGCGCCGAGGCGAGGCGGCCCCGGGAAAAGCCAAAGAAGGGGTCAAAAAAACGAAGATAAAAAAAGAAAGAGGGGTTCGACGAAACTCACGCGCGGGGAGAACTTCGCGACGCTTCGGTCGCCGTGGCCTTGGATGGAGCAGACCAGAAGACGGAACGCCTTGCCGAGTCTAAAACCGAGGCTTAAAGGAACGTCGTTTCAAAACAGCGGGAGAGGACAAGGAGAGGGTTTCGGCAGTCGTCGCAAAAAAACGCGGCGGCCGGGTCAGACGTCCGGAATCTCGAAAAAAGGACGGACTGAGGGAAATGCTGAGCCCGGGGAAAGTAAACACAAAAAAAGCAAAACCACGTGCGGGAGGTACGTCGTGTGGGCGGCTACGTCGGGAAAAAGTGGTGGTGGAAGGGGAGGGCCGCCTAAGTCTGAAGGAAGTAAAAAAAGAACGACAAAGAGACGATTGGTGGCAACATTGGAGGAGTTCACATAAGGGTCCAACCACCCCTCACAACAGTACCCGGCTAAAAGAAAGCAAGGGGGAAATTGACAGAAACCTAGAAAGGTAAGCTTTCAAGAATCTCCCCGAAAAGGGATGTGTCAGGCCTCACGCGGGCTGCGGCCATAAGGGGGAAGAACGATGGGAAGAAACTAGAAAGCGGAAACTGACAAAACAAGGGGGGGGGGTCGCCGAGACGGGGTGACCTGCAAAAGAGAAGTTTAAAAAAGAAAACAGGGGCAAAGCAAAGGAGCAGCCAAAAATCGGGGGGCGTCGTCGGTCGAAAAAAAATCGAGTGAGGGGGAAACATCCGCTAAAGGGAAAAGAGAAAAAGAATTGAAAAAAGGGGGCGGGCGGAAAAGTCGTTCTAAATCATGGGGGGGGGGACTCATCTCGGCGCAAAGAGAGCTCGTGCTGCTGAAAAAAAAAAGAACGCGGACCTTCAGGAAAGCGGCGTAAAGAGCGAAAGGGACCCGCAAAAGGGAGTTGGGGCCAGGCAAAAGGGGCCGAACTGCTGATCGGGGAAAAAATGGGGACCTGGTTCTGAAAGGTGGTCGTTGAAAAAAAAAAAAGGAGAGGAATAGAGGGCGGGGGGAGAGGAACCTGCAGGAAGTGAACAGGCCCAAAAAAAAAACGGCAACGGTGCTTGGGGATGGGGGGGGGGACGCGCGGTGGAACGGGGGGGCGGTGAGAAAGGGCCCAGTCGCTAAAAAAGGATTCAGAGAAAGAATTTTGCCCTAGACTCGCAAAGCGGGACAGTCCGTCGCTCAGGAAAACTCAGCGGGGGGGAGTGGTGCCGGCAAAAGGGAAGAGGCCGGGGGAAAGAAAACTTCAAAAAAACCCGGGTGGCATATGGGGAGTGTGTCTCTGTCGGGCCGAGGGAAAGCCTCGGCCTGAAGTCGACTCAAAAGAGAGAGCCAGAAGAAGAAAGCAAAACACCTCCAAGCGACGGATCAAAAGGGCCCAACCAGAAAACGTTCACCCTCTTCCTCATCATGGGCTGCTGGCCGTTTCGGCCAGAGGGCCGTATCCGACAACTATGAACGCGGGAAGAATCGGGAAATCAGGGGAACCCCTCCCGAACCCGAAACTAAGGGTGCGCCAGCCGTTTTCGGGCGTGGCCCGAACAACGTTCAAGATCCTTAACGACCAAAAAAACGGAAAAGGGCGTCACTGAAAAATTTTATTAGTAGGAGCCACCAAAAA
>Ga0179593_1391400_pt1 | contig 12077 bp, 12 predicted proteins | sample CZODoug2_1_08_16_FD_185931 | JGI IMG/M metagenome (GOLD analysis project Ga0179593, IMG submission 185931) | Vadose zone soil fungal communities from Angelo Coast Range Reserve, California, USA - CZODoug2_1_08_16fungal (PacBio error correction) | ecosystem: Environmental > Terrestrial > Soil >...
CCCGCAAAAGGGATCTCGTCCAGAAAGGAAGTAGAATTATACACAGTGGCGGGTCGGAAATGGACCACTCATCTCAGAAAAGCAAGGCAAAATAGTTAAAGCCGAAAGAAGAAAGGGCCAGACCAGAACCGTAACCAAACGCAATCGAGCAGTCTGAAACACTGAAAAGAAAATCTCGATCGGACAGAAGAAGGGGGGGATTGTCGGGGAAGGGCACTAGACGCGTCGAGCACAGTGGTCGAAAATCATACTCGAAGTCGTTCAGACCATAACTACAAAAGCACTCAGAAACGGCCGAGTCATAGATAAAAGTAAGTCGCTGGCTCCAGGCACTAGAAAGTGAGCACGAACAAACCGGCTGGGCTAAACAAAAGGGGACTTTAGAAAAGGGGGCGGAGGAGAACACAGCCTTGGGGGAAACTGAAGACGAATGGGAAAATGGGTTTTCAGAGAAACAATGCTCGAACGAACATATTAAAGCACGGTCGCCTTGCGCGCTAAGAGGGGAAGGGGAGGTGGAAAATTATCAGAACCCCAATAATATTGAAGACAAAAAACAGTCTCTCTCGTGAGTCGGGGAGGGGAGGGGGAGGAGAAAAGGGCAAGAAAAAGAAAAGGGAGTGCACCTGGAAGGTATCATAAACCCTAAAAACGGGAATGAGTCTGGTAAGAGGGGGGAAAATAGAAAAAAAAAGGCGTTGTTGGGACATCCGTGGGCAAACCCACCTGTCGCTCATCCCTTCTTTACTAATAGGAGGAACCGAGGGCTCGGCGCATCCAAGGAAGGGTTCGGAAAAGTCCCAACCGAATTGAGCTTAACTAGAATGGCCGTCTCTGGGAGAAGTGAACCACGGGGCGAGATCCATCGAACATCTCGGGAGAGGAACCGCATGAGGGAAAAAACAGGAAAGAGAAGATACGGGAGGTTTCAGGGGGGTCCTCATTTTTTTTTTCACCGTAGGGGGGTGCTGATTCGGAAAAGTTTATCTGGGAATGGGGAGGAACGGAAAGGCCGTGGTGCACCTCAACTCTTACAAGGAAAAGGTGATGCAAAAGTTCTTGAAGGGAAAGGGGAGGACGAAACATACAGAGAACAAAGTCCTTGGGAGAAAAGTTTTCATGCAGGGGGAATTGGGCAAGTCGAGACACCTCGACACAGGTGTGAAGAAGAGAAAGGGGTGCCATATAGAAAGAAGCTAGGTGACGTACCACTGTTCAGATTGGACCGTGGAACTTCTAAGGGGGTGTGGTCAGGAGAGCGGGGGGCCTCGTCACCGTGTGAACGCAAGGATGCAGGAGTGATTCTCTTTCCACGGGGGTTATCCAGGGGGGACTCCTCCAAACTTTAACAAAAAAAGGACCGTGACGGAAAGATCAGGTGACAACACCGGTCACACCGATAGGAATCGGGGTTTTGGAGTGTAGAGCAACTGCATGGACCTCCTGCCGGGGGGAGAGATTGATGGGAGGGGATTACGAAGGGGCACGTCGAGCTGCTTGAAAAGCCTTGAAAGCAGCCACGATGAAAGTTTTGAAACCTGGATCGGAGAAAACTCGAGCACAAATGGCTGAGGGAAAGGGGAAAATGGGGCCGTCACACGTTGAGCGGTTTTGGGCAAGTTCTCTAACCGGTCGATCACGAGGTAAGGGGGGGGCGGGAGAAGATAGGAAAACTCTAAAAGTAATGTTTGTCGGCTGTAAGACGCCCGGGCGAGGGAAAGATCGGGAAAGCTATTTCACTTCACCAGAGGGGTCGATAAAGGGGAAAAGAATTCCTTCAGGTAACCAAACCTCGTCAAGACTTAGAAACGGGGGGGACGACGCGATCAAAAATGAGCCGAGGATTTAGAGGGAAACCGGAGAGACCAAATGTGCCGGGGGCCATCGTGCAACAAAGTTTCTTATGGAAAAAAAAATAAGGTGATGCCCTTCAAAAAAGAAACAACGGGAGAGTCAGAGCGGGATTCGAAAAATATCCCCAAAAAAAAAAACTGTTGGGCAAAGGGGGCTGAGGGGAGCCGTCAGCACAGGCAACATCATGAAAGGTCGGGAAACTGAGGGAATGGCAGGAGGTCCAGGGTGGGGTAGGGAATTCAAAGAAACCGATCTGAACGGCAGGATGACCGCAAGGCATGTAAGCAAAGGACGCCCTTGGGGTATTAAAGCTGATCAAAAATTAACGAAAGTTCCATTGCATCCAAGGGGGGAGAAGGCAAACTTCCGAAAGCTCAATGCATAAGCTAGGGAGCAAAAAAACTGAGGAGGAGAAGAGGACAGGGGGGGAGTCGGCGGGCTGAAGGAAGGCGGCCCGGGGACCTGCCAAGGGAAGATTTGGGACAGGTCCTCCGATCAAAAACATCTCTAAAAAGATCAGGGGGTATAACAAGGAGGGGAGGGGCTGGTGCAGGCAGAGCCTTGACCGAATGCATTGCTAAAGGAAGAACACAATCGACCTATCAGCAAAGTATCGTCAAAAAATTAATTTGAAGAATGAAGAGACTAGCCTCCCGCCAGAAGGAGGACATGAAGGGGGCGCGGGAACGGCCAGAAAGCGAGGAAGAAAGGCCAGGGGAGGGTTATTTTTTTAAAACGAAGACATCAACTTGGTCGAAGAATGAACTCGTGAAGGGGACGGCAAAAAAAAAAAATTGTTGAACTATCGGTCCTGACCGACCTAGATCCAGGGGGACGGACGAGAGGGGGCTAGGAGGCGGAAAATCCCAAAAGGCGCTCGAACTGCCGGAGGGTAATGAAGTCATGTTTTCGGGGGAAGGGGATCGAACTCAGGACTTGGGTCATTACAAGTAAAAGGTCTGCGTCTGGCGAAGAAAGGCGAGTAGTTAGAGCCGCCAAGGACGAACCACACGGGATATTGCGACGGAGATCCGAGTAAGGGAAGAATGGCTAGAGTTCGGCAACACAAGCCACGTGTCAAACCCAAAGGGGGAAATTCACAAGACAGCCAGGGTGGCTTCGTAGCGGGACGCTGGATCACAAGCAAAATGATAGTGGGTCTTCTGCAGGGAGGAGGAAGACGGAAGCCGGCGTTCAAACAGCTCATGTACATACAATAAAGGGGCCCAGAGCACAAATCCCAGGAAAAGTTTGGACTGACTCCCAATATGTTCAATAAAATCACTCAAAGGGGGGCATGGGGGAAGGCTGCGAAGGAAAGGCCTGGTGGCCATGTACGTCGGACGGGGAAGTGAGACACAGGGAATCCGTCGAAGAATCTGAAAATGGAAGAGGGGGCGCAGGAAACGGTGAGCCATGCCGCGCTAACAAACTCTGAGATTGAAAGGGGGAAATAAAAGGAAAGGGGGGGGACTTAAATAGCGTGTACTAAAAAAGAGCATCTCCATCACCCAAAGGGAGAGGGTCTCACGGGCGTATTGAATTTAATAAGGAACAAGCAAGGGAAGAAAATCTAGAAGAATTCAATCTGTTCCTGAAAATATATGGCGGAGGAAGAAAGGAGCCAGGAAGGAAACTGGAGGGGGAATCCCCGGGTACCCTATTGAGAGGCAAGGCCTTTAAAATATAAGAGAAGTATACCATAAAAACGCGAAAGGAGGGGGGTAAAACCAAAAATGAGGAACCTAAAAGGTTCTCTCAGGGGGAAAAGAACCGGGGGGGGGAAGCTGAGGAAAAAAACAGATAGTGGGGGGCACAGGCGTTTACACGACATCCACTCAATAAAGGGAAACAGTAATCAGGGGCTCAATTCAGGTCTTTTCTCTAAAAAACCTTTGACGCAATGAAAAGAGGGAAAGAACAGGTAGAACGTGCGAGCACCAGAACGGTGGGTTGCCACTTGCTCTGGAAAAAAAAACAAGTTATGAAGTCCCGAGGAAAAAAAAAGAAGAAAAATTAGAGTTTATCGGCTTGGCGGAGGATATGGGGTGACGTCGAGGTCGTGTTTTCTGGATGTACGAAGAAAAAAATACCAGACATGAAACAAAGTGCTATGGCATAATCTTTTTGCAATGGGGCAAAGGGGAAGTGGGGGGGACAGAAAAAGCTTATGGGGGGAGAAAAGCTACTACCATCTGCGAAGGTCGTGGGAACCCATCATCGTCTAGAAAAGTCACCAATGCGCATGCTTACAACCCTGTATAGTGGGGCGACGAAAGGAAAGGGAGCAAAAATTCTAATTGGGAGGGGCAGCAGAACGTCGCGGCTGATCATGGTTTTAACTCTTATTCTCCCTCAAAAAAGGGAAATTTGAGAAACCGAGGAACGTTGCGGAGTCGGGTGTCAGTCTTTCTTCAGAACTCAGTGAACGAAGAAAACTTGATCGAAGGGGGAGGAGGAGGAAGGGACGACACTTTGAAAACACCTGTCGATATTGACCGACAGCTTACAGGTGCCTGGAAGATCAGGAGAGGGACTGGGGGGGGCGGGTTCAGGGAAAGAGGGGAGGACATGGAGAGGCCACGGCCGGAGCGGGGAGGGCAGGCTGTTTTAGAAAATCCGGCGCTGCTGGGGCAAGAGTAAAAGGGGGGGGAACATGAGAGATCACACAAAGGAGGGAAGGGAAAATAGGTGCCACACCGTGTCAGCCCAGAAACGAGAAAAGTCTAAACATTGCACAATTACAATCTCGGAAGAAGAAAGTGCCAGCCACATCAATAAAGAAAGCACAGCCCCGGCACCGTAAGGAAAAAAAGAGAGAGATGAAAGTGGGGACAAATGTTCACCGTGGACTTGGGGGACTCAATCTCGATCGACCGCGCTGGGGGAATTTTCTCAATACACGAGCCAAAGAAGGCAAAGGGGGCGTCGCGGCATATCTTCTGCGAACGCAAGAAGAAGAAATCACGGGGCTCTGGAAAGCGAACCGGGGTCGCGCAAAAACCGAATCTCAAAATTGGGTCAAAAAGGTTTCGAAAGAAATAACACAACAAGGAGAGGGGGGGAGGGAACGTAATCTCATTCTGCAGCCCCTAAAATCCGCCACCCGGGCAAGGTGCAAATTTGTGGGGGTGGGAGAACGAAAAAGAATTCTGGAAATAGAATACGCAAGGACGAATGAGAGAGCCATAAGCTAAACTACAAGTGTCCCAAAAGGGGGGGAGATATTGGGAAAAAAAAAAAAAACCAAATTCCTCGGGTCGTAAAGGGGCGTGAGTAGCAGAAACCACGAAAGAAAGGACACAATGGAAGATCCGAATCTCCCACAAAATGTAACGTTGATGGGGGCTTTGGTATCGACGGACGAAAGGAAAAGAGGTTGTTGGAATACACTGGAACCCCCGGTAGGAGCGATAAGTCTACTAACGACGGATAAAGAGGGTATAGTCCGGACTTCGTGTTCAGAGAATTTCAACCAGGAAGGGCCGGCGATGCTTCCCCGAGGGGGCATTTGAAAAGCGTAGAACAGGAAAGAAGAAAGAAAGAAAAAACGCCGGGGGGAGGCTTGGTTGAAAAACCGTATAAAAAACAAAGGACGTACTGGGGGGGGGATGTGAAAAGGTGGGGGGAGAAAGGATAAAAACAAACAACGCCCTTTTGGCGAGAGTGGTAACTAGGGGAAGCCTTCCAAGAGGAAACTCGGAAAAAAAGCAGAGGTGATGTCAAGCCAGGTTTCTTAAGAGCTTACGCAAATCTACAGGCAAGGCCGCTTAGATAGCCATTTAAGCAATTGGGCCCTGGGGCCTCGAAATCCCACCTCGAAGCCAGGGGGGGGGGGGGAAAACACTCGAATGGGTGGAAGATGCCAGCGGAACAATGCCGTCCCAAGGTTCAGAGGCAGTTTTCAACGTAGGGCCTAGGGGGGAAAAGGGAAGAAAAATAGGGGGAACCGGTGAAGGCAATGTCAGGCAAATTGTCGACGGGTCCACTTTTGGTGTAGAAAGGACCTGTCCGAAGGGGAAAAAGTCGGAAAGAGTCTAAGTGAAACGCGCAGGGAAGGGAACACCAGGAAATGCTGATCTTCAAAGTTGGATTTGAGGCGCTGACTGCCGGGACTGGGAAAGATCAGGAAAGTTGAAGGACGAGGGAGAAGTTCCAACTAGGCCTGGACAAGAAGAAACGATGAGCTCTTGGCATGTTATGAGAGCTACAGCGAGGACGAGATTTATTAGGGACCCTGGGGGAAGGGACAAAGGGGGGATGAGTTGGGGCGTTTCTTCGAAAGGAGAGAAAGGAAAAAAAGGGGCAACGATCTACAAAACCCCTGGGATTTTCGGGGAGAAACACTTAAAAAAGGAATCGCCCATCTCAAAAAAAACAGGGAATATTGGAACACGGCACCAAAGGGCGAGGGGGAGCAAACACGCATAATGCAAAAAAGTTCTTTTGCCCAGAGAAACTATCAGATTTTTATGAAAAAGAAAAGAATCGTCAGGACGTGACACGTTCCTCAGGATGGGACTGACCGATAGAACTGGTAGGGGAAGGGAGGGCCGGAAGTGACTTCCTTCGACCAAGATGTAGTCGGAACACGAGCACACTGGCTAGCAATAGAGGATGGACCTACTTTCAAGAGAGCCATTTCGCCGCGTGGAAGGGGGGGAGAGGATAGGAAGAACAAGTCATTAAAAAATTGATGCAGGCGGCAGGCTCATTGACCGAGGTGGGGGGTGAACGGCAGGAAAAGAGGAGAAGCAAAGGACCCCGGCGAGCTTAGGGACGAAGGGAGGGAAAAGAGACTGGAGAAGACCAGGGACCAAATCTTCAATGGTTTTGGCAAAATTGTTCTCAGCAAATGAACTCCGCTACAATGCAGGAAAGAAAAAACAAAAGGAGGAAGGAATATAGGTTTTAGAGGGCTTACGGTCTAGAAAAAAAGGGGGACCAGAAAAATTTCGAGGGGTACCTTCAGCCGATGATAATCTCCGGTAAACGAACTTCTGAAGGAATGAAAAGGAAAGGGGAAGGAAGAGAAGGTTCCTGCTACTGCAATACCACGGTCGCCGTCCCGAAGGATCGGCCGTAAGGGGAAAAAATAATGCCTGGGCTGAGAGATCAAGACCAGCCCGAATAAAGGGCTCTTGTAGAAATCAAGGGGAGAAAAAAAGGGTGATGGGGACAAGACATCACCTTATGGTAGAAGAAAAGAACTCGAAAAAACACTTAACGGCCATGGTTCACTAGGGCAAAGAATAAAGAAGAGATGGCAGAAGGGAGACGAGAGGGGGCTAATTCCCTGCTAAATGCGCTCTTACGGGGGAGGGGGGGAAAAAAGAAGGCATGTCAGAAGGCAGCGCCCGCACTGGGGGTTAAGGGGAAAAAGAGACGGTGGATTCGAAGAAAGTTTCAACCGTCGCTTATTTAGCCGCAGGAATTCGAAAAAAAGCAAACGGGGAGCAGTGCTCGGCGTCAGTCAAGGATCGAGAGCAGGCAGTCAGAGAAGGGGAGCAAAAGATTCCCAAGGGACCGACCCCGCAAATTACATGACGGTTCTCTGAGGTAAGCTCGTCCTAGGAAAGACATAAGTGGGCGGCAATGGGGTAGGGATCTAGAAAGGGAGATGAGTTCACCAGCGTCATGTATAAATTATAGATAAGCGGACAGAATGAAGGGGGGCGATGAAACAAAAGGTGCAAGAAGATCACTAAGGGGAAAGGCTTGCGAAGATACAGGTGGGAAAAAGGTGAGTCGAAAGGGAAGTTCTACCCCGTGGATCCGCATACTTCAGTCCAATGAAATTGCAGGAAAACAAGGAAAGGGATGAAATTCGCTCCTAACCGACCACAACACAATTGGTGGAACTCAGTGAAACCGGGGAGGAAGGAGTACTGGCGGAGAATGGCCACCTAGGGCACCACCTGGTGGGTCTATTTGGGGGAGTTTGCTAATGAAAAAAATTCCCGTGTCAGGGAAGAGGCAGTATATGCAAAAAGACTGAGGGAGCCGAAGAAAAGAAAAGGAAAATTTGACATCACAGTAGCTTGGGCGACTGAGAAGGGTTCTTCCGTAAACTCCTATCGGTAAAAAAAAAGCGCACCAATATGGGGCGGTGGAAAAACACACAGGAGAACGGGAAAGAGTTTATGGGCCGACCGGCTTGGGGAAAAGAATAGAAGAGAGTTGGGGGGAAAGGATAGTAGCTCGCGTGTAGGAAGAAACGACAACCCTTCAAGAATCTGAGAAAGGGGTTGAAACTTTAAGGGACACGAAAGGGAAGACTAAAACGCGGGACCACGTGGGAGGGAGGAAGTGAGAAGCGGAAACGGTGGGGGGGAAGTGCTAGCAAACTAAGATCATTGAGGAACCGGGACTAGACAACGCAACAAAGTTAACAAGAAAAAAAACCACCTCGGGTGACTGGCGGAGATATTCCAGTGAAAGTCTAAGGGCGGGGTTTCGGGAGGGAACCAGGTAATCCCGCCATCACACGCGCAAGGGGGGATCGATCATAAGAGCGTCCTTGCGGGGAAGAAGGGTAACGTTGGGCGATAGTTAGCGGCAAAGCGGGGGGGCGACCGTGGTCGGAGAAAAAAGTCGGGGCAAACCAGCATTGCGGTAAAAAAACAAAATTGATGAACCACGGGAGCAGGGGGCGGATCCGCCCTTGAAGAGAAAGCGGGTACCACGCAAGTTTGAGCAGAATGTCTCAGGGAAAGGAGCAAGAACAAGGGAAAACAGAAGATGACGAGCACAGGGCGGAGTTTGAGTTCTTGGCTTCCAAGACCGAGGTAAGGGAAGGAAGAAAGGACGATCGAAGGAGGGCTCGTGCATTGCGACACGGTCCACCTACTAAAGTCATCTTCCGAGGCTAGGACAGTGAGAGAAAAAAAAGGTGTGGTACGGCAGGCAAGGCATTGCGTCGGGATGCGATTTGGCACGTTCATGATAAGATCTTGCCGACCGAATGGAAGAAGGAATCAGGAGGACTACAAAAGATCCACTTTGGGGCAAGTCGGCTTCCCCAACAAAAAGATGGTGAAATCTATAAGGGGGGGAACAACAAGGGAACGGCAAAAGGGGCCGAGTCTTCTCACACAGCGTTCGGAAAAGAACTCACTCTAAACAGAAACGAAAGGAAAGAAAAAACAAAGGGAAAGCCGAGCACCCAGGAAACACAGAATCGACTGGAAGGCCCGCCTTTCGGAAGAAGAAATCAAGTCGGTGGGGGGGGGAAAAACTGCAGAAAAAACAAGATCACGAGGTCACTCCTTTCATAGAAATAGTCAGAACCAAGAACGACAAAACGGGAAGGAACGAAAGTCCTCGGGCTATTCCATGGGAATGGGCTCGGGACGCCTCCTCGAAAAGGTCTTCGACAGAAAAGCACTGCTTAAAAAGACGGCATAGGCCCAGCGGAGTAAGGAAAAAGATACCTGGGGTGGACTCGATTGCCCGAAGTTTTTTTTTCCATCCCTGGTTCCAAGGGAATTGAGGAAGAAAAAAACGTTGCAGTGAGAAGCCGCAGAAAAAAGATCAAACTATTGAGGAACCAAAGAAAGGGGGGGAAAAAGGAATGGGGGAAGGAGAGATCAAAAAGTCTCTCAAATCGGGATTGCGGTACGTAAACAGCCAGAAAAAACAAGCCAAGAAAAAAGGAAGAAAAAGGAATATCCGCAACTCAAAGAAATATAACGGGTAGGCATCTGTCAGGGAGCAATAATCCCGTGAGTTTTGTGCTCAGGGAACAAGTTGAGGAAGAAAAGGTCGCCCACAAGACGGATTCCCAGCGGTACCTTCATGTGTTCGAGAAAGACAAAACAATTGGGAGGGAGGGCGACAGGGAAGGGGCTTGGAACTTGATGACCGAGGCGTCAAAGGAAAAGAAAAACAGCAATAGTTGGGGCCTAAAGATCACCAAGGTAGAGGCGACTGGTCTTTAGGGGGAAGGTATCGTGTGTGTTTTCCACCTCCCTGGGGGAGCAGTCGTGACTTTTATAAGGACTAGTAGAAAGAAAGGCCGGGGACCAAATTGCAAAGGGGGACAATTATCCAGGGGGGATGTCAATGCTTCCGAAGTATTCGAAGCAAGAATCGACGGACTCGCTTGAAATCAATCAAAATCTTTATATCAGGTTTCAGGGAGGCCGTGGGGCCTTCGATTGACCATCAGAAACCAGGGGGAAGGACAGCGTCCATGGGGCAAGGAGGAGCCGGCGGGACAAGGAAAAATAGTACAGAATTCCAATGATGAGCCAAGGTAAGTCAAGTGGGGTTAGGCGGCGCGGGGAAGGACAAAAATGAGGAAAGCGGTTTGCCGGGAAAAAAGGGGAAATGGCAGGGAACGGGGGGAGAAAGTAAAACTTAAAGGAAAAACCCAAGGAACCAATCTTAAACGGGGGGGAGGACAGTGAGCTTCAAACAGCGGACGTGATGGATGAAAAAGAGGGGGTTGAGGTGATACGCAAAAGTCATGATGCACAGGCCTGCCTATTTATTGGAAGGACTCTTGTGACACGCAAAAAAAACGCAAGAAAAAGCGCCAGTGAAAACCAGAAAGAGTGGTAGGGGGATAAGGAGGACAGAAAATCTGGAACCTGGCTGTAGGAAAATTAAGGGGGGGGTCGGAAAAACCGGTGGAATCGGTTGACTTAAGCAATTCTCGAATCCCCCTCAACGATTCCTGGGCGATTCGGGAAGCCACGAGACCCCGTGCGGTGAGATTTCGTGCGGGAAAGACTCGAACCAGCCCCAGATCGACAAAGGGGTAGAGGTGGAGAGAGTAAAGTGTCTAGGTTCGATCACTTCCCAGAGCCTTCGGGGGGGTGAAAAAAAAAAACTCCACGGGGAGAAGGGGGGGGGAGCCAGGAAGGGCGGTGTTGAGAACGATCGTCACGGTGGGGGTGCGTCGCGGGGTCGCGGCGGACCTCTTGAGCCGAAAGAGAGTAGGAAAAAATACGTGCACGATTAAGGATCGAATCATTCGACCATAGTGTAGTTTGGCGAAAACATACAGCGTCAGGAGGGGGGGACGGGGAATGCCGAAACTAAATAAACAAGGTCACATATCGGCGGGGGGCGGAGGAGCTGAAAGCCCAGGAACCATGAAGTAAGTACTGGCTATCGGAGTAAGGGGGGCGGAATGTGAGCAAAAGGGGGGAGGGGCAGGAAAGAAAGACGCTCTGGCCGGCAAGAAAAGAAACCGCTTCATTTTGCGCGAAAGCTGAGCAAAGAAAGTGAGATCGGGAGGATGACCTTACACAAATCTTAAATGTAAAGTCACAAGGTGGCGCAGGCAGCCTTCCTCGCACAATTCTCGGCATCAACAAAGGAGAAAAGAAGAAGGAGACAATTGGAGAGGGAAAGGACACCAATTTTGTGACCAAAACTTTGGGGAAAGGAAGAGAGAAGGAGAAGAAGGAGGCGAAGCTGAACTACGATGGCAGCAACCCCGATCGGACTTCGCGAAGGGCAAACACAATGGCGAAGAAAAAGGAAAACGCACGAGCGAAAAAGTAATCAAATTTTTCCATGAATGGAAGGTGGGAAAAAGATCCTCACAAAAGACACGCAACGCGGCAGGGCTCTGAAGGGGTCGGAAAGGAAAAGGTGGCATGGGGGGGGGGAACTAAACGTAAGAAAACTCGGGCACTACCTTAAAATGTTTCCGATCGGTCAGCCGCTACAAGAAAGGGGTAAGGGAAAGGGAACTTTCGATCGTGTATAAAAGACACGTCAAGAAAAAAAGAGACCGCGCTGGAAGGGGGTGGGGAAAATGGGGAGGACGGGGGAGGGTGGAGGATCCTCACGGCGTTGGAAAAGAAGAAAGGGGTGATGCGGAATAGGGGGGCGAATACCGGGGAGAGTGATTTATCGCCGACCATTCACCGAAAACTTACGTTGCTTTACGGAACGAAGGGGTAGATACAGCTTTAGAGAGAGGCGAACGGACGGAAGAAAAGGAAAAATTGAGACTACATCCGTGTCTAAGATCCGCCGATCCCATCAATAATCAGCTTTCCTGCGGAAAAGGCAGGGAAGACCGGGGCGTTCGTTAAGCGTCATGTGGGAAAGCAATAGAGTGGGGAGAAAAGGCAGGCCTCAGTAAGTTTTGCGGAACTCCAAACGTTCAAGAAAATCACAAGGGGGGCAGGGGGGGTCAGGAGGGGAGATCCGCTATGGGGGGACAGGAAAGTGGGAGGTAGGGCCCCTGATTTCCTAAACCA
>Ga0179593_1512539_pt1 | contig 12077 bp, 11 predicted proteins | sample CZODoug2_1_08_16_FD_185931 | JGI IMG/M metagenome (GOLD analysis project Ga0179593, IMG submission 185931) | Vadose zone soil fungal communities from Angelo Coast Range Reserve, California, USA - CZODoug2_1_08_16fungal (PacBio error correction) | ecosystem: Environmental > Terrestrial > Soil >...
GAAGGGGGAGGGAAAGTACTCGACTGTCCGACTTTGCGGTCGGCACGTGGAAGCCATGAAGAGCCAATTAGAGATTGAACTATTACACTCAGAGAAGCGGCACACGTTGCCCTGGCAAAGCGTCCAAGAAGTAAATTGCGCGAACATACTTTCGGACGGGTTTCAGGCAAATTTTGGGGGTAGTGGCCGGCCATATAAATTTAAAGGGGAGGTTCATGGGATGCCTGGGTTGGCAACACCACAAAGAGGAAAATTAAATCGGAGAGGAGAAGTACATTAAATCTAAAAAACCTCGCGGAGACTCAAGGCCATAATTACTAGGGGGGGGGAACCATATCTGGGACTAGTTCGAGGGAGGTGGGGTGCTATTTATAAAATCGCGTAAATCCTTTTGAAGAAATGAAGCGGGCTCTTGGAACCAGGGGGCGTTTTTCCTTGTGTCTGGTACTTCTTGAGGAATCACGTTAGAGGGGGGGTCGGGGTTAAATGGACACTTTTGGAGAAAAAGCTGATCTTACAAGTCGAGAACAAGAAAGGATGTGTTCCAGGGAAGGGGATGGAAAAACCGCGGACGGCGGGCACGAATCAGATTTCTTCGGCCGCAAAAAAAACTAAAAAACCACCGGAGGAGAAAAAAAGGGGGGGGGGGGGAGAAAAACACAACTGATGGACGCCCGACCGCTTTGTAAGAGTAAGGAGGTGTGAGACTTCGGAGGCGACAGGTAAGAAGCCATCGGCAAAGAAAGGGGAGGAGCCTGCAGAAAAGAGTACAGGCGGGCTCCTACCCATCCTGGAAAGAACGGAAATCCTCGGGGAAAGAACTTGGTGCGTCCCAAGCCCACTGCGGCACCGGATTAAAGGCAAGCACAAAAAGCCAAAAAGGCCCTGGACCCACTAGGGCTCGGAAAACAACGCGTACTTCAGGGGAGGGCGTGCCAGCGAGAGGGGGAAAAGATGTTAAGCCGCACTTGCACTCTCTATTAGACGGGGGGGACATATGGGCGCCCCCCAAAATCCGGGAAAAAAGGTCCTTCGAAACACCTACGGGGACAGAAAGTCATTGGTGGGGGCCGGAAAAGTGTGGGCACGAAAGGGGGGCGGACGAAGAAAAAGCGGGGGCGCTGCAAAAGAACGGGGGCAAATGAGGGCCACAAAAAAGTACGCCGCTCCATGGTGAAGTCCTGGGGAGACTCCATGTCGGAGGGCCCGAAAAAATTCGCTGGGGCTCCAGGGAAGGTTTTGGGTGGTTCGACCAGCGTCGGCACGGAACGAGGCAACCGTTGGGGCAGTCCCTTCAAAAACAGACAGCGAAAAACAGTTAATTCAGGGGGTTTGGGGGCAGTAACAGTGGGTTGCGTCCTCTACGCCGTTGCACTGAGCTAAAAAGTTTACGTACACCGCGAAAAAACCTCCAGGAGAGCGGCCACTCGAACAGTTTCGGTGAGTGACGCGGCAGTGAAGAATCCCCTCGCAAAAAAATTCGAACGAGCGTTATTCCAAAGGGGGGGGGGTCCGAAAGAGGTTCAAAAGTCAGGAAAAAGGGAGAAGAAATTCAAAACGCCAATGGGGAAAATTTGTGAAAAACAGGGTTCGTTGGGGGCAGGAGACAGGAGGGGAACAGGTGACCAATTGGGAAGCACAAGGCCTCTCAGGAGAAAAGATAAATCCCGGCTGACTAGGGGAAGCAGTGCATCTAATTATAGGGGAAAAACGTCGAAAATGGAAGGACGGAATAGATTGGATTTTAGATAAACTTTCACGATCGGGCACCGGGAGAACACAAAGGGGAATTTTACAACATGAAACCAGGCGGAAATCAACCGCTCCAACCAGTCTCTCGTGTAGTCGGCAAGGGCGAACCGAGTCGGGGAGTAAAAAAGAAAACCAGTGCAATTTTCCGGACGTAGACGTCTTCATGAAGGTGGGGGATTTGGTCTGGTCCGAAAGGTGGTTAGGATGCGTGCGAAGGAGTTAGCCCTCAGAGGTCCAGGGGGACTGGGACCATCGCAGCCCCGGCAAGGGGGGGGTCTCGGGGGGGTAATCTGCAGCAAAAGGGTAACCTCAAGGGGGAAAGGACACTTACGGACAAGGAAATTTCGATAGCTGTAATAGAGATTGGTGGGATCGGTCAATAATCTCACAGGGAAAGAAAAAAAATCAGAAAAGGGAATTGGGGAAAAAGGCTAAGAGCGCGGCAATTTGCTGATCGAGCCGGGGCCGAGCAAGAGTTACAAAAGGCTTCAACCCATTTCGTCTCAAGAATCTGGTGTCGGCGGGTGAGAAAGAGGACACCCTCAGGCGGAAAAAGCGACTACGAAGTGGGAGTCCCGAAAACCGAGTTGGATGTTTCCAAAAGGGACAAAGGGAGTAGGTGAGACGGAGGAAAAATCCCACTCGAATCGCCTTGGGGAATTCGGAAAGCCACTCGCCGAAAAGAATCTCGCCCCAAAGAGAGGAGAGGATCGAGCGCGAGTTAGGAAGAAAGGCGATTCTTGGATTAAAAAGATATCAGGGAAGAATCAAACTTAGGGAGTTTCCCCCCGTAGCGTCGACGCATTAGGGGAATCGTCGAAAAAGGGCAGAGCCGAGTGGCAACAAATTCCCGAACAAAGGACGGGGGAAGAAATGGTAGTCGAGAGAAAGAAAGGTGCGCGCATCAGATCGATAGAAACGTGCCGTCTCAAGGGGGAAGTTCCATATCCATTATGGGGGGGGGGAGGGGAGGGGGGACAAAGCAGAGGGGGCCGATACCCATTCGTATCAAACCGCGTATCGAAAATCTCGACTTGTGCCCCGGTAAACAGGGGACATCGAGCGCGGAAAGTGGGAAAGATATACCAAGGAAAAAAAAAAAGGGGGTCTGAGAACTTCTAGTCCAGTAAGAAGTACGGTAAAAAAAAAAGGCGCCGGTCTTAAGACCGCGAAACGCAAATCAACAAAGTCAGGAAATAAAGGATGAGAAGGAAAAAAAGTACTAAAAAACTCATTTTCTAAAAAGAAAAACTCCTATAACCGCCTCCTCGGGGGGGGGCGTAAACTTCGAAAGAGACTGTGGTTGGATTTGTTTGTGAAATTTTGTGAAAGAGCGGGAAGAGTTTATACCATAAAAAGGAAATCATGGGTTGGCTTGAGAAAAGAAGAAGGGGGGGAACTCGAGGAATTAAAAGGGCAGCCAAAACCAAAGGCCTTTTGTCGAAATAATGTTACCGAGAAGAAAACAAAGGGAAATAAAAGAAAGGGGGGGGCGAGTTTGTAATCACTCAGCAAAGAGTGTATCGTGTTGTGCTGCGGAGTCTCGGAGCCCTAGATGTAACACGGCGCGGCTGCAAGGAAACTAAGGCAAGAAAGGGGAGGCGTTATATGAAGAAGGGGGGGGCTAAGCTTGTAAAGTTGGGCGGAACGGTGGGAAAATAGAATGGTCGAAAAAGGAAGGCGGCGCATTTTTCGGTGATAAATGACGGACGGTAAAGACGAAATGTCTGGGGGGGGAGGATATAAGATGGGGAGGAAGAGGAATTTTCTAGGCGAAAAAGCTGTCTCATACTCTTCCATCAACGAGGTAGCGGACTACCACCCTCGGGGGGGCACCACAACAAAAAGGGGAAGGAAATTTTTCCGCAAGCGTGAGGGCATAAGGAGATTACCCGGTCTTTATTAGGTGTGAACTAACAGCGTGGGCTAATCTTAACAACCGCAAAATGGGTTTATTCTTACAATACCAGGATAAGGTGGGTTCCTCAAATGAGAAGGACCTGAAGGTCACGTGTTCAAAACGCCGCCACTTTGCGAGGACATGAACTCAACACAAAATTTCCAAGAGGAGGGTGCCTGCGTCCCTCCTATTAAAAAAGGGGGGGAGAGGAAACGAGCGTCCACAATGATTGGTGGAAAAACGGGAGGGGGGAGTTGACGGCTCAATGAGACCTTTTGGGCGGCGAGGGGGGAGGCCCAAAGATGCGCATTTACCAGACCACAAAACCTTCGGCTTAAAATATCTTGAGGAGCATAGTGGAATCTTGGTGATCGCTGCAGAGATGAAGGAGACTTAGCAAGGGGGGGTGAACAGAATCTTTTGGGGAGAGGAAACTTGGTAGAGTGCTGGCCGGATTCTCTGGGAGCCGGGGAACAAGACATTGGGCGGCGGGGAAGCAAGGGGAATGGGAAGGAGGTCCTTTCCTTGTGAAAAAAGGGTTCTGGAGTAGGAAAAGGGGTAAAAGAAGTGGTTATTTCAGGCTGGGAGGCTGAAAGAAAGAAAAGTCACGGTCCGAAATCGATGGGGTTGGACCTACCGGGCCGGGGGAATCTTAAAACAACGAACTGGTCGGCGTTGCGGAATCCGGGAGTTCGGAAAACTCGAAAAAAAAAAACAAAATGTCTTCTTCTGAAAAAGGGGGGGGCGAAAACTCCCGGAGTTGCGAAACTCCGCCAGAGGTTCATCGTCCATACAGACCGAAGGAAAACAATACGAGTGCGGAAAGGGGATAGCAAAACCTCGTAGAAGGGGAGAACTTTCACCAAAAACAACGAGGGAACCAATCCTCAGTGGCCGGAATTAAAAAAAAATACCGGCAAATCAAGCAGGACATGGGAAAAGTGCGGTAACCAAACCCAGCCCCTGCTGTCAAACGGAAAACAGCAAAAAAAAGAAGAAAATCGCCCTCTTCTTCAGGCAGGAAACTCGTACTGAGGAGGAAAAAGAGCGGAGCAAGCAAGGTTAGAACCCAGAGGGTGAGAGAGATGGGGGCTAGCGCCTTCTGTGTTTATTGGGGCCCGATCAGGGGAAAGAGCCGCTCGTTGGACGAATCTCAGGTACCGACGCTTGGGGGGGCAAAGGAAAAAATATCTGTAAGAACAACCGACGTGCAAACAAAAGGAAAAAAATGCTAAAGCGAAAAAAGACCTCAACTTTGGGAAAACGGGGGGAAAAAAATCCGGGGGGATGCACGCCATGCGGGGGGGGAAAAAACAGGGTAATTCTTCCTGAAAAAAACAAAAGGTGTAAAGAGGGGGAGTTGGGGTAAAGGCTTCAAGTCGCGCAGACAGTTGGCCGAGGAGGCGGACGGACTAAGAAAGAAGAGTGCCCGACACATCGCGGAGAATCCACGGGTGGGTTGGAGAGAGCGAACTGCTGTTCAGATCAACCAACAGGACCGGCAAAACGAAAAGCCATTGGGTCGCGGTCTTCCAAAAACAAACGCGGCGTTTACATGGGGAAGATGAACGTTTGTGGTGGGGGGAAACAGCTCCAGAGTGGGTGGTAGTATCAAGAAAGGGCTCGCCACAAGGAAAAGGAAAAACTTTGCCTTACACACGCACAAGAGGGGGAAAACGCATCCTTATAAATCAGAAAAAAAGTACACAACTTTAATTGCAGCGCGAAAGAAACTTGCTGACACCTTGCTCAGTCTCCCGGAGCTTATCGGCGAGTAAAAGGTAAGGGACCCGAAATTAGTTCAAGCGGATGCCCAGGAGGGAGAACAATTAAAAGATTCACAAAGGGGAAGTTTTTCAAACGTGAAACAGCGGGAGAAGGGTGTGGGAAATCCAGAGATGTCAAAAGAAGAAAGCCGCCTAGAGGCAAGGGATCCCTAGAAAGGGGAACAGGAACGCCGCTACTACAGGCGAGGTATCTACATTCTCGTCCAATGGAGAACCTGGTCGGTACCACGGACAGAGGCGCTTGGTGGGCGCTAGGATCCCTTCGTCGATTTCTCCAATGGGAATATCCGCATGAAGAAGCTCAAATAAGTCGTCTGGAGCACACCCAGAGGATGTAGAAACGAGAAAAGCATCGTTCCCAAAGACAAAGGAAAAAAAAGCGCTCTGGGGAAGTTGGAGGCGTCGCCAGAAGGTATGGATGCGGCGCCCAAAGGGACAGCAGGAATTCGTAGTTTCTGGGACTTCAGAGGGGTGTTGCGTTGTGAATGAGGGGGAGGTAGGGGGGTTGGGGGGGGTGGGGGGAGGGGGTGTGGTGGGGGGGGATGAGGGAGGGGAAAGGAGCGAGACCAGGCGAAGAAGAAAAATCGGAAGAGGGTTGAGTTGGGGGGGGGAAATGAATTTAATTGGCGGTAAGTGGAGAAGGGGTGAGGCGTAATGTGGTAGCGGTAAGCGGGGCGTTTAGGGGGGGGCGCCTGGGGATGACGGCTCCTTAGAGGGGAAAGGCTGGAACTTATTGTCCTGGGACAGCAGCAACCTCTTAGACCGTGGGTGGGGGGGTAGCTCGGCGCAAACTTTCCATCTGCGGGAAAAGAACGGAAAAAGGAAAATATGCTAGGGGAAAAAGTAAAGAAGGGGTATAGACACCATCACAGCAACATCACCCCGAAGGGATAGAAAGGGTCCCGATCCGGCGGAAAAGGCTAGAGGCCTCGCAAGAGTGGAAACCCACGATCTCTCACACACGCGTTCAAAAGAAATACTAATTGTGCGAAAGGGGAGGGATTGGACCTCGCCCCTTCAACTTGTCGTAGAGACTAAGAAAGGGGGAAGGAGCAAAACAGAGGGTAATCCAGGGTGGAGGTGGGGGACACCGAGGAAAAAAGATAGACTTCTCCCAATCCGAACGGCCGGAAGGTAACAACTCGCAATAAAGAGAGAAAAAGCGCACAAACAACAGGGGGGATGGGGAGAAGCTTAAGCGAGTTGGATTCGTAAAGGGTAGGGTGTGGGGGTTAGGAGTCACTGTAACTCATCGGGGGTGCCAGAATCAAAAACTCAGGAAGGTCCGACCTCTTCGGCGACTCCAGTATCCGCGCTATAAAAAAGTTCAGGGGACTTTGAACGTTCGCACACTTCCGCCAGACAATGGTGCTTTGACGCAATGGGTGAAAAGGTGTCGAGGAGAAAAAAATCTTGGGAAAAAAGGCCACCTCTCTAGAATTGGCCCCACTCTTTAGCGGGGAAAGATCAGAGGGGTTTGATGGCTGTGCCGCAGCGGGGCCTATCCCCCCAAGGAGGAGATTTCCAGCTGGCCTAAGTGGAATACCATAAGACTGGAAGGGTTTTGCTCAACTATACCGAAGGTCAGGGAAAGAGTGGATGGCAAAATGATTAAGTCACAGCGGAAAAAGGAATCGAAAACAAAAAAGCAGAGCCTCCACTGGTGAAAAAAGTCACACCGCAAAAAAGTCCCACTAAAATTATGAGGGGGAGGCCGACATCCTATAACCTCAAAAGCCTCTCGGGATCACGATAACTGCGATAGGGGGGTTTGTTGTGGATATTTTTGGAAAGGGACAGCGTTCACCAGAAATGAAAACGCATTGGGGTCACAAGAACACTATGGACGAGCGTAATGGGAAGGTGGGCGATCCATAGTATAATTGGACCCTGCAGGGGTAGAACTGGGGAAGTGGAAAAACGGATAGGAGAGTAATTTGTGGGGTTGTTAGAACGCTCGGGTAAAAAAAAATGGGCCGGGAGGGGCTATCCTCGGAAAACTATTCTGCTGTTAAAACCTGGGAGAAACATTGACAAAAACGAAACGGGGGGTGACAAAAAAAATTCATTTGATTCCTAAGACGGGAAAACTCGCATCGGCGGACGTCAAGCCTACAGACCGAGGGCCAGTCGGCAGGGGATCAAGGTGAAACGCGGGTTAATCCAAGAGGAGGTGTCAAGGGGAAAAGTGTGGAGTCCGATGAGTCGTTGGGGGGACTCGGTGTAGAAAAAGGCGCAGCGGTGAGGCTGCCATCAGGGGGGGGGAGAGGAGGACCCGAACCGGTTGTATCGGGACCAACAAACCCCACACAAGCTGGAACTTGGGGTCGAAAAAGGGGGGACGCGCGTTGCAGGGGCTGAGGGACACCAGGGACGGGGGATTCGCCTTCAAAAAAAGAGTGGTCGAAGCTAAAAAACCAACTTCGGTTATAAAAAAAATGTTGTTTGGACTACTAATGCTTAGGAGGGGGAATCGATGCAAATGTTGTAAATTGAACTTCAAAGGGACCCCAACTCAAGCCACGACGGGGCGGTCGTCATCAGCATTTACAGGGCTCTTAACGACGGGGGCAGGGGGTCCAAATTTTAGTTGTTTTGGTAAATGGTCTGCACGGTCGCGGGGGCGTCAGCTCAGGGGGAAGGTCCCAGACCAATAGGAATCGAGAGGCGGCAAGGAGCTAAGGGGGAAAGACAAAAATGCTGCATTAGCGGGAGCGCCGAAGTAAAATAAGGGTGAAAACAACCTGAGAGGCGATTCGTTTTTAGTTTAAAAGACAAAGCTCTTAATAAGTTGCCATCAGGTTTGGGTGGGTATTCGTGTACCAGCCAGCGAAGCGGATTTGCCTTAATTTTCGGGGATGGGGAACTGTACACGGGTGGTGAGTGCGGCTGGGCCAAAGGGAAGGAAACTTGGGCGTGAGAGGAAGGACGGAGGGGAAAGCGTATTGGGGGGGGGTAAAACTTATACCGACCGATGGACGATTACCCCGCCGTCGTCGTGGGAAAAAAACAGGGACTCAAGGTTCGGAAAAAAGGAGACAAAAAAAGGGAGTAGGAAAAAGAATAGATGGCCGGGAAAACCCGGCTTTGCAAAGGAAGCCATCCCAGAAGGGGAAAAATTACTCTTTCGGACTAGCAATCAAACATCACCGCAAAAGGCTTCCGGCGCCAGGAAGACGACAAATCCCCAAGAGAAGTGCTCAAGACTCCACACTCCCGCAAATTAAGCGCGTCCGGATTGAAAGGGGGGCGGGGAAAAGCACATTTGGGGGTTTGGTGGGTGTGAATGAGTGGAACAAAGCAAGATGCCAGCGGAAAAAAGAACACTCCGGAAAAACACCAATAGGAAAGAATTCAACTACTATTCCGCAAAAGTCCCTGTCTCCTGCAGCAGCTTGATCTGTGTCATAAAAGCTCGCGAATCTCGGGGTAAGCCGTTTTGTGGAACATGAGGCAATATGATGGCCCCCTCCACCGGGTCCGGCCTTCGAGACAGACAAGGGTGAAACGTTGTGATGCCGGAAAGGTCGTGTTGCCAATCTATAAAAAAGAAGGGGGGGCGCAGCAAAGAAGCGTGGACCTCCGGGAAGGTCATGGCCGGGGGACGCCAATTTAGAGCACATGTCGACCGGGGAATCCCGCCATATGTGACAGAAAACCAATAGGCGGGTGTCTACACCGACTTGCAAAGTGGTTGGGGTAAGCTTCGGGTAAGATCGGGTAAGGGGGGGGGGTGAGTTCAGGGTAAAAAATTCCTCAAAATGCCCGAACCGTGGGGCACGCAGGCAGCACCGCGCTTACGGATTTAAGTTAAAAAATTGTTGTTGGGGGTGGTGGGACCCGCAACCGGGTGGGACAGAAGACTTGAGCGCCCCTTCGTCTCTGTAACGCACGCAAAGGGAAAGTGACGAAGAAGATATCGAATCACAGAACAATTGGAAGGTAATCGCACTGCTAGAAAGGGATACCCACAGACGCGCCCTCTCCGTTGCGCAGGGAAGCGTTAGAAGTTCGAAAATGAGCAAGATGACTTCAGATTCCCTAAAGAAATCGTTTTCCTTGAAAAACGGTCAAGGAACTTTGCGCTAATTTGCACATTAGGGCGAAAGCCCGCCCGGGATCCAAAAACTCTATACTACAGTGTCTCAGGGGAATCTCGCAGCGTAGCACCCTTTAACGAGAGAGGGGGTAATCGCCCGGGGGGGAAAAATTTGACACGCTAAAGGGCCATAACCGTCTAAAAGGGTATCAACCCCATGGACTTGCAGACGTCCGCAACTTGCCCAAAGGCATAAAAAAAAGACTTCGTAGCCGGCGGAGGAATCCAGACAGGTGCGGCAAAACAACTTCAGTCCTTCGTAGTGGACGGTCTTCTCCCGGGTGGGTGGGCTGGCATCATTTGGGGGGGAAAATACGGCGTGGCAAAGTTAAAGGACCAGGGAGCTTTCCGTTGTCCTCATCGCAGCCCTCGTTCCAGAATTTGTTGGGGTCCAGTGTAAGAGCGCAACGTAACGGCGGCGGTTAGTGTCCCGGAAATGACGCGATTTTAGATAAAACGCGGAACGAGGGGGGTGTGATCAAAAGCAGGAAACCAGCCCATCAAACCCCTAGAAGGGGGTCTCGGGCTAAGATCGCGGCACTTACAAGGGGAGAAAATATGGGTAAACGACTCTCGAGCGATGGTGTCAAAAAAAAGTGTTCGAAAAAAACGAAACGTTTCTCGATAGACTAAAGGGACGCAGGAGCCCGGGGGGGGGGAAGTTTCCGGAGGGCCCGATGAGGTATCGGGCCGGTCATACACTGATCCGAATGCCTGCAAAAAAGCAATCGCGAAGGGGAAAACTCACACAACACACGAGGAGGAGAGAGAAGTCGCGAGTTGATTCACAAAGGAGGGTGGGTGAAGTCCGTGGACCCTCCGGAAAAAAAAAAAATCGGAGTGATCATGGATGCGACAAAAAGGAGAAGGTATCGAAGAAAAGTGGCAAAAAAGGACGGGTCAAGTCATGCGAGGAAGACACTTCCGCCCAATTGAAGTTACCGAGTTGCGTATTCGCGTGGGGGGGATCGTGCACCGATCGAACGGTAACGGAAAAACTATGTAGGCAAAGAAAAAGTCCATGAGGTAGGCGGGGTGGCGAGAGGGTGGCGACAGTAAAAAAGGGGATGGGTTCCGCTCTTAGATAAGAGCGACTGTCCTTAGTTTAAAGAGCAGTTGGGATGGGCGCAATAGGACACCAGAGAACCAAACATGGTCTTGAATTTCTGCGGGGAAGTAAGTCACAAACGCATCGCCGGGCTAAAAACACGCAAGAGGTAAACACCATATTCCGAAAAAATCACCGTCCTTAGCCCACTATAACGTCCCGACTGGCATCAAAAAGGGGGAACCTCACTCCTCACTCACTCGGAGGGAACGGAGACAACGGCTATAGACTTTGGGGGTTGGGGGTTAGTTTGGGGAAAAAGGCCGGTCAGCTTTTCTTAAACTTCAATCTCGGGGGGGGGGGGGAATCCAAGGGCTTATGGGGGTAGGACTGGAAAAGGGGAAATAAGGCGATCCATCGAGAGGTAGAAAGGGGGGGGGGGCTAGGTTACCGCGATGGAGAGGGAGATGCACCTGAAGTAAGTCTAGTTTGTTGACAGGGGGGAATTTGTCAACGAGAAAAAACCTAATGCTTTGGCTGACAGCGGAGAGGGGGCTAACATGGGAAGGGTTCCAGGTAGACATTGGCAGGGGTAAATGAAAAAAGGGCCAACGCGTAAGCATCAGGACAGGGTTGAATCGACCTACGGGCACGGATATGGGCTAAGGGGATGGGAAGGGGAAGCGGTGACTCGACGAATGGGAGGGGGAATTGGTCGAATGGCGTCACTTGCCGCAGGTGTACGAAAAAGATCGCAAACGGGGCCTGCCATATGGAAGGAGCGGATGGACCCAGCCTTTCACAAACCACACCAGGAAACAAACGTCGGGAGACTGGGTGTCTGCTGAAGCTACGAACTCGTTATTAAAAAAAAAAGGTCCGTCTGAACAGGGTCAGAAGGGCTACAAAAAGCATGTGGTTGGGTTCCGCTATCAACACACGAGTCAGGTCCGCAATGGGAAGCAAAACAAAGCGGGCGAATTGAAATCAACAAGAGGAAGAAGGTCCCCCCGCTGAGGGCATGCGTAAAGGAAGGAAGGTAAAGTTGCGAGGAAAACGAATGGCACGCACACGATTTTCAGGGCAAACGTGGTCTTTATGGAAGGGAGCAAGGGCGGCGGCGCGAGACCGCGTCCAAAAAAACGGGGGGAGAGGCGAGATTCGCAAGAAGGGGAGAGAAAGAGGAGCGGCTGCAAGGAGAAATGCATGCGGCCGAAGTAATGATGAAAGTCGGGGCGAGTTGGTGCGGACGGGGCAGTGGGTCAGGGGGAAGATGGGGCTGAGGGGGAAAAGGGAGCACTTTGGGGTGCGGGAAAGGATTGGGTTGTCCGTTAATTTGGAACGGAGAGGGAGAGCACAAGTGAGTGTAACGCGGTGTTGAGGGCACGGAAGCCTTTTTGGGAAGGGGGAGCTTACAGTCGCCCGACATTGAAGGTTCTATGGCTGGAACCGCTAAGGTTTGCCTTAAGAATTTAGTGGTAGGGGGTATAG
>Ga0179593_1528313_pt1 | contig 12077 bp, 15 predicted proteins | sample CZODoug2_1_08_16_FD_185931 | JGI IMG/M metagenome (GOLD analysis project Ga0179593, IMG submission 185931) | Vadose zone soil fungal communities from Angelo Coast Range Reserve, California, USA - CZODoug2_1_08_16fungal (PacBio error correction) | ecosystem: Environmental > Terrestrial > Soil >...
CCCATGAGCCTTTGAGGATCAAAAAAAGGGAGGTTCCGGAAGTGATACGGAAGGGCGAGGCGTGGACTTTGGGGGGTGCTCTTAAGGAAGGCCTCAGAGGGGGAAGGACGATGACGGGACCCGGCGGATTGTTCTTCTCAGGACGCCGACCTTTAAGGGGGGGGGGTGAATCTTATCAACGAAATTGAGCTTGTGCTGGGCCTTGAACATCAATTGGGAAAGGAGACGGAGGATGGGGATTCATCTGCTGTCACGTAGGACTCTTCGATGTAGAAAGAAATGGAGGCAATAGGAAAAAGAGAAGTAACGCGAATGTCAAGGAATAAAAAGGGGATTTCGGAATTCGTCATGGCAGGAGTGAAAGGGAAGTGGGCTTTGGCACAACTTAAGCAAACTATTCAAAAGGGGGGGGGGGCTTAAATGGTACAGTCTCACAGGGATCTTACACGCCCAAGCCATACCCCTGGAAAAAATAAAGATAGAGGTGTCTTACGTGGCTGAATCTTGCAAAAAAAAAGGGTTGGAGATATCGTATCCGGGAAACACAAAAAAAACAACAAAACCACCAAAACAACACACACAAACACACAACAAATAAAAAATCACCAACGAGGAAACAAAAAAAAAAAAAAAAAAAAAAACAAAAACAAAACCCACAAAAAAATATCAAAGACCACAACCAAAAGAAAAAAAAAAAAAAAAAAAACGAAAAAAAGGGGGGTGGCTGGGGGGGGAAAAAAAAAAAAAAACAAAGACTGCGCCAACTACAAACTAGGAGGGGAAGGTAATGGTAGCTGACGGCTTGTGTGGTTAAGGAATTTGAGGATACACTTGAAGCCCATTTACAAAGGGGGAAGGGTGGGAAATTGTCCGAGGGGTTGCTAACTTCTCTATAAAAGAGTGTAAAGGGGTGCGGGGGGGGAGAGACTTCTCTTCTACGACGGGGGGCGGGTTCGGCCGTAGAACAGGGGGAAGGTAAGAAATTTTTGCCGGGGAAAGTCTCAAGGGGGGTGGTTTCGGAGCCATCCAGGTCAAGAAGGTCTTTCGGAAAGGGTAGGATCCGTGACCGTAATCTAAGGGGCCAAATTTGTCCAGTTTCCGTTCCCGTATAAGGACTTGACTTCTCTCAATGCATCCATCGGTGTCAAGGATCTCGGACGTAGGACGAAGACTGAAAACACAAGGACGACATGGCTCAGGAGGGTGAACGGAGGACCTGAGTCGGAGCAAAAAAAAGACGGAGGGTGCCTTGGGGCGTCGGGGAAATAGCGTCGTGGTGGAGGCTGGGGGGAGAGGGTGTTGGGCAATGCGGATTGCCATATAAGGGGAAACTTTGGAGGCTTGGAGAAGGACGAATTTCCTATTCACGAGAGATGTGGGGGAAAGAGCGGGAGGGTGTACTGCTATGGGGTTCGAATTAAACTTGTGGAGGCAGCGTGGGCACGTCACGGGGGAAGTCAGCAAAAAAGGAAACATATTTGTGGATAGAGATGTGTAGAGGATTTGGAGAGTGGGGTACGCCCGAGGGCTTAGCATGGAGACTCAGGGATGAGCAGGTGCCCGCACTGGGGGAGGGGACTTGTTTATTGGGAAGAAGGCGGGGGGCGGCGCGAGAGGGCAGGCGGGATGTCAGGGTCGCGGGGGGAGGTCCGAGGATTCGGAGAGGCCCTTTGAAAGACGGGCGTTTGTAATTTTTTAACCCCGCCTTGGGGAAGGGGGCGAGAGGGAAGCGAGAATGAAGGGGAACAGGGAAATTCAGGGTAAGAAAAGGATCCGGGGCAGATGTGGAAGGTATTCTCGGCAACAACAAAAGATGAAAAGACAAAAGCCCATAGACATGTATGATCTCCTCTAAAGGGGAACTTAGGAACAGTTCCACGGTTCGCTTCCGCTCCGAAAACTATTTAAAAACCGAAAATGTCTACCAAATCAAAAAAAGAAAGAAAACCCAGCTAAAAAGAGAAAATGAGCCGAGAGAAATATAAGGGGAGAAAAAGGACCACTGAACCTGATCACCAAGGGCAAAGACTTCTCGCAATCCGCACACCAGGGAAAAAACAAAGAGAGACACCTCTCATTATTCTGACTCAGAAAAAAAGCGAAAAAAGAGGGGGACATAACTTATCTAGATCCTCTACACCTGGACGTCGCGAGAGAGGGAGGGCGACGCTACCACGGGCGAGAACAACGTGGGAGAAAAGTCGTTGAGAGGAAGAAGAATTCCGAAAAAGGCGAAGTAAAACCTAAACTCTTTTCCTCTCCTCCAAAAAGAGAAGAGAAAACGGAATATCGGTCAGAGAATCCGGCGACTCCGGAGGGACCCAAGAAAAGCTTTAATCAAAGGAAAGGAAAACTCGCTCCATTATCCAAGGGCCAGACTAACGCTTTTGGAAAACCCGAAATGCTCCCCGTCAAGCCTTTCTGGAACGGCCTAAGAGGTCCACCCTCAAAAATCCAAGAAAAAGCGCAGGCCCGGCGTCACGTCATTAAATCCCCAGAACTCCTAGAAAATGTACCAACGAAATCCAACGAGTTGGGGGGAAATCCGGCGGTACTGCAAAGCCTCTTAAAAAGGGAGAGAGCGGAAGGGGAAAGGGAAAGAAGATACAGGATCAAGGGCAAGCAAAATGTGGGGAACCCGAGATTTCGATGGTCATCGTCGAATCCGACAAAAGATCAAAGGGGTGGCAAAAATGCTTAAGGGGCCTCAATTAAAGGCCTAACCCCAAATTGTCGGCCAAAGGGGGGGGGGACGAAACAAACGCGAATCCACCATGAACAATAAGTCTCTCAAAAAGGGGGGCGCAATCCGCAAGTTGCCATTTAGCTGGGTAAGGGGGGAGTAAAAGGGGGGATTCGGTAAGGAAAGGCAAAAATCGGCCCATGCCCCCCCAAGAAACGAAATGAAAGAAAAAACTCCAAGGAAGGTTGTAGTGGACTCATTAATCGCAAGAAAACGTCAACCAACCAATAGTAGGTTCATCCTGGGACCATCCGGAGAAAGAGAAAAGACCGAAGGAGCTGAAGGAAGGCAAAGGAAAGAAACATCTCGACAGAGGGCGGATCATTTTGGGGAGAGGGTAATTCGTGAATGGCAAGCCGTGGATGGGCCTCTGGAAGTTAAGATCACCGCGAAAATATGGAGGGGATGGAAACCCCGCCCTGGACCTACAGAGATCAGGAAGATGAAAAGCATCTGAGGACATCTCTGACTGAGAGGGGGACTTGAAACCAAAAGCCCTTTGAAAAAAGGGGGACTTGGTACGAGAAATGCGAAGCATTGCGGGAATCCTCAGATCGCACGAGATCGAAGAGCAATTTGGGGTGGAACAAGCACAGGGGAGAATGCTCAAGAACTACTCCAAAAACAAAGGGGGGATGTCAGAAAAAAAGGGGGGGAAGAAGAATTGGGAGTGGCGGAATCCTTATGAATAGAAAAAAAACGGGGGACTCTGGGGCCCCTAGTCCAAGCCAAAGAGCAGAGCCGGGGAAGACGACAGCATGGGGAGAAGATTGGAATTCGGGACCGGGGCACTTCTCACTCACAACAAATAAGGAAGAAGAGTATTACTAATTGAAAGGAAGGACAAAACGAAGGAAGGGCCGAGAAGGGAGGAGAGAGGATGAAGGGGGGCTCGGAGGGGGGGGGCATAGGCTATGAACTGTTTTGAGTATTAACTAACTGGGGAGGGACATGGTCCATGAATTGGGGTTTTATCCAGACTCCTAACGGGAAAGGGGGGTTTGGGTGAGAGGTAGCAACTGATTTAGAAAGTCCATGACAAGCGCTTGGATGGGATCGAGGGGGGAGAAGGACTAGTATGGCAAGACTAACTGAATGCCCGACAAGCATGAGGGGGTATGTGAGAGCTCTGGCCAAAGTTCCTTTGGGGGGCTAGTGACAAGAGCCTGAGAAAGGGATGGGCTGTTCAGCCAAACTTTTATTAAATCGCGGTGGTGAGCGACGGGGGGGAAAAGAGGAAGCGAAACGGACAGCAGTATCACTCCAAGCCGATCTACAACGGTCTCCAGTATCCTGAGAGAAATTGCCGAAATACTGCCAGAAATTGGAGGAGGGGTGGGGACGTATCCGTATTGCCAAAGTGATGTGAAAAGTGGAGGCAGAAAGGGGAAAAATAAAACCGCTGAGTTAAGGAGGTTCTTCTGGGGGGGGGAGCGTACTGGGGGGGTAATGCTTTTGATACAACTTGGCGAAATAAAAGCGTCCTTCTTACATGGGCAACGGAAAAGAAAGAAGATTTGTTCGATGGGGGTCGCTACTGGGAGGAAATACCGAAAATTTAAAAAACGGCGGTGCGGCGAGGCATTGAAAACTTTTTGGGGGAGAACGCAGGGGATGGGGGTGATTAAGTCAGCGAGCGGGCGATACAGGGGGCGTGGGGGGAAAGGATTAATCCAAAAAGAAGAAGTTTGTCAGTTGGTTTAAAGTAGTCCTGTGGGGAAGAGGAGAAAGATCGGTTAAGTATATAGGTGATAGGTACGTAGAAAGGTGCCGTATTGGCGCGGGTTCGGGGGAATGGTGCGCGGACTCTTTCAGAAATGGGAGAAGGGTCGGTAGGGGAAATAGCGGTAGAAGGGGCTTGGTCATTTAGCCAGGGTTGGTCCTAGTAGGGTGGAAGGACGCAGGATTCGAGGCGCCAAACGCAGAGTTCGCGAAGCGTTGGTTGGATTTGATAGTTAAAAAAATGGGTTCTTTTGGTGTAGGTACTTGGGGAGGGGCCGAATTCTGGGGGCCGGGGGGAGCACATCCGGGCGGGCAAAAGCGGAGGGAAATTCGCTCAGAGGCGGGCTTGACGACGGTAGAGGTTTTTCGGGGAGAGACGGTTTAGCCAGGAGGCTTGGAAGGATGGAAGAATATTCCAAGAGCGGGTGCGGGAAGAGGGGGGGGGGCTCGGATGGTTTTCCAGGAGGGCCGAGAGGGAAGATTTTTGGCTGCTTCTTTCGGAGGGCAGAGGCTATACTTGGACCGCGATTGAAATGTCGTAGAAAAAAGAAGGGGGCTATCGGGTTGTGAAGGAATGTGTCGCCCTTTGGTGGCTGGGAAGAAAAAATGGGGGGGGTGAGAAAAAAAAGAAGAGGAGGATGAGAGGACAATTACATTGGCAAGCTAAGGAAGCGCAGATCCATGGGCTTGTCGGGGGTGAGTCTCCTCAAAAAAGTATTAGGAAAAGATAATATGAAGGAGGAATCGCAAAAAAAAAGAGAAGTTCGAAGAAGCGCTTAAAACAAGGTGAATTTCAAAAAGGGGCATTCTTGACATCGGAAAAAAAAAAAGAGGACGACCGGCCTGAAAGTCTCCCATACGAATTTCAAAAACGCTGTGGGCTCATCAGCCAATATAAAACTGTCGGCCCCGCCTGAAGGGACCGCGGATGAGCGCCACAGGCCACAAAGGAAGAAATCGATTCTGAGAATAAAACAATGGAGGGGGCATCGAGAACTTAATCTGTCATCACTTGAAAAGCGAAATACTATGTAAGCCAAAAGAAGGAAGAAACCGTAAAGGATAGAGAATAAACTTCAAGATAAAGAGAGTTATGTCTCAACACCCGGCTCCAACAGTCCAAAAAAAAAGAAAGGGATAAGAAAAAAAACCTCAACTCTTGTTAAGATGACCAAACAGCTGAGAATAAAGGAGGATCGCCAAGGAGGGTAGAACAGGCTGCCGTAGGTCCAATAAAAAAAAAAAGACTCATAACTAAGGCGAACTCAAATAATACAGACCACTACTATACCGGGTCCGAGGGAAACCCGAGACCTGCGACCGTCCTCATTGCTTCGCTGGGAGGAGAGGCCCTCCGGCCCTGACCTAATAAAGACAAAAATACAGCTTCTACTGGGAGGGGGAGAAATCGACCTACTACTCAGGAGTCCTGAAACAATCGAGGTCAGGGAAAATTTTTCAAAAAAAAGAGAGAAAAAGTCCGCGGACAAAAATGGAGGAAAAAGAAGGTCTGAAGGAGATTCAGCAGCATAACCCACCTGGGATAAACAAGGACATCGCGGACTTGTAATAAACGGCGATAAAAAAAAAAAAGGAAAGGAAGGGAGAAAAGTCCAAAACCAAAAAAAAAGAAGCCAAAGGGTGGGGCATCCGTCGCACGCCCGCCATCGAAGACGCCAAGTCACGAATAAAAAAGCAAAGAGAGCAGGCTTGAGGGGACATCCGAAACAAACCCAGCGCGAAGGAGTCTATTAGCCAGTCATTGAAATGCCACCCGCGTTCCAAAACAAAAAAAGATAAGACGACCCAAGATGGGAATCACTCCAGAGGGGGGTGGTTAGTGGGGTATCCAGGAAACGCAAAGACTGTTTGACATCACAAGGTCAAGAAGCTTCCCCATCCAATAAATACCAGCGTCTGGAAGATGCCCAAAGATACGACGTATACTGCGGCAGGGGGGGGGAAAAAAAGGGAGAATTGGGGAGACGCGGGGAATGTCGCCTGGAGGGGGTACCTTTAAGAGCAACCTCAGAAAGGAAGTTGTGCCAAGAGAACCACCTGTTTCGGCCTCGAATCAGAAGTCAGGAGAGAATAAGACGGAGGATTAGATGGGTCGACCAAAAACCCAAAAATTGGGGGGAAAGAAGGAAAAACTACCCGTGCTTCGTCGTGACAAATGCGAACGGGACGGCCAGACAGGCGGAGAGAAACCAAAGAGGGGGACAAGGAACAAAGCTCAATTCCCTTGGGATAGAGCCTAAGAAAATCAAGCGGATGGAAAAAACAATGGCGCAAGTAGTTGCATAGTCCGCAGTTCGTCATAACGGGAAATGGGGGAATAGTCATAAGTAAAGGAAGAATAGATGAGACAGCCGGTGGACGGGGGAACCAAAAAGGCTCTGCCTTTAGGGGGGGAAACAAAGGGGGGAATGGAGGAAGAGGGCAGTGTCAAATTAGCCGTACTGATGGCAAAAATGGCAAGTGTAACTTGAGAGCGTGGGGAAATGAAGGGGCCCAAGAGTTCCTCGATTCGGTTGGACCGAAAGTGAACAGGCTGACTATGGGACCCTTAAGTGGGTCCATTAAGGGGGGGTTCTGAAAATGTTTTAGGGTGAGCAACAAGGGAATCACGGGGACTTAAAAGACAGAGCAGGGGTTCGAAGGGGAAAAGGTCATGCCGAGATCATACGAACTTCAAAGTCGGTCGTCCGAACTTCGCTTCGTTGTGGGAAAAACGGAAGTGGGGAAGAAAAAAAGATTAACTTTCCCTCTAGTTTAGGGCGGGCCAGAAGGTCCACGAGGCGAACTGGGATTTGGGGGTGACAGAATTAAATATTCCTTCGGAGGTGGGCAAATCTTAAAAAGAGGGGTCGAAGCCACTGAAAAACCATCAAAAGAAAAAAAGGGGTATAAAAGTTTTTTAGAGGGCCGGAAGACTTCATAGAAAAATTAGGGGAGGTTTTATATAGTAGCAAAGGGAACATTGGGGGGGAGGGGGAGGATGGGTCGCAGCCAAAAAAAAAAAAAAGAACGCGGAGGGTCGTAGGTATGTTCATGCCTTCAGAATTGCCGAAGAAGAATTGAAAAATAAGGATTAAGGAAAAAGTGTGCCGCGGATTTTTATAATAATGAAGGATATCAGTGGTGGCGGAGTGTGCGTAGGACGACTGAGGAGGGACTATTTCTGGGCACTTGGGGGGGATCAAGAAAAGGGATCCGAAAAGGTTTTTGCCTACCGCGGGGTAAAGGGAGGGTTGTAAAGGAGTTTGAAAACGGCGGGCTAAGTGCTGGATTTCCTTGCCGGTACTTTCCGCAAGGGAGGGGAAAGGCTTCACAGGGGAAGGTAGGAGTTGAAACAGTAGACTCAGAGGTTTACAAATCTAAGAACAGGTCGTATTGATATTGCCGGAATCTCTGCTGGAAGTATGGAAGGAAAATTTAAAAAGGGGTCTAGAGTGTAGTTTTTGATTGTGAGCTGAAAGGAGGAAGGAAGAGAGTTACTTTGCAGGTCTGTCTATTGGAAAGGGCGTGGGGTCCTGGAATGGAGAAAACGTTTTGTTGCCTGAGGCAAGGGTGATTCTGGAAAAAAAAGATTCTAAGGGTCGAGGAAGGAACCTGATGGGGGAAACTATGTAAACTGGATGGGGGTAAGTTGTATTTGGGTAAGGACTGTTGGACGAATTCTTTTGAAAAAGAAGGGCGGCACGCGTCGGTCCGGAGGGAGAGATCCTCCATACGGGGAGAGCTGACCTGGGTATAAGATGTTCAAGAAAAGGGGGAGGGCTGGTAGATCTCCCGAGGCGTGCGGAATAGTTAGACGATTTGAAAAGGGAAAAATTTGTGACAGCGGGGGAAGCGATTTCATGACGTTGTGTTTATATTTCGTAAGGATTCTTGGGATTTGGTGAGCTTCAGGTGAAGGCGGGTGATGAAAGAAGAGGGGGAGGTGCGGAGGAGAAAAACAGGTGTTCTAAGCGAATTCGTAGTTTGAATGTTTAAAAAATTCTGGGTAGACATTTTCAAGGAGCGAATTATCGGGACGGCAAGGAAAGGGGGCTGAGTTAAGGGTGGAGCGCTGGGGGGGACAGTATCTAACCAAAAGGAGTAGAAGGGAGTCATGTACATAACAAAACATAAGGGCTATGCTCGCCTGATTTGCACAGGAGAGGAGCCACGAGAAGCTTCGCTAGAAACATAGTGAGAAAAACGAAAAGGGGGAGAACAATCGCCAATTGAAACTCCCAAAAAAATTGCTGGCCGAAATCGAAATCTCCGTCAATGAAGAAGGAAAATCAGGTGCAGAAAAGACGCCAAAAATCAGAAAAGCTGCACAATACCAGAAAATGCCTAAATGATATTATTATGTTCACCCCGCTCCGTTAAGGAGGGAGAAAGGGAGGAGAGGGAAACCGATTAAAAGAGTCACTACTTGGGGCGGCGGTCCAAATCCTCAACTCCCCGTCAATGAATTTCTTGGAGCGGGGGGATTTGACTCCCCCTCGAAAAAGAATTCGGGCAAGGGGGGAGGAAAAACCTAAAAGAATATAAAAAAAAGAGAGAGGAAAGAGGGAGCTCAACATACGCAAAAGTTCAGGTCCGGCTGCCACTCAGGAAAAAGACCGAGGAATCAAGCCTAAGCCCCATCTCAAGGGACGGGGGGGAAACCCAAAGAAAGCAACTAAAGTAATTCCCCGAGCCCACAGGGCTCAAAAGAAAGAAATTCGTGACAAGGGTCCTAAAGAAACCTGAAAGCCCAGAGTAGAAACGGTCTTACGGCATCAAACGCCTATGAATCCTTAACACCCCTCCTTAGGAACGTTTAAGGGGGGGGACCGGCGCTCACCAGTACGGGAAATTGAGGTCGAGGACTGAAATGACCGAAATAGCCAGACTTCTAAAAAACCAGAGGATCTTTTTAAGGCACACCGAATCCACAAAGAAGGTGATCAGAAAATGGTTCGACTCCGAAAGTCAACTCGGGCCAAAAGGTCGTCGCAAGAAATTTTACGATCGCACCAAAACAATCGCGAAGTCTAGGGGGCCCAAAAAGAAGGAAAGGGGAAACCAAATTCAAGGAGAGAAAGGGAGTGAAACTTGCAAGTGAGTCTTACTAAGTAAGACGAGGGGACAAACACCATCCGTAAGGCCGAAAAAGCTCCTCTCCTACGTCAGGGGCGGGCTCCAAAGAAGGACACAATAAAAAGAAAAGATTCTTTCCATCAGAGGCACAAAGACAAAATTGGTCGGGTCCCCAGGGCCACTGCATAAAGCTCAGGGAAGAAAAGAGGTTAAAGGGGATAGAATGGACCATGCCGGTTGAGAAACTCTTGAAAGGGGGAAAACAACTTGGGCACTCGAGAAGGGATATCTTTAAAGGGGGGCAGGAAACCTAAAGACCTAGAATCCGACGAAGTCCATGGGACCTGAAAAAGCGGGCAAAAAGGCTCTGAGTAACCACATCAACCAAGGTGAACCCTCTGAAGGGACCGTTTCCTTTACGCAAGAAGGTTCTATAAGCTAAGGAAAGCAATCAACTGACAGAAAAGCCTTGCTTGGTTAAAAAAGCAAAAAAATCCCAGGGGGAGAGAAAAACCATTCAAGGTGGGCGTCTGCAGAAAATCATGTGCCAGACACGTCATACCGAAGGTCAATTCGCTAGCAAGAATAGTCGGAGGAACTCTTTCCCTAGAAAGAAAGAAAAAGCCTAAAGGATCCTGGAATCGACCAAGAAGTAGGCAATGTTTCCGGGATTTGGCATAACTCTTCGGGAAGAGAAAAAAAAAGGGAGGAGTAAATCGAGTAAACTAAGGTCCTGATTCGGCAAACGGAGGCTTCGGCGGGAGAACTCGGGCGTGCCCCGGGATGAGAGGATTTTACAAGTGGTGCCTAGAAAAAAAGGGGCGGACCTAAGAAGGTGCGAAATGTGAAAAGACAAAAACCTTGAATGTTTTGTGATGAAAGAGAGAAAAGGAACTTGAAAGAAAACCAGGCTTTAATGTTATCGCAAATCGCCTATGGGGGAAAAGGTATAAGGAAAACGTGCGCTTTGCGGAACTCGAAGAGTCGATCAGAGTAGGGAAAAAAGAGAGAAACGGGGGAAAGAGGGGGAAAATCTTTGAAAGCGGTCCTTCAGGGACGAGGCGAATGAGGGTTTGAAGGAAGCATTAAATATTCCTTCGAGTGTTATGAGGAGGAGGGGAAAGCGGACCCAGCCAGAAGAAAACTACAAAGCCTAGTACAAAGTTCAGACTGGTACGTCAGAGGGTTGCCTGTCAGGAAACGAACTCAATTTGAGTGGGGTAGCCTTATTTCCTCCTAATCGGGTTCGGGGCGAAGGACCAGATGGGGCGCCAAAACAACAGATATTAGGAAGAAAGAAAAGTGCAGGGATTTCTGGGTTTGGGACCTTCAGCGTCGGCATTACTGTCAAAGACGAAGAAAGCGGGGACAGACGGGGGCAACGAGGGAAAGACGTCCTAGCCGCTTTGTGAGTTGGGGGGAGCAGGAAGGGGGTTGAGCACGACAGATTTAAGTTTGTGCTGAGGGTGGGAAAAAAGGGGAGGGATTTTAGACAGGACTCCTGATGTGGTGGGGCTTAGGACAGCCAGTTGAAAGAAGAGGACGGCGGGGAGCTGGAGGTGATTCCTTGCCGAATCTTTCAGGAAGAGAAAGCTCGGTTTGGGCCGGATGTTCCCTTAAACCTGCGTACTAAAGAGGAATATGACATGAGAGGAGGTAAGGGAAACGCGGGGCTGGAGGGGGGAATGTGCTTGTTTTGCGGGCGTCAGTAATTGCTCGAGGTAATAGCTGTATTCTGGGGATTTTGGGGGAAGGGAACTCAAGGGGAGGGGGGGTCCTTAAAATGTCCAGAGTCTTGTTTTGTAAAACTAGAGGAAGGGCTTAAGGGTCCGTAGTTTCACTTCGGGGTTGGGTTATAAAGCTTAAATAGGTTTTTTGGTGGAAAAAAATGTCGAAGGGATGAGGGGGCTACTCCTGTTGGTTCTTATCAAAGGGTGGAACTGCTAAGTTACGGGAGGAACCATGGGGGAGGATTTGGGGTCGAAGCGTATATAGGTGGAAAGATGCGGGGAGGGAGGAAAGGAAAGGAGGATTGTTTGGCCAAAGACTGTTTTATCTAGGAGCAACTTGGGGGGGGTGAAGGGAGAGTTGTGGCCGACTCGATTTTCATTCGGGTGAAGAAGGTTCTAGGGGATTGGAAAAGACCGGGGGGATCCTTCAATCTGGGTTGTTAGATGGGGAGTCGGGTGAGTTTTTTGCGAGAAAGAAGAGAGAAGAGGAATCGGGGGGTCAATTCATTGCAATAGATGAGCTGCAAGAATGGCTCCTATTTGGGGCTCTCTAAAAACCAAGGAAAGGATTAAAAAGAATATGAGAAGGGTCAAGAAACAGCGCGGGAAAAGGGCTTATTGCGTAATCCTAGGGGAGTGGGACACTGAAATGCACCGTCACGAATACTCTAATTCTACAAAAACTAGGATACCCCGAAAAAAATTATACGAAGGAAGACAGAAAAAGGTTTAGGGAACGTCTAAATCGAAACGGAGAGAAAAGAAAACCCGCCTGCACCGCTAAATAGGGGATAACACGAAGG
>Ga0179593_1566262_pt1 | contig 12077 bp, 16 predicted proteins | sample CZODoug2_1_08_16_FD_185931 | JGI IMG/M metagenome (GOLD analysis project Ga0179593, IMG submission 185931) | Vadose zone soil fungal communities from Angelo Coast Range Reserve, California, USA - CZODoug2_1_08_16fungal (PacBio error correction) | ecosystem: Environmental > Terrestrial > Soil >...
GCTTTTATACCGGGAAGTTGTTTGTAAGTGAGATGACGTTTTACGCTTGACGGGGTTCACCCATGAGCCCTTTTGGTAACTGTAGGGTTGACTATCTCTGGAATTCGATTAGTAAATGGTTACTTTTTTCCCACCTGGGGGAACGGCGAGTAGAAGGCGCAAACCACTTTGGCTGATTTCCTTAGTTCTGTAAAAGATTGGCTAGAAGAGAAGCTGTTCGTATAGGGGGGACATTCCAAAGGAAAAGGACTGCTTCTGGGGGAATTTTGAAAGATTGGCCAAGGAAAGGGGGGAAAAAGAGAAGAGGGGACATAACCTTCAGAAGGGGGAAGGGAGAACAGGAAGGAGAAAGGAAAACTTTCATCAAAGACTTTTGGAAGTGGCGGGGGGAAGTAATTTGAGAAAATCTCCGAAAAAATTCCCTTACTACTTTCAACAAGCAAAAAGGGGAAAAGTGTAAAAGCGTCGGTACAGGGAATAAGGATGGGAAGGAAGAAAATTGCACAAAGAAAGAGATGAATAGTAAAGAACCTTTACTTGGGGAGTCCCAAGTTGCTAACATAAAAAAAAAAAACTCTTAGAAGAAAGGGGGAAGGGGCCTTCACAAAAACCACCCTGGAGGAATTGAACCTCACACCCTGTCGAGACGGGATACGGGGGTTGCTACAAAACAAGGCGGGGGCCGATTGAAACTCGTGTCGACTGGTCCTCCATCCCGCTTGGGGCCAAAAAAGTCCGCTGACAAACTGGTGGAAAGCAGACGCGAGGTGTACAGCCTGGCTGATGGAGGGAATAAAAAGCGGAGCTCCTATGAGACCAGTTGGTTCTAGTGAGGAACAGATAAAAGCACGCCCTTCTTGAGTAGCAGAACTTTGGATCGACCCGGGGTGTCGCAAGCCATGCCGAAAAGAAGCTCAGCTCGATTCTCAAGGGAAAAGGCAGGCAGACAAAACCGAACGCTCCAAACTCTGGGGAATTTTCCGCCTAAGCAGTAACGGGGATCACGGGAAGAAGCAGACCACCAATTCTTCGGTGTCGGAGATCGCGGAAGAAAGAAAGCACGCAACCCCCCCGGGTGGGATCAAGCGCCACCAAGGAATCTCGAGGAATCACGACTTAGTAGACAGAAGTAAAAAAAAGACAAGGTAACCCGACCCTCTTAATATACTGACGCCTTCTAAACGATCAAGCACATCTTTATTGAAGCCACCCCGAAACCTGGAACTAAAAAGCAACACCACCAAAAAGGCATGGTCCCACCGCCGTCTCTTGCGCACCTCTCTCCCATATGGAACCCCTTCTCCCGCCGAGTCTGAGGAAGGCTACGGGCTGTAAAGGAAATCACGACATTCAACCCATGGCATGTTTTAAGTGAGGGCCACCAAGTAAAAGGTTCATCTAACTTTCTAAAGAAGACTCACAAAAAACAGGAGAAAGAGAGAGATAGGGGCCCGTTCGATGGCCTTCGACCTTGGGGGGACCCATTCAAAAGAGGCCATTTGCTTTAGTACTATGGCCGACAGTGAGCCGTAAAGATACAGAGAGGACTGAACTGTCGGTTCCTCTTGGCGACTGCTGGGGAGAAATGAAAGGAGGGGGGGGGGAACGTTATAGAAAGCAGTTGGTCGGGGGAGGGGGCGCGGTGCTTTAGGCGCTAGCAGGTCATTCATCTCGGGGGATTGGTGCAGTGCGGTGAGCTCATCGTGACGCGTGGGATACACTGGGGCCGATAGATCCACATTTTTGGGTAAGGATTGTTGCTGAGCACTGAATGTCTCTGGAGAAAAAATCACGTGTTGCGCTCAGCAGCGGAAGGGGGACGCAGAAGGAAAGTAAATTGGAAAGTTAGGATATGTTTCGGGCTGGGACGCAGGGAAGGATCCTGTCGAAGCATGAGCAGAGCCTCCTTCCGAGGAGGGAGAAAAAAGACGGAGAGAGATTTGAACTAACACATGGGATTACTTTGGAACACTAAAATGTGATCATAGGAACTGACGGGCGATCTCCTCAAATACAAAGGGAGAGGAAAACCGAGGGCAAAAGGTCAGAGAAGGTCTTATGGAATCAGAGGGGATTGAGAAGAAACCTAGTTGACCGGAGTGATCGAGAAACAGAGCAGCGAACGGGTTTTTGTACAGGGGAGAGAGGGGGGGTTTCAAGTGAGAATGGAGGAAAAGGGTACGGGAAATCAACCCCAAGAACGGGAGAACGGGGGGTCACTCAGAACTTGAAGAGGCACATGAGAGGGGGGAGGGTAATGAGGCCCAAAGGTAAAAAGAAAAGGAAAAAGAGGTTCCACTGTGGTTTGGAGTGGATGGTCACCTGTCAGTAGCAAATGAAATTCGAGCAAAAAAAACAATTTCCAAAAGGGGGGAAAAGGGGGGCAGAGGTCGTGCTAAAGACCTTCAGGAAGGGATCTTAAAGGATTAGAGTGGGGTCACGACAAAGATTACTCAGCAGTTTTGAAAAAAAAAAAAAAAAAGAATGTGAAAAAAGCGAATAAGAGGGTTCTCTCTGAAGGAGATTTATCATAAATCAAAACTCTACGGCTAGGCAAAAGATAAGGACTAAGGGACTGTCCCTCAATAGAAGAAAAACGATCTGAGGTAAGGAATCTCCTGTTTAACGTTCCAAAGGATCATCAAACGCGTCTCAAACACCACAAAAGTCAAGTTGAGCCGCGAAAGACCCGGAGGCATCTGTATGAGCCTTGGGCACCAGCCGGGTAAGGAAGGGGGGAGGGCGGATCAGGAGTACGGCACAAGGGAACGCCAAAGAGAAGAAGGGGGGGGAAATTGCTCAACATCGGACGTTTTTCTGGTGTGAACAGTTCCTGTGTGTTCCAAGAAGGTGAGCTGATAGACCTGGGAAGGGTGCGAGGGGAGGTCAAGGAGGGAGAAAAGAAACAAAAAAGAAGATGAAGTTGGAACTTTCCAAAAAAGAGGCGGCCGCAGAGGACACTCCGGGGGAATAGCCTGTGGGCAACTCAGGCAACAGGGCCTTTGGAGGGGGAAGAATATAACCGGTTGGGTACCTATTCTTTCACGCGAAGGGAAATCAAAGTATACATCATAAAGGAGATTTTCGGGAGGAAAGAAGAAGACTCACGTTTGCTATAGTGGGGAATTTGTTCCTCCACCGTGCTGTTTAGGCGGGTTGTGCAAGGATGTGGAAAATTCATTTGGAGGGAAGACTCGGACTGATCCAGTAGTGCTTTACGGTCACATGAAAAGCCACGAAAAAACCAAAAAAAGTTCAAAAACAAAACGGGAGTGGGGGGGGAAATATAAGGAATGGGTTTCCGTTCTTAAAAATTGCATCAGGTTGCAAGGACGGAAAAATAACTGCATCATCTCTGTAAAAAAAAAACTCCAGTTAAACAAGCCGTGAAAAAAATCGACAGTAGAAAAGGGAGGAATTACCAGCGATCGGGAACAGCTGGAGGGACAAGACAAGAATCAACCGAGGGGGGGAAAAGGGTAAGATTCCAGACGTTCTGAAAGGAAAGAAAAATCTTGCTAGTTACAAGAATAGGAAAGAACAAGGAAAAAACTTCAGAAAAAAGGAAATTAGAGGGGGTGACCGCAACGGAAGCGTTGGGGAACGTCAAAAGAGAGGGGCCGGGGCTTAAGAAGAAGGGGGGGAACTAAGTCTAACAGGTTCTAACGCACATTGTAAGTTGTCCAAAAAACGGTCAAGGAGAAGAGTGGAAAAAAGACCAAATAGCAGTAAATGTAAAAAAAAACATTCTCGCCAGCGCTAAGGGTAAGGGGGGGTGAAAAAAAAAAAACTTAAGGTAAAGACCTTGGGGAGGGAAAAGCGGCGGACCAAAAGAGAACTATTTATCAAGGGGGGAATCTAGAAGGGAAGTGTGGGTGCTGGACTCGGTGTAGCAAGAACGTGTTCAACAAAAAAAAGGGGGGGGAGAAACTCAACTAATTTAAGAGAAGGGCCCATTGCAAAAGGGGAAGAAGTCGCAGCAAAAAACGTCAGGCGGAGGGGACTGCAGTTAGATAACACGCTTCAGAGCTCCAAGGAGGAGAGGAGTCGGGGTCGATAAAAGAGGGGGGGGAAGGGGGACGGGCAGGGGTTAAGGAGGGGAACGCTGGGGAAAGCAGGAATCAGGGGGGGAATGAAAGGACAGGAGTCCTTGAAGAAAAAACAATGAAGGGGGCAAAAAGGCCGAATTGTGGAATACAGGAATTGAAATCTTACTAGAACGGGCCGGGTTACGGAAATGAATGGGAAGAAGACGGGGAATTGATTGAGAAATCTTCAATTGAAAATAAAACTTGTTCACAACTCTCTTTTCTCATTCAAGGAATGGAGAAGGCGTGAAAAACCAGGGTCTCAAGTTCAGTGAGGGGAAAAGAAAAGGGAAAATGGGCAAAACAAATAATTCTGACTGGAAGACAGACACAAAAAAGGATGAAGGTGAGGGTTTAAAGAACGGAAAAGGACTACGTTAACTTCTGGAGAAAAGGAAGAAATAACATCAAGACGGACCATATGCGGTACGCGAAACCTTTTGGAAGAAAAGGACTCAGGGGAAGGGCCTGGAACTGTGGGTAGCTAAAAAAGAGAAGAGAAGTGTCAAAATCCCATTGAGTGTATGACATATCCCTCAGAAAGGCTTGAGAACGAGAAAGCAAAATTTGGATGAGAAGCAGGTCGAATGGTTGAACCGTAAATCAAGATAGCAAAGGTCTTGATCAAAGTAAAAAAAGGCTGCAAAACAAACGAAAGAGAATAAAGGCTAGGGGGAGTTACTTAAATGCTTAAGGGAGAAATAAAAAGATTCGAAACAACACTGCGGAGCGGTGGCTTTAAAAAACTAAGGGGGAGAGGCAATCAGCAATAAACATAGACAACCTGGTGGATCTAAAAACGAGTGCAATCTCTAGATGTAGACAAAAATCCTGGAGACGAAGAAGTACAAAAATCACAAACGAGAACGAGCACGTGCATATCTAAAAAAGAGGGTCGAAAGACCACAAAACTGGACGAGGAAAAAGGGGCGGAGGTTGAAAAAAACAAATTGATGATACAAAACAACATGGGGGAAAGAAACCAAAATCAGGACTTTCGAAGCCGTCTGGGGGAAGAGACGGATACGGGGGAGGGGGCGAGATAAAAGTTCAATCCCATGCGGAGTGGGAGGGGGGGAGGGCAAAAAAACTAGGAAGGAATGAAAGAACCCTACATATCGACCGAAGGGGGGGGTATAGAAAAAAAAAGAGAGAAAAAAGTTAAGGGGGGACGTTCCTATTGAGGGAGGAGATTGGTTTAATCCCATTGGAACGGCCGGGGGGGGAATTCTAACATCCTTACAAGTAGAGAAAGAGAAAAATGAAGACGGTCCTTGTTGAAAAAAAAGCTGGCTAAGCTGATTTCGAAAATCGAAGCTAAAGAGGAAGTACCTTGTGTGCTGGAATTGTATGAAGAAAGGAGGGTCATAACTAGGATCCCTAACCGCGGCGACATTTTGGGAATGGCGGTTCATCCATCGGGGGAACAGAGAGGGTGGAAAATCGGGCCTGCTGTGGGTATCAAAAAAGGGGTGGGTTCGGTGTTGCAATGGTCGCGGGAAGGTCCAAAAGGCTCATTATTAACTCCCCGGGGAATCACTTTGGGGGGGGGGACCAAAGAAGTACTATTTAAAACCTTATTTTCCCCTAAGAATAATGGAAAAAAGAAAAGGACTTTTCGGTTTGGGCTGCACGAAGATGTCATTCTAACGGCATCGGACGGCCAGCTTCCGGAAACGTTGAGAAAGAGGACAAGCGTTTGGCGAGGGGGAAAAAAAAACATTGCGCTGGTGATCATCAAGCACTAAAGGGTTCTAAATAGGAGCGTCGACTGCTGGCGACGCATCCTACCGTAAAACGTACACTCTGAAGGTGAAGCGGAAGAAGAGGGGGGGGAAAGCGGGATTATTATATGCAGGGTCGAAAAAAAGAAGTTAATGTCTGAAGATCTTGTATCGTCTCGGGAACGGGGGTGTCGTAAAGGCGTGGGGGGGGGGGGGGAAAGGGATATACTAGCAACCTTGTCTTTAAGAAGAGAAGCCGGAAAAGGCGTATGAAAAAGGGGTCATAAGAGAAGATTGAGAAAAGGAGATCTTTTCCCTACCTACCACAGAAGAAGGCGACCTCGACCGCACGTTCCACTGTTCCTGGGGTGATGGCTGCCTACCGGAGGAATGAGCGAGGTGCTAAGAGAAAAAAAAGTGGTCGATTCAGATAGGGTCGACGGCAGCAAGGTGCATCACTGCAAAGAGGGACTCAAGCTCAACCTGGCATGAAAAAAGGGACAAATAATAACACAGGGACTTCCAGGGAGTTGAAGAGAAGAATAATAAGATATCAGGTTTAGAGAGTATGAAAAGGAAAGAAAAAAAGCAGACACACGAGAGGTCCGAGGGATAAGAGAATGAATTCACGCCAGTAACACTGGAAATCTCGCCCGGAACAAGTAGGCGGGGAAAAAAGGGGGAGAAGGGTGAAAAAGAAAGCGAGACGCTTAGTCAGGAAAACTCGAACAGCTCATCAAGCCAGACCTTAGAATCCTGTTAGATGGAGAGCAAGCACAAAGGGATATCTTGGATAAACATTTCATCTAAAGGGGGTGTATGTCACCAAGGTCAGGTTAAGGGCAAAGGGTAATCTACGGGCAAAAGAAGGGGCGGTAAGGTGGTCTTTTGTAACAAAGTGGCCTGCAAAAGCGATGGGTTCCAATTTCAAAATTTTTTATAGAAAATGAAGAGAGGACGCGGGAGTTTCAAGGGAAAGGGCATTACTAGAAAAGCTCGCGTAAGAGGTATGGGGGACGGTACAAAAACCCGTCCTAAACAAGGGTCTGGTAATGAAGAAGTCTTCCCAGCATCAGTAATCTGTGGTTTCCGGCTGACACTAGTGTCCTTTCCGCTTGAGGTTGGCAGAGCCTTTGTGAAGGAGACAGTGGAAGCGTAGTCATTTAAAGAGGGAAAGCATGGAGGGTGGGCACGACAATCGTCCCTCTAGGGTATTGTAGTGTGAGCTGGATGACTAAAATCTAACGTCTGGGGAGGAGTGCTGAAATAAGCTAACTCTTGGCATGGGTGCCTGTGGCGGGTACCATGGGGTGATGACAAGGTTGGGTTCGGATTGCTTTTTAGTTCTTGTTGAAGAGATCACAACTTTTGGGGATGTTTGATGGGGGGTTCGCGGAGAAATCGGTGCGTGAGTTGGGAGGATTTAGGTGTTGGCGAATCATTTCAGTCCCGAGAAATGTCAAGGTTACATTCAGGGGGTCGGGGGGGTCATGAGCTCGTAGAATCCCAATGCGACGATTCCAGAAGGTGCCTTGGACAGAGCGGGGCCGGGCAGAAGAGAGGAAGGAAGAGAGGGGAGTGAGTAAGCTCGCGGATATGAAGACGAGGAAAACATACGGTGTCCCCAGGACAAAACTTCGTGGGGGTTCTGGTGAATAGAGAACTCGTAGGACTGGACGCACGTCGTTTTTCATTTTTCGTTAGATTAGTTCTCTGGGGTCGGAGCCGGGGTATCCCTAGGGGGGGGTGTCCAGGGGGGTAAGCGCTGGTGGGTGGTGGGCCCGCGCGCAGATCTGAGGGGGTTGCTTGCACCTGGGACCGGGCGCATGGGGACTTAGAGGAGGTCTTCCACGGCGAGGAGTTAAGGAGGGGGGGAGTGGGGGGGAGTGGTGAAAACCATGGGAGGGGCCGCCACGGCGACGGTGCCACCCAGCACACGCGCCCCACGGTGGGCGCTCCAAGGCCAGCCAGAGTGACATCTAAAAGATAGATAGCGAGACCTTGGGCGAAGGTAGCGTATTGGGCGTCGGGTAGAGGAGGAAGCAACTCAGTGCGTGCTCAGGGGGGTGGGGCACTTATTTCTGAGTTGCCTCTGGTATTAGGAGGCACTTTCCTGGAAGGGACCTCTGTAGGTGGAATTTTCTCGGGAATGGCAGCAAGGAAATCGGTCCAGGGAAGAGGAGGTAGGGGGGAGCCACCGTCGGCCGCGTTGTTCCTGACTCGGCCAGAGGCTTGAGTGGGGGTGCTTTGATCTTTGTGGCCGGCAGGGAAGCTTACGGTGAAGGTGCCAGGAAAAGAGCAACATTGACAGGGAAACACGGGGGGCTCGGGAGGAGTAGGCAGTGGAGGGGGGGGGTAGAAGTGTTGTGGAGGAGGATATGTATGAGGGGAAGGAAGTATGATAGGTGGTGATGCGGCCAGGCTAGGGGCGGGAGAAAAACGGGCACCAAGGGGGAGCTGCGGGATAAATGAACATTGGTGCGAGGAGGAGACCTAGATAGACCCGAGTGCTCAGCATGACAGAGCGTAAAAAAGAATCACTTTTCTCAGCCGAAAGGAAAGTTTCAACAAGCGCAGACTCTGGTACATCCGTCTCCCTGCGCTTGACACCGAGGGATGAGAAAGGGGGTATGTGGGCAAGTGGCAGAGTAATAACGGATATTTGGGGACAAACTGAGCATCCTGTCAGGGGGGCTAGAGAGGGGGTGTTTTCAACCAAATAAAGTATATTTATACGGCAACGTAATAGTACCAGAGCGGAGTGAAACACATCACAGATGAATCTTAGGGAAGTGTGGGGCATTGGTGGGTATCTTTTGTAAATATAGTTGAACAGGTTCACATTCCCTTGGTTGGAACGTCAACTAGTGCATAGACGACAGGGAAGCTTTTCTCTCATTTCGGGAGGAAAGTCTAAGGAGGGCCGGAGCAAAAGGCAGTCTGTCCTGCTTGTAGCTTTCACTACTAGAATGACAGATCATGGAATTAGTCTTCTAAAATTGAAGAGCTTGGGTGCTGTTATGTCTTAAAACTCTTGGTCGATTAACACCCGGAAAAAAATCCTCTGGACTAGACCCATTCTCTGCAGTGATTTAACTTCTACAAGATTCACTTTACACCCACCCGAAGTGTTGGAAAGGGGGGGAGCGGATTTCCGCAGACCCGGCCACTGAGACAATAAGGGGAACGATCGGGGAAAGATTACGCTATGGTGTGCTGCCGAAAAGTTAAAAAACGCTCCTAGAGCTAGAATTTGACGAAGGTGAACATGCCCTTGGACAGGGAAGTACAGAACCGGGTGGTGAGAGGACACTAATAACAACCGCTTGCTTCAGTTAACCGAAACAAACCCTTAGAAAAAAGGGGGGTCACCTAAAGAAGGTTCGTTCAGAACTGAAATACTATACAGCCTCCTTAGTCCAACTTCCTCTGACTGTGGGCCGCAAACGACGAGGGTTAATGAAGGGGAACGGTGGATGATATCGCTCCTTGGAGATCGAACGGGGATGATTGCTACCCTCAAGAACTGATGATCAAAAATCAGCGCAAGGCGGGGCGAACTATTAGGTAGCTCTGGGGGGGCCGGGGAAAGGAGCGATATCAGTGGCCGCTTGACGAGTGGAGACGTCGGAAAAGAATCACTCCTATGGGGTGTAATTTGCCGTAAGCACTGTAAGGCCATAAAGGGAAAAAGCAGCCGAGCTGCGTTCGGGGGGCGTTTCACCTATACGACTGCAGAGAAAGAAAAAAACACTGAAACCACACACCTTCAGTCGCCAAAAAACCAGAAATAATCTCTCGAGAAGAAGCAGAGCACGGAATAGGGATTCCCTAAGGAATGACGGGTCTCACCATGGAGCACCGAAGATTCTGCACCTACGCATTCAATAGTTCTGAAGACCAGAAACGAAGGCTGGACTAATGGGGACTCGGAAGAAAGTAAGCAAAGCTGTGGTGTCTGCCGCCGTTCGATCAGTAAAGGCAGGGGAACTCATGCTGGTTCAAGGTTGATTCAAAACTTCTGCCTCCGCACATTAAACAAAGTAAACCGCATGCAACGTTTATTCTTTATCCGGTTCACTGTGTTCTGTAAATCAAGAAAGTTAGAAGCATTGCCTGAAATTTGGGTGGGGTTTGAATTTGATTGTTCCACAAGGGTCGAAGAGTAGGAAGGGATTAGTTCCTTAAATCCAACCGAATGGGGCTCGGTGAGAAGGTCAACAGGAAGCAGGCTTTAGGGGGGTGGACGTTCGTCAGGGCCCTCGGGGGGGGAGGGTGGTCCCTGTTCTGGAGAACTCGCGTGGTAGGATTTCTGTGGGAATGGTGTGGGCCCCGTCTCGAATTGCACAGGGAAGGGGCGAATGTCGTGTTAAACAGAGCCGTAGCAAGACTACAAAGGGGGTAAAGGTACTGGTGGTTCGGATTTAGCGTCACAGAATCAATGGCGGGGGGGACACCTTACGCGGGGATTTGGAGGTCAGGTGCACGGGGGGAAGAGGATCAGGGGGGACTTCAAGTTTTACTTTTATGTTCATTGGATAGAGATCCCGGCGGGGGGCTCGGAATTCGGGGAGAGAGAATTTCCGGTCGGAAGTGGGGTGCGGACACTCTTTCATCAAAAGGAGTGTTTCAATAGTGCGTTCGGGCTGACTGAACGCGGGGGGGAATGCAGTCGTTAGGAGGGCTCCAGAGTAGGGCTTGGGGGGTTTAGACAACGAGAGTCTGGTTTCCAGTCTCATTTCTCCCCCGTTTGGGAAGAGTGTTAGAAAGGCGCCTAAGGGAAAAAGAAGAACACTGGTGGTTTGTGAAAAAGAGAGTGAGGGATAAGATGGAAAAAGATCGACCTTCGAGCTTGAGGAGCGGGCTTTTTTTGGCGGGGGCCGCCAGGGATGAGCAAGTGGTCCTGGGGGGGGGCAGATCGCTCTTGCCGGACAACCAGTGAAAAAAAAAAAAGTGGGATTCATCCACTGGCCTTGACGCTTTGTGCCTCAAGCATGTTGCTGGCGGGTTATCGATAAAGATGGTTTACAAAGGGATTCAAAAGAATAAGAAAACCTTAATTACTACCCGAGGGGGGGTTCATGAGGCAAAGGAGCTGGCCAGAAGGGCTGGATTTAGAAGAGTTAATTTCTATTTAAATCGGGCTTAAAAGCGGGGGATACTTAAAACATTCCGTCTCAACGGGGTGGAAAAAGTAAGCAGGCTTGGTGCTGAAGATGGGGAAAGGTTAGGATCATACAAGGGAATGGTTTATATCACTTGGTCAACAGAGAAGGATGCTATTCATCACTCGAAAGGGAAGGGTCTTCAATTCGAAATAGAGAGGTCCAATTTTAGGTGGAGGGGGGCTTCAACCAGGAAATGAGGGACAGAGCGAAGGAGATGCAGCAACATTCAAAGGAAAGGTTGGAGGGCTCGCGAAGGGAGCGAATTCCTTTAAGGGTGTAACAAAAGGATTCGCGGGGGGTAAGAACAAAAAGACTGACAAAAAAAGAAAAGGGGATCTAAAGAAGAATTCAGAAAGGCATGAGAGTAGTAAAAAGATCATCATCATGAGACGCCGACGTTCGCGGAAGCCGAGATTCGAGAAATGTTCAACCAGTCAAAGGGGGAATCACGAAGGAAAGAGGTCGCATCTGTTACGTCTCAAGCGGAAAGGGTAAAAGAGTCGCAAATGAAAACAAACTGTCTCAGCTAAATCATATGGGGTATAGAGAGGGTACAGCCGTATCAGTGGGAGTCGGAAGTAAAGAAAGTAAAGGGGCTTCCGAGGGGGGACAAATTGTCTGTGCACAAAAAGTGAGGACTGGGGGGTTCCTCATTTGGCTGCGTCGAGTGGTAAAAAAACTTTCCAAGGGGGTCGTATAAGAGTGACTGGGATGGAGAGGGGGGGCACCAAAAAAAGGCGAAAACATCGAATCCACGGTTCCCCTACCATTAATGGCCCGGCAAGGACACAAGAAAATATTACCGAGGGGTTAATCCTTCCTTAGCCGTTCCAATTGGGACGGGAATATCCGTAAGCGGGATCAGGGTTCAGGCATGTCTCCCGCTAAGAAAGTCATAAGGGAAGATACAACAGAAGGCAAGCTATTAGGAAGGCAATAACACCCAAATTGGCAGATCGCGAGTGGTAAGGCTGGCAGCTTATGAGGGATTAGTGCGGGAAAAAAGGAGGGTTTGGGCCGGGCCTTTGAGGAACAAGAGCTGAACCTAAGGTGGCCGTTCAAAAGGGGGGAGACATAGCACACCTGAACAAAGAGAA
>Ga0179593_1633386_pt1 | contig 12077 bp, 19 predicted proteins | sample CZODoug2_1_08_16_FD_185931 | JGI IMG/M metagenome (GOLD analysis project Ga0179593, IMG submission 185931) | Vadose zone soil fungal communities from Angelo Coast Range Reserve, California, USA - CZODoug2_1_08_16fungal (PacBio error correction) | ecosystem: Environmental > Terrestrial > Soil >...
AGAGGAGCGTCACGAGGCCGTTAACACAGGGGGGTCTTGGGGGGTGTTAAAAAGGGTCACGGGTGAGTGCGGGCGGAAGGAAAAAAACAAGTACGATCCAGAAGAAAAAAAAAAACACACCCGACGACTACTCAAAAAAAAAACGATTTTTACGAGAGTACGAGCGCGGAGTCCGACGAAAGGATGCCTGGGGTAAGCGATAGCTAGGAGAGAAACTAAAAAAAAAAAAGTTGGTACGGAGGGGAACTACGTTTCCCCGCCGAAAGATCTGATGAGCGGGGAAGGGAAAAAAGCAGAACCGAAGGAACCAGGAAAAAAACGGTAACGGCAAACGGGCTCGGGAGAAAAAACACAACTGAAGAAGAAGTAATCGAGCTTAGTCGGACGACCCCTGAGGACGGGGAGGAGCGGCTGCCGGCACAGGGCAGTGCCGGGGGGGCGGGGGAGAATTTTAGGTGGGGGGGGGAAAAAAAGGGAACAAGTACGCCCAAGTGGCGTCCTGAAGGGGAGGGGAAAAAAAAAAGGGGGGATCCATCCGAGTTCAATCGAAAAGATGCTGTGCCGTGGGCCGGAAAGGGAAAAAAAAACCGTCGGGAAAGGGGGGAGAGAACTGCCCGGCGGAGGAGTCAGGGGGGAATCGTGATCGGACGGGGGGAGTGTGAGTCATTGGGGTGCGTCAAAAAGGTGAAGCGGGCCGGGAAATCAAAAAAAAGCGGACTCTCAATGAAAAAAGCGCCCGTAGAAGAACAAAAGTCAAGAAAAGGGAACTGTATCATGGGAAGGGGGGCCAATTGCGGAAAAACGGGAGAAAAGACTGCGCCGGGAAAAAAAAAGAAAAAATTATCCAAAATCATAAAGAAAAAAAAACCAGTCCGATGAGTTGTAGGCGGAAAAGGGTAGCCTTGGGCGGGTGGGAGGATTAGACTGGAGAAGCACTCGAAAAAGGGAAGTCCCAGCCCATATGGAAAAGCGCTCCCGCCAAAAGAAAGGAAAGACTTTTTAGTCGGGAAAAAAAGAAAAAAGTTTGTCTTTTGTTCAAAAAGGGGAACGTCGGCGGCAGAAAGGACAAAAGAAGAGAGGAGGATAAAAGGTCCCAGGGGGGAAAGGGCAGAAAAGGCTGAAGAGAGGGAGGGGGGACTCCACCTTTCAGGACCGAAGTTCTTTCGGAACGGGACCCAGGGGAAAGAAGGGTTCACCACATAAAGGTGCGAGAGGAACGGAAACGACTGTTGAAGGGGAGGGGGAAAAAAGGGGGGGGATAAATCGTATATTTTGGGCAGCCCCGGGCCGGTCAGGCCAGGTGGTGTTTTTTTTTCGGGAAGAGCAAAGAACTCAAAAAAGGGGAAAAAAAAGGGGGACTTGTCCTGAGAAGAATTGCCTCCGAGGAGTCATGGGGGGGGCCGGGGTTGCCGGATGAAGGAACCAGAGCAGCTGTCCGTCCGAGGGGTGGAAAAGAAGGAAAGGAGGCGAAAAAGGGGAATCCTTCAAATAGCTTTTCCCCCCGAATCGCTTCCAATCCGAACCCAAGGACAAAAGCCCATAAAAAAAAAAGGGGGGGTGGCCAGCTATTAACAAAGGAGGGAAAGCCCCTCCTGACCATCTTCAAGAAAGAAATTCCGGGGGAATTCAGAGATGGTTGGACGGGGGGGGGCAAAAAAAGCAACAAGAGAGAGGGGGGGTCATCCCAAGGAGTCATGTTTTTCTCCTGCCAGGGGGAGCTGCAAGCCGTGGCGGAGAGGGATACGATACGCAAAAGAGTGGTACTCCGGTGTTGACGTTACAAAAAACACACCGATTTCAAAAAAAGGAGATGCAACGCCGCAAGAAAAAGGGGAAAAACTGGACTTTTTTTTGGTGGATTTATCTTTGGGGGAGGAATCCTGTCGCGGGGGGAAAAAAACCAAAAAAGGAAGCCAGAAAGGAAATCGTTACAAGGGAAAGGACTAAACCTGTTTGGAAAAAAAAGTGGGGGGGGATCGATTCCGAGAAAGTTGGGTTCCGACCTCCGAAAGGGAGAGCACCCATATCGAGGTATCCCTCCTCAATAAAGGAAAAAATAAACCGGCTCCGGGAGGGGGAAAAGTAGACAGGAACTTGAAGGTGGGGAAGAAGTTATTAGGGAAAGGAAAAAAATTTTGAATTTTTGTTCAAGGAAAAAAACACCCCAAAAAAAAGAAGGCAAACGATGGAAAACGGGGAAAAAATCGGAAAAGGGAGTGGTATCTTGCAAGAGAATTCCTGTCTGTGAAAAGAAGACCAAATAAGGAAAGGGTCTCATAAGGAGAACGAACCGCCCCCGCAAGAACCAACGTTTAATCAGGGGGGGGGAGGGGGAAAAACACTCCCCTAAGTGGGCCGAAAAAAAAGGCAACTCACAACCCATAGAGAGTACAACCATCTAAACAAACCCGCATGCCCAAAAAAAAAAACCCCTTTGACGGGAAACCTAAGGGGATCAGGACTTTTTTCGGAATCCTACCGTAAACAAAAAAACTGATCCGCTTACGGGGGAAAATAAGCAGACAGAAAGAAAAAAAGAGGAAACCCGTCAGAAGAGTGAAAAAGGAGATTTTCCGCCTTGAGGGAAATTCGTTAACGGGTATCTGCAAAGCAAAAGTTCAAGAAAGGGAGTTTTGTCTGACAAAAGCGGTTTTATTTCCTTGTAAAGGAACGTCACACCGGGGAGGGCCCCGGGTCGTGCAAGATTAACTGGGGTTTGGAAAATCCGTGGCACTTGAACATCTGAAGACAACAACCCCTGGAGGATTATGAAAGAAAAGAGAAATAATGCAACCGGATAAAAGGGGGGAAGAGCAAAACGATAAAAAGGGGGGGGGACGAGGAAAAAGGAAGAAGCCGGTTGAAGAAGGGGGGAAAAAGTGACAAATACACTGAACTAAAAGAAAGGAAGGACAAAGACTTGAATTTAAGCAAAGGGTGCAGAGCCCGGTCACAAAGGTGGGACGAAAAGGGAAACAAAAAGAGGAAGCGTCTTACGACGGATCGGGCCGAAAATCCTCGGGAAAGTTTGTACTGGGCGAGGCTCGAAAAGGGTAACTGGAGAGTTCTCAAAAAAGGCCGTTGACGGGGGGGAGGTGGGGGGGTTGTGAGTTGCACGGCCAGGCGGGGCCCCCGTGGAAGAACAAGCTAATCCGGGAGGACGAGGAAAAAGGGGGAAGGGGGGAATGCCCCCTATAGCGTCGAGTAAAAAAAGATAGTAAATTTGTTGGGAACTACTCTCACGCCGTAAGAGAAAGAAAGCCAATTGGCCAGGCGGATAAAGAAGCAAAAAGGATCCCATTTTCTGGAGAAACAACTCGTTTTTTTGGGGGGAACGTCGAAAGCGAATCCTCCCGGAAAAAAAAAAACAACCTCGTCCACGGCGAGGGTCACGACCGGAGGGGGGGCTGGGGAAGAAAAAAAAGCAGATAAATTCGATGGGGTGCTCTCCCGTTAAAAGGCGGTATCAGATCCCAAAGACCAACAAGGGGGAAAGGGGGGGGAGATCACTTGTGTTTCACGAACACCGAGGGGGGAAAAACCTGACTGAATGGGGTCGGGAAGGTCACCCAGATAAATCACACCATATAAAGTCGTGCAGCAGTTCAAAGGAGGGGCAGGATCACAGGGTGACGGGGATAGGGGGGTGTGACGAACCAAAAGAAACAAAAAGGGTGGGAAGAACCGCCACGCCTTTGAAGTTAAAGGGGGGGGGGGAAAGGAACATTGAAGATAAAAGATGTACCCTCTTAAAAGAACAGATGCAGGGGGGGGGGAGAAAGCAAGGCCGGAGAAAAGGAAGAATTCCACAACAAGGATTTTCCAGGGAATTCGTCCCGTGCTGTCAGAAGGGGGGGGAGATGCCCAGACATAGGGAAATTCAGTGGATACGAGGGCGATGAAGGCGTTCGGGGACTCGCCCCTTCTGGAAAAAAAACAAGCGACGGCAGCGTGCCTCAAAGAAAGACCGGACCAAAAAAAGGCAAAGAAAAAGGCAAGCTGAAAAGCGAGTCAAGGAGGGGGAAAAATCGCTTCATGGAATCAACGGTGTTGCCCCGAAAAAAGGAGGGGAAGCCGCGGCTGAAAAAGAAAAAGTATAAAGATTGGAAAAAAGGAGGCTGTTCGCTGCTGGAAAAAAAGACGTCAAAACGGCTTTGAATAACTCGAGGAAGACCGACATTGAAATCGCCAGAGATGGACAACTGGGGAAGGAAAGGAAAGGGGGGGCCGCCCCCAGCGAAAAAGGGGAACCTGATCCTCCGGGAGGGAAAGGTGACCTGTCCTTCCTCCGCGGAGAAAGGAAGTCCCGACGTTTTGAAAAAAAAAAAAGAATAAAAAGGAAAAAAGGAAAAGTTCGCTAAAGGCCCCCAGGAGGGAAGTCTTCGCCTAAAAGTCCTTTGTCCGCAAGAAGGGGGCTTGGACGGTGAAGGGGAATTACCGGAAAAGACGTCCGAAAAAGAAAGGCTACACGAAGCCCGAAACGCCTAAAAAAGGGTCCGGAAGCCCAAATTTACCCCGAGAAAAAAAAAAAAAAAAATAAAGGAAAAAAAAAGGAATCGCAGGCGAAAAAGGGAAAAGGGGCGAAAGACCGTTCCTAAGGAAAAACGACAGGCTTTCGAAAATGGAAAAAAAAAAAAAGTGTATGAAACAAAATTTGGGGTGTGGGAAGGAACAACGCCGAATAAGGGAAGGACCTCCGTGTATGAAGGGGTTCTTGGTTTTTAAAAAGAAAAAAGGGGGCCAGGGAAAAAAAAAGATGACCAAAAAAAGGAGATAGAAAGAGCCTAGCCGGAGGAGGGGAAAGAAGACTTACGAAGAGTAATCCGGGGAATGAAAGTCGATCTAGTATGCCCTGTTGAGAAGAAGAGAAAGAACAGAAAAAATAGAAAACGCCACCAGCGAGGCGCGTTCGCGTGGAAAAAAAAACCAAAAAAGATCCTGAATGGGAGGAGGGGGGGAGGCGCCAGAAGGAAAAAAAACCGGCGCAGGTCTTCGGAGGCAAAAAGAAAAAAACTAGTTCTCCAACAAAAAGATTAATCGAGCCAGTGCAGGGAGCTACGAACCCTCTGCGGGGGCCACGCCTTTTTCTGGGGCGGATCAAAAAAAAGAAAGACAACATCAGATAGTTGGAGGGGGGGGGAAGAAAGCGCGGTACAAGGAAAGCGCCGGGTTTTGTCCGTGAAAAAAGGAGGGTCGGGGATTTTAAGTAAGGGGAGTCAAAAAAGGGGGAAAGAAGCGCTACACCCGGGGGGGGGGGGGGGTAGCAGAAGGAGAAAAAAAATAAAATCGGTGTAGAGACTCCCGGGGAAGTATTAGTTCGTTTGTGGGGAGGTGATTTGTGGCAAAAGCCAGGCCAGGCCACATTAAAAGAAAAAAACAAACGTAAGAACCAAAGGGGGGTCTTGACGAAAGAGCTGCTCGGAAGGGGCAAAAGCGACCTTTGTGGCGGGGAAAGAAGGGGTGAAAGGGAACAAGAAGCAGTTGTCCTTAGACAAGACCAGAAACGCTCGAGCCATTTAAAAGGAACTTCCGCCTTTTGTTCACAACTTATCAGGGAAAAAAGCAAGAAGGACGACCCATGAAAAAGTGTGTGTAGGCGTTCCGGAGGGGGTTTCGGTATTGAGACTGGCGAGGAAAATCGTGCAAGGAGAGCCGAAGAAAAAGACATATGCGTCCATCTCCATAGGAGGTGAGGGGGAGAAAAAATGTCAGATACAGAAAGTAGAGGAAAAACCGAAGGTGGTCTTTTTAAAAAAAAGGCCCTGTATCTCTTCTTAAAATACGATCCAAAAGGGGGCAAGACCTGGAAAAAAGAGGACAAAGGAAGTGAATGGAAGCGGCAAAGGTGGGGGCTTCATATCGTCTTTGAAGGGAAAACTCTGCGATCAATGGAAAAAAGAAGACGGCCAAAACTTTCGGAGGGGTGGGAAAGAAACGTAAAAAGCGCAGAACAGCGACCATAACTCTTTGAGAGGGATTTGTTGCTGTAAAAAAAGTCGGCCGTGGGGGGGTGTTTTGGGAGAACACAAGAAAAACACAGGCCCCCCCTTAAGAGTCAACTGACTTTCCCAAAAAAAAGCTCAGATGGCCAGAAGGAGGAGCAAGTGGGGGGGGACCCGGAAAAAGACCCTGGCCGTCCGAAGTTGCCCAAGAAAACGGCGGCGTAGGGCCCTCCTTCATCGAAACCATCGCTAAGAAAAAAAAACCGCAAAACTAAAGTTGGTGATGGGAGGAGGAAGTCTTGACCAGCGAAAAAAAGTCCTCGAGAAATATCACCAAAGAGGAAGAATTCGGTGGGGGAGCCAGGGTACGAAGAAGAAAACCATCCCAATGGGTGTCTTGAAAGAAAAGGTGTTTTCCTCCCTGAATCTGGCAAGATTGGGGGCGAGGAAAACACCCCTTGGGATCGAAACGGAAAAAAAGGGGTTGGTTGGAAAAAAAAAGGGGTAAAAAAAAACCAGAAGTTCAAAGTCAAATTTTAAAAAAAGGGGAACGGGGGATTTAATGAAAAAAGGAAATCAAAAAAGAAAGAAAAGCTTTTTCCTGGGTGCTTTTTCCCATCTGTGGGAAGAAGCTGACAATCACTGGGCGGGGAAACACAAACCGAAACCATCCGAACGAAAAAAAGGGGGCCAATCAAAGGTGACCAAGATCGACAGGCGCGATAAAGATCGATCCCGCCGGCAAAAAAAAACTTTTGCCTCTTAAAGAAAGCAAAACAGGAGGAAAATGGCGGCCCTAGCAAAAAAAAAAAAGTCGACAGAAACAAGAAGATACCAACAAAAAAAGAGGTTTGGTTTTTTTGGGAAAAAAGGGATTGATTCGGATGAGGAATTTTCGCCGGGACAAGAAAAAAAAAAAAAAGGGGGGAGGCCAAAACGAAAAGGGGGGGAAACGCGAGGGGGAAAGGAAAGAACGGGAAACGAGAATGGGTAATCGTGATCGATAAAGGAAGGGAAGGAGGATTGTGAAGAAAGGAGGAACAAAAGAGGACGAGCATAATGCGAGGAGGCCTTCAAATAGGAAAAAGTAGGGGGTAAGGGAGGGGAGAAAACGGTCCAAAGAAAGGGGGGACCACCGCAACTCCAAAGAGGGAAGGCCATTCACCAGCTAAAAAAGCGAGAAAGTTCAACGGGAGAAAGAAACAGGACGTTGTGGGGAAAAAAAGGGGATCAAGGGAAGTTTTACCGAGATCAGGAGGAAAAGACCTAACTGCACCAAAAAACCGCCAGTTATGGATGATTTCGCAATAAGAAAAAAAAAAAAAAAAAAAGGCGAAAACTTTTTTCGTGACGAAAACGAGAGAACGGCCACTTCTTGGGAAAAGGGGCTCTTGAAGGGGGGGAGGGGAAGAAAAAAACTTCAAACCGGCGACCGCCGCCGCGTAAGGGTTTTTTTAGTCAACTTTAGAATCGGTTAGAAAAGAAGACTCAAACTAAAAAGAGAAGGGAAGGCAAACCGAAAAGAAAAACCGATAACCCAATGACCAGGAACGACCGTCCCCGCCCGGGCAAAAGGGAAAAATCACGGAACGAAAAAAACTGTGGGAAAGAAACAAGGGGGAAAAAAAAAAGGGTGGCATATCCCCCCGTCACGAAAAAGGAGGCGGAAACTCTCCGAAAAAAACTCGTTTCCGTCTTTAAACGAAAGGGTCAGGATAGCGGTTAAGGTCCCGCGGAAAAGGGGTAAAAGAACAAATCCGGAGACCGGGGATAAAAAAAAAATTGCGCAGCCTTGGGAAAAAAAAAATTCCTTCCGCATCTTCTGGGGGGGGGAAGGGAAGGCAAGAGTGAGTGGGGAGAAAAGGGAAAGAAAATCCGTGGGAACGAATTTGGAAGGTTCCGGTGGGGAAGTGATGTCGAGAAAGAAAACCGGAAAACGGAGGAATGGGGAGTGACAAGAACGACTCTCAAAGTATCGATCCCGATACCAAAAGGGGGTTTCCGAGATACGTCGAAAAAGAAAGGGGCAGAAATCAAGGAGGGGTGGAAAACAAAAAAGAGTGTTTCCCGGAAAAAAAGAATTCCGAAATCAATCCGCAAAAAAAAAAGCGTATCGAGAACGAGAAAGGGTTTTTCTGTCCGGGAGGGGGGGGGAGGCCTTAAAAAAGGGAAGGGAAAAAAAAGGGTTTGCGAAGAAAAAAGGTCCAATTTGCCGCGGGGGGGGGAACCCAACAAGGTTTGGAAAAAAAAAGAATGTAGGATTTGGGGGGAAAAAAACGGGGGGGAAAGAAAAAAAGTTTTGCGTTGGGGGAGAAAGGGATGTCCGATCACCAAGGGAGAAAATAAAAAAACATTTCGTTCAGCAGTTCGAAAAAGGAGGAGAGGATCCAGTGGAAGGGGGCTCGTGTGGGTTGGGGGAAGAAAGGGAAAGGTATCGATCCCAAGAGGAGACCAAGGAGTTGGCAGAGTAACTGGGAAAATTAAAGACACATTGGGAAAAAAAAGAGGGAAGAGAGTGCGGTAAAAAGGTTGAGACAACCGCCAAAGGGGACAAAAATTCCCCACGGATTTCCTTCGAGGAAAGTGCTCGGGGCTGGGGGGGGGAGGCCCATACAACATCTCGGGATGGGAAGAATTTTACGAGAGGAAAAAAAAAAAAGCCCGTGGCTCGCCGTCCGTCAAATAGAGGCAGCGTGCCTTCCTGGAAGAGAAGGGGGCCCCCTTCTCAAAATGCAAAAAAAAAGCAAAAAGATCGATCGGGAAAAGAAAGGGGTTCAGCGCAGAACAGGGGGGGGGTGTGGCCAAGAAAAAAAAACCCTGCCGAAAGTCCATGAACAGCAACAAATACGATAAAGAAACCATAAAGAGGAGGGGAGGAGGGAATTACTATGGGGAAGTCTTTGAAAGACGCGAAGGCCAAGACCACGAAGATTCCTGGTGCCCGGCCAAGAGAAAAAGAAGGATATTAATCCAGGTGGGCGACCCAGAAAAAAACGGGGTTAAACGCTGGATGGAAAACGGCCCGCCGACGTACCTAAATAAAAAAGAAAAAGCACTTCGGGGAAATGGGTGGGGGAGGGTCGCTAAAGGAAGATGCATTCAGAAGAAAAAGGTCGCATAGGGGGGGAAGACGCTCCGTTTTGAGGAAAAGTCCTTCAATCCGAACCACAAAAGGGAATGCACGTCCTATAACGAAGGCTAGACGCAGGGTGGAAAAAAAGAACCAGAAAGAAAAAAGAGGTTCGATAAAGGGGGGGGGAAAAAGCCCGCAGATCGCATGGCGGGAAGAGACGAAAGACCGTCCCTAAAGCCTGCTACAGCTTTGGAAAGAGGGGGGCTGGGGGAACAAGTCACCCGAACCACGCCAAAGAACGTCAACGACTCAGGACCGTTTACCCATGGGTTTGGAGGTGGGGTAAATGTGGGGGACCTGCACAGGAGGGAAAAAGAAAAGTACTACCTAATTAAAAGAAAAACTAAGAAAAAGAAAGAAAGAGACAACACGATTGTACGAAGGAAAGGAAAAAAAAAGGCCCTTCACCAAAAAAAAGAAGTTGGAATATGGAACTCGAATAAACGAAATAAAGTCAGGACGCCACCACGAGGAGAAGCCGTGAAAAAAAAAAGCGCCACAAACCTCCACTATCTGATGGCCGTCTTTACAGCCCCAGACCGGCGCCCAAGAAGAAGAAAAAAAGCACACTCAGCTCTATTAATCATAAAAAAAAGATCAAAAAAAAACAAACGGAGAGGGGAGAGTAATCGATACGAGAAGAAAGACTTCTCTTTGGTTGGAGGAGTGGGCGTCCGTTTCTGTTGAGGGAAAAAACCTGCCCATCAGATAGTTGGGGGAAGCGAACAAGAAGAAACCTGTCGGGGGGAAAAAAGGAAAAAAAAGGTTTCTGTTCTTATATATAATATGGGGACATCTTCCAAACATTGCAAGAGGGGTTACTCTCCCGGAGGAAAGAAAAAAGGAGTGTTGGGAGGAAGACTCAAGGGAGAAGGGGGTTAGGTCGGTTGGAAACATCGGGAGGGGGGAAAGCCGGGGCCGACAAAAAAGTTTAAACCAAGAAAACCACGGGGAAACGCTTTCGGACAGAAAGCGCGGGTTTGATTTGAAAAAAAAAACGGTTTCGGGGAAAAGAAAAGAATAGCAGGCATTGGAGTGGAAGGGGGAAAAACGGAAGGCGCAATCGAGCATTCAGGAAGGTACCAACCTTCTTCTAACGGCAGGTAGGGGAAGGGGGGACGAACCCATTCAGGAGGAAGAGGCAGAGATACAGGGGAAAAAATTAAAGATTAAAAAGGGGATTAGTCCGTCTTCAAAAAAAAGCGAACGAAAAAAGGGAGCCAACCGGCCTAAGGGGCGTGGGAAAGACCGGGGCACGACTTTAGCACGAAACGGGCAATCCACGGCTAAGGAGGGGGGGGTCGAGAAAGAGGGACTTACGTCCAGGCGAAGAAAAGGGGAAGGAAAAAAAAAGTCGTCGTCACGTCTGGAGGTGCCCCCCTTCTTCATAGCGTCAAAAAAAAAAAAAACGGGACGACGAGGCAGGAGAAAGGTCCTTGTCAAGTCCAGGGGAAGGGAAAAAAAAACTCTCCGGAATCCTGGGCAAGGGGGGAAAAAGAGGAAGCAGTCGACAAAGATCACTCGTATATTTGTTTGCAAGGACACGCGCCTTCTCCTTGGGGGGGGGGGGAGGCCAACACCAAAAAAAGCTGAAGAAAGAAAAAAGCGAAATCAACTGACTGAAGACCTCCCGAGAGCAGTTTTTGGAAAGGGGGGGGAAACGTGCAGGGGAGAAGACAGTGGCACTTCGGGGAAAGGAAAAAAGAAAAAAAAAAACGCTTTCCCCGCCACGCAGGAGATCTATCCCAACGTAGCCGAAAGAAAGGGGGAATGGTGGTATTGCAAAAGAGAGGGCCAGAGGGGATAATCAGAGAATTCCGCAGGAAAAAGGGGGGGGCACGCCGGTGCAAAAGTCAATAGAGATAAAGAGGGTGGAAAGAATGGTGTCTTTTAGAGGAGAAGGGGGCTCAAGTCCAGAGTCCCGTTTGCGGAGAGGAGAGGGGAATTCGATACGCCACAAAGGGGAGCCCGTTGTTCGTCAAAAACACCGGGGGAAAAAAAACAAAAAAAAGGGAGGTCCGCCCCAAGCTCGGAAAAGGATGCACGTCATTTTTTGGGGGGGAGAGAGTTTCCAGAAAGGGAGAGGGGAAATCCTGGCGCGGTGAAAAAAAGAAAAACGAAAACGAAAAAAAGTTTCCCATGGCGGGAAGGGAAAACCCAGATTCAAAAAAAGGAGAAAATAAAGGGGGGGGGAAGGGGGAAAAACCTCTCCAAGGGGAGTTTTCACTGGGAGAGAACAAGAAGAAAAAAAAAAATCAAGGGAGAGTGCAAGAAAAAATCTGAAATAAACCGGCTCACCGCTCCGGAGGGAGCAAAGAAAAAAGTGATTTCACTAGGGTTTGGGGGGCGTATTGATTCGGAGGGACACTCCGGACAAACCCAACCAAAAAGGGAGAAAGAGAAATTTGATCGGCAAAAAGTGTGAGAGGGGAGGAAACTATGCCTTGGAGGGATCGATACGAAGGGGGGGGGGGAAAAAAATTGGGTAAGAAGGGTGAGGAAAAAAAGACTCTCGGCAGAAAATCTCAGAAGGGTCGAAAAAAAAAACACGGAAAAAATCTCACGCCAAGAGGTGTTCCGTGGTACAAGGGGGGGAAAAGAAAGAGGGGATGGTCCACTCCAGCAGGGAGAAGCAACTCCACAACCCAAGAAAGGTCACCTCAGCCCGCCGCAAAAAAAAACAGTTCGACGCAAAAAGGAAAAGCTTTAAATTAAGGGGCTTGAGAAAACCTTATCGACGCGGGGAAGGTAAGAGATCAGGACCTATCCGGGAGAAAAACCGATCCCGCAGCCGAAGGGATTTAATCCTCCCCCAAGAAACCAAGGGGAAGTTTCTTTACTGGGGAGACTGCAGCAACAACCACTCACACACCCCTGAGTCCAAAAGACCCGTCTTTGGAAGGAACAAGAATCTTCTTGGGGGGAACATGTGCAGGGGAACCAAAAAAAACCGGCGGGAGGGAGACAAGGGGTTTATCGCGGGGGAAGGTTTATCGGTTGGG
>Ga0179593_1376176_pt1 | contig 12076 bp, 18 predicted proteins | sample CZODoug2_1_08_16_FD_185931 | JGI IMG/M metagenome (GOLD analysis project Ga0179593, IMG submission 185931) | Vadose zone soil fungal communities from Angelo Coast Range Reserve, California, USA - CZODoug2_1_08_16fungal (PacBio error correction) | ecosystem: Environmental > Terrestrial > Soil >...
AAAGACTGCGCCACGCCAGGGCCGGGTTTGTGGGTTCCCGGGGCGAAAACAACTAGCACCACCACCAATTCTCAACACAAAATCCCATCAATCGACACTCGGCGCCGCACCCGAAGCCTCCAATGCCGTGTGGCTGCGTGACTGGCCGCGTTGCCTCGAGATGCTGGGGAGGCGGGGCGCGGGTGTCGGTTGGGGGGCGCGCTGTGAGGTGGGTGCGTCTGCGGTGGCGGAGGCGTGGCTGCGGTTTTGGGTGCGGCCCTGTTGGTTGGGGGGGGGCAATCCCGCAGTCGACCGAGAACGTCCGACCTAATAAGTATCGAGTGACACCCCACAGCAACAATAAATCACCAACAACACCGTCACGCTTCCCCAGTGCAAGTAAAGCGCGCGGAAAACAAAGGTGACTCCAGCGCAGAGGGTCTGCGATGGGATTGCGTGCCTCCGACGCGTAAAGCCCAGTCGGCCTGTGACAACAGCCCCTCACTTGAGAGCAAACCAAATGCAATCCGGACATACGCATCCGCGACGGCGCAGCCAACAACGAACGACCGAGATGGGTTGGGTAGGCGGGGGGGGGGGGGGTGGTTGGTGGGGGTCGGCGTGACTGGGTGAGCGTGGAGGCTGGGGGGGTGGGGGGTGTGTGTGGGGGGGTCTGCCGCCGGCCTCGTCGGGGTACTCGGACTCGATATGGGTTTGTGTCCGTGCGCCGGGGCAAGTGTACCGGGGGGTGGGGGGTGTCGGCCCAGACGGGTGGGGGCGGGGGACAAATAACAACAAAAAAACCAAGCGCCCGAAAAACCGCCCACGAAGTGCGCCCTGCCAATCCGAGAATTTCCCCGCTGTGACCGCGCCGGGGTACATCGAGTTGGTGTCCTGGCGACACATGGATTAGCAACCAGACGGCCCAGCCGCCGTTTTTCTGATGTACTCGGTGTTGTCCGCGAGGGGACGCTGAGTCGTTTTGTGCACTGTGAAGCGAGCCGGTTCTCTTCCACAAGCAAAACCACGCCATTAAACTGCAGGTATCACGCGCGCGCTCGCAATGCAACAAACCCCAAATCCTCAGAAAGCACCCGTCAGTCCCCCAAATGCACCAGCCGAAGGCCCCCTGCCACACAATCAACCTTACCGACAAACTAAATTCCACAATAGACACACCGCCACTTCCTAAACATCCGCGAACATCAACCAACCACCACAATAAACAAATCTCGCAGATGAACGGCTACGACAATCCGGCGCACCAGGTAGATGCCAAGGAGTGCGTTGCGGCTGTGGGGCTGGGTGGGGCCGGAGACTCGAGGATACTGGTGGGGGTGTGGGTGGGGGGTTGTTGGGGGTGGTGTACGACCAACAAACACAAACCACAACAACAAACCACAAAAACACAAACCAAACAAACAAAACAAAAAAAAAAAAAAAAAAAAAAAAAAAAAAAAACAAAAAAAACAAGAAAACCAAGATAACAATGTGGACGTGGATACGTGGGGAGTATGTAAACCAAGGGGAGGGGGTTTCAAACAATAAAAACTCAAAACCAACAATAACCCAAACACAACAAACCTGTCAACTACCAAAACAAAGCCGTCGAATAGCACCAATTACAGAGTCCCCAGAAAAGTCCCCTACCAGACACCACGCCGACAAGCTGTGTTGAACAACAAAAGACTGCCGAGTAAGGATGGCAGAGAAAACTCACCTGGGGTGTTTGTTGGGTTGGGGTGGGGTTGGGGTTGGTGTTGTGGGGGGGGGGGTGGGGGTCGTTGTGGGGTGTTGGGTTTGGTTGGGGTGGGGTGGTGTGGTCACCAACACCACACAACCAATAACACCCCCCAACAATCACAAAAACAGCCCAATCACTACCACACCACAGACACAAAAAAAAAACCAACGCATACCAACCACAAACCAAACACCAACTCGCCAAAAAAACACCCACAAAACCACCAACGCACATACACACAAAACAACCCCCCGCACTCGCGAACGAAGATTAAAACTTTGTACAACACCCAACGCACCCCACCCCCCAAAATTGCCAAACACGTCAGCCGTGTAAATCAAACCCAGCCCACTCCAATACCACCGGATGGCGGGAGCACAATCGCGGGAGGCGCCTAGCGGCACAACCAAATCGAACCAACACCAAAGCAACGACGAGTGCGAGAAACAGACATGGACAACTCCCCACGAGAAAACCATAAACCACAACGAGCGGCGGTGAGTAAAACACCCCCAGCCATACGAGGACGCCAAAAACACACCCCGGAAAAATTAAAGAACACCCTGGCGAGCCTGAGACTAACATCTAATCCAATCCGCCCCGAATCCTACCCTTGCACCCAAGAAGGGCCGAAGCGGTGAGAAAATAGACAGCACTCGTGCTCAGTGACTGGAGCCTGGTCGGTGGAATTAACAAACACAGAAACCTCAGACAAAACACAAACACACAACAACCACTGCCTGTGGTACAGGTGTTGGGGTATGTCGGTGGGGGTTGGGGTGGGGCAAAAATTGCCGGGCCGTGCCCCTCACAGTTTCGATTGGGGGTTTTGTTTCTCCTGTGCTCGTTGTTGTGGGTCGGCGTGTCCGGAATACCAGGCCGGTATTAGGGGGATGGCTGAGGGGGGGGGGGGTGTTTCGTTGTCGGGTAAGCATTTATCCGGGGGGTGGGGGTGGGTGTTGTGGGTATGTGGTCCGCACCACGTATCGGTGGTTTAAACACACACTAGGTGACAAACGAATCGGAAGCCTCCCCCCCCGAACCAAACGCATATATACAAAAATTATACAAAGAAACACTTAAGCTCTGAAAAGAAATACCCACAAAAAAGTTACGATAAGGCACACCAAACACACACACCGATTCACAACATCAAAGTAATCTTCCAACAAAAGACACCAAAGAGCGCCGTAAGGTGAACCGAATCGGATCACACACACCGCAAATACAAAAAAGAACCAACACACTATAACAAGGCAAGCAATGCCGCACAACCGAAAGAAATATCGAACCAAAAAAACACAATTAACCAAATGCAACAAACAAATGAACACCCCAAATACACAACAGGGGGTGGTGACCACCAGGCGACGGGACCACACGCGATAACCCGTCATCAGACACAAACAAAAAAAAAAAAACACAAAAAAAAAAAAAAACAAAAAAAACAAAAAAAAAAAAAAAAACAAAACAAACAAAAAAAAAAACCAAAGAAACACCTAAACTGGGTGTGCGGACGGGCGTGTCTCGGTTGCGGTGGCCGGATGTTGTGCACGGTGCTGGGGGTGGGGGGGGGGGTGTGGGCGTTCTGGAGGTAGGGGGGTGGGTGTTGCCTGGTCCGGGGTGCCGTGGGGTTGGGGTGGTGCCTGTTGGCTATAGGGGGGTTGTGGTGTGGAGAGGGGGGGGGGCCGTGGAGGGAGGGGCGGTGGGGGAGGGAAACCACCAACCAAAAAAACACAACAATTAAACAAAACATGACGCGGGTTAGGGGTATGTAGGCGCTCAAAAGAACCCCTAACCCAGAGCCAAACACAACAAAACCGACCGAGAAGAAAAAACCGACGTTCACCCGCAAAATGGCTGCCACACGAAATCCACCGAAAAACAAGCCACGGCCCCCAATCCCCTACACATGTGTCGAATGAAACCCGACGATTAGGGCCCCCAACAGTATTACATTATGCACACAATCGGTCCGACGCCGTCCAATAGATTGACAAAGACCGCCTGCATAGGGGCAGGGTGTGGGTGGGGCCCGTGGGTGTGCCGGGGGTGGGGTTGGGCGCGCGTGTAGGTAAAGTCTTTGGTGTGAGAGTGGTCCGGGTGGGGTGGGCCTATAAATCAAAAAAATTGCAATGCAACCGTTCTTACGAAGCTCGACAAAAATCAATAGGCACTCCGAAGAAGCGCTAAAATCAACGAACATAAACCCAGAATGCTCACCGTTTCCACGCTCAAAAAATCGCCATCGAGCGGGCAACATAACGACTAACCTTCCAAGAAAACAACAATCGAAAATCAACAAAGCCCGTAAACAGAGGCTTCGCGACAACATGACGCACTGAAAACACACAATGGGGGGGTTTGGGGTGTGGGTGAAAAACAAATCGAAAACAAATAACTCCTCGTAAAAACACACAGTCTGCGTCGTTGGGGGGGCCGTTCGACGAGGGCGCGCTTCCAACCAGTGGATGTTGGTGATTCGTATGCCACCCCTGCATCGATACTCTTGGGCACGAGGCCCCCCTACGGTCGCAAATACAAACATCGAGCGCGACTACGCCACGCACGGACAGGCTTCCCCGGCGCCGCAAAAACCATCATGTTTTTAGAGGGAACATCGAAGCCCCCAAGTTTAACCAATAATCGTCAGGTATTTGCAACACAAAACGTCGAGCACTGGACCCCTGCTGCTGCAGCGCGCCCACCGAGAAAGAGCGTTCCAGAGAGCATGGCAGGGACATTGCAGGGAAGAGTGAATGACCAGACTGGTCAAAAGAGAAGCCAGCGAACAGGCCAGAAAGGGCCAAAAACAAAGGCCGCATAGTATTACAATGTGGTGAAGGACGAACCACATCTCGCCCTCAAACCTACCGGCGCCAACAGTGGGGGTCGGCGTCGGGTCGGGTGAGAGATGTGGGATAGCACGGGTGGTGGCGGGTTCTTGGTCGACTTGCGTGGCGAGGCGGGGGGGGGTGAGACAGGGGGGGACTGGGGGCGGGTTCCGGTGTGGGTGTTCGGGCCGCTTCTGTTTGGGGGTGAGCCGGTGTGGGATTAGGGTTGTGGTGGGGTTCGAAAGCGCTTTACCTGCATCATCCTTTTCGCTGGCCCGTACCCACAAAACAACGTTTCTTCTTCAATTATGCGCTATCACAAACAAACAAAGATCAAACAACCCAAAATACACTCACACCCCTAAAACAAAAAAACCAACCGAGTACCGCTACCGAAAACAAAAAAACAACACAACCAACAACAAACCAACAAGCTAAACGCGAGCAAAAACATACAAGTCGGGAGGGTGTGTTTTTGTGGCTCGGGCCGGGGCGGTGTGTCGGTGTGGAGCGTGTGGGGTCGGGTGCGGGGGGTTCTGCCGTCGGTTTGTGCGGGTGCTCGGGTCCTGTGTTTGGGTGTTTGTGCGTGGTGTTGGCGTGGGCGGGTGGGCGGTGGACAGCCCCCACTTCAAAATCGCCTATCACACACATTGCCACCCATCGAAGCTGAGTCCCATACGCACTTCCATTGACGCGCAACTTGCTGAATATAGGCAAACTCCGCCCACCCCCCCTCGCCGGCGAAGATTGTGCTGGTGTATCTCCCTTCCGCATGTTGAACACACCCAGCAAGGGTTTTGGGTGGCGGGGGACCAGCCAACGGGTGGCGTCAGTCGGGGTTATCGATCACCCAACCACAAACCCACACAAAAAAATCAAAAAAAGCGTCCACCAAAAAAAATAAAACCGCGCACCCCCGCCGCCAACAAACTTTGAAATTGGGGTGATGCTTGTCACAACCTACAAACTCGTGTAGCAAAATGTTCAGACCCTACAACAATTGCCAATTCACACAAACAGGCGCCCAGTTTCGCGCCGCAACACAATCACACACAACAAAAAGACGGCGCAATCAGAAAACCACAAGCGCTGCGCCCACCCCATTACACGCTCTGTAAGAACAGACCCACACACCCACACCAACAAGCCCCAAGCACCCTGCGAATTGTGACGTCCGTCCCCGACTGCCGCGCTTTTTGTTCGGACGTGTACGACAATGGCCCAGCCCCAGCGAATGCCATTTATACTCATAATCCACCACCGAATGATGCCACCCCCAAAACACACCCAGCGGCTGATGCCGATCAGACTGAGAAAACAGTACTTCGCCGTCGTCAACACCGGAACTCACCACCGCAACACTCGACAACGTCGTGAAAAACACAGGGGCGGAGCCAACCAACCAACCCCCAAACCCATAACTCCGCGAGAGAAAAAGGCACGAAGTATTCCTGTCCGATCAGCAACCCCACAGTAAACCCACCCAGGCCTGTCGACGAAGGCAGAAGACCAGAACCAAACCGTACGCCGCCGACAAAACTGATAATTGCCAGACTGGACAGATTTCGGCCTAGATACCGTTACGTCAAGGCGATAGCAAACCACGGACAGTCACTCACGACCACACAAAAACGATCATGGAAACCAAAAAACCCACCCCAAAATCAAAAGCGCAACCAAGCCCCATCCCCCACAACCCCCAGAGAACAAAAACACCACCACACACCAACAAACAACCAAACCCACAAACACAAACCCAAACTGTTTTGGTGTGGTGTGGTGTTGGTTTTGTGGTGGGGGGGTTGGGGGCTACGGGTTTCTGTAGTTTGTATCGAGGGAGAACAACCGGACAAACAAACCAGGCAAGAGACTCACCACTGCCCACCCGAACTAGCACCCAAAATAGATACACAGAAAAAACAAGCCAACAGAGAAAAAACACAACACCCCACAAACAGTGTAAACAATACAACAACACGAACACACAAACCACGAAACACAACGTCACCACCAAGCACAAAAGCGCCAACGCGAAAAAAAATAACAAGAATGCAACGAGCGAGTACCAAAACAGACATCCAACAACCACAGCACAAAACCCAGGGAGGTTGTTGTGCTGTCCGAATTCGCCCTTCGCTTCAGCATCCCCTCGACACAGCCAAATTGGCTCACACACAACAAACTCTTCCACCTACACAACGATCCAGTACAACGAACAAACGACAAAAACCAAAAAAAACACTGACGCGCGACAATCACAAGCACATACCCATAAAGGACACCGTACACTCAGCCCCAAAACAAAAAAAACCACAAAAAACCAAAACGAAACATGAAAACAAACTACGCACAGTGCCAATAACAGACTCCATATAGTCACCAAAATACAAAAGGGGAGACGGGTGTACGGGGGGGCTTGCGGGGGTGCAACAGGAAAAACACACGATACACTAAGAAACCTTCACGACCACGCCCCCACTGTAAACAAATAACAACAAACAAAATAAATGCGTCACAAAAACGAAAGACCCCATCATTGCCTCACACACACGACAAAAGCTAACAACAACAAAAAGAAAGAAAAAACCACACAACAAAAACAACACAAAAAAAACAAAAACCCAAAAAAAAAAAAACAAAAAAAAACCCATAAGTGTGTTGGGGTGGTGTGAAAAAAACCAAACACACACCCCTACAAAAAAAAAACAAATGATATTATAAACACACAACCAAAACAAAAAAAACACAACCACCAGGCTTGGTTCGTGGGTTGTCGGATGGGAGGTCGGGGGTGCGCAAGTGAGTGGAATGCGTGGACGGCGGGTAAACAAAATTAAGTAACGACCAACCCACATCACACACCAAATTGCGTTCTCGGCACAGCGGTCTGTTCTCGCGGGTGTGCCTTGTTTGTGGGGTGTGTGGGGGTGTGCAGAATTTCGAACAGGGCGACTTCAACGCACACCACAAAACAAAACACCTACCCAAACATTGACACCACGAAGCAAAGGTGCGTCCTAAAATGCAGAGGAACAGGTGACACACTCCTCAGCCGTATCGACAAAAACACCTAACACCTCAAATCACACCCTAAACAAATCTCACCACATCAGAAAATAACATTCATACCGTAGAAAACACAACTGGATCAAAGGGGGAAAACCAATAAATAAGCAAAAACAACTGAACCCACACAATGAACCAAAACACACACAACACGCGAAACACAAAACAAAATCAAAATACGCACGAACCCAACGAGAACCACCAACCACGGTGCACCCCTAGCGCGGCGGATGCGCAGCGGGCCTTCAATTCTTTACCGAAAACGTATCGACCCGACCACACAACAAACAAAAAAAAAAAGACTCATACACGTGGGCGCTCAACAAAACCGAAACCGAAAAAAACCTAAAAACAACACCAAAAACCACTTAACCAAACCCACGACAGCACATCCATCAGGAAAACCAACGTCCAGAAACGAGAGGGGACGGGGGGGGGTCACCCAGTCCGAGTCCCCCCCAGCCAGAAACACACCCGAAATCCCCCCTCAAGGCACGTGGCGGGTTATGGTCTGGTGTAGCACTAGCGGATGGCGTAGTGTGTGACGGTGGTTTGCCGAGTATGTTGTGTCGCAAGGCTCGGGCTGGCATGTCAGGAGGGTGGTCGGGGTGGGGGGGGGGCCAGGTTGTGTCCCGAGCACCCTCGAATCCCGTATCCGCACCCCCCTTTCCAATCCACAGAATAGTGGACATGCACGCTGGTACCCCAGACGTGACCAGGGCGAATATAACAAATCCTATAGACAAACCATACCGACACCCCACAACCCATTACTGAAAAGCACAACACAGAACTAGACACAGGTCAAACAAGAAACACAGCATGCACACTCGCACGTCGAAAAATACGCGTCTGATGGGCTGAGCTACTCCCCGACGATCTCTAATCATGCAACCCATGTAAAACATAACACCCTACCCGTGCACATAACTGATACACAATAACCAAACTAAACACCAGGATCAGGTGTACTCTGTGTCCGGTCTTGGGAGGGTGTTTGAGGGAGGTGCGGTCAGGGACATTGCGCGACTGGGGGGGGGGGGGGGACCACTCAGCATAAATGGGGTGGGGCCCCTACTACTATGCCGTATCGTGCCCAGGAGGAATATGTTACGACTATTACCTTTAAACAACCCCCAAGACTCCAGTCTACTGGTACGGGGGGGGTGCGGGCCAGATGTGTGGGTGTGTTGGGGTGTCGGGGTGGGCGGGCTTGGTCGCCCCAGACCAAACAACACAACATAATCTATCGACGCTAGCGTACTTACGACCAGAACCCCGACACCAGACACTCCGCCCTGTAACCACAAACATATCAACAACAACACAGACACGCGCTACCAATCGATGCCCTCCGCCGCCACTAGTAAGCACGCCATAAATCAACAAAACCCGCCCTCCCTCGCGAACTGACCACAACCAACAAAACCCAAGCCCAAAACCTACCCACCTCAGAACTGGCCAATACCAACAGCCCAACACCGCTGGAACTGCCGTGCGGGTTTTGACAAAAATCACCCCGCTGCTGTTCACCCCAGCGCATGATAAACCGACTCGGCGCCCAAGGACCAAAGTACGCGTAATGCGCGAGATGACAAACCAGCACTCACACTCCCCACACCCAACTCCTGCCGGTCGTTTACACACACAGCTCAATTCGTCCGAACCGGGAACGCCTGACAGCGTCCCGCCCCGCGAAGACCAAATCCCTAATTATGGAGGAACGTGAATGATAGACTTGTCCTCTGTGGTGGGGTGGCGGTGGATATGATGCGGTGTATCTGCTTGGGGGTGGGTGGGCGCGTGAGGTTGGTGGGAGTGTGGTGGGGGTTTGTTTGGGTGGTGTCGTGTGTGTGCAGAGGGGGTTGGGGTGTCGGTCGGTGGGGTTGCGCGCTGGGGGTGAGGGTGGTGGTAGGGGGGCCGTGGGGTGTGAGGGGGGTTTTGCCTGGGGGTCGGGAGGGGTGGGTGGGGTAGGTGGTGTGGGTGGGGAAGCCCTACAACAAAGCCCGCGTACAGGAGTGTGGCCGGAAGTCACCGTAGTTGGACCAAGCCCTCATCAAAAGCGGGGGCTTGGGTGGCATGCCGGCGTCGAACGGACGAGCCGCCGACTCTCACCACGCGACATTGTGTGGTGCTGGGTGCGTGTTTGGGTGTGGGCAGGGGTATTCGGGGTGCTCTGGGGTGTGCAAGGTGTTGGGTGTTGTGTGGGTGGCGGTGTGTGTGGGTTGTGGTGACTGGGGTGTCGTGTGTCCTGGCTGTGGTGTTGTCCGAGGACACAAACCACCAACCCAATCGTGATGTAAACCCTCGCGTCGCGGGGAATAATCCATTGCCCCAGGGCCCCAACTCGTGCAAGCCACGAGCGTATGGAGGTTACTTGCGGGTGCGAACCAAAACCAATCGAGACCACCCGAGGAACAAAGGTCGACCCACGTACCAATCACGACCCCACTTACGCAGACGCCCCACAATCAAGACCCAACCAAGGGGGTGGGTTTGTGGTGTGGGGGTAGGTGTGGGGGTTTGAGGTTTGGTGGGTGGTTGTTTGGGGGTGTGGTCTGTGCGGGTGCGTGGTGGTGGCGTGCGGGGGCCGGCGTGGGCACGTGCGGGGGGGTGCCGTGAGATACAGTGGTGTGGCCGTTCAGGCAGGGGGCGGCCCAAGCACCCGCCCCATCACGACAGTGGATCAAACACGCGCTGTGACAATGCCCCGGTCCTCACTCGTTTCTCCACCTTCGCCGCGACCGCGCGAACGGATGAGCTGCGCGGTTCCTCGACAAGTCGACGTCCCCCCCCTATCACGCGGTAACAGAGACCGCGGCGGAAAGACCGACTCGGGAGTGTTATGTGTGCAGTGCAGCCCGCAAGCCGTAACGACACGGAGTGAGTCGCACAATGAAAGCAAAACCCTAACTCCGGGCCGCAAAGCCCGTCAGAACGATTTCTGGAGCGAGAAACCAAGACCGTGTGCGCGCCACCAACGCACCCTTCGCTCCACCCGCGATAGCAGCAGGACACAGAGAACCAGCAAGGCCCCCAGGGCGGGCGAGCATACTCTTCCGCCGCCAGTAGGCGATGGTCGGGTCGGTTTGGGTTTGTGACTCTGGGCTAGGGCGGCGGGGGAGTGGGGGTTTCGATGGTGGGGGTGTTCTTGAGGGGACCGGTCACCTTTGAACCAGGACGAGGAAACGGCGGCCGAGGCAGCCCTGGTCTATTCTGCCGTCGACAGGACGCTCCAAACGAGAGAGACTCGCGGCCCGGGCCGAACCACGGGGTTTTTGGACAGCGACACGGACTGAACCGTCAGAGGCGGCTGGAACTGCGGTCGCGCGACCCACCCGCCCGCGCGAACTCCCCCCGGCCGGGCGGCACCATCCCGCAAACGAGGCCTGCTACAAGTAACTCCTGCTGCCGACTATCCGTGCGCGCCGCCCCCTCCCACCGACGGGATGACGCTTGTTATCGTGGAAACAGACTGAAGCGCGCACGGAATCACACCCCGACGTAAGGGCCGCCCCCATCCGTGCGCGACCGCCTGTAAAGTGAGCGAGATCAGCATTCAACGAACCGCCGCCGCCGTAACCTATCACATGCGCACGGCGAGGGCCGACACGGCGGCACCCCGTGCAGCACTCGTGAACTCAAGCCCCGCCGAAGGCCGGTCGGAAGCCGCTCAATCGCCAACGAAGGACAGCCCGTTATCTCCCACTCTCAGACTCGGAACAAACCATCGCGCCGCAGACAGATCCGGAATTCCCGGCACAAGGCGGACGAGGGTCGCGGCTCGCGGACAGAATCCGAGGGTTCGCGCATCTACAGCGCGAGCGTTTGCCTTCATTCCCCGAGCCGTCGAATACGCGATGTTTGCCAGGGGTGTCAAGTGCTGGGCGGCCGTGGAATAAGGGAACTCGCGGGGAAAAGCCCGCGGATTGGCCGTCCCACTGTTGGAATACTCGCTCCACACTTTTCCAATAGGCATGGCAGAACCGGAGGGAGCGCTACACCGGGGATGGGAGCAGCCAGGCAAGCACTTTGAGCGGTCGTTGTGCCGCGCCCGGCCACCGCCCGAAAAGACGGGTCGCTGCACGGTGCCCCGGGCCGGGCGACTCACCCTACCCATAAAAGTACTACCATGGCGTGGGTGGCGGGCCGGCGCCCCCACCCCCCCCCCCCCCCCCCCCCCGCCCCGCGGAAGGGGGTATGTCCGTGTTGGCGCGTGTGGGTGCTGTCGGAACAAAAAAAAATCACCTTGTTGGTCGGCCCAGGTGGGCAGCGGTCCTCGACGGGGCGTGTCAGAGTCCGGGTTGGGGTGGGGTCGCGTTCGACAAGAAAACACCACAAACTAAAACTCGTGTGCTTCCGCAAAATCCCAAAAAAACCACACACCAACAAAACAAACAAAAACCCACAAGCACCCCGGAGAATCGTGGTTCGGGTCTTGCGGAGGTGGGGG
>Ga0179593_1571983_pt1 | contig 12076 bp, 7 predicted proteins | sample CZODoug2_1_08_16_FD_185931 | JGI IMG/M metagenome (GOLD analysis project Ga0179593, IMG submission 185931) | Vadose zone soil fungal communities from Angelo Coast Range Reserve, California, USA - CZODoug2_1_08_16fungal (PacBio error correction) | ecosystem: Environmental > Terrestrial > Soil >...
CGCGGGAGAAAGACGAGGGGGGAGGGTCTGAGGAAGGGATCAGCGGACCAAAAACTCGCTCCTCGAATTTCGCTATGGGAACGTCTCTTCCAAATGCCAGAAGGGGACGAACATCAGCTCGTTGGCTCCTGTAGAAGAGGGAGGGAGGATAATCAAAGAAGGAGGATACACCAGTAAGCTATTCCGAATACACGTTCACTGCCATAAAAAAAAAAAAAAAAAAAAAAACTCATGCGCTGAAAACTTTCGGGGGGAGGGGGACTGGGGACCTCAGGCCGGTTATCTCAGGCCGCACCTACTTAGATCGGGGGGGAGAGTTAAAATTAAGGGGGGGACGAGCGAAACAGCTAGCCTGCGACCTACCTCCGGGGTGTCAGTACACACATCACAGGGGGAATTGGAGGCGGAGGATAACGCGGAACCCCTGAAGACGGAAAGGCCCTGGTGCCACGCTGACTGAGGTGCAGGCGACTGGGAAAAAGATCGAAATATGAGAAGAAAGGCAAGCCCCAAGGGTTGACCATCTTCCCCCAAACTGCCACACCGGTCTTCAACGCCGAAAGCGGTCAACCGGCGAGAAAAAAGTGACACTTTATTCCGCGCGAGAGGTGCGTGGCCGACTAAAGGGGGGGGCACAAAGGCAGAAAGAGTAGGACACTGTACTGATAGTAGCATGCCGAAACCGACGGCCCTTGCTTCTGGTGGGGGGGGGGCGGACGGCTACAGAAGCCAGTCAGGGGCCACTCGAAGAATCGGTGACTCACCAAGTACTCTGGCGAGTCTCAGTCCTGGCCGTGTGACCCGGACTCTTGAGAAAAAAAATGAACAGGGAGGAGAACCGGGGGTGCGACGTCCGCCCATGGAAAGGGATGATCAATCCTACCTGCTTCCCAAGCGCTCATGCTGAAGGATTCACGCGGTTTGAGGGAGAAAGTGAGGGCGATACGAAGTGAGCAGGGACATCAGAAGTCGCCCGCAACGATCTTCTATAAGACGCCGGCCATTGAAATGGCGAGGGGATTTTCACCGAGGACGCAACCGTTGGCCAAACTACGGGGAGATCATGTCGCTCAGATGGAAAGTGGGTCTCCACCCGATTCCCATCCCAAGAGCGGATGCTTGGGGAGGAGGCGGAGACTGGATCGCTATGCACGCTCTGTCCTCTCATCTCGATCGGTTGGCATAAGCCCGGACTCCGTCGTTGAAAGAGAGAATTCAGCAGGGAAACGCCCTCTCGCGAGCAGGCGATTCGTAAAAGTAGACTGGAGCCCTAAGGGGAGAACTGTCCCTTAGAAAGGTTAACGACTCTGCGACCAAGATTGCCTGACATAGGGGGCTCTAGTCCCGGAAGAGAGGTAAGTCTTCGACCTCCCCTCCTTTCACCCACGTCGGGGCTGGCTTCGAGGGGAGTAAAGAAACGGACATCGTCCAGCGACTACCCCGCGGAACCTCGCTCGATCAGGGGGTGAATTGATACCGCGAGGACGTCATCAGTACGACGTGGAGAGACCGAAAAGGCCTGGGAAAGATGGCGAGCAGATCAGAGTTAGGGGATGGCCGCCTACCGGCCCGGGACGCCCACAGAAGGGAGGACTGGAAGGGGGACGACGTGGGAGAATCGGAAACGGGAATCATGCGCAGTCATCCCAGAAGATGCCCCGTGGCAACGGCGGGGAAAGGGGTGGAAGGAAATGTGAGAAGCGTAAAACCTCAGCGAGATTGCTGCGGATCTGCCCATCCAACGGCTAAGAAGGTAAAAGGGTGGCCGGTTATGACGCAAAAGAAAGGAGGGCCAAATTTTTCTCTCTGGGGGAGTACGATGGCTCATCAACGCCTCCTTCAAGGACTTCCCAGGAACGGGACAGGTAAGGGGGGCTCTTGAGGTAAGGGCTTATGGCCTCGTAAGTTCGGCTACTCGCAGTCACTTTCCTGTCCGAACGGCACCAGCCCTCAGGGAGTGAAACCAACGAAGAATTACTCGCTGGGGGTTCAGGAATCGAAAAGGGCTTCTGCTCATCAAGATCGCCAAAAAAGATCAAAAGGGAGGAGCGGGGGGAACGGAGAGGGCCACACTCCGGGAGATCGCGACAGAGTTTCCTACTAATCTTGCCTCAATAACTGCGGGCTAGCCAAGAAGATAAGACCATTCTACCAATTGTGCTTCTACGTGGGGCTGCCAGCGCTGAAAGAGGGACCGGGGGGGGGGGGAGATAACTGAGGGAAGAGGGTGGATAGTGTCTGGGCGTAATAAACTTAAAGGCTAGGAATCAAAGAGGCGCAATCGCCTAGTGGACGTCAACCTGCGGGCGAAGGGGCGCAGACACCGCCGGTAGCAAAAAAATGACTACTGGGGGAGAGAATTAAGTCGACTCTCTAGGGGATGAAAATCAAGACCACCTTCTTCTTAGCGTCTGACGGGAAAAAAGAATGAACTCTCTTCATCGCCTTTCTTCACATCCTGTAATGTCTGGTCGATCCCTTCAAGGAATAATGCAAATCAATGACAAGAAGAACACCAAGGGGGACGTCAAGTGGGTAAAAATCTATCTCTCAGTCGGGGCATTCGGGGGGCGGTTGGCCCTTTTAAGAACAGCTAGTCTCCAATACTCTCAAGGGCTCCCGCCAAGGGAGAAATGAGGGAGTCAAAGCGTTTCTAATTTGATTCTTTGGTCCTAAGGGAACGAGGGGTGTTCACCCAGGGCAGTCCTCTATTCTTCCCGCGAGGCCTCAAGGAGAAAAACTGGTTGGTCTCCACCACTGACGAACTCGGGTTCTGAACCTGTACGGGACGGTCGGTTATAGTATTGGGGAGAAATACATTCCAAGTAGTAAGGCGAGCTCTCTAGGAAAGTGAGGAGATAGGTGAAGATCCGGTAGGTCTTCAAAGGCGTCTGCCTCTCGTTCTGTGGACGCCTTCGTCGAACCCTGGAAGGAACTGGGGGGGGGGTCAAGAAGACACTAAAAGAATGTCAACAGTTATCGACGCGTCTTGAGAGCTGGCCAAGTCACTAATAGGCGCACATCAGATCAGCTCACTTGCATGAGTATCGCTGCTGATACATCCCCATGATTCCGCGATTGAAATGTTGACAAAATCTCCTTCCCGCTGGCTATGTATGAACGAAGCTAAGGGCCAGGCAGCGCGCCCCCTGTAACCCGGCAGGGTCACGGCGGGGATCCATTCGGGCCAAAAAAAAGAAAGTGGGGGGGAAAGGTTCGTTGCTAAAAGAATGAAGAAAAATGCTTCAGACGCCTATCTTGTCTAGCAAATTTCTACTTTGCGAGAAAAAGGGGGAGTGCCGGGTAAAGTGCCAAAAAGTTGTGCGCACCGGCAAAAGGGCCTCAAAGCATCACCTTCTTCAACACCACCACCGGCTGCTCGGAGGCCGGCTCGTGGCACCCGCACCCTAAAATCGGGAAATCACGGTGGAGGGGGGGGGCGTTAAATGGACAAACCGATGTTCCCTAAGGCCCGGAGAGACCCTCGGAATGGTTGGGGGAATATAAGAAAAACCCCAAGAAAAGAATGGGACGCAGCTGGGAGGGGCAACGACTCAGACGAAGCTATGCTCGGTCCTCCACCATCCTGGTGTTGGACCCGACATGAACTGCCAAAAGTGGGCTACGAAGCGGGAATCTAGGGGCAGTGCTATTCCGTGCTCTCCGACTAGCGGACACACGATATCTGTACTCTTCTCTTAGCGTGGGGGAAGTAAGGAGGTATCAAGGGAACTCCCGGCTTATCCTAGGTGACCGAGAAGAAGAAAAAAAGATGAGTCTGGAGATTAGGCACAGGGGTTATATTTCTTTCCGCCCGGGAGACACTTGGGAAGGCTGGATCCCTCTAAAGCTGAACCAGATCTATTTTCCTACCCCGATGGATGCGGGGGGGGGGAGTCGAGGCGCAAAGCGAACGAATGATTCCGGCCAGCAGTCTTAAAAAAAACCACAACGGGGGACCTCCGAGAAGGGATTTTTCTGGTACACACCAAGTCTATGGTGTCACCGCCGAGGAAAACTCTGCGGGTATCTAAAAAAAAAAAGGGAAAGAATCAAGAAGGAAAGGCGCTTATTTTTTTATATTATAGTGTTTTAAGACAAGAAAGGAAGAGCGTTCGCGAGTTTAGTTCTGGAAAAAGGTTGGTATGTATAACTTAACAAGCCCTCTCCCCGTTTAGGGGAGAAAAAAAGTTGGGGGGGAAAAACCCGGAACCCCGAGCAGTCAAAGAAGAAGTTTGGTGGGTTAACTATTTTGATTTGAGGCAGGTGCCGGGAAGCACCATGTACGAAAAGACGTTTCCGGCAGTAAGACCAAGTAGACCTCTCAACGGACGCGCTGAGCAGCTGAAATCTCTTCACAGCGCTCTTCCAATATTGAAATTTTGCGGAAGGGCCAATGGGCTGCGGTGGAAGGGCGAAGTGGCTACCGGTGGAACTCAGCGCTGTTCAAAGGTCATGGAAAGGCGTAAAAAGGGTAGGGGGCGTTGGGGGAAACTAGAAAGGAATTCTTTAAATATTGTCAGGACAAACGCATGCCACTAGCAGTGGGGGAGTTCGAGAGGGGTATGTTGATGGGGCCATGAAATCGTCTAACGTAAGTCAGGACCGAGGGAGGTGGTCGATGGGGGCCCTTTACTTCCTAATCGGCTCGCCCCTTGAACGACGGCGTCCACTCCCGAAGTCGCGGGGGCGAACGTAGGGATAAAGACCGTCTCGAGCGTGGTGGGGATCAGAGGATAAAAGAGAACATTTCATGGAGAGCTGAAGGGTAGACCCCTCCGGGATCTATTTTCATTACCCGTTAAAAGAACGGGGCTCCGTTAGGAGGGATGTGGGGCCTAACAATCCGTGTTGGTGTAGAAATAGAGTCGGCGTGACATACCAGGGTAATGTTGAAAAAGCCTCTCTTTATCTTCTAACCTCCTCCAGAAAGAAGCAGTAGCCTTGACTAGGTGGGGAAGGTTTGAAAAAAAAGGGCTTGCTGGCTTTTATCCATAGCTAAGGGCCACCTCAGGTGGCATTCCACGAAGGAGGGGCCAGGACTCGAGGAGGGTCAAAGTTTTGGGAGGTCGGTCATGATGGCCAGATGAAATGGGGGGCCAGGCCACTCAAGAGGTTCTCAAGGTTTCTCTTAGCGCTTTCCCTTCTGCCACTGGGGCATCCTCGTGGATTTTGTTTCTGCTTTCGCGCGGCGCGGGGATACGAGGTGGGGGGTTACGCAGCATATCTTTTTCCGCCTCTATCCAGGAGGGGACATAGAGAGAAGCAGGTTGCCGTTCACTCGGAAGCTGCGCCTCGTGTAGTGCCGAGCAGGGGGAAAAAAAAAGAAACGACAGGACCTTTAAAGAAGGGGATGTCGACGGTAATAGTAAAAGGCCGAATGGGAAAACGCGCCGTCTAAAGCCCTTTTCATCAGCCGTTTAGGGTGTTATAGAAGGTCCCTCTAAGTATTTTCTCTTCCTACGCATTAGGGGGCCACTAGGGGGGAGAACACTGGGTTTGGGGAGCATACTTCGAGAGATCTATCGTAATTATCGGGGGGTGGCGTAAAGAGGGGGAACGCTAAAGCTGCTTTTAACGGATCACCAGATAGAATTGCAGTCTCTATAGTTTTGGGAGAAAGCGAGAAAAAAGAGTGGGGTCCCGTAGACTTCCAATGAAGTTTGTGTCTTGGGGTGCTGGGCCGGAAAGGAGAAACGCACCATAACCTGAAAAGCTTCTCCCTAAATGCCTTTGGAAATTAGTAGGGGCAGAGAGGGTGAGGGAAGTCTTGTGTCTTGGATCCCCTCTTCTCTACTAATGTAGGAAAAGAGAGTGGGTGCTCTCCGGGGGTGAAGACACACGCGCTCATGTGTTTACCTTTTGATTTGGTAGGGAAGGTGGGCCTAGCTCGTTGAACATATCTCTTAGTTGAAGAGGCCTAGGGGGGAGAGTAATCTCCAGCAGATCGCGGTTTCCGTATTTTATCTTTTTGGGGGTAAAATGCGAACTGAAAGGGGGGCTAAAAGGCAACAGGGGGAATGAGAAAAGCTCCGCTTTTCTCTCCTTTCGGAAGGGTATCTTGGCCATCCAAAGGATGCGCAGTAAAAAGAAGCATCCACAATTCTGGTCTTTTTCTAAGAGGCCAATGGAGGGGTCGACATTAATAGGGGAGCGAGTTTTGAGCGTTTTCTTCTAGGCATGGTACAAAAATCGGTTTTACTAAAGAAAGCCAAGAAGTGGTGGTTACCGGCGACTTGAAGTTCTAAGGTGCTTGAGAAAACGAAAGGATATATAGAAAAAGCGTCTTTCATTAGACCTCTCGTTCCTCAGGCCGTTCCCCGGTAACCGGTCAGAAGGAGACCAATTCGCATCCGCTTGGAATCACTCCTGCTAAATATCGGTTCAAGAACTCGCAGAGCAGGAACGTGGGGTGGCCTCGCCTCGTTATCCCTGAGCAGGCCGCGGTGGAAATAGTGGACCGAGGTGGGAATGCGAAATGAAGCATTACATCTTTCCCTTTAACATGTCGAGCACCTACAGGAGGGAGAAGGGTGTCGTAGTGGGAAGACCCGGTAAGGGCAAGGGGGAGTCCGTGTAAGATGAAACGTCGCCCTCTCAAATTTCCTTCCGGGTCTTATCGAGAGTGCTGTCGACTCTTTCCTTTCTCTTAACAGAAGTCCAGACAGAGAACTCGGGAATCACCTCCTGAAGGGGGAGCTGAGTCGCGCGGGATCTCGTCTTGCTTCCGTGCTCAAAGTTGACGCGGGAAGGACATACAAAATGAAATCCGGAGGTGCCTATCCCTGGACCTCAGGGACGTTCTCATGCTTTCACACCTCGTAAGAACGTCCAAGGAGAACCCCTATGCTCCCTCATCTGTGTGAAGAGAAAACTAGGGAAGTGCACTGCTCTGTTCCGTCCCCTACTTGGGCAGGATACGCAAAAAAACCGTATGCGGCGTGAGGCATAGGTCGGGCCGGCCCGGTAAAAAAGCCGGCCCGGGGGTAGGTTTCTCGGGTCTCTCCTATCAAAACACCTCTAATATTATTGTGGGAAAAACCACCTATGGAGTCCACCGTCGAAACTGGTAGGCTTCTAACCGTTCTTCCAATTTTTACTCCAAAAACAAAACCAAGTGTGAGGAGAATTGGGAGAAGAGCCAATGGAGGGTGCTGGGTTCCTTCTATAAGGAAAAACCGGAGGGGGGCCAGGTTGGGGGGAGGGGGGAAGGTGGCTGCCGTCGGATCTCTGGGCGCTCTTCGTGCCGTAAAAGAAGGGGTTCGAAGCCATCCAGCCGATTCGTTGCCCCCATTTGGGCGCCTGTACGAAAATTTTTTTGGAGAAGTAAACGGACTAGGGCAAGGTGGGGGGAAATAGGTTAAGTGGTGTGTCCGTTCCTTTCAAAGTTTTCTTCTGGTCCCAGAAGGAGGGGTCGATGGAAGGCAGAGGGAGGCTATGGGACGTTCAGCCGCTCGACCGCGAAAGAGCTCTTGTCATTTTGTCCAGGAGTGGAGGAAAAAAGATAAGAGGCGGAGGAGAAGAAAGGAAAGAATGTTGGTTCCACTCTCCTGTTTGTTGGTGTTCAGTGAAAAGTGTAGGGGGAAGCCGCGGAACACCGTCCAGGGTCCGTACTCCGGGAAGTGTAGACCAGGAAAAAGGCGAAAAAGAGAGGGAGGTATCCCTCTGGGAGGCCCGCTACAATCGGCGCGCAACCGAGAGCGGAAGAAGGATGAAACGGGAGCATCAAGCCTGGCTTTATTGCGCAAACTGCGATCTTCTCAAAACAACAGAATTAGTATAAGAAGATCTAGGAACCACGAAAGGTGAGGGAAGTGTACGCCATAATCCTTCTATCCTGAAACGCGGAGATACCGGAGGAGAGACTTTAAAGGCTAATCCCTCTGCTTTCGAGACTTGAAAAAGGGTTCGGAGAGGAAGAAAAGACGGCCCGAATAAACGACAGGCCTGGGACAGGAGTAGTCCTAACTCTTTCTCCTTCCAAACAAGACATGCTCGGGAATTGGTTAGAGAGGGAAAAAACGACAAGGAAAGTGAGAGCAAGAGAAGCACGGCCAGATCTATCGTTCCAAAAGCTCTTGGAGATGAGAAAAAAGGAGGGGAAGTCGACGGGGGTCAGAGAAAACGAGAAAGAGTGTTCACTTTCCCCTAGGAGTGGTCTGATCACCAGAAGAAAAAACGAGCTTACCTCTATACAGTTTGCAGGGAACGGAACTGAGGGCAAAATCTCGCTCTTTCAAAAGTGAAGACCGAGCTCTGTCAAAGAGTACTAAAAAAACTGGCGCATGATTCCACCTGTGGGCCGTTCTTCGATCGGACCCGCTAGGATACCAGTTGGGGCTCAAGATCAAGGGACACTTAGGCACTGCGACTTCAAGGGTGCCGACCTCACGGGTACAAGAAAGAAGGGATCGGGAGAAAAAAGGGGCTGGAAGCCACGGGAAACCGACGACCCTGGGCTTCGGTTGTTCTTTTGGCTGACGCGCCTCCAGTCGGGCGGACACGATCCAGGAAAAAGACCAAAGCTTCATCCGGGCCTGCGTGGTCGCAGACGGTGGGGCAAGGCAAAGCGCTCGGGTGGGCGGGCATCTTCACATTCTTTTGCTTTTATTCTCCCAAGTCTTGTCAAACCTCTTCGGACAGGGATCGGGGGGGAAGGGCCATCGCGATCCTAATAGGTCGGACGGCCATCCTCGGAGCCCACCCGAAAAGAGGAAGTCACCGGGCGAGGTTGCTCCTCTTCTCTCAAAACCTACCCAAAACGGGGGGGGGGAAGATGAAAGCTTCGATCAAGGGCTCGACGGTCGCTCCCGACATCTTCTTCTCAGTTCCCATATTGCTGACATTCGGCGGATCGAAATTCGTGACTATTACACACTGGCATAGGGATAACTCTTCTCTTACACCCTACGCCTTCGTATCAAAAGACGGGGGGGGCGGATTAGGGTAATGAAAAAGAGGAGAGAGAACGTAGATATAAGCTTAAGCTTGCCTCTCACAGGGTAGTACATATGAAAAAGAAAGCTATAGAGCAATTCCGCAACTTCTTCGGCCTCAACTAGCTTTTAAAGTAGGGGGCGGGGCAAGTAAAGAGGAACCCAAGGGTTCCTTAGAGGAGTACAAGGGGGGTGCCTCTACGACACCGCGTTCAGAACCCTAGAGTCTGTAGGGGGTCGAAAGAAGGAGGGAAAGAAGGGACTTGAAGCCATATGCAAACTCCGTTTTAATAGTGTTTAAAAGATCATAGTTATGAGGAAGGACTAACACCTATCCAGAAGTAGATCTGCATCGTGGAAGGGTCCTAAAAAACCCAAAAAGGGGGGAGACGCCAGAAAAGGGGACGCAGTTGCTCATGCTCCTTGAAACGAAAAAGGGGTCGGGGTCGATACTGAGACACAGGCTAGGAAGAGATCGTAACTAGACCTCCTAGGATTTCTGCGGGAAGACCACTCTGAAATCCCAGCCTACAAGAGAACCAGGCCCGCCATTCATTGTGGAGTAACCAGAGGAAAGAAGGGGAGAAAGGGGAAAAGAGGGGCTCGACACGCTCCTGCAATTTCCGGAACAACTGCAAGAACCTCTAAAAAAACAGAGAGTGGGGAAACTTGTCGGTTTTCTTATCGTTATATCATGTGAGGAAAAGGCCGGTTCACTGAATGTCCTTTCCTACCTTCAAGCATTCTTCCGTCAGGGGTGAGGACAGAACGGCAGGAGGGGAGACTACTTCTCGGCTTTTTACTGGATCTCTCTTTCGATGCTAATTCAAGATAGAAAAAATCTCAGGGAAGAAAACGGCTCTGCTAAAGGGACTTTCAGAGTACTAGGGGACTAGAATCTTGAGGAGTCCTCAAAACCACTTCTAGGAATGCGAGAAATGGAAAACTCTGAGACTCCAATTAGTTCGTATTCCTTTGCAATTTCGGGTCTTGTGAGCCGACGAGCGATGAAGACGACATAAAAAAAAGTTCGGGGTTCCAGAAATTTTTCCTCAATTAAAGAAATCTACCCAGGTCGAACTAATCTCTAGACTGAATATTGTGAAGAACATATGCTCTGAAGGAAGTGGCGCTCCCCTCCTATATCTCTTGGGGCAACTACTACTTAGGTCGTCCAAAAGGGAAGGAGGGCGGAGGAGAAGGAAAAATAGCAAAAAAAAAGTCCAGATTTACTGCGCGGAGCAATAAGTTGAATCGCTTCATCTCAAACAGCTGACAAAATCACGTGATGGCGGCACGTCGGGGGGAAATAATCAAAAATAATGAAAATGCTCCAACATCTGATTACTTCAAGGTTTGCCTACTATCTTATCTCAGAAGGAAAAAGAGGGCAATAAAGGGGGGAATCTACTGTACCAGCTCCTGATGGAGACAAACAACCCAGAAGAAAATTAAAGAGCAGGCGTACGGATCTTGGGCGGTTGCCGAGAAGATGGAGAAAAGGGGCCACCCAGCATCCGTCGGTCGTCCATAAACTGCCCGTACGCTCATAAGGGGTCAACCCATCCTGGGTTTTTTGCAAACAAAAGGGGGGGGATTCCGCGAAACCGGGGTCAGGAAGGGAGTAAGGGGGGGTCTTTGGATCTTCGCATTTCCCCCTAAGGTTTCTTCCTCAACCGAAAGGAGCTGCCGGGAAAAATAGGCCGAGCTCGTGGTCTTCATCCCTGGGGTCGCTCGAGTTATGGTTTAAGAAGTCGAAAAAAATTTCGAGCCGAGGGGGGGTGGTCAATTGTCGATCTCCTCAATATGGCCACGCCGTTCAAGAGGGGAAAAAGCAGAGAAAAAAGCGGGCTCAAAACCGTATCAGATCGCACTTTCGATATATCTGCGAGCCTCCATCGGCATCAAACTAACTTAGAGGGTCCATGAAAAATCAAAGGGTCGGGGGAACGGGGGGAGGACCAGACTCTCGACCCCACTCCGTTCACCACAAGGCTAAACGAATCGTCCCAGATGAAAAGGATTTAAAAAGGAAGATGATCAAGATCTTCCGGAACTTTGTTTCTCTTCTCAAGCTAACTGTACAAGAGGACGATAGGACAGTTCAAGGGGGTGGCGCATATAAACGGCCTCAAATCATAATGCTTCACCAAAAAAAGGTAGGCCTTGAAAGTGATCCATAAAAAAAAAACCACTACCCCTCACTTTTGGTTGTTCTTTTTCCTTTGGCACATTACACACCCTCTTTAAACCTATAATCCGCAAGGAAGAAAAAAATGGAACAGCAAAAGCTCCAGAAACCCAATCCTTCCTTGAAAGCTGCGTTCGTTTCTTCGTCTACTCGTCATCTGGGCTTCGTGCTCCCCATAGGGCCTTAAGAAGAAGGCTGGAAAGGGGGTTCGAAACTAACGCTTGCGCTGAAAAAGCTCTTCTTCTCTCTCTACGGGTGGGGAAGAGAGACAAAATCAGAGGGGAGGGGGAGACTGACTGATCAAAAAAGTCAAATCCCTGAGGGAGTGCTTCTTCTCGCGATCCTGTTCCCTAGACAGGAGGGTGGAAAAGGGAGGGGGCGAGTCCTAGCGGGGCTCCGTTATTTGCCGCGTTTATACGCATCGCCGCGTACCGCGGGGTGGCCGACGAGAAAACTCTCCCAAGGGAAAGGAGCTAACCTCTGGATGAAAAAAAGAAAGAGGGCAGCCTCCCAAGACGTTCTGTGAAAAAAATAACCGTATGGTGTCCCGAAGACTAAGCGCCGCACTTAGGGGGGGAGGCAAAGAAAGGGAGGAAAAAAGTCCGGGGGGGGGGGGGACGAGGAGATGAAGGGCCCAAACCATTCACGGGGCTCTCGGTCCAGCGTGTGGTTAAAAAACATGGATCAACAATTGGCAAGAGGGTAAGGGGGGGATGTAAAGTGAATGCCTACTAGAAGGGGTGTGTTTTCCGGCATGTTATTCATTAATGCAGGTGCAAGTCGCACAAGGCTGAAGAAGAACACTGAGAGGAGAACCTGGATGCCGCTGATCTCGGACCTCTGATCATCTTCGATCGTCCACCTACCCGCGCAAAAGTGCTATTGAAAGAAAAAAGGTAAAAAATTGGGAGGAGGAGGGGAGGACCGAAAAAAGCCTTCGCGTAGCTCC
>Ga0179593_1523212_pt1 | contig 12075 bp, 12 predicted proteins | sample CZODoug2_1_08_16_FD_185931 | JGI IMG/M metagenome (GOLD analysis project Ga0179593, IMG submission 185931) | Vadose zone soil fungal communities from Angelo Coast Range Reserve, California, USA - CZODoug2_1_08_16fungal (PacBio error correction) | ecosystem: Environmental > Terrestrial > Soil >...
TCAACACTTACAATGGGGTGGCCAAAAAATTGGAAAAGGGGTTGCGAGCTTACCGAGATGAAAAAAAGTGAACGTTGGACATGATCACGCCCAAGGGGTTTTGGACATGTGGCTGAAGTAACTTTTCCCTTGGTGCCACAGATAAGAAAAAAAAAATGAGAAGGTTTGAAGCTTGGCAAGTTGTGGGGGCTAAAGGATATTGGAAAGTTGATCAGGACGATGGGCGTTGGAGGTCTTTAGTAAGTGGGACTGGAGCTAAGGAATAAACAAAGGTAGGATCCGTGGTGGAAAAAGAGAAAAAACAAGATTTGAACAAGGCGGCGCAAGTCTGTATTGCTGGGAAAGGACGACATAGGGAGAAACTCCGGACAGCATCAATCGGTATGGTTAAGGAATTGCGAAGACTTCAACTAAATTATCCTAAAAAAAGGTTGGGAGGGGGAAAGAAGACCTATTCAATTTTTTTGAGCACGGTCCGACGTTGCCCCCAAAAGGGGAGAGGGGGGTCTGAGTGATACTGAAGAAAATGGAGGGTATGGGGGATAGAGGGAAGGGGGGGGAGAGGGACGGTAATGCTGAGGAGGTTGGAGTGCCAAGGGAGAAGAGGGGGCTAGAACAAGGGGGCAAGGGGAATCGTAAAAAGAAAGAACCCAATGAAAGGGGAAAAGGAACTTGGGGAGGGTCGAGAGGAAAGGAGACAACTAGGACGTTTCTTGCGGATGGAAGTCAACATTTGCGCTTGATCTCGGTTCTAAGGGATGCAGAAAAACGAGAAAAAAATCAAAACAGGTCAAAGGGGAGTAAGTCCTAAAATCCTCTCCTGCCCAGAGCGCCTACGAGATGAAACGGTGAGAAAGGTTTGGAAAAGAAAGAAAGAGGCCAAACGGGTCCTCCGAAAGGAAAACTCAGGTTTCAGGACGAGACGAACAGAGAAAAAAGGGGAAAATCTATCCCATCGGCATCGTATCTCACGAGCGCGGGTGTCGTCGAGTTAGCCATAGAAAAAGCTAGTTGCCTAATACTGGGGGAAATAGATTGCTCAAATAAGTTGACTCTTGTCAGGCAGAGCAGTGGGGAGCCTGTTACCAAGAAGGAAAAAGAATAGCAGACTCTCAACCATAGGAAGGAAAAGTACACGACTGCCTCTTCTCTTCAAGGATGCGTGGTTACAAGGGTGGTACGAGGAGTTTAGGAAATGCTCTCGTGGCCCCCAAACAAGAACTTGCCCTTGGGCGGCAACAAATGGGACAAGGCGGGCACGAAACTGGGTGTGCGCTTGAAACCTAGTCAGTGCCAATCACCCTGTGCCGGTTTCGTTATCAAGGCGAACGGCGCACGGGCGCAAAGATGGGGGCACAATACAGCCGAGGAAGCCACCTTTAGGGATAGGAGCTCTGACTCCAGGAAAAAATCTAAAAAAGGGTTGTTCTGAGCCAAAAGGAGAGAAAGCCCACCTGGAACACTGAGACAGGAAAAGGATACTTTGGTAATTCCTCTCGATTCAGGATAAAAGAGAGAGATCAGAATCGCAATCAGTCGGGCCTGCAGTGCAAGGCCGAACTGTTCTCTCATCAATGTTCTCCGCACAAAAAAAGGAGAGAAGACGCGGAGGATAAAAGCAATGGTCCATCCATCAGGTGCAGCGAGGGGAAAAATCGGCTGTAGTCTTCGGCCCGACTTCCATGCACGCTCGTTCGCCGGGGACTCCGGCCAGGATGATTGGACACTTGTGCACTGAAACTGTGGAAGAAAGTCAGGTTAAGAAGCCACAGGGAGGGGGCTTTAACCCGTGAAAGGCGGCAATGGAACGTGCCCGGGTCACGGTGAGGTTGGGGGAAAAGTCCATAGAATCGCCTCTACGAAGAAAAACAGAGGAAAAAGAGGCACACGTCAGCCTCAGAGCCAGCGTCTGTCAATCGAAAGCGTGGAGGAAAAAAAGTAGGTAAAAAGGGTTCTTTTGGTCCTTCTTGGGGCAGGAAAAAGCACCACTGCGAGAGTGACTGCGACACAAGGAATGCCGGTAATCTGAACAAGTAGGAGGCACTTCGAGAACGACAACATCGACAATAGACTTGAAACAGAGGGGACTCGAAGGGGGAGATAAAAAAAGGAAAAAAGAGGGAAAGAAAATGGAGGGAGAGTGCCGGAAGGCAAAGTGGGGTAATAGTGTCTCAACCTGTCTCTTAAAATGTGGGACGGGGGGGCGAAAGGGGGGGGGGCTCGGGCAAAAGGAGTGTATGGACTTGTACGGAAAGGGCGGTGTGAAGTGGGGAGGGGGGTCGGGGGCTGCTAGGTCACACTTACTACGAGGCCATGTTTGAGCTCATAGATAAAGAAAAAAAAAAGAAGAAGTTTCTCCTGGAAACTGTCGGGGGAAAAGAAAAAGAAGGAAGTACAAGGGGAAGCACTGCGGGGAAGAATTGATGTACTCAAGGTTCCCGGTGCACATTGTTCTATCAAAAAGATGGGACCAGGGGAAATAAGAAAAGAGCAGAGCCGGAAGAGAATGCCTCATCGCCAAAATACAACTCGTTTCTTCACTAGACAAGGAAGAGAGGAGAGCAAATCTTGTGGGCCAAGGTCGACTCGACGCAAGGAAAGAAACAAAGAATAGGTGTGGACAAAGGGGGAAATGAGGAGATGGTTTTTTTCATTCTGAGCAAGGCAAGGGGGGGGGAAAAAGAAGGCGGCAAAGGGAAAGGAAACGACAGCTTACCGAATTGGAAAGAGGGGGTCGGGAAAATACTGTAGGAAAGGTTAGAAAGAAACTTAGATAATTCCAATCAGGGCGTGTGCCGCGCCTTGTATAAAGAGTGGAGTTGATTCCCGGAGGCCATCATACTCACAGAGAAGAAAAGACGTAAGGGGGGGTGGGTGTTCCGGATAACTATAATATCAACCGGAATAGTAAGACAAAAGCCAGAACGAAGACAGATCAAAAGATCGCCTTAGATAAATACATTCGCAAAAAAAACGGCAAGCAAGGCTCACCTTACTCAAGACAGGTCTCAGGAAGCGAAGATGATAAGGAAGGAGGAAAAGGAAGGAACTGAGGTTCCAACTGGGCAACCCCACCTTGGGGCCGATAGGGAAAAAAAAAGGAAAAGGCCAGAATAAAAAGATCATAGAAAAAGAGATACAAAAAAGAAAAAAGAGGCGTGCAACCCTTGCCCCATATGGTGAAAATACGTTGGCATGAAAAAGATTGTGGGGGCAAAGACGTAATCCGTTGAAAACAAGAATGAAAAATGAGTCTGGACATGAGGCCCTTCTAACTAGGAAGAGTGAGAGAAAAATACGCAACCCACTAACAAAACATTAGAAATGAAGCCCGGAAAAGACGGGGGTGACGGGAAGAGTCAATTCCCTAAACATCATAACCCCCAATGTGTTCGCAGTCCAGAGGACCGTCAATTAATTGGTAATGAGGTCGTGATGAACTTGTGAAGAGAGGAGAAGAGACGTTCTCCGGGGGAAAGGAATAGTGGAGGTGTTTTTAACGGCAGGCAAAGCACGGAATGCGGCAAAACTAAGATGGAAATTCTTTCCACTGTCCAAGGGTGAAAACAGGAGTATCACCTAGGCCGACTCGTCTTGAGTCAAGACACAAGGGGAAGCAATCTACGTCCGGACTCAATTCTGAGTGACACATAAGGAAAAGGCGTCGATCGAAGATCAACAACTGATTGATAGAAGCTCGGCTGAAAGTTGCTCGGGGCAGCAGCAGGGCGAGATCGCACTGGGGTTGATAGAGAAGCGGCCTTAATTTGAGATCGGCTATTTTTAAAAGGGTGGGACTTGGATCGAATTCCCATCTTAGTAGACAGGGACAAGGGGAAAACCTTGACGTGGCCCTACGCAACGGGGCCGGTCAAAAAAAGTGCAATGAGAATCGGGCAGCGCCTGACAGAGTCCTCTGATGAGGGAAAAGGCGTACTTGATGTCAACGTCCGGTGGGTTTTCGAGTTGGGCACACCGGGGTCTATTTGCAAAGCTTCCCAAACTTTGGCAAGAAGTGGGAATCAGACATGCAGGGTTTCGGTGGAGTTCTTTTACTCTGTAGCTCTCGGGCGACGAGCCGGTCCCACTATGTCCGATTGAAAGTCCCGATGTAAGTGGCTAGATCAAGGATACTCAGTCCAATAAAAACGGAAAGGAGACTAAACTCGGGCCATATGGGGGCCATGTTGGGTTGCACTTGATGATGATGGAATTACGCAAGAATTATAATTGACGGAGCGTTTGTTATTACAGGACAAAGGGTGTACCCAGTCATGTCGTATTATCGTAATTTTCAAGAGGAAGGAGGGGCCAAGATTTGGGAGACATCGATAGGTTGAAGTATTGGCTTGGCAATTTTTTGATATTATATTGATGAGAAGTCTTTGATAGTTGGAGGGTTGCTGGGTCGTAAGCGTAAGGAGTAGGTAGACGGAAGAAAACAAAAGTACGGTATTGGTCGAGTGGAGGAGAGCCGAAAGGGAAAAAGATGTTGATCAGCTGGCCCGCCCCGTACGTGGGAACTTATTGGGATGAGAACATATAATGATCAAGAGACCCTCCCTTCCAACGTGGGTACGCATCCTCAGCGTGGTAAGAGGGTAAAGCAGGAGGCAACCATAGCCATGTAAGAATGAACATAAAGATTTCTTGACAACACCAGCGTGTGAGCGTCCGTGAGGACGACTACCCCCAAGTTCGCTTGGAATAGGAGTGCGATCTTAGAAAGTATGGTGTGGGAGGGAAGAGCGGTAAGATAATGCTGGCGGGATTGCCATGGGACGCCAATAGAAGATGGGAGAGAAAATGGGGGCACTGACTTGCGACTCTAGGGCAGTGACAATTAGTACTTACTTGTTGTGCCGAGGCCGCACAAGGAGAAACCGGTGGAGCTGAGGAGAGTTGTCAAAAGTCCTGCGGACTAGGTGGGCGTAGGACCAAGAAAAACGGCCAACATAACAACAACTCAGGGCCGCGTATCCTACATCCTCGCCGTTAGAGTCCCAGACGGAGGAGGTGACAGTGAAAAAAAGACAAGGGGTTGGGAGCAAGAAAACGAATTCCAACTTGTTCACAGCTCCTTTTTCGCCGCCTCCACATCTGTTTAAAAAGCCCATTCAGAAGAAAGAGCAGAGGGGAGACACGAGAAAAAAGGCGGGGGGGTGCGGAGAGTTAGCACGATCGAATTAGTAAAGAGGGCCTCCTACGTGTGAGTCGATGCCGCTGCCATTGACTGGATGTCGCAGGGCACGAGAAACGAAAAGGGTGGGGCCTCTGTTACGCCAAAGAGGGACAAAAAAAATAGAGAACCAAAACCTCTTTCCACGGCGATCGGACAAAGTGGACGACGTCAGAGGGCGGGGTGGACGCTGGTGGACTCTGAGTGAGGAGGAGAGGAACGTTGAAGCGCGCAATGCAAAAAAAAAAACCGGAAAAGGGGACCCTGGCACGGACCGGAGCCAAAAGGGAAAGGGAGACCAAGAGCGGCAAGACTTAAACAGATTGTGCCAGACGTGGCCCAATAATGATCGGAGTGAGTCCAGGCGAACGGGCGTAAAGAAAATCTTTGGGCTCGACGACTACAGCCGAGTCTACAGAGCACCTTATGGATGGATAACTCCCGTTGAGAAACTGGCGATCCCAGTGCTAGACCCAGTTCGGACGCCACTGAGACCTCTGGAGGTGGGATCTGAAAGAAAGAGAAACAACAACAAACGAGGGAAAAAGAGAGAGATCAGAAACAATACCAAGCCTCGGAGGCGAACTGGGACCTTAGCGGCACCCCAGCAACAACCGCTAGCCCACTGCGGTCAGCAGATCTATAAAAACTAATCAGGGGGACAGCTTCTACTCAGAAGAATAGGGCGGAGACCAGCTTAGGAAGACAAAGGAACGTCTGTGGACCCGTAATCACCGGATGGCACGGTGGGGGCTACTGACATCTGTGACTTCAAAAAAAAGGAGTCATTGTTTAGCCAGAAAGTCGTTTCAGGCGGGTCCTCCGGGAAAATAAAAGAAGTGGGGGGAAGGCAATGGGACCTTGCCAGGGGCACTAGTGGGGCATCAAGCTCACATCCAAGTGCCGCCCCGCGTCCAAAACGAGGACTTCGCCAGACGGTCGTCAATCGCCGCTAGTTAAAAAAAAGTTTATTGGGAATAGTGAGGGGTGATTTTCATGGGGGGGGGTCCTTTAGGTCGAACAGGAAAAATGCTCGGCGGGCTCAGACCGAAAAATTAGCGGTCGCTCTAAGCTATCGGGAAGGGAAGGCACCTTCGTTAGCGTCGAGCAGAAACTAAAGACTCACCACACTCTGGGTTAGTCCCGATTGCAGTTATGTTAGAGAAAAGGAAGCTGTGGATAAGAGAAGGGAAAAAAAAATGGAATGAGGCGAGGGGAAGAGGGAAAACATTGGAAGATTCTTGAGTGTGACTCAGGTCTCGGGAACCTTGGATAGGAGCGCTCTGGGGACTCTTGGTCACTGCGAGGAGGTGGGGGATGGTTACGAGGATGCGGGGGGGGGGGAGGGTTAGGGGGGGGGGGGCTGCTATGCCATTACGCCCACGATGAGCAAATGTGGGAGCGTACATAATAATCAGAAAGTCCTGTTTGTTCTGGCCCTGGCGGACAGAAAAGTACTACGATGAGTGGCGTCAGAAGGGTAGGTAAAGAAATTGCACCATTAGGGATAGGAGAGGAACACTCCTCGAGCATGGTCCTTCGAGTCGCATCCAAAAATAAGGAGCGTTTCTTAAAGGAATCTGGTCACTCTAGTTGAAGCGAATCAAAGTGGGGGGATTGAAAGGACTCAGGCCGGGACATCGGATGAAGAGGTGTAGGACAAAAAGGGGGGGATAAAGAGGGTTCTGTGGAAAGTGGAGGCTAATGGCTGGGGGGAATATTCAATGGCGAAGGAAGCAGGATGAGTACACCACTGGAGGGAGGGGTCGAAAAACAAGAGAGGTAGTCCGGGAACGGGGATAAGAACAGTAACAGTGAAAAATGGGGGGGGGGGTATATTTTTCTGTGACAAAAAAAAAAAAAAAGCCGGCACCACGTCGAAGAATAGTACTTTTGGGGGTTATTATGAAGAAAAGAGAAATGGTGAAAAGTAAAAGAGGAGAAAAAAAGGACCCCACCCTCCAGTCCGGTATAAAGGTGATCATGCGAAAAACTTTGCAAGCCGAGTCAACCGTAGCAAGCGGGAATCTTTCACAAAGAGGGGGGGCCAACCTTACTGAGGTAAAGGGGTTCAAGCGAAAAGACGGGGTCGTCAACCCCCTGGGAAAGGAGATGCGGGAGGAAATGCTCACGAAGATCATACTATTGGGAGCTAATCAATCCCAATCGACACGGGGGCACCCATCAGAAGAAAAATGTTAGAGGTTGGCAAGTGGGCTTTTCAGCGTACCGTGAGACAACGTAAACGGACGTCCAATGGTCTGGAAATAGTGGGAAACGAGCGTCACATGAGGGACAGTACAAAGGCCAGCGGGGAAAAACCTAGGGTAGGATTACAGACGATTCCAAAGGAAAAGGTTGGGGGGAGGAAAGAGTACCATGTTACCAAACCGAAAAAGGCGTTTTGGAGGGCATCCAGATATACCGAGGGTTATGTGAATGGTCCATAGCTGGGGGAGGAAGGGGGGGGAAAATGGAAGTGCTCACGGAGACGGGGTCGCAATGGTATTGCGGGGGTGGATTGTGGTGTGACAGAAACTGAAGCTCACGGTAACGAAGAGGGGACAGGTCGAGACACTGTAAAAGGGAAAGGGAGTGGTAAAGGAAGTGCAGACGTCTCGCGTGCGAGTAACCACCGGCAATCGCGCAAGTGCACTAGCTCCGAAAATGCAACTGGAGAACGGAGGTCTATCACAAAGGAGGAGGGTGCTGAGGCAAGTTGCATGGTGTCGCGAGCCTTTAAAAAACCGGACGAGATGGCAATGGGGGGTGGTGAACTAGCGGGAATGGTCTGAATAAGGGGGGATCATGATGTGTCCTTTGGACAGTGGGAGGCGAGTTCCCGGCTATACATTGCGCATGACCGTTTGTCTGCCGGCCAGAAAACAACCGGACACAAGGAAAATGCAAGGCGACAGTCTAGGGAGGCAGAAGAGGGCCTCCCCTCGGGGAAAGGTCATCAACAAGAATGACGGTATATCGTGGAAGGAGATAAAACATCCTTTGGGGGGGAGGATTGGGGGGTGGGAGAAAAAAGGGGGGGGGGCAGGAAAAAACGAACAAGTGAAGTAGTCCTCAAGAGCGCCTGTGGAGCTGCTTCGTTGGGCTGGGGGATTTTCTGTAGAAAACAGGGGACAAAAAGGCAAGAGGTCCAGACTTGTCAAAGGGATTAATCGCATCCACAGTAGGCCCAAAATGTAAAGAACTGGGCCAACTAACTATATTTACCATAGGGGGGGAACATGCTATTGGGTGGGAAAAAAAAGGCGTGGATGATGAGTGGAGGGGATTCAATACCTGAGGACGGACTCCTTTTGACTGGATCCGGCCCAAGGGTGTGAACGACCCAACATGGGAGGGTACTGAACGTCAGGGGAAAAAGTAAGGATGGGAGATAGGGGAGACAGACTGATTAAGGTTTGAAGCACAGATTGGCCGAATGGAGTATTTGATAAGGCATTTGGGGGGAGCGTTGTGAGGGGGGGGGAAATGGACAATAGTCGGCGGGGGGGGTACATTCTATTTTCGGAAAACAACCGTACGGTGGAATGGGTCGACGTTGTGGAGGAGAGTAAAGAAAAAGGGGGGACGAAGATTTTGGTAAAAAGAGGGGAAGCCCACGCAGGGAAAATGAAAGGGGATTAACAAGGAAAGGGAAAAGCGACCGACCACTTCAAAAGTACTCAGAAGTAATGGGTTAGTTACAGCATGCTTGTTAAACAAGAGGAAAAATAGAATGAGAGACAGAAGGAAAACAGGTTCAAAGGGGCACCTAGAGGCTTTTTTGAGGAATGGATTAGATCGGATGACAGCTTCGCTTGTGGACTAAGAGGTGACAGTATATAGGGGAACGAAGGGGGTATTTTACGAGAGAATGAAGGATGAATGCTGCAGAGGAGGGTTCAGGGGTATTCACAATAGACAAATGGTATCTAAGACAAGTGCAATTGGGAACCGGACGGCCACCCAGGAAGGGAAAAAAAAAGGTTACAAGGAAACTTACTTGGGCGGGGGCAGCAGAAAGGGAAAACACTAGTAATGGATAGGGTAAGAGATTTGCGGGGAAAAACAGCGGGAAAACTGTAATGGGACAGATAGAACGACAACACTACGAACACGCAATCATGCCTCTCCTACAAAGAAGCCGCCAACGAAGTAAACCGTCCAGAAGATGACAAGTTAGAGAAAAAGGTTGAGAAACCAAGGTGAACCAAACTTGGGTCAGAAAAAAGGGGAAAAAAACGCCTCAGAGGCAGGGGAGGAAAGGGGCTCAATCCCTTTTTCCTCTCGACGATCTGAGATGTACACGAAGAAAGGGGAGGGGGGTTGGGGTGAGCCGCGCTCTAAATGAGCCTCCTAAGTTGGGGGATTCGATTCGCAAGGGGCACATGCCTGCGTGGAGGAACACCTAAGGGGGGCGGTACGCATAAGGGACAAATAGGAGGACCAGTAACCCCGCAACCTCTTCATCCCGCCCGCGGGGCGATAGGAAGACCGCTGGCAACATGGAGATGGGACTAGTTGGAAATTCAGGGTATAAGCGCTTCTCTTGGGCCATAAAAGCCATAAACTGCCGATTCCGAATGGTCACGGGGAAACGACAACGACACCGACAGTGAAAAAATTACTTGAGAACAGTATCACAGCACACTGCCCATAAGGATGAGCAGTTCCAAGTCGAAGGCGCCGGCTGGATTGGGGGCAGGTATGGCGACTACATCAAGGGATCTGCAACCATGGTGGTCATGCAACTCCCGACGCTCGGCGAGGGTTAAGCCCATTTCTTGGAAGAGCCCCCGAAAGGCCTGGCAAAATGCAGGGAAACTAGACGGGTAGAAAATCTCTCAACAAAATTGAGAAATATATAAATCCATTTCATCGGTGTATCGTAACTGCCGGAACTGGGCGAGGGAAAACAATGGGCTAAGCGAAAAGCGCCGTTCCGGATTCGGAAAGGGGCAGCATAGATGAGAGTCCATCCATCAGTGGCCGCTGAACTAGGCTGTAGTCCTCTGAAAAGCAAAGAGGGGCTTCTTCATCAAAGTCACGTTCGCCGTGGCCTCAGTAACGATCATTATTGGGCAGGGCCTACATCCGTCTCAAGAGTGTTGGGGACACAGTGTCTGCGGGGTCCGCCGTTTGTCACCGCAGGCCGTGGCAGGGTCAGAGTGTTGGCGCGCTCCGAGGAAGAATCACTGAAAATCCCCGCCGCTTCCCGTCCCACCCCTTCCGCGAGTCAGGGAGAACTATCGCAAGAGGAATGAGATGTTGATTGTGAAATGAGAGTTGTTTTCCGGTCTTGCTGAAAGAGCCCACTCTCGGCGTCATGGAAAACACTAGGGCATGAGCGGCGCATGAAGCACTAAGATATTAGTAACTTCCGATTCGAGGAAGCTAAAGACGCAAACCGAAGGCAGAGGGGGGGAAAGACATGAATGGAGGTGGAGCGGGAAGGGGAAACGAAAATAAAGAATGAGGCGGTTGAGAAAAAAAGGGGATGACCAGTTGGGGAATGGGTTCTTGAATGAAAATCGGAACAACCGGTTGGCTACTGTGTCATTATCCGAGATGTGGACTCAGGGGGCAGGGAGTGAACATTTATGGGATGCGTGATTGTAGGGTGGGCGTTTGAGGCGTCCACTGACCCACGAGAGGGGGCAAGAGCAAGGGGCTAGAGAAATCAATACGAACTCAATAGGTTTTCTCCTGTGCCCTCGGACCATGAAATAATTCGCTCAAACTAGTTTACCAAGTTCCAAATCACATTGTTCATATCAAGGAAGGGTTTAAAGTCCCATATTTCACACCACAAAGAAAGAAGCATTCTAAATTCAGAACGACCGCATCGCCAAAAACTCGTGTAATCAGATACCGGGGACCTATCAGAACCAGCGAGCTTTGGGAGACGAGGACGCGAACCCGGGCAGCAAAAAAACCTAGGTGGATAACGAAAGACTTTGCGGTGAAAGAAGCAGGATTTTTGCCTTCCTTCTCAATCACCTTCGCTGCGGATGGGTGGAACCCTGGGGGTGGAAGGGGGTCGATAGAAGAAGGGGTAGGTCCCGGCATACTTCAACTAGACGCGTGTGCTGCAAAGCCTTTATCAAATAGGTGTTAAAGTCTCACCAAAAAAAGGATACGAGGAAACAAAGGCGCCTCCCTAACCCTTGTTTTGGTATTCGAGAACTAGAATGAGATCCTATTCTCAAAGCACAGAACTAACCAAACGGCACAGTATCAAAGAATACATTCGAGCCAAAAACTCAGGTTAAAGGCCTTCCAGCAGGAGATCCATATCTGTCCCCTAATACTGCTAAAGACGTTCAGTGAAGCGGTGAGGGAGGCCGACAACGTGGGGCGGGTTGTATTTCACACAACCTTCATTGGAGTCGCAGAATGCCAAATCCCTGCCAAAATCATCACGTAGGGTGCCCCAAGAGGCCCCAGTGGATTGATGGGAGGGAGGGCAAGTTTTGGGCTTCTCCTTGGGAGAACGGAAGCCACGGCAAGGTTAAGAATGAGAAGGGGGAAAGGCGCAGGTCACCGAGGAAGGTATATAACCAAGTAACACGAAGCCGCAAGATGGATGTCTTACAAAATAAGCCGTTTGTTGCATGTTCAAGAGTAAGGGGCCCTAATCCGAACAACATTTTATAGGGAAGAACGTAGGGGGAAATAATTCAGGCGGACTTGGGACCGGGTACCGGACTCGCCCGGCGGATTCCGGTTTTTTTGAGGAACAGGCCTACAAAGAAGGAATGAAAAAGGGAAAGAGGGGAAAGTCTTCCACTGTTCCACAATGGTGAAACACATAGTGGTCACCTTATGGCCGACGCTTCTCGGGACCGACGGAGAGAAGTCAAAGTGAAGATCGTCGCTCTCTACATTCCGCCCGT
>Ga0179593_1458051_pt1 | contig 12074 bp, 11 predicted proteins | sample CZODoug2_1_08_16_FD_185931 | JGI IMG/M metagenome (GOLD analysis project Ga0179593, IMG submission 185931) | Vadose zone soil fungal communities from Angelo Coast Range Reserve, California, USA - CZODoug2_1_08_16fungal (PacBio error correction) | ecosystem: Environmental > Terrestrial > Soil >...
CTGCGGGCGGGGAGTTAGAGAGAAGGGAAACGCACACGAGGTCGCGCCTAAAACCGGGACGAAAAGGAAAAGGGCATCCTAACAACAAGACGAATTATCGTCCTTGTCGAAGACACAGAGACGAAAAACATGGCCGAGGAGAAATCAAGATCCCCCTCGTAAACTCGAAAAAGCCGGCAGCTGGCATAGCGAAAATCAAGTTAGAGGGACTAACCACATTGGGCAAGCCGGGCACAAAGGTAAATCGTCGGATCGCACAGAAGCAAAGAGAGAGGAAAAATACTGAGTCAGAAGGTCAGGGCCCGCAGGGAAGGATACGCAATTGTCTGACGAAAGATGCGCTTCGAACCAAACAAAAACCAGACGACAAGAGCAGAAAAAGCACTAAGAGATAGAAAGGACTCAGGATGAGTGGAACCCACTTGTTGATCCGGAAACCGGCGGAGAATGCATATTCGATGCAATCCCGAGCACGGGGTGGCAAAAGTCCTATACAAGAAGTCACAAATGGCGAACGAAGCAGAGGTGGAAGAAGGAAAGTCGAGGAGGTCACCAACCACAAACTAACTCGGATCTAACAGCGCCAAAGGTTAACGCCTCTCTGTACAATCGCGCCCACATTGGTGGCGCGAATAACTGGTGAAGGGGAGAAGAGAGCGGTACTCCAACGGTTCAATCTCCGCCCGATTAAGAAAATACCACGGCATGAATTCCTCATCAAACAAAAAAAAATCTATCGAGAGTGAAAAAAGGGGGGGGAAAAAGGGGGAGAAACGAGAACACCGAGGGAACCCACCCGGTGGAAAAAGGAACAGCGGTAGATAAAAAAAGAGCCCCATATCTGTTGAGCTGCGATACCCCGATGCAGGTGAAAACTCGCCTTTTGTTAGCACCGCCGCCGATGCAGCAAAAACCTCGAAACGCGAGACACGAAAAAGGAGGGGGGTCTACTCCATAGCTAAAATTAAAAGGCCCTAGACCGGGGGAATGAAACAGATCGGGGGGAGTACAGAAAGGCAAAGACCGCGTTGGAAAAACCAAAACTACTTTATTCAGAGTGGAAGAAGAGTGGGCAAAAAAAGGGCGAGAGGGTTCTCGACTTTCAGACTGCTTCGAGCGGGGGAGACGTCTGCACATAGCAGGACACGCGAAACTTCGGAGATCGCGATAATTGGGAAAAACGGCGAGAGCACGGCCGCAAATAACGCTCACGAAAACGATACAAAAGCAGAGGGACGCTATGACCGAGAACCGATGTCCCGGAGCAGCCCCCAGCAATCGCGGAAAGGGGCATTTTCACGTTGTAAAAAACCAGCTGGGAAAATAATTCTCGAAACAGAGGCCAAACGGTACAAGGGCGGCCGTCAGTGAGGAGGAAAATGGCCGGCGCTGTGCCAATAACATTCTTATTACAAACAGGACACGTTGACACGAGGAGACGGAAAACCACTGCGAGTCCGTCAGGAAGGCATGCAGAGAATGGGAGCAAAAGAAGGAGGGGTAGGGATCGTTCATGGAATTTGGAGAAGAAACTCATAAAATCAAAAAGGGACATCTCCCTTGTAAGCACAATTTATCTGAGACGAAAACCCGAAGGGTTTCGTTTTTAATAATCCGCCCGGGAACGGGGGACTGGGCATCCATATTGATTGCCGCTATCACGGGTTGAAAGGGGGAGGGAAGGGATCCAAAGAACGCAACACAAAAAGCAGGGTAACGGGAGGTAGTGATAACTGCAGTAAGATTTCAACCAGGCTACGCTTCGGAAGCTCAATTTCATGCTCTGTCCACGAAGGGCAAAATGAGCGCGGCGGAGGAGCATCAGCGAGAGGCTTTTCTAGGAAGAAAAGGAAAAGGGAGAAAGGGGAGGGCGGGGCTGGATAGAGAGTAGCACACAAAGAGCCACGCGAGAGGAGTCTCGCCCCAGCTAAAAGCGACATACAGGCGAAAAAGTATCTGGAAAATCGCGAGGGCGGAGAGGGAAAAGGCTGTGGGACAGGCTGGCAACATCTAAGAGACGACGATGGCACTAGACACTAATTGAAGTCAAGAAAAACAATTTCAAGAAGGCTCCAGAAGCGAGGACAATTCAAAGACGTGAGACGGGGAAAAACAACCAGATTGATGGGCTCGGGGTTCGACCCGGGCCTGTTGACCGGGAGGGTGCCGTGTCCGATTCAAAGGAAGGATTCTAGTGGTCAGAGGAGCCAGGAAAAGGCGGGGTCCCACCGGCGAGGAGAGAAAAAGGCCCAGCAGGCAGAGGGGCTGACGTGTAAATGATTCTTGAAGTTGGCGTTGGTGTAGAAATCATCATGTCGACGTGTAGGGGAAGATTCCAATCGGCTCCGACACGGGGTGACTGGGAAAGAAGAAGATGGCGAAAACTCGGTGAAAGGGGACAGCACGCAGTGAAAGTTCCACATGATATACCGGAACAATTTTTAAATAGCTCGGCTCCGGGGGTTTCACCCGCTGAAAAATCCCAAGGAAAAAAAAACGAACGTGTCCGGTCTGGCTCAAGAAGAAAAACAGAATCCTGCATTGTCAATCGGGGACGTAAAACATCCGAGAAAAGGGCAGTCCAAGCCAGAAAAGCGAAATCGAAGTAGGAAAGCATAAGAACCGAGGGAAAAAACAAAATCCCGACCTTGGGCCTAGTCAAACTGTCAACCAAACGCGGACTGGTCCGAAGAGGGAAAATTGTGGGGGAAACAGGACAGAAGGAGACAACCAGACGAGAGAGTTTCTGAACGACGGCCTCGAAGACTGGGCTACAAGGAAAAATGCCGGGCTGAGGGAGAAGGCAATCTTCTGATAAAACTTGAAAACCTCATTTGGAAAAAACGTCTACCGAACAAAAACGCACCCCGGGCGCAAGAGCTCTCCTATTAAAAAGGTGCAGGATGCTACGATCGCATTGCTGTCAGAGGCGAGAAAAGCGAGAACAGGGTCGAAAAGGCCACAAAAAAATACTTCAAGAAATTGCCGCACGGAGGAAGGACCGCTATGCTGCCGACGCCAGGTAATTCACACTCAGGTACGCGACCTACGAATTGCGCAAGGAACGGCAAGGGGGAAAAAGTAATGGTCGAGGGGGGAGCAGGTCAAATCGCGGCCAATGAAAGCACTTAACAACGGGGGGGCTCGCTCAAAACCGAGAGGAAATTCAGCAGGCCAGGTGACCGAAATCACAAGACGATCGGGAAAAACCGCTTAAAAGCATGGGGGCGATCCTAGTCTCGCTTGGCCATTCACAATCTCAACTAAGAAGAGGGAAGACAGGAAAACGCGACGGGGATCAGGATACAGGGCGTAGGGGGAAAAAAAAAAACGAACAAAAAGAGGAAAGGAAAAGAGCATACGTAAAGAAACGCTACAGGACGATAAGGTCGACAGGGGGGGCCGGAACAGCTTGAGGAAAGGAGCGCGTAATCTGGATGTCCAGTTCCTTCCTCGGCACGCGGGCCTGAGGGAGCGACGGCGACGAGAAGAAACGAAGACCGCCGAAAGAAGCCGGGCGATTATGGAAGCGATGGCCGTTCACGTGTCGTTTAAAACGAGACGCAAAAATCAGACAACGTCCATGATTAATCACTAAACGAAGATGCCCACCTAATTCAAGGGACGTCGCCAGGGAACCAAATATATGAAAAACAAAGATAAAGCTAATAACAACTTCCGCGGAGTGATGGACGACGGAGCGGCGAGGGGAAAGGGAAGGCGGTCGGGTGGTAAAGGGGGCTGATGGAGAAAGAAAAAATAAGGGGAGGAGGGGAAAGGAGAAGGTGAAGAATAGAGGGGTAGGGGGGGAGAATGAGGTGAGAGAAATAGGTAGTGTCAAAAGAGGGGAGGGGGGGGGGGAGGGGGACAGAAGAGGAAAAAGGAAGGGGGGGGAAGAGGGGAGGAAGGGGGGGAGTTCAGAGAGTGGGGGGGTGAGGGAGCGGGGCATGGAGGGACAGAGGGAGAGGGGAAAGGTACGAGGAGGCGGGACGGGGGGGAGCGGAGCTCCAGCAAATCGGTCTCAGACCGGCCTAGAGCAAGGACGAGAAGGCCTCGCGTTAGGTCCTACCAGAAGATCGAGAACAAAAAAAAAGAGAGGGGAACAAAGAGAGTATTATGTTAAGTTCTAAAAAGAGGCGCAAATGTCGACGTCCTTAAACTCGAAAGGAAAAAAAGGAAGCAGGGCCTTGTTGTAGAAGGGGAACGTCAAAATGGGTAAGGAAACCACGATTCACCTTGGACTGTACGAGGCTACTTCTCGGGGTCCCTTTGCCACGGCGTTGGAGATCGGGGAGGGAAAACCGTTGAACCTAAACTCGCGCGCCATCTCTGAAAGTCCTTACGTCGGGCTCCTTTCGAGAAAAGTCGACGTCGTCCGGCCCAGCAGGGAAAACCCGTGTCTACACGGGGAACTAACACAAGGACGCTCTCACAGGGAAAATCACGTCTACGGATTTTTACCAGGGGGTCTAAACGTACGAGAAGACGTCGAGAAGGAAAAAAAACCGAACACCAAGGGGGGGATGGACAGTCCACCCCCATGTAAAAAGTCAGTTCAAGATCAGCTCGGAATGAGAGGGTTGGGCCAAAGGATGGAAAACAGCACCTCACGGAAAAACGGTCTTCGTCGATACGGAATGGGAGCGGCCACGACACATGCGTCAGATCGGGAAGCGAGCACGTGCGGAGATGGAAATGTGGATTGCCGAAGGACGATCGCGCGATCAAAGAATTCGGTACATCGACGGACGGCAGACAATGCAAACGTCGTTAAGGAGAGGAAGCGCAGAGGAACGTGACGGACTTGCAACGTCTCTCTTTAAAGGAAACATAGACCGGCCGGCTTGGGGGGATCATTTGAGCAAGGTCAGTCATTCTCAGGCAGCGACACATAAAGATCCGGAGCATTCCAGGCCATCATAGAGCCGCGATTGGAAAGGCGTGTGCGGTCAGACGAGCCGGAGTAGGAATGGAGGCATCTCAAAAAAATCGCCGATCCCAAAAAAGGGACGCCATGCGGCATCGTAGATCCGCCGATGAAGGGGCAAAAATCTCCGTCATTGATTAAAAACCTTTGATCCCACAAAGAAGGAACTTCCAGTCGCCCAGACGCGGTGCGGCCAGGTGCAATCGAGGCCAGGGGGAGGGATTGGGTTTTTAAGGGTCTACGACGACCGATAGCGGGGGGAGTTAAAAAGATCGTCTGAAAAAAGGGACTGAACAAAAGCGGAGGTGACGGAGCTGCCTGGCCAAGGATGGGGGAGGGGGAGAAGACCAAAATGTTTCGAGAGGGTTTGAAGGGGTGAACGGGAACACACGGGGAAGCACGTACTAAAAACCGAGAAAGCCAGGGTTCCGGATCAAAGGTGAAACGATTCGCGAGGGACATTTGGGAAAACAAGAGGAGAAGAGAAAAAGGCTCAGGCGTCTAGCACTCGAATGGACGTCTAACAAGCTAATTGGGGCAGAACGGGTTACCTGGCTAACCCCCTTCCCCTCTACAACAATCAGAAGAATGCACGCAAGCATTTGGCGAAGGGCTGGGACAAAAGGACGAAGAATAGACCGCGTTCACAAAGCAAACTCGAGAACACGCAATCAAAGCGACAAAAAGAGTTCAAAATTGCCGTGGCGATCCAAGAATCCCAAAAAAAAAAAAAAGGAGAGGCTCAAAGGGAAAAGAGAGTAAAGTCAGAACGTACGGGAATGTCGCGCAGTTTATTCATTAATATCAGGTCAATTAAATGAGTCAAAATCGTAGGAAAAATGCCGATGCGCAGCCGGCCCACAACCGGGCCCGCTACGAAAGAGAGAGAAAAGCTCAGGCGACAGGCGAAGGATTAAGGGACTCTTTAAAAAGGCCTCAAACCAACGTCATAGCTTCTGGCGCGAACTCGAGCAGCAAAAAAAAATACCAGTGCTTCCATCAAGAGGATCTCCGACAAAAAAGATGAGTGAGGAAGGAAAGAAACCAGCGACGTGGCCAAAGGAAAAACGCACAGGGAATAAAGAAGGATCGGACTCGGGTCATCAGAAATCTAATAGAAGCGAACGGTACATGGATGTTGCGTTGAAGGGTCATCGGGTAAAGGGAGAAAAAAATGCAAACCGGATAGGAGCAATCAATGTGACACGACCAGCCGGTTGGGAGGGGCAGGCCCGCGAACCCCCTAACCCGGACAGGGTGGGCCGACCAAAAAAAAGTCAGCTAAAAAAAGAGCTCGTCCCTGTCCGAATCCGAGGGATTCCGACTACGCAAGGATCAAAGTCCTCGACTGAATGCGTGATCAATCTCCAGGCCTTGAGGAAGGACGACGCAGTCCGGGAAAAGACTGCGGAAAATACGTGGGGACTTGCAACGAAGGGGGTAAAAACTCAAAAACGCCAGACACGCACTAAGGAATCACGTTTCTAGGCAAGCCCCTTCGGCAGGAAAACGGAACCTCGAAAGGGGGAAACCGGGATGAGGGGCCATGCTCCGGTGAAAAGGGGCTCTCGGTCTGCAGTCACTCCGAGGACGAACGATCTCTCGGGCAAGGCCTGCGCTAGTAAGGTGTTCAAAATATGGGCCGCATCTTATCAAGCACGGGGGAAAAGCAATGTGACTCGAATCCGCTAAGCAAGGCGACTCTGTCGCAAAAAAAAACAAGCCCTCGAGCACCAACGCATTTTGCGCTCAAGTTTCTAAATCGGACTCAGAACGACAAGAGCGGGGGGGGACGTTCCATCGGGATTGCATCGTAGCAACGGACGATATGGGAAAAGTCAAAGGGGAGGAGGGGCTAACGCTGGTCGGAAATCTCTGGAGGTACCAACCGAAGACGGAGAAAGGGAGACGAGGAATGAGACGGGGGCTGCGGTGTGGTATGCGAAGCACCAAATTCTTACGCATCGGGGTCAATCATCCTCCCCAAAAGAGCTGTGGAGGCGGGTTGCTATACCAAGGCTTGCGTACGAGAGACGCGTTAAGGAAGAAGACCCTTGAAGTACAATTTGCGCGCAAGGAAAAAGAGGGCTGTTAGAAGTCTTAAGGGACCATATGGAAGCAGGGTTTAACAAAATCAAAAGAGGGGGCTGAACGGACATTCCGATTGGGCGGCCGCGCTCAGGAAGAAAACTAGTCGGCAGGAAAAAAGTGGGGGGGGCATATCTGAAAAAAAAAGGGGAGGGTCTGTGGTAGGTTGGGGTGGGGGGGGGGGGGGGAGGGGGGAGGGGGGGGGGGGTTAACCGCGGCGAGTCAGTGCTGGTTCTGACTCCTCTCTACGAAATCTCTTCAAGGCATCAAAATAGGCTAAATAACAAGTTCTCGTTGAGAGGAAAATCAACGATGCGCCGCTCGCAGGACACGGAAAGGCGATCAACGAACACGTGGGGAAAACAAACGGGGAGCCTTCGATCACTTAATTCCTCAAGATAGTCGGCTTGGGGCGACCCTCTCAGCTGGGTTCACGACACATGGAAGTTAACTTCCAGGCTGAAACTGACCGTCGGCCAAGACGCAAGAGGAAAGAAGAGGACTGCTTATGCCTCGCGATGTAACATATGTTGATTACACTCCCAATTGGGGATCAAGCTCGCCGTGTATCATGGCGGCCTGACAAACTGCTCAGGAGGGCGAAACATGGAACGAGGGAGAGGAGTTTAAGACGCGGCTTTGTCGAATGTCAGTTCGACAAAACGCCGGTATTGCACTAAAGTTGCCTGATGCTCTATTAATCAGGGTCCTTACTCTCTTGCGCATCCTCGTTAGCGGAGCAAGAAGAACTCGGTGTGAGGTGGGAACGCGCCTATCAAACGCCGCGCGAGCCTATACTCGAAGGTGCCCCGAAACCGAAAAGCCCGAGTAGGCGTGGAAAAAGAAAATAAATCACGTTAAAAACAAATCCGGCGGGGTAGCTGCCTAAAAGCGGGGGACAGTCCCTAGAGCGTGGCGCGCAAAATGGTTCACAAGGAATCAAAATGATCCCGCTAGAGCACTCACACAAAAAAGATCTGATGAAAAAGGAGAGATAAGAATAGATCCGGCCCGTTACTACGACTCTAACTTGTCAAATAAGGTCAACAACCATACCGCGGGGAAGAATTAAGTGATTGATTGAAAAAGGAATAACCCTAAAAGGAAGACTGGGCAACAGAGGAGAAAACAAATATCAAAGAGCGCCAAAACAAACGCGAAAAAAATCCAACAAGTAGTAGGCAAGAAAAACGAGAGAAAGGAGAGAACGTAACTTAAGAAACCGGACAGGAAGTAAGCGAGACGGGCGTCCAGGTGGCAGAACTTCCCCAGCGCAGGGAACAACATGGAACGCGTCGAAAAACAGCCGAGAACTCCGGGCAATGCTCTAAAAACCAAAGGGCGAGCTAATAACAAGTGACTCACCCGAATATGCTCAGTCAACAGTGCAGTACAGACGTCGCTGCCGCACAAAAACAGAGATCGAGGATGCCCGGGCCGATCATGCAAAGGTCAGCAGGGGAAGAGCACGGAAAGTTCACAGTGTAAACTCCACACGACGCGGTACAAAAACCCAAAAAATCACGCGGAGCAGAAGTGCAGGGCAGGAAGGCGCCGCGGCCGGTGAAAAAGACATTGAAATAGCCTGGAGGAAAAATCGGCGCATGCGATTAAAACCTCGTTCCTCAAAAAAAGGTCAGCAAAGTCTACACAGCAAGATTCGCGACTAGAAGGCGGGTATGCCCCAAGCAAGAAGAAAGTAGAGGAACCTTACCTACTAGTACTCCACGCCAAACGGGGGACCGTAATGGTGAATAGCTTGGAAGGACGCGAGGCGGCCTACAATAACAGAGAACCGACAAAAAAAAAAGCCAAATAGTGTAGGAGCTCGAAAAGATCATCTAACGTCAGTCATATCCGCAAAGCCACGACCAAAAAGGGGGAGGGGAGAGACGTACTGAGTTTTACTGGTCACAGGGCTTCTGAACACCGGTGGCTGCGGAGAGGCGTAACGCAAGAGACTGTAGAGAAAACCGGACGCCACCAGAGAGAGTTTCTTCTGAAGCGACACCCGATGCGGGTTTCCAAAGGATCAAGGTGGGTCTGCAGAAACACCGCCTACCCTATGTCAAGCCCTCCGCCTCATCAGCTGAAGATTCGGTCAAAAAACTCCATCGCGGCGACGCGTTAGCATCTCCAGGCCGTCCCAAAGGCTCCGTTGGAAAACAATCCGATGACAAAGCACCGAAAAGGCAAACCGCGCATGGCGTAGTATACGATTCCGAAAAGGTAAAATGCGGGGTGAAGGGCGCGAAAGGGCTGGGACTAGAAAAAGGGAGACGGCGGAGAACAGGCAGGGAGGCCATTCTGGGAAAAAAAAAGGAGAAACGCGCGGCGCGATTATAGAAAAACTAAACAAGGGAACGGCGAACAAACGAAAGCGGCCTCAACTCCGTATATCCGGAGACGAGAAATTAAAGGGGGACCAACGATGGAACTTCATTTCCTCCACCCGATTCGCGCCTGTCGGGTTCACGTTGGACCGGAAACGGAAAATCAGAGGAAACGAGCTTAACAAAAAGGAACAGCCGCGGGAAGGTGCAAGTGACGGGAAGCGAAAATGTGCCACGAAAATGTCATGTGAACAGACCAACTTAGTACCTCCAGTCAAGGACCACCAAAAGCTGATATGACGTCATCAAGGCATTCAGAAATCAGGGATCAACGCAGTCCTGACGGGCTCTATCAAAAATACGGAACGACCTCGCACATCGGATCGGCAGGGAGAGGCGCCCGTGGAAGAATGAGGTGAAGGGTCTAGGCAACATATTCAAAAAATTTGGATGAGGCGGGTCACCGGAACTAAAGGCACTGGGTCGGGTCATACAGGGAGTGCAAAACCTCCTAAATCAGGTTGGGCCCCATGATTCTATCAAGGTTGAAAAAAGGCCCATCAAGAAGCAACCCAGAAAGGGTTTCCCTTGGACTTTTGGTTGGGACTGGATCAATTAAGAGTTTTATGACCCGTCGCAACGGGCTGAAAAACTTCTATTGAAGTGCGCTGCACGTAAAGAAACTGTCGAACGGAGATAATGAGGCATGTAACAGATCCTCTTGAATGCAGACAAGGAGCTTTGAGGAGGACTGATGGCGTACGTGCCCATAACGAGAGAGAACCAACAAGTCAAAAGACCAAAAGAAGTTACGATAGGGGAAATCCACTCGGCCGCGGGAGAAAAACAGAAATTATCTGTTAAGACCTCGGCGTTCGTCGCGGGACAAATTTGTTCTCGAGAATACTAAAATTCCCACAGAAAGAATACACGAGGGTATCCCATAGAGGTCGTCCTAATTGTGCTCGGAACCTTGCTCAAATGCATCCAAAGAGGCACGTATTGATAATTGGGAAAGCCAGAACTTACATTAGCCCCGTAAGGAGGCTCTAGGCCAATGACCCTTGGGCTCGCAGCCTAAAATGTTTCGTTCTCTGTGTTCTCGGAGCGTGGAAAAAAAGAGGGAAACTGCCTGGATAGAACAATACCGGTGCAACCTAATGCGGAGCAATGAGTGAGGAGTTCTGTTGGGGGAAGAGGGCATGGGGTTTTCGGGAGGAAAGAAAGGTACGGAACAGGAATCTCTCCGCCCACGGAGGGGAAACGAACTGAGAAAGAAAAAGCTCTGGCGACACAGCAGTGAATGTGTAACGCCGGCATCGGATGACCCGGAAATCCAATCTGGTGGAAAACCGAGGAGTCCGGGGGTGTGTCAACCAGGAAAAAAGAAGCCAACCCAGACAACCATTGTAAGGAACTGGGCGAAAGGAAAAGGAGGCCGTGTGAATCATCTCTTCCTTCGAGTTTTTTTAAAAACAATCAAAGTAGCAGTTGGCGAAATAAGCACAATTCTTAAGAGGGCGGGGACGACGCAATCCCAGGAGTTAAAAAAAACAAGAAGAACTGCCTCGAGAGGTGCAAAAAACTCTACTTTCCACGTTTCGTCCTTGTGGGGGGGGTATCATGAACCGGAGACAATAAGACGAAGAGAGAGTGCTTGGGGAGCGGGAAGATTCTTTCTTTACCCTTGCCCAATACGATTCAACAGCAACGCTTTCTCCCTTGTAAGCGCAGAGAGGGGCGCTGAAGAGGATCCAAAAATCCGTCGTCTACAAAAAAAAAGAAGCCGCGGCTGCCAAAAATCGCGGAGACCGAATTGAGTGTTGCCTGATTGCTACTGCCTAATGCGTCGCTGAAACTGAAGGTCGATCAAAGTCTATACCGTGTCGACCAGCAATCCACCAGAAAAGTCCGGTCCGACTCGCCGATTAGCTTTGAACGAGCGGACCGCTAACAGCGGGGAGCTGCTGCAGAAAGTACCTTTCAAAATGAAACGACTGTGTGAACGGGAAAGGGGGGGTCAGAAAGGGAAGGCGAAAGCCTTGTAAAATTGATAACTCGCGATCGGAGCGATTCAATCCCAATTGACAGAGCAGAAAAACTTCGGCCTCAACGATAGAGAGCAGGAAATCAGTGGACTATCAAAACTGTGAAGTTTGACTGACGAAAAACGCCGACCGAAAGGTTCTGATGCCGAATCTCAAGTTGGACAGGCAAAACTGACAATTCAAAAGAGAAAAACGACGCGAAAGAGGATCCCTGTGCTTGGCAGGAAAAAAGCTGGAAGAGGGCGCGCGCAAGATCAGGAGAGGGGAAAATCTAAAAAAAACGGACCCGATAGGAGAAGGTCAGTTGGTCTACCAAAAAATTATAGAAAAACTGCCGAAAATGAGCGGGGCTTCAGAATGCGGGTCGGGGCAGGGCCGCGGGAGGAAAGTCCGGGGACCGAGGGAATCTGCTAAACTCTAAAAGTAAAAGCTTGACCGCAGGAACATACTTCGAATGGAGGCGCGAGGAACATGTGAAACGGGTTGCGCGACGCCTAGCAACCGTCATCGTCAAAAGAATGCCGAACTTCGAAAAATCGGGGTGCCGGCGCGCCGTTACTGAGGAAGAAAACCAGAAAAGAAGAAGGGACGTCGCACTCAATAAACACCCGAAAAGGCGAACAGACCTTAAGCAAGGCGAAACAGTCCGCAGATTTGAGCCTTAACCAAATCTAGAGT
>Ga0179593_1528334_pt1 | contig 12074 bp, 11 predicted proteins | sample CZODoug2_1_08_16_FD_185931 | JGI IMG/M metagenome (GOLD analysis project Ga0179593, IMG submission 185931) | Vadose zone soil fungal communities from Angelo Coast Range Reserve, California, USA - CZODoug2_1_08_16fungal (PacBio error correction) | ecosystem: Environmental > Terrestrial > Soil >...
CGCAAGAAAAGTGAAGAAACAGCCCCAAAGAACGCGGCGTGGGGAACCGAACGGAAAAAAGACAAAATATACAAACTGCATCTAACGGCTGGCGGGTTGGACGGGGGGTAAGGCGGCCCAGAAGATGTCGGGGGGTCGAGATAACTAACTTGGGTGAAGGGTCGACAAAGAAAAAACAAGACATACCGAATTCAAAGGGGGCTGGCCCCGATGCCCGGCGAGGCATTTTTCATTCGGGCTGCAACGACAAAAAACAGGGTTGGGGTAGTCGAATCTAAAAGAACCATCCAAACGGCGAACAACAGTAAACGAGTTTTAAAGAGGGCAACGGGGCAACGCACGGCGCAAAGCACCAAAATGACGAAGGGCATAGCCGCGTCAAGTCCGCATGGGAGCGGCGGAGAAAAAAAGTTGAAAGGGGGAGGACGAATAAAAGGGCAACACGAAGACCCACCAAAAGCTCGAAGCTTTCATCAAGTTGTAAAAAGAAAAAACAATTACCCGAGGGCAGGGAGGGAAGAATAACTAAACTCTTGAAAAAAACCGCATACGCGAACCAAGTGAAACTTTGGCGGACATTAAAACCGTGTCATGGAGTTGCCGCACGTCTGCAGTCGGAACATGGGTAACAAGAAGGAATTGCCGAGGGGAAAGGATCAACGCCCAGAACGTTAACGCTGCAGCACAACAAAATAAGCCCATGCGTGAGCATCCAGATCCGCAGGTAAATTGGGAGAAGCCAAAGGGAGACAGTCGGGACTTAAAGGGTCAATGAGATACGCTCCCCAAAAGACTCTCCCGCAGGCGGGAGAGGAAATAGCCAAATCCACAAAAAAAGAAAGGAAAGCGGAAAGAACGGCCTTGTGGAACTGTATTAAAGAAGTAGGGAAGAAAAAAAAAATCAACCCGACAGGGAAGAAGCCATAGGCTCTGTCGGGGGAGCTCCCGTCGGAAACCTGTAAAAACACACAAAAGAGCTTACGGGGGTCCGAGAAAGTAGCCATGGCGCGAACTACAAAAGTATGTTGTGAGTGAGGGCCTGATAAAGATTCAAATTGGCTCGGCTAAGAGACACCATAACAAAAAATCGCGGGGGTTAATCGCCAATGCAATCGAAAGACTAGCTCCGAATGAGGGGAAATACTTCAAAAAAAACCAGGACCGACAGTAAAACGCCGTCGCTGGGGGCGTCGAAGTCTTTACTGTCGAAAGGGGGAAATGAGTTCTTCACACCATATCGGTGGAAACAGAGGGGAATCCCGTCAGTGAGAGAAAGAGGTCAAAGCCGGACTTTCAGTTCTCAAAGAGAAAAAGAGAGACCATGATCCTGAGGGGCTTGCCAACCGGGGGCGCGCCAAGAAACAAAGCCGAACCTTAGGGGGAAGCCGGAGGCGAGGAGAAAAGCCGTTGCTGGGCATTTCGCACGCAGCAACGTGAATAGTTGCCACCAAATCGAGAGAATCGCTTCTCGTGGTCAGAGCCGAACGGTGGGAGTCCGTATGAATGAAAGACTTGACAAGCAGCTAAACGTGCGAGATACATTGGCCGGAATTTTATTTCGATCGTAGATATCGAAAAGGTGAAAAGACCATCTGAGAAGGCGTTTAGAGATCCAGAAGACGGTGTACCAAGTAGGGGGCCAGTCGGGGGAGTGGAGGAGCCAACCTAAAGTAGCGTCAGAGCAAAGAAAGAGATAGGTCAGCTCATTTGTCATCAGCAAAACACAACAACACCGAAAGAGAGAGATGAAATGGGAAGTCACAGACGCTTAAAAGGCTTCAGGCTAAAGACGCCAATACGACTGGGACAAAAGAGGGGGGAACTCAGAAGAAAAAAAAAATACAAAATTCAGCCATATTCTTTCCAATCCGAAAAAAAAAACCCAGAAAAAAAGAGAGAGAAAATTAAACCAATTCTCTGACCAAGGCGAAAGTTTGAGATGACACAGTGGACAGCGGCATTTCAGCAAGAAGAGGCCTGAAAGGCCCTGCGCGTATCTAGAGAAGCGAACCGGATTTTGAAGCAGAAGAAATGAGAGAAACCAGCAAAGACCCGCCCGTGATCAAAGGCAACTCCGCAGGTCGAACAGTTTAGCTGCGCCATACGAACCGGAGACTGCAAGAGGCGCTCATTTGTTAAAAATCCGCGAAGGGAAAGCGGGGGAAAAGCGGGAGAGACGGTATGGGATTCAAGAGAACCGCGAAATCGTTGGAGCGGATAGAAGGGAAAAGGAGGAATAACCAGCAGAACGGTCGCGAGCTGAGGCGCAGGCTGGCATTCGAAGTATGTCTCCGAACGGCGAGAGAGGTCTACGTTTGGCTGGGGAAATCAGAAGTACTTCTCCCGAAAGGAGATGGAAGCGAACAAGTGGTAGGTATTTCAGAAGAAAGGGAGAGTCTGCCCCTCTCAGTGAAACCCCTACAAAAGGGGAGGGAACTGGCAGCCTGCGAAAAACTTTTTTCGTGAAGGGTGGTTTGGTCAGGTGACCGAAAAAGAAGGGACGACATAGGCCGCATCTCCCCCTTCCATTGCGGGAGAGGAAGGGGGGCATCAGGGAAAGGTTCTATTTACTGAAAGCGTCAATTTTCCGAGGCGGTGCAAGATGCAGGTGGGATTCGATATTCTCAGAGAGGACGGAAGTGTAATCTTACCGAGTCGAAAGAAAGGAAGACAGAAAAGGGGATTGCAGAGAAGGGGAAATTGGAGCGATCTGGATGCGGCAAGAGGGCCAAGTGCTCAGCTGGACGGTGCGGGTTCAAGAAAGGCAACATTGGGTAGTTTTATTTGGACCGGAGAATGATGACGGGCAAAAGGCGAATCATACACGAATACGTGGTCAAAGACCAGAACGGTTTGCTTAGCTATAATCGATCAGGAAAAGTCAAAGGGGACGCTGCAAAACAGTAAAAAGGCGCAGTAGGCTTTGATCGACGATCCAGCCCTCGTTCAATCGTAGGGGGGCAGTTGGAAAAACGGGGAATAGGGTCGAGCTTTTCGGGACCAAATGTTGAAAGCAAAAAATCACCCTTGGAAAAAAGGGGAGCGCAGATCACACTGCGAAAGGACGCTGGAGCACCGCTATGCAAATCAAGGGACATCACACGGTTTGGCGACGAAAAGAGGCAGGCGGCGGGTTTGACTGCGGGACAACTTATCTTGAACATAGAACGTCGGGAAGGGGGGGGGGGGGGGGTTGAGTAAGAAACACATCCATCAAGGAGGGGTAAGCCCCGAGGCCGCGAACGACGCGAAAAAGGCAGCCGTGAGGTACATCTGGGGAAAAAAAGAACTCCGTCGCCGGTTTCCTTGGAAGCCAGGACGAGGGTTTCTGGGTCTTCCTCCATGAAAAACCATAATGGAGATCGCTCGACCGGAACGGATACAAAAAATATAAACCGGCACCCCATTACCAGCACGTCACAATGATGAACATCCGTTCTCCAAAAATGCGCGGGAAACTCATTGGGGGCGCGCACGTGGGGCATAAACCGTCGGAACCACTCAAGTCGTCGGAGGGGCGGGGCGTATAAACTGGCTAAGGAGGACATGGAGGAACGATTCCTGAGCACGATGAGGAGATTCGGCATGATCCACAATCGGGAAGAATCAGCCACTCGGGAGAAAAACCCAATGTGCCAGATTTAAGGAGTAAAAAACATGATCTTGAGGGGCGTTGATCTTGGATTTGGGGGCAGCAGAGCAGCGTGGCGTAGATCTGAGCGTTCACAAAACTAAATGTTGTTCGGACAGACGCCTGACTACCAGGGTAAACAATGGCTTAGGGAGGGGGACCAGGGCGTCGACTGACAAAACAAGGCTACAGATGGGAAAAAAATTACCGGAAGGGGCGAACCGACCTATTGCGGAAGGGGCTCAGAGGACTGGCACTTCGGAAACCAAGTAGTAAAGAAGCGCCCGGATTTCGAGGCGCGGACGTTGGACGTCGAACAAAAACGGGGGTGTTGGTCACCGGTGTAGAACTCCTGCGGGGGGTACGAAAGAGAGCATTCCCCCGTCGTGTGAGGAAATGGCGTCGCCGTAAGACCGGGGGGTGCTGCAATTGGAAACCGAAGCCTGAACCATTATACTCTCGGATCCCCAGTAGACTGGGTCAGGAAAACGGGAGGAAGCAATGAAACACAACGGAGAGAGAAAATAGAGAGATTGACGAATGACATGCCAGGTGCTGTACCACGTCCCCTGGAACAATCCACTGAGGTCAGTTGGGCTCTACCACCTGGGGGGAAATACGACAAGGCCACATTCCGCCACGGTAAAAAGCAAGAGCACACGCAATGCGGGCAGTTAACCGGATCCAAATGGATCCGCCTCGGAGAAAAAACGACGAAACCTCGACAATCCGGGCAGAAAGGGGGGGTGGGTATGACAAGACCTGAAAGTCCCATGACCCTGAAAGAAGAGTTCCAGAATCATACCGTCGTGTTTCAACACTGGAAGGTGGTCTTCAGGAGACAGCTAAAATGGGGGAAAAAAAACGGGAGGCAGCGGGGGGCCCGAAGTCGTCATCCGGAAAGAAGGGAAAAAACCGGGAAGTTGTTGAAGTCACTGTAAATGGGAGACCACCTCATAGCGTAGGGCCCTACCATAAAATACCTTCACCTCAACGCCGGGATAGATTCTCGTGAAAGGAGGGGGACACAAGCATTGGATAAGAGTGGCTTTCGCGCCGTTTCAAGGAAAGCTAAGGTGAAGAGCGGCAACTTGCCGGACCATCAAGAACATTTAAAACTCCCCCTAGATCGCGGGACATGGAACGTCGCCGTTGGACAACGTCGCGCAAAACATTATGGGGGGGGAAAAAACCTAATCGGAGCGAACGGCTGGACGGGGTGATATGACTGTTCTGGGTTCCTAAAAAAAGATAATGTAATGTCTTATAGGAAGGAAAAAGCATCTGGGGGCATGGAAGGGGGGACATACCTCAAGACCCGCGGTCGACAAAGGGGACGAAGACGTTTCGTCCAAGGGGACCCGGGCATCACGGGAAAAATTTTTCTAAAGAGGGCGCAAATTCTTAGGGACTATGAAACGAAGGAAGGGATCTTAACGACCCTCAAAGCTGCGAACGAAGGAGGCAACAAAAAAAAAGTTGGAACGAGGGCCAGAGAAATCGGTGGACGCGTCGTCACCGAAGAACCTTTCAGATAAGTACAATAGGCTGCTCTCCTGTCAAAGTAAAAAAAAAGGAAAAAGTGAATTGGGTGCAAGAGCTATGTCCAATGACGGAAAAAAGGAGAAGCTCGCGGGGAATGCCAATCAAGGAAATGAACCATACGTAAGTACATGTAGCGTCGACACTAAAGGTTCGATCCGAACCGATACGCGGCCCAAGAATTGGAAAATCTCGCGCCCCTGGAGGACACGGGACTGCGTGTCGGAAAAGTGCATCATGAAAATCCAGTGGTCCTGCAAATCCGGCCCTGCAAAGAAAAGAAGAAAAACTTGGAAACTGCTGTCGCACGCAAAAACGAACCGGAAATTCATGGGAAGCTGTGCCAAAGGAAAAAAAAACAGATCCACATGGCTCTGCCTGGCCAGGTTGGCGGTGACAGACCCTTACCTTAGGGGGGACTCCGTGGTAGACAAGCACGTCCGATCTAAGGAATGCGCCCCAGAAAACGCTGGAAGAGGCAACCATTGAAAAAACGCTTTGGAAGAATAAAAATACTGTCACAAGTCCTCGGGAAGGGGGAAAAACCATCAACGCAAGCAGTAAGTGGAAAGAACCAATCGTCGGTCTTCTGACCAGGCGGAAACAGGTACAAAAAAAAAACTGCGCCTCGCAATGGGAGGTCGTAAGACGGGAGAGGGGCGAAAATACTATGTAGGGAATCACTGAAAAGGTAGGGCTACGACGGACATGGCGAAAAAATCGCAATACCAGACTTGCCAAAGGAAGGGGAGGGAAAAAAGCGGAAGCACCCGCAGCAAATCGTATTAAGGACAGCTCCGAGTCAGTCTACATAATGAAGACAGCAGATGACCTATGTCGCCCGCTGCGGAAGTGGAGCATTTCATAAATCTGTCGGAGGTCGTGGTGACAGGCCGGAAAAATATAATTCATCACCAGAGGGGCGAGGCCCCAAGAGTAAATATGCAAAAAAACGCAGGCGATCACTGGTATGTCAAATACTGGGCAGGAGGAAAATCGCTGGCCATCAAAATGGGGGCCCTAAGCTTCAAAAATATCATTAGGCTGAAAAACGGATCCCCCATCCGCCGAAAGGAGATGGCATCGGAGGGGCGGGAGGGGAAAGGGGGGGAGGGTGATCAGGCAGAAGAAGCAGGATAGTTGAGAGCCACAAAATCCGGAGGAGATAGAGATCGCGTACATGTAAAATCGGGCCAAAGGCCGACGTGGGCGTAGGGGAAAAGGGCGCAAACGTTCGCCGTGGAAAAATTGGCGTCTGACTTGTAGCGTCTTATTCAAAAAGAACCGGGAGCTCCACACGACGTCGTGGAAGGAATCTGGGGGCCACTGAATAGGAGCTCAGACTGTCCCAAGGATCCTCAAAAGAGTCTGATTTGGAGAAGAGAAGGACAAGCGCAGGGCAGGACAGGGAAGAGCCAGGGAGAATTGGAAGCTCGAAAACAACGAGGAGGGAAAGAGAGGAAGAGGGAAGGACTCCGACCTGCGTTGCTACTGGCCGCGAGGGAAACCTTTGGTGCGCCGCGCAAAATACCAAGATTTGAGACATACAAAAAACGGGTCAAAGGAGGAAGGGAAAACAGAATTCAGCCCAGATTCCGGTGACAACTAGGTAGGGGGAGCCCCAATCAAAACGATCGGATCCGACTGCCGAGACTTTCAAGGAAGTTGGGGGAGAGAAAAGGCCCTTCATCACGGGGGGGGGTGGGGGAGAAAAAAGCGTCCGCCACATTGAAATGAGAGAGAAGGGATTTGCTCGGACAACTATCCCAGTCGAAATGCTGCTCCACCAGCACCTCAGCGAAAGGGAAAATCTCCGCCGGGGCAAATGGGCACGATTTTGCTAAGCGGACTAAGGGGCAAGCCCGAAAAAAGGGTCCGGAGCCAGCGCTCAGTGGGGGGTCCCAGCCCAGGACAAGGAATAAACATCGCATCCGTCTTTAGGGGAGTGGAAATTATTCAGGAGGGGACAACGAACCACCCTCTGGTGAGAAGAATATTGGTCCGTAAGTTGAAAAACACGAACGAGAAGACAAACATGCAGGGTCGCTGATCAGGAAGAGGTCCGAGCTGTTACAGAGAAGAGTTACTCGGGAGGGGGGACTCGCGTTGCAGTTTGGAGGGCAGCACCGGATCAGATCCAGATTCCACCGGCAAGTGAAAAGGGGGGGGGGGGATTCAGAGCGAAGGGGATATCTCGCCCTCAAAAAGGAAAAGTTAAACCCCCTAATCGTATTCCGAAACGGGCCGATTAAGGAGTGGAGGGAAGAAGCTTTGTTGCATGGTTGTGTTGGGAACGTGAAAAAAGAATGGGACGGAACAAGAGCCAGGCCAAAAGTCCCTTCCAGCTGGCGGAGAGGGAAGCGTTCCAAGGGGGACTACGTGAAGGAAGGGGGAGGGAAAGATGCAAACACGGCGCCAGTTGGAATGGTGCAGAAAAAAGGGGGGATTTTGCGGAACCTCCAGACTGAGGGAGATGGATTCGGGGGGGAGAGTAGAAGACAAGGAGGAAGGCAGCACCGCCAAAGGTGGCAAAGGCGAGCCGGGTACAAGGGGATCTGGAGGGCGAAGGGGGGGAAAAAATCCATAGAAGTTCCTGGCGTGACTGGGCGACAAGAAAAGAGTTCCAGGAGTTTGAGTGAACCGCGCAACCGGAGGGAAAAAGAAAGGGGGGATTTGGTCAGAACCATGCGGCCGAACGGAAACTCAGGAACGTCCTGAGGGAAAAACGAGATATACCGTGAAAAAGTATGGGGAGGATATTGGTGCAAACTAGCGCTTAGGCTTGAAGGGACACTAAAAGAAAAAAGGAACCGCGGGGAGAATCTGATTTGGCCGGAAAAAAGGGTGAAGGCCGGGAGAAGTTTGGACGTGTTCGGCCACGAAGATAAACGGAAACGACGGTCCAAAGTGGAACGCAAGGAGAAGAAACGCTGGCCAAATCATGTGGCCGTTGGACGAAAAAACACTCGTGAGCCGGAAAGGGGTGTCGGTTGAACTGCGGGCCTAGATCAAAGTAGGAGGGTCGCCGTCTGACTAAGCGGTGGCGGGCGTTGGAGGAACCAACCAAATCCCAGAAGCTTCTTTGTTATATTCCCCGAGGCAACTGCTAAAAGCCGGCACATCGTCGAACGAGTTGAACCGGCAGGTGTAGGTGAGGGTAAAGAACCAGGGTTTAAACTGTTCCATGGGGGCCCCAAAGAAAAAGGGCGATAAAAACGACCACCGGAGAGAACGATCGGGGAGTGGCCCGGCACCCATTGACATCAAGGAAAAAAAAGGTTTCTGAGGATGAGATGTAACAACAATTTTGGGCAGAGAACTTTGGAATAAAATACAAGGCGTGCAAGACACGAGGCGATCGGAGGGGCATTAAAGACTCTAGAAGGAAATCGTTGAACGAGCAAGGATCTTGGTAAAGATCCAGCGGAAACCAACCAGCGTTTATCCAAAAATGCTTGCCGTTGTCACCAGGTAACGATCAACAGGGCTACTCGGAAAAAAAGGTCCGGGCTTGTAGGGACAGAGACAGGCGACGCGAGGAGTCCTGCAGCAGAGCACCCAGGTCGAAGGGTTGGGAAGACGCTCACGAAACCAAGGGGAAAAAATGGCTACAGCAAGCATTTCAGGGCTTTAAGGAAAACAAGCATATGTCTCGCAACGACCGGGGGCGAGGAACGTCCACGGGGTAGGGGACAAAGAAAGCGCACAAAAGGCTTAAGCTTCGGGAACGAATCGAAGGTAACAGGCAACGCCGTATACGTACGGAGATGCAGGGGGGAAACGCGGAGATCCCGTAGAACGCCTTCTTGGAAGATCTGAGAGACATTCACCAGTCTTGGCGTAATGCAAGGGGAAAAGACCGATAAAAGGGGTAGAGCACCCAGGTCGAATCAGCAGTTGCGTGAGAAGGATCGGGAAAACAATATCACCTTCTGAAACTTGATCACACTTGAAGAATAATAGAAAAAAACAACAACAACAGGAGAGAGCGAGGGGAGAAGGAAGAACGATGTATTTGTCGACGAACCCAAGGGAAACTGGAACGTGATAAAAAACGGTGCTTCAAAAAAAAAAAAAAAAAAAAACAAAAAAAAAAAACAAAAAAAAAAAAAAAAACCCCATGGCAGCACCCACAAGCCGGAGAAAGGGCATTCCCTACTAAACTTCCGGCTCAGAATCTACCCCCCAGACCAAGAAAGGGAAAAACAACGACTTTAAAAAAAAGGAGGCGTCAACGCCGCCGGATCCTGCGGTGAAACAGTATTCAGGCGGGATGAGAAGGAAAAATGATAGGCCCTGCCGCAATCGGGGGTCTCCTAACTTGAGGGAATCGCCCGTCGGGCGAACAAGGTAGCCTGTGAAAAAAGTAGACGCTAGAAAATCGTCGGATTTCAGTGGTTACCGTAGATCAAAAAAACACACCACGGAACCTTGTGTGACTTCACGCTGTATGGGGGGCGCACGCACGCAGAAACCAAGCGACAAAGAAGGACAATCGATCGTGACCCACCAGGAAGTCAGGGGGGATGTGACTTATTCAGCGGCATGCGATGACCGGCCGAGCTGCCATAACGAAAGTAAAAAGACTGAAAAAAAAAGAGACCAGTATCCGCCCCCTAATCGCGCATGAAAGAGAAGGGATTAGCAACGGACCGCCCAAAATGAGTTGGTGAAAACTCGGCATCTCGGCATCGGGAACGGCTGGCAGGGCTGGGGGGGCCCGGAACAACAGTTGGGTCCTTGTGATAGCCGGAGGGGGGGGAAGAGCAAAAGGGGGAAGTCACCAGACCTACAAGAAATCCTGTTCTCAAGAACCTCTGCGGAAAGGTTCAAAAACGTTTCGAACACGATGAAACGGAGAAAGGGAGGAGGGCCTTCGGGGACTATGGAGGCGACATGGGGGGGGCTTAATCGAAAAGAAAGATAAACGCGCCAACCATCAGAGAATAAATATCAAGCTCCGTGGGCGAAATGCACCGCACCGCATGGGCACGGGAAGAGGGAAAAGGGGAAAGATAAAGCGGCATGTCGATTGTTATCTGCATCTCCAATTGACGCGGAGGTGCAAAAAGACTAGAAAGGCCTACCACGAAAAATAACGCTTCACCGGTGCAGCCAATCAGATTCTGGACCATCAGCGTCGGGGGAACGCCTGCCAAAAAGAAGCGCTCTGTTCCTGGAATTCCAAGCGCACAAACAACGTTCCGGGGGGATAGATTCTCGAGTCATCGAGAAATTCCTGGGGGGCAAGAAGAAGGGGGAAAAAAGAAAAGTGTAAAAGGGGCACGGCCACGGCACTCAAACGTCCCTTAGGGTTTACTAAGCCCGCAAAAGAAAGTCTCGGATAAGACCAGGCTGCCGCAAAAAATCAGGGTAATGATACATGTTGGGGAGGGGGAAGGGCTAAGAAACGTATGGGCGCAGACGTATACGCTCAACAGCAGAAAGAGGAAAACTCACAGGAACCCTGCCATTCCGTCGCCTTGTGTTCCGAGGATCTTAAACGTAGTCCTCTATGGAAGAAGGAAAAAAGAAAAATGAGAAAGGAAAAATCTGCTCGTGTCGGATCGCGCCCAATGACCAAAAAAAAAAACGCCCAGACTCGCCGTTGTGCGGAGGAAAACGTAGGCCCGTTGCGCGAATAAGATTGGGGGGCAGTCACTGAGAGGGCCGAAGAGGGAAAAGAGCACATAAAGAATTGCACTTGCGGATGATGGAGAAATGTCCAGTCACCTCACCAGAAAAAGGGGAAAGAAAAAAAGACGAGCCGAATCGGCGACATACGCGAATGCAAACAAAAGCTCGGACCTAAGGCCTTACAGTCTGCTTTAGGGGAAAAATGGGTCGGGACAATGGTTGACAACTCATGAAAAAGATTAAAAAGAAAGGGTTTTCCAGCCCAGCGGAAATAATTCACTAAAACAAACCGCGTGGCATCGAAGGACGGGAAGAGCGGGCTTGAAAGGAAAATGAGCGCTGACCTTGGGAAAAAGGGAGCTCAAATGAATGAAGGAGGGCAAAACCTTTGCGAAACGCAAATCGTGCCCCATCGAGAGGGAGGATGGTCCGGAGGCAGGCGCGGAGAAGGGGCATTCGAATAGGTAAGGGCCACAAAATCCAGTCGCGAGGAGATCGCGCACAAAATAGTTAAGAGGGGGAAGGGGGGTGAAGGGAGGAGAGTGAGGGGGGGGAAGAAAGAGAGTGTGGTGAAAGGGAGCAAGAATAAAAGGGATAGAAGAATTAAAAGGAGGCAAGGATATGGGAAAAGGAGAGGAGAAGGGGGGAGCTCGAGGTGATAAAGAGAGTTGGGAGAAGCGGGGGTAGGAAGGAGGACGAGTACAGGATGGCCGGGTAGGGGGTAGGTTAAGGGGAAAGAATAGGATTGAGGGTGGAGATGAGGGGAGGTCGGTAGAGACTGCAATGGGACCAGGAGAGAGAAAAAGACCGAAAGGAAAGAAGAGGAGCGGGGGAAAGGGAGGGGGCCTAAAAAGAGGGAGGGTAAATATTAGGAGGTGGGGGGGCGAAGAGGGTAAGTGGGGGAGGGGGGGGTTGGGGAGTGTGGGAGGTGGGAGGTCAGGTAGGGAATAAGGGGGGGTGGGGAGTAGGGGGGGAGGGAGGTTAGAGGTGGACGGGGTAATTGGGGCGTGGGGGGATGGGCAACGGATCCCAGGTGAGCAGGCCGGATGTTCGTCAGAGAAAAATTGCAAAGAAGACCTTTTAAATATAGGGGGGCTGCGGACTTGGAGGATACGTAGGAGCGGAGCGAGACCGGATCTGGAAAAGGCAACAGAGGGAGACAAGTCGGTGTAGGGGAAACTGTTCCCCAAGTCTTGTGGAGGGTCTAAACAAAGTCGTTTGCGAGACTCTGTCAAAGTACAACGCAGGAGATCAAAGAGGTGTC
>Ga0179593_1592094_pt1 | contig 12074 bp, 11 predicted proteins | sample CZODoug2_1_08_16_FD_185931 | JGI IMG/M metagenome (GOLD analysis project Ga0179593, IMG submission 185931) | Vadose zone soil fungal communities from Angelo Coast Range Reserve, California, USA - CZODoug2_1_08_16fungal (PacBio error correction) | ecosystem: Environmental > Terrestrial > Soil >...
CGCAGGAAAGTCACGTCGCATGGAAAAGAGAATAGCCTCGTCGGATCAGTGGCCGATGGGAAGAGGGACCTCTCGAGTGGAATAGGTTATTGAGAATTCTTCCTCGTGGAGTTTTCTGCCCGAAGAAAATCTCGTCAGCGAAGAAAATCGGCGTCGAAAAAAAAAAGGCCGCGCGAACAAGGAGACCTTCGTAGGGGGAGAAAATAAGATAATGGTTCAATAAAAACGCACATAGCCACAAGGACAAAGACTGGAGCGCCTCTAAGGGAATCCCGCGCCGCCGCCCTTTGCGATTCGGAACCCTTTCTCTGCAAGGCATCTGAAACGGAATCAAGGAACTGGGGGCCAAGAGGAACCACCGCTAAGTAGGGAACCGAAAAGTTACACATCCACAAACAGTAGCCGATCTGGACAAAGACCGACGCCGCAAAGAAGGCGGGACTGGAAAGCCGCCGTGGAGGCGACCGGGCCAGCTCGAAACCGGGGGGAGACTCCGTGTAAATTCGCGAAGGGAAGAAGGGAGCGGGCAAAAAACAAAGCAGAGTAAATCAATCGGGCAGCGTCCCGTAAAAAACAAGGCACCACCTCGAAAAAATCCCGCTCCGGCCCAAAGGAGTTGTCCTGCGGGGACTGCTTCGCTCCGGAAAAGAAAAAAAGGTTTCCTTGATGTGTCCTATGGCTCGAAGATGTGTCCGAGTGCTCCCATCAGGGGTGTCCATCTGTGTCCTCGGTTAAAGGGGATTCTGAAGGAAGGTGGAAGGAAAAAAAACCTTGCCGAAAAAAGAAAAAAAAGAAATCTCCAACCGCCCCAGGAGAAGAAATACGGTAAGTGAAGACCGACGCCGCTAGAGGAAAGAAATCAACCCTACGCAGGAGCTCGCGCCACAAACAAAAATAGCCACCACAATTCCATCCTGGGGGGGGGGGGGGGGTGATGGCCTCTTAAAGGAACAAAAAAGGTCAAAGCCCGAAGACGGGGCACGATGCAAACCATTCTATCGCAGACTCAGCAAAGGAACTTAGAAAAAAAAAACCGAACACAAAAACTTTAAATGGGAAGGGGGCGAGGCATAATCTAGAAGAAGAACTCAAAACCATTTGGGGGTTGGAACCCAAGTGAGAAAGCGCTCCGCTTGGAAGACCAAGAAAACAGCCCAACCTTTTTCGCAACAAAAGCACACAACCCGCCACGGAAGGCGGGGCGCAAGAACCTCATAGAATGAGGCAGCCTTCTCTGAGATAACAGTCAAAGGAGGGGAAAGGTGAACCGACTAATAAGGAAAAAATGATCATTCACACTTCCCTCCTATCTAGTGGGGGCCAACAGACTGAGAGGGAACACCTTACGCAGTAAAACCAATGAAACATCCCATTTGAAGTGCGCTCGTCAGAGCTAGGACGAAGCGGGAGATCAAGAGGTTGTCTTTCATCAAAATAATAGAAAAAAAAAAATCAAATTCTCTCATCGAAGTCTGCGTTAACGGGACCTTCCTTCTCTGGTGGTGTGCTCTTCCCTTTTGGGTTAAATCTTTCTCTTCTTCTAGGAATCCTTTCCCTTGAGCGGGAAAGAGGGGCCTTTTTAATAAGAAAGGATCAAAAGAAAAACAGAACAAGAAGTACGCCGGAACGCGTACACGGAGTCGGAGCCGTAATCACAGACGGCGGCAACCCGGGACCAGCGGAGGCAGACCACGAGATCCAAAATCTATACAATGAGAAAACGCCAGGTAAATAAACGCATTTCAAAAGACACATCGTGCCAAAGCTCCTCGCCGAACGAAAAATCGCTAAAAAGAAAGCCGTCCGCATAAAGCTTCGCGATCTCAGAGAAAAAAAAGGAAAGAGGCAGTGGCAAATTCGAAAAGCACGCAGCGCATTCCCCGTGTACAAAGGGATAAAAAGGTGTAAATAGTCGCTCGAAACGACCGCCTAGACGTCTTACAAAAACACGCCCATCGGCAAAAAGAAAAGGGATTCCCTTAGAGAAAACGGAAAAAAGCCCCCGACAAAATCGCACGCAAAAGGGTCCCGTCCGCCCAAGATCACTTCATCCGACGTGAAACAACAGAGTGCAAAGAGGCTCACAGCGCGGTACGGGTCCCGCTGATAACAATCAACCCCGCCCGGAAAAAAGGAAGACGCAATGAGGCCTTTTAAAAATTCCGCCAAAACACAAGTGGCTCGAAGGCTCTGCTGGTCGTCAAAGAAAACCCACAGCTCCGAAAGAGACAAATACTTCGTCGACACCGCATAACGCATGAGAAACGGGATAGGGAACCAGGAAAAGAAGGTAGCTTCACCGAGGGGGACGAAGGCCGTTCGAAGGAAAAAAGGACGAAAAAAGCCATAATTTAAAAAAGTTGGGGAAAAAAACACAGCCGTCCCCCATTGAAAAACTTGCCAGCTGAGCGCAACCAGACGTCGACCAGAAAAAATGAACAAAAAAAGAGACAATTCCGGTTCACCCAGGGGAGGACTGTATGGGCGAAAAGAAACACTGACGCAAAAGAAGCAAGAAGCCGGCTCGTGCGTAAAAATTCACGTGAGGCTTCGGGCCTGGCCGCGAGAAAAGAAATCCCGCGGATTCGCAAAAGTGGATATTAAAACCATGAAACGACACGTCAGAGGTTCTGCCTCCAGTGTAAAAAAAACTCCTTAAAAAAAAAGGAAATGGCGACAAAAAGAGGCAGATCACGCTGGCGGCATTTGTCAAGGGGAAATGCTCTGCACGAGAAAAGCCTACCTCATTGCGAGACCTGCATCTGGGATGAGTGCAGTCTTGGAGCAAGCGACTTCCGGGAAAAACGTAAAGAAAAATTCGGGAGTGTTTCTTCCAGCTTTGAGTCTCTGCTCTTCCAAGGGATGTCAGGCCATCGCGGCGCCTGGGTAGAGCGTCTTCTTCGTTGAAGAAAAGGGGACATCAGTGTCCTCGGTGTTAAATCGAGAGGAGATGCTACTGCGCTAACAAGAGCAAAAAAAAAAGGAGGAGGAGGGAGAAGAAGGGGTGTAAGAATTAAAGAGAGTGTAACACAGAGGACACTGAGTGGGGCACAGAGACCTATGATACCGAGAAACACCGCGCGCGTGATGAGAAGAAATGGGAGGCGGGAAGGCTAGGTCAAAGCCGGGAAATCTGGGAAAAGGAACATCATTTAATAAGGAGGGGAGAGGAAGTCTGACAGAAAAGAAGAAGGCAGACTGGGACACCTACAACTGAAGGAGAGTTCTCTTCGTCTGGAAAAGGGCAATCCGTTTAAAAAGTGGCATAAAACGGAGACCGAGGGGGTGGAAGGGGAGTAATGCGTGTGTGATAGAAGAAGGCATAAATATTTGGATTAGGGAAGAGGGATAAGGGAATCATCAGATGCGTCAATTCGCGTTGAGCACGAAAGATGGAGCAAGAAAGCAAGTGGTTCACAGGGAACGGACTTATCTGCTTTCATCAGGGGGGGCGAGGGGATTTAAACCGGGAAAACGAGGTGAAACGAAGGAAGCGGGTTTTCATATTATGGGTACGGCTTTTTCATGGGGGAGAAGAGCGGCGGTGCAGGGGGGAAAAGTGTTTTGGCAGGACCACTGACATGAATGTAAAATAGGGGCCGCCTGCCGGGGGCGTCCCATGTCTGTGATCTACGAAAGGGTTGACCTTCAGGGGGGAAAAAGGGAAAAAGTGATGAGGGGGGATGAGACCGACTCGGGGTATCAGACAGGACTGTGAGGAGGTGAAAAGGAGAAAGCGTGCTGTGGGGGAGGGAACTGTGTGCTGATTTGGTGTGGAGGGGATTTCTTTAGGAAAAATCGGAGGGGGGGGGGGGGTGTGGGGGGGGATTGGGAACAAGTTGGGGCGGCAGGGGTTTGGGGGGGTTATACAGAGAATACGGGATAGAGGAATGGGTGGAGCGAACTAAATTTTTTTCGGGGGCGAGGGGGGAATGTGGGAGGGGTGGAGGACGGGAAAGAAGTGTGCGCTTACGCTGAATGTGCGGTGTTGCTTGAGGGAAATACTGCGGATTTAAGGACACGGTGACAGGGAAGGAAGCTATAGAGGCTGGGGTCCGAATCGAAGGGGAGCACACCTTGAAGGAAGTCTTACACGGGGAAGGCTCTAGGAACAGCGAAAGGAGCCAAATTTTGAATGAAAGGGGGTTTTCCGTATAAGATCGCGAAGAGGGGAAACGCTAGAGAGGTTTGAAGGGTTAGTGTTCCGGGAGGGACTAGCAAATTTGCCTAACTACAGGAGGGCGACGTGCCGGCTATCTTGGAGGGACGGCACGAAGGTAGGATTTTGGCTGGAAGAGAGGCTGTTTCTAAAGAGTGGGAAATGTTGTGAGGGGGCAAAGTATTTTGAAGTGGCAATGGTGGAATAGAGAGGCTTGTACTCGGTGTTCTGATCTCAAGAAAGAATTAAAAAACGAACAGAGGTCCCGAAAAGGATTTAAACACAATAAGAAGAATAGTGCCCAAAGGAAAAAAAAAGAATGAAAAGAAGATTACAAAAGAAAATTCAGAAGTAGAAAGGAGAAAAATGGGTATAAGAGATGCTTTCTGATACAATCAAAAGCGGAAGAAGAAATACGAAAAAGGGACTATCAAGGGGAACAATGCATTTGATTCTCTTGGCAAGGTGGGGGAAAAGTTTTGAATTGAATCTTTAGGGAAAACAGTCGGCCTGTGAGGGAGCATTTCCGTTCCTAGGGAAGGGCTCACCTTTCCCATAGAACATGCTACGGAATTAATAGAGAAGCACCGGCGCTCATTCGCGGAGTTCGTGGGCGAGGTGGGGAAGAGTTTTGTGCTGTGCTTTATGTGATGGTGCGGTTAATGCGGGAGGAAGCGGATCTCTTGGCGAGAACAAGAAAAATTCGGACCTGGGTTTTGAAAAGGTTGTGGGGGAGGGGAGGGCTTGAAGCAGGAACGTTCCGCACTCAAAGACATTTAAAGGAGGCTTGAAGTTTCTAATTAAAAAGATGAGGGGGGAAGAAAGGGACGATCCGCAGGGGTGGGAAGCAAGGGACGGACGTCTTTTGGGGCGGTGTCGATACAAAGGGGCACGATTCCTTAAAGAAAACAGGATTGGAAAACATGGGATTGGAAAAAACTGTGTTGGGGGGAAATTTGGGCTCGCGAAAGGAGGCGGGAGCGAAAGGGAGGAGCAAAAAGTGATCCGGGGAGGGAGGGGCGTTGGGAGAGGCGATGCGAGAGCATGGCCAGGTAAGTTCAAAAAAGAGGTTAACACAGAGGACAAGGGATGGAGCACAGTAGGAGAGTAGCACAGTGACTAAGGAAGAAGGAAAAAGGGAAACATAGAGACACGGGGGGGAAGCATAGACGAGGAAAAAGGAAAAAGCGGCGGAGCTGGTTGCCATAAAAAGAGGGGGGGGGGGGACACGGACGCTTAGTCAAGAGCCATGCTTCGACTAAGGAGGTTTGGGCAGGAGCGAGTATGGACCAGGGAAGGGGTCAAAAAGAGTGCCATCGTTTAAAACTGACACGTAGCCGGGGGGAAAAGGAAGTAAGAAAAGACTCAAGGCGGGAGTTCTAAAGGGCATCTTACCAGGATCGGAAAGTCTGGTTTGTGGATGAAAAGCGGGGTTTTCCGATCGGGAAAGTCTTCCGGGGAAGCGGGACCATTTTTCTCTCAGAGAAGGGTAGGGAGGAGGATTCACATGCCAAATAGTGATCAAAAGTGATTAGGAGCTTCCAATTACCGTGTACTAGTAATAACAGCAGGTCATTGGCAGGGCAGTGCAGCTGCCAGAAAATTAGGAGGTGATCAAAGGGGTTGGGGTGAGAAGAGAATACGGTAACAAGGTTGGAGGAAGAGCCGAGGATCGCTGACTAGAGACGACAGGGGAAAAAAAAAAGCCCGATGAAAAGGAAAGAAGACAAAAAATCAAACCTGGAGATAAAAAAGAGCGATACTCTCGTTAAAAAACAAAGAGATTTACGAAAAAGAAAGAGGAGCGTGTCCATTGCGACGTAGGGAGACGCGAAGAAAAAACCAACGGAGGATATGAAAAGAGAAGAGCCGCACGGTAAGAGGGTCAATGGACACGCTCAGAAGGGCGGCAACTCTAGGGTTGAAGTATCGCTACGGACTGGATCAAGGAGTAGAAATGAGGAGCGCAAGGGGGAAGTTTTTGTCTGGCCCAGAGCACCGTCATCGACGTCAAGAAAAAAAGTCCAAAAGCCGAGAGAAAAGCGGAGTCCGTCTGTCAAAGGGGGGTGACACGCCTATATCGTGTAAAAACGAAAAAAAAAATGAACATGAAACCATAGGAAACAAGAACCTGCTAAAGCGAGCAGGGGGAGGGGATGTCTAACTGTAGCGGGGAAGGGAATCATCGAGGGAGATGAGGAGAAACTCACGAAACGAGGGTAAATTTCGTAATGAAAAGAGGGTTCACATCAAAAAAAGAAACCGTCGGAAAAAGGTAAGATGACTGGAAAAGACGCCGCAAAGAGTTCTTGTAAACGCTCTTTGGCCCAGGTATACCAAAGCGCGAAGGGCTAATAAGGGGAAAAAGTCGGAATCTTCAACTACGAAAAAAAAAAAGACGCCGCGTCGGAAAGCGTAAACATCTTGACTCAGTACACGGGTCACCCACTCCCACCTAGGGGGAAAACCATCTCGCCCGTAAGATTCCCGGAGGCAAAAAAAAGCCTGGGAAGGAAAAAAAAGGTCCTGTGTACGAGGTGAGATCGGGGAATGGCTAAATCTCTGTGTGAAAGAAAAGGGGGAATCAACCGTGGTCAGTCTTCTTAATGTGAAAAAGAACTGGCCTCTTTCTGTAGCAGAAAATGAAAACCCGGAAAAAGCGGGTGTGCTCCTCTAAAACGTCGCCTTCCCGAGAAAGCGACGCCCAGAAGCGAGAAACAAACAGCAACCAGAAAAAAGGCATCCTGGGGAAGGAAAGGGAAGTATCAGAAGGAAGAGTGGGAGAAGGGGAAAGAGAAACCGACCCGAAAGGCATCTACGACATGAGATCTCTGAAAATCAGCAAGGAACTGCTAACCTACAGAAAACAAAAAAGTTAAATAAGAACGTTGGCGGAGTCATCAGAGAAAGGGGCAAGCATCCCGCCCAAAAAAGGGAAAAGTCCTAATCGTGCATCGACCGACTCAGAGTTAAGAGCTCGGAAATTGTCGAAAAGAGAAGCACACGGAACCCAACTCCTCAATAAAAGGCCACGGCAAGGGAGCGCCTGGCGGGGGATGAAAGATAATCATGAAAGAGGGGAGGTATGGAAAAGGGTGAGCACCAGAGAAATTAAAAGGACTAAATTAAGAGAACCAGGACCTCCTGAGAGCAAAGAGAAGAACTTTCCCCATTGGCAGGAAACAATATCCTCAGAACTTTGAAGTTCTGAAACATGAAGACGAATTAGGATTGCGCAGAGGGTGAGGTCGAGGTCTGGAAAAAAGAAGCGTACACCCAGTTCGACAAGTCTGATAAGAGGGTGGAAGAATGATTCTCCGAGAGTGCTCTTCCCTTGGGAGTGGTAAAGAGGGACTCTTAAGTGTTAAAAGGAAGAGGGAAGGATAAAAGGGCCCTCTGTGCGGGTTAAATCTGGGGGAAGGCTCCAGAAAGGAGGAAAGCTCAGAACACAGAAAGGAACGCCTCAGAGATATCGTACAAAAGGTCAAGCAGTGCCGTAATCACAGAAAGGAAACACATTTCCCAGAGGAAGGGAACGAGCGAGAAAAAAAATCGGAAAGGTCGGCCGCAGGAAAAGAGAGGCCTGCATCGGAGAAGGGTCATCAAAATAGGGGCCATTTGCGGGTCCGAATAAAAAAGAGTCGGAGAAAGAGGGAGGGACGCTAAGACATTGACTAGGGAGGGGAGAGAAGCAATCCTTCAGTTCAAGATACAAGTTGAAGAAAGATGGATCCTCCGACCAGATCATGCCCGTGAGTTGAAAAAGGTGTGGGACATAAAAGTCCGCTTCGAAAAAAACTATAATCGAGCCTGAAGTCACGCCCATCGAAAAAAAGCAATTGACAATTATAACAGAAGGGTCCGTCGAAAAAGAACAACTAAGTAAACGCACAGTGGGGGGGTCCAAGTCCGCCCAGTATCAATTAATCCAGAAAGACACATAGGGACTGCGGAGAGAGACCGCGAGTATAAACCGCGTTATAACAATAAGACAAAAACGCAGTCAACAGCGAAGAAAAATCAACATTCAATCGATTGGCGAGGGGGGGAAGCAGGAAGGACAAAAAATCCGCAATGACTCTACATGCGCGATACTCAAGCCACGCACAAGAACAATACTTCTCTTCAAGGAACGCGAAGAACGACCTTGAGAAAAATCTTATCCTTGAGGGAGAGTCGCTCACCGGGTGAAAATCCGTGATAAAAATAAAAGAAATAAATGTTAAGGAAGGCCAATTGCTGAGGCAAAGAAAGCTTGAAGCTAAGACAAAGCCCGTCGCAAAAGAAAAAGAAAAAATAATCCACGGAAAAGAATTCACCCCGAGTGCTGCCGATGGGTGAGGGGGGGGGGGGGGGGGGAGGGGGGGGGGGGGGGGGGGGGGGTGGGGTGGGGGATGGTTGTTGTTGTTTTGTTTTAGTTTGGGGTGTGGCTCCGAATGGCCGCAACCCCTCTTTCCAGCATAGCAAGAAGTTAACCCCAGCACATTCAAACAGAAGACCGCGATCCGTCCGATAGCGGAATTACGATGCCCCGTGGGAAAACATGACGAACACCGAAAAAATCTTGAGGGGAAAGAACCCGAAGACCAAAAGAAGAAGACCACTATCGTCGAAGTATCATCTCTGGGTAAACTGATTCCATATCTGAAGGATAAGAAAGATCAGGGGAGGAGTCATTCTGCAAAAGGGGAGTGCGGAGGCCGGGAGAAGAAGGACTGAGAGACAGCAATGACAAAGTCTCTTCCCTTTTTGAGAAAAGAAAAGTTTGAGAAAGCCGCCATCAAAAAGTACTCGCCAAGGGGAGGGAGAGAGCGCCGGTGTTTCAGGGCTTTAAGAAGACTGGGAGCAAGGGGACCTCGGGGGGGGGGGGGGGGGTGGGAAAGGAAACTTTAGAGCTACTGTCTAGAAGCTCAGAAACAAACACTGAGGAGAGAAGGTTCTCCTCTAGCAGCTAGAGAAATATTTAAAAAAATGGGATGTAGCACAGAGAACACGAAAAGACACTTAGAAAACGGGCGAAAGAGGAGAAGAAAAATTTGGAGAAGAGCAGAGAGGTAGAGAGGAAAATGTAATAAAAAATGGTACTAGAAAAGAAGGCTAAACTGTCGGCGGAAAGACGTGCACTCATGGGGGAATGAAAAAAAGGTTCTAAGTAGCAACTACGGGGTATGAGGGCTGCGCTGAGAGAAACCGTTCAAAAAAGGGGACAGGACGCGTTATCGACTAGTTGGGTTAGGGGAGGGAACGGAAGGCGTTTGGGGGGAACACTCTTGGATGGCATAAATATGGGGCGGACGGGTTTTGGGGGAAGCTACACTTGAGAAAGACAGAAGATTGAGTCGGTAAGAGGAGCAGGCAAATTGGATCACGTGATCCAAAGGTTCACTCACTTGATCCTGCAGAGGAGGGCAAAGGGGTTGCTTTTGAGGTCGCCAAAAAAAAAAGGGGTGAACAAGGACTTGAACGAGGTTTTTTCAGATGATGTTTAAACGACGGAGGTGAAAGGGCGCTCAAAGGAGGGCAGTTGGGGAAAACATTTTTGGGAAGGAGGGAAAAATTAAAATTATTGATGGGGAGGGATCAAGGCGACACGGGCCCATGTCGGAAGACGAGTCAAAGGTGGACGGATCGGAAAATAAAAGGTTGCGTGCAATCTCGAGGAAGACCGGGAATTAGGGGAGGAAGCGGAAATGTCCAGGTGAGAATGTTTTGCTGGGAGGAGGGAAAAAGAGCAATCTAGGGATGGTGGGGGGATTCCAGAAGAAAAGCGGTTGCATTCTTCTGGGGTGGGTGTACCCTGAAAAGAAGTGCAGAGGGCGGGGGAAGTGGACAGCGGGAAGAGGGGCTGATCTAGAAAAGGACCGGATTTGGCGGGGGGACGTGCGATGGCTTTCTTTTCGCCAAGGGGGAGGTCGAAGTATCAAAAGGTAAGAGGGTGAAGGTGTCGGATCGAGTATATTCGGGAGGGTAGAAAATAACCGGATGCACACCTGGAAGACGGGACAAATGAGGAAACGGGAGCACTGGCTTTCGGGGGCGAATGCGATTAGTCAAGGTTTAAAGGACAGGGGAAAGGGAAGTTTTCGGGACGCGAAATAAAAAAGCGGAAACCGGGGGGTTAGCGATTTGGGACATAGAAGAGGAGTGGGGGGAACTATTTTCTCGTCATTGAGGAGTTTCCAGGAAGTTAGAATATGGAAGAAGTTGTGTAATCAATTGGCTGGATCTCGGTGGCGACCCCGAGGGAAACTGCGTGGGACCTCCGTATGGAGGTAATAAGAGATGAATTGTCAGGAAAGACTAATAGAAGAGTGGGGGGGCTGGGGGGGAACAGAAAGGAGACTATAGAAAGTTAAGCCAGAGGCACCTCGGGGGCCAGAGAAGAGTCAAGTTAAAAAAGGAAAGAAAGGGGAACAAAGAACAAAAAAGGATAGGAAAAAAAAACCGATAAGACTGAGAAAAACGGAATCGCGCAAAAAAGGAGACAGAAAATGGAAGGCTTTTTCAAGGGGAAATTCTGTGCTGAGCCCTGAGGGAGTCGAAGAAGAAATCCTAGGAAGCGCGAGGTAATAAGAAAGTCAAATTGATTGTGAGGCTGGTTTGGGGTGACGGTGGGAAGGTGTGGAAGAAGATAGTCGTTTTTCCACTACGAGCCGGATTCGGGAAGGCGGCTAGAGGGAAGGATTCGTCGGTGAGAAGGAACAATCGAAACACAAAGACTGAGAGGAGGGATCCATCAGAAGGCGGAAGACGAGGAGGGAGGGCGGTCGTTTGGAAGGGCGGGTTGGGGACGTGATTAAAAAAAAAGGGGGGGGAAGCAGGGAAAAAGGATCCGTAGAGCGGGGGAGAGAAAGTCGGACCTGGTTTGGGGGTGGCGGTATTCGATCACGACTTCAAAAAAACAATGGAGGGTTTGCAGGGAGGGGTGTTCTCGAGGGGCTGAGGTTACTACGAGAGGATGGGGAGCAGGAAATGTAGGGAGGACGGAGAATGGCCGGTTGCATAACTGCCAGGAAGAGTAAGAAAATAAACGGTGCATGGGGGACGCTGGGCGGTTGGGTTGGCGGAAGATTGGGGGCACGTCCAGAAATTGGAAGCTGGAATCGTGAAGGAATCGAAGCAAAGTTATAGAAAGAGGAAAAGGGGGCTTTGTAGAAAAGTTCAAGGTAATTGGGACATGTCAGAAGAAGTCTAAAAATGAGACAAAAAAAAATAAAGCAAACTCTTACACAGAGGAGCACAGAGACACATCCTAAAATTGTAACGTAGACACTGAGAGAGAAAAGAAGGAATAACTGGTTAGGCTGACTCTGGTTTGAAAAGATTGGGGTGGAAAACGGACGCTGGACGAGGTATTTCATCGGAGGAGGAGGTTGGGAGGAGTGACGTATTTCAATCGCGAAAAACGGTTAAAGAGACGTTTGAGAAGCGGCAGGGTTTAAAAAGGGGGATAAAGGGTCATCAAGAAACTAGGAGACTGAGACTCAAGGGCAGCGTCCCGCAAGGTCTGGGGTTGGGGGGGGACCGCTTTTTGGGGAGGAAATTTACAGTCCAGGGCGGGACGCTGAACTTGGGAAGCGCATATAGGCGGTTCAAGGGGGAAAATTCCGAGAGAGTACAAAGATTAAAAGGCTCGGCTGAGATGCCACCTTGGAAGGAGATAAGACGGGTCAGGGGAGAGGGGGCTTTCAGCAGCAGAAACGAATATAGGTCGTGCAAAACTATTGTAAAGAAACGTCTAACTAAGGGACGGCTGGGGGGGGGGAAAGATTTCGCTCGAAAGAAATTCTGAATGAAACAAGAGAAGAGAAGAATTAGAAAAAAAATATCAAAAAAATCGAGAGCGATAGGAAATTGATCGGCCAAAAAGAGTGACTCGAAGAGGAGGGTCGAAGGAGAAAAGGGGGGAGGGGGA
>Ga0179593_1371794_pt1 | contig 12073 bp, 14 predicted proteins | sample CZODoug2_1_08_16_FD_185931 | JGI IMG/M metagenome (GOLD analysis project Ga0179593, IMG submission 185931) | Vadose zone soil fungal communities from Angelo Coast Range Reserve, California, USA - CZODoug2_1_08_16fungal (PacBio error correction) | ecosystem: Environmental > Terrestrial > Soil >...
CGAGGCGCGCGAACGGGGTTGCTCACACATTGCACAAGAAACGGAACAAGGGGAAGGAAAGGTAACTCGGGAAGCGGGTGCAGAAATTTCAGGGTCGATTGGGCCGCTAGTTGAAAAAGGGGAAAACGATCATGACGTGAGAAGCAAATGAGCTTGGACATCTCAAATGTGGATGGGAGGGGACGGCTTGTCCTGCCATGTGAAAGTTAGGTTCTCGAAAACTTCAGAAAGGGATAAGAAGCCGCGGCTGGTGGAACAAAGCGTTGGGACGGCGGAGTCGTTGACACGAAATCCGCTTGCGGGGTCAACGACGCGAACAAACCCGGCAGGTGAAGATGGGTTTGCGGGGTCTCTTGAAGGTGATTTGAAAGGAATGACGTCCCGTACCTTGTGCGCAGATGGCAGGCGCTTCCGGTAGGAAGCTAACGGACTTGAAATCCAAAAAGGAAGGAGAAAGACCCGAAAAAAAGAGAATGGGCTGGCACCGCGCCAGCAAGTCAAGAGATTTTAAAACCTTTCGTCAGAGATCCTCGGCACGGGTCGTTTTGGTTTGGGGGGCCATATTGGTGAGCAGGGATGAAAAAGCGGAAAGGGACCGTGGGCTCTGGGCACCTAGAGGTAAATGGCTCTTGGGGTGTGGGGGGTCGGCCTATGCTCGGATTCTAAACGGTGAAAGAGATGCAAGAACCGCTCGCAAACGTCTGACTTGTTCGGGCGCCCACCCACACCACATACGCGGCTGGTTAAAAAATAACGATTGGGGCCCTCAGGCAAAGGGGCTCTGGAGAAAAACATCGGGAGTTTTTTGGGGCGGCATTTTTAGAGGAATCCGCCAAGTAGGGGCAAAAACCAGGAGTAGGGGAGCATTTCAGAAGGAAGGTCCAACCAAGGGAAGATGAAAATTGAACCAAACAAGGGTAGCTTCTAACCAGAACAGGCACTGGGCCGAGCATCCGATGGGGGGCAAGACACCAGAGGGAGTACCAAATTGTGAAAAGGGTCCGTTCGCTACTAAAGACGAGGATGACAAGAAAGAAGGATTCCTTCCACGAAGGAACCGCTGCGAAAAAGATCTTAGCGAAAGGGTGGTCGCGCAAGGGGAAAAGTTGCCAGCAGCGAGAACTCGGAAAAAAGGGGGAACGTACGCCCGAGTCAACATCGAAAAAGCGGACCATGTTTATCCAAATGAGAATCGTGGAGAATCCGATTTTAGTATCATTATCGCGAATAAAAAAGGTCAAGAAAAAGAACACTGGGGAAAGGACTACTGCCGATGGGAAAGGACCGGATTAGGTGCAAAAAACCGTTTGGGTCGTGATATTTGCAGATCCGAGTAACTTCATCAACTGAAGAGCTGTATGGGGCAATACAGGAGTTCCAGGTCCTTGGGGCAACTCAAATGGCGACGACACGGAAAAGGGACGGGAGGTTGAAGAAGTACCCGTCTTAGCCCGCCTAATGTCGCGCCCAAAGCACCAAGAAAAAGGAAAACGGGAAATGGCAAGGAAACGAAATCTTGTGGTAAAGGGGGAGAGCGTGAATTGGGGGAGAGGACCGACTTTGAGGAAGTCTGGCTCGCACAACGCATAATCCGGGCAAACCCTGCTCGAATTTGAAATACATGACAGGCCAAGCGAGTGGGCACTATTGAGGGTCAGGCGATCGAGTTACAAAGACAAGGCAGGCCAGACGGCGTGCTCCTGGGGGCTGAAGGCTGGGATGAAGGAACCAAAAAGAAGCATCAACCCGGGTCATTCAGTCACGGACCTGACCTTTAAATGTCGAAGGGAAGGAAGCGACTTCCAATGGGAAAAAACAGGCAGACGTGAGCGAGACGCTCATAAAAGGAATCTCCCACCGAAGAAGAATATATACGTCGGGCGCAGAGGTTTGGGGAAAAAAAAGACGTTGACATTTCGGACAAACAAAGCGTCCAACGGCGCTCACTAGACGGGGGGAGGGAAGGGGGGGGTAGTGACATTTTAGGGATTCTAGCCTCACAATAAGGAGGAAAAGAGAAGTAGAGAAAGACCCCTAAGGGACACTGCAAATCCCACAAAGCTCGTCATTGAAAGAAAAAAGACTGGGAAAAAGTGGTTGGTTTCATTCTCAAACTGCTCAAGTTAAAACTGACAAGTCTGCGAACATCCCTATAACGCGTCGCTTCGCGTGTTCAATCAGAAAATGGAGAGCAAGGCTCAATTGGAGAGGTTTGGGGGGCAAACGCATAGGGACGGATGAACTTTCGAAGCTTGCCTAAGAAGTTCCAGTTAAAAAATTATGACAAGGGAGTGAAGGCAAAAAAAAAAACGCAAAAAAAGAAGAAAAAGGCCACAAACATCGCGGCCTGAATGAAGGGTTGTAATAGAATCGGCGACCAAAGACGCAAGTCGGTGAAAGTGCGGGGATGGCATCCAAACTTCACGAGCAGGTGAAGAGAGTGAAGTATTGAAGGACTGTGAGCAGAAAACCCTTGGGGACCCAGTCGACGAAACAAAAAGACTCGGTCTAAAAAGACAGGTTTCTTTCTGAGCCACGCTTGGAAAGGAGGAGTGGCAGCTGGAGAACGAAATGGATAGGGGGACCGAAGAAAGTGGGTGGAAAGAACCTCAGTTCACTTCGTCGGCTGTAATGCCACCAGCCGGGAAACTCACTGGGCCAACACTACCGCTCCACGCGCTCCTTCCTACTCTAATCGAACCGCATCAAAACGCATGGGGTAACTAGTTCCTCCAATCGAGACGAGTTCAGGAACTGAGAGTGTCTCGGGTATGACGCGTAGAGTAATGCTTGAAAGGAAAGAGGAGTCTCAAAGCGAACGGTAAAAAATTCGCGCGAAGTGGTTGAAGACCGGCGTTCGGCAAGGAACGCGGGGCGTGGCTCAAAGCACCTGTGCCATGCTCGAAATGAAAATTTCGCGCAGAGAAAGGGGGCGTAAAACCGTGCCGCAACAGGAGAATGAGGCGTGGGCCAAAGTGCGAACGAGGAAAAGGGTAAAAACACAATGTACCGATATTGGGTCGAGTTTCCAAAGCTTTTAATAAAAAGCCCCTGTCGCACAGGTTTTTAAAGCCAAAAGGCTTGGCAACGTCAGAACAATGACCCCGCGTTGGACACAAGGGCTGCATCTCACTTCTCATTACGCTGGAGCTAACCTACTGGGAAAGAACGAACAAGACCCAAAAACGAAGCAGATAAGTGGCCCGAGCACCGATGAGAAAAAAAAAAAAAAGCCCCCTTGAAAGAATTGGAACTATTATAGCTGGCCCAGAAGTCGCGCAGCGGGGAGGGGGGGAAAGGAACCGGTGTTCAAACCGAAACGTAGCGACCCCCAAACCGAGCAACCAGATAGACAAAACGTCACGGAGGGAAGCAACAGATTCGAAAAAAAATAACACACCACCGAAAGTGCCGAAATACGCTAATTGACATCGCGAATAGCGGGCGCGGAAGAAAAAGGAGGTTTTATGCCGTGTCAGGGAGAGGCCTGGGTGGTTAAAGAGAAAAGAGAGGCTGCAGACGAAGCGCCTTCCATCTTCTCAAAAAGGGGACGGGTACTCGAAACTCACCTGAAAAAAAGCAAACCCATCTCAAAAGGCCGGGGGTTGAGTGGAGCGTCGCTGAGGAAGCAACCGATTGACAGTAGACACCTACAACCGTCGAATCAAGCTCGTGATCACAAACGCCCAATCCCTTGAGACGTGGGGAAGTAGTAAGTCGCTACCAATCACCCAGCCACAGAAAAATAACAATGGACGCACAAGCATGGTGCACATGTAGAATGTTTGAAAACGCCGGATTGAAACGACTGACTAGCGTCAAACAGAATGAAAACGGGAAAGCAAGATCCAGGGTTGTACACTTTCGCGCTCCGCAGGGTTTTCATGTTTCGGGGAAACCAGAAAAAAAAGCAACCAGTGGCGCGCGGGATCATGAGAAGGGAAACACAAAAAAAAAAAAAAAAAAAACAAAAAACGGATTAGAGAGATGATCTGCGAGAAAACTTCCGGTGATCACACATGTCAAAAAAAAAAAAAAGGGGGGAGAAGCAAACGAAATGTACACCTGATGATCGGAGCGGGCGTTCTCAAAGTTCGTGGGGGCCGCAGAGTTTCAAACGTTTGAGAAAGGAGGGGTGGATAAAAGGAGCTTTTACCGCTTGAAAACGAGCTTTGGGGTGTTTCAAGTGGGTACGCAGGGAACTTGGTTTTTGCATGGGGGGGGATGGATGCACGAACAAACGTTCGAAGCAGAAAGCCACTGGAGGGGAAAAAAAGAGCGTGGTGCGTGAGGCGGTGATGTCAGGATTGAAAGCAAGAGGAGTAGGGGGGCACAGCGGGGGACGCGCACCCGAACCCGAGGACGATGCGGTTGGAGGGCAGGAGGGTGCAGGAAAAAGGTTCGGAACGTACAAACGGTTGCTCAGGGGGCAGGCGCGTGCGGTAGAGAAAAGATTGGACCTTGGTCTGTCAAGGAAAAAACCTGGAATGACCATCCAAAAAAACGATTGGCGGCACGAGCACAGGAGTCAAAGGGGGGGTAGACATGGTCACAGAAGAAGAGGGCAATGTCTGGGGGGTTTGGGGGTCGGAACATATTGGCGGAGGGCGGGGGGGCTGAATCTTAAGGGTCCGTTCTACGGCTATCGGTCTCTTCAACTTGGTGGGGGGATAAGACGGAAAATAAAAGGAACTGAAAGGGGGCCCGCTCATCAAGTCGCGAAACTTCCAGGAAGAGAGCAACCGCATACTGGGAAGCGCGAGGGGGCCTCGTAATTTTGCAATGCAAAGCTAAGAAGGTCTATGCCAACATCGGAGAGTGGTAAACATTTGTCTCTTCGCGGCCACAAAACCAGGTTTAGCGGCCAGCAGGGGAGTGGAGCGTTAGCAGCCAGGGGAAGGCTAACCAGGTAAAATGCTTCTCGATCAAAAACAAACTAGTGGAAGGATTCATAAAAACTAAAGGAGGATGGTTCAACTCCAAGAGGGGGGGAAAGTCACCCATATAGGTTACGAGGGGACCTGGAATGGGGGGAAAGGGAATTCTCTCTAAGTCCTCTTCCAGAAAAACTCATGAAAAACGTCACTGCCTATGGCCACTACGGAAAAATTCTATATCAATTGCAACGTCGCGGAAGGAGACAAGGGGAGGGTCACGCCAGCGAGACGATTAAAAGGGAAAGACTAAAGCTACCAAATTCAGGCCGCGGAAAAAAGGGTGATACAGAGAGGAATCGGTAAATACTGTTCGGAAATAAGGGGGAATCATTCCAGAAGAAAAGACGTCAAAGAAAAAAACCTTTCAGGAAGGACTCATCCTGTGAAAAACAGGCACGTTTGTGTACTGAATTGGGCGCGAGGGAGGAAAAGGAATCGAGCGACGGGGAGATGAGGATTGCCCTGAGTTGACGTGACAAACTACGAGTCGAACGGAACCTGGGGGAGGGGATGGAAGAAGAACATTCTGGTCGGGCAAATCTAAATTTCGAAAAAAAAAAAAAGCTGCAGGAAGAATAACTTTCTTTCAAAGGGGTCGAAAGAAACTCGGAGATTTGGATTTTAGAGAAGAATGGTCAAATACTCTGCGACTTCAGAGAAAAAAGAAAAAAGCAAAGAAGAGATCGGCAACTGCACTCGGATTGGAAGAGGACCGAAAGACATCCAAGTAAGCCGGGTCGACGAGGGCGGTTCTAAGCGGCTTCACGAACAAATCGCGGGGACCTTGCGGGGAAAAATGCGGGTATCTCGCAGTCAGAAGCATAACGAAATGGTAAATGAACTTCGGGTAAAAGCCTTAGGGAAAGAGGCGAAGTTCATAACCCCTGAAGGGAGTTGCAGAAAATAAAACGTGAGATACGAAATTGGGCAAAGCGCAAAAAAACGAAGAGGAAGCGGTGTGCTCTAGGGGGCAAGACGGAAGCAAGGATAAAAAAAACAAGCTCACTTCGAAATGACGAGCGGGGGTTATGGATGTACGTGAAGGGGATAGGAGAACAATCAAATCACAACAACAACTTAGGGAGGAAAACATAGCAGAAAAGGGCAAAAAGGGCCAAATACCCCAGAAGGGGAGGTCTCTAAATAGGGACGCGTGGGTTGTCGTATCCACGGGACAAACGTAGTGCTGAAAATCGCAAGAAAGAGAAGCTCAGACTTGTCGTTGGGAGTAGCGCCGAAAGGTATTAGCTAAGGAAAGTTTCAGCTGTTCCGGAAAGCGGTCATCTGCTGAAAACTGCATCTTTCAAAAAAGGGTCCAGGGACGGTGACCGTTATGATTCTAAGGGAAGCAGCGATAAACCATAAGCCGCACGGAAAAAGAGGAAGAGACTCAAATGCCGCTTTGTAAAGAGGGGGGGGTCTAAGGCAAAAGCGGACGAAAAGCTTGGGGCGCTTGGCTGTTCGGTCCCGCGAACAGGAAGAGGGCAGGGGTACAAATATCCTGTGCTGTAGGGGGGAAAAAACTCCGAAAAGCCAGAAGGTTGGGACCAGAAAAATTCTCGGTCCCAATACAAAAGGGATTGGGTCCTTCGACAAACTCGAAAAAGAAATGTAGTATGGGGGAGAGAGCATTTTGGGAGGCGAATGAGAGGGTTTACAGAAGAGGGGGGTCAAAGAACATCCAGTTTCCGTTACTAGCGAAAGAGGCCACCACGTCATGGAACAAAGTGGGCCAACGACGGCATCATCAAGAGGAGAGAGGACTGGGACACTCGACCTCCAATAGGACTCCGTACACAAACCAATTTTAAATCAGGGACAAAAAGGAAGCAGTCCTTACCTGCAGAGTGGAGAGGTCCGCGATTCGGCGAAGAAGATGGGGTCATTAGGAAAGTCGTCGCACATTCAGCTCAAGTTAACTGGGTGAAAGAGGAGAAAAGTGGGGGGGGGCCAGGGTCCGTAAATTGGTAAGAGTTAGCGACGGATGTTACAATCAACTGGGCCGGAGCGAAACGGCAATGGGCCGAGCATATGGTTGGATATTGGCAACTCGTAGGAGAGAAAGGCGTGCTGGCAACATGGAGAAGGGGACTATCACCAGTGAACAATCCATGTCAGTTACGTGGTACATGGAAAAAACGCAGGGATGAACTCAATCCCTGCCGCTGTTACCGAAAGGCCGTTTAGTCGCGCAAGAAGTCCCCGAGGACCTGAAAATTGCGGAAAGAGTCAAAACGCACCTAATGTAACTGGAGGAAGCTAAAAGAAGGGGATATTGGCGCAAAAAAAGAAACATAAAAAAATCCGGCAAATCCCAGCACCGGAAAATAGGAAAACCGAAAGGGAAAAAAGCAAGAGATTCATGGCTGGAACTCGCGGCCAAAGTAAGCTGGAAATCGGGATTGCTGGGTCGGTAACCGGTAGGGTCACCCGATACGAGCCACTATCCCCCAAAAGAACATCTCAAGTCCCCGCGACCGGTCCCGAAAACAACAATGACAAAATATCGGGGACAAATAAAACAAAAAGAAAAGTGAAGAAGGAAGCTCTAGGACCAGGGTGCGTCCAAATAGTTCGGAAGCTGGCGCTGGCAGCATTTGACTTGTCACTCCTTCCGGGTGGAGAGGGAAAAAAAGCGACGCAATGCCAGCTGCAAAACTGTACGTACGAACTCGCAATAACGTAAGAAAAAACAAAAACCCATCTGAAACCGCCGGGTGAGGTTCATTTGGAAGGGGATGAGTGCCAACGATGCCGTGAACAATGGCAAAGAACAACGCCCAAAGAAGGAACACCATCCATCCGTCAGGTATGCCTTCGAACGTGGGGGAATTACTTGACAAACAAAAACTCCATCACCCAAAGAAACCAGGAAAGAACGTACAAGGCTCACCAAGGCAGTTTGAAATCAGGGAGAAAAAGTTTGATTCCAACAGACCTGAGGTGGGAAAAAAAAGAACGGGCTAAATGCTGCCCAAGCGCATGGACAGTGAAAAAAAAGTACAGAGGTTGTACAGGTCGGAGATCAGGGTTCAGGGAAAGGCCGGGGGCCCGCCGTTGAGAGCGCAGATAAGGTAAGAGAACACACAGGAGGAGGAGGAAAAAAAGAGATTATCTGGGCGTAGAAGGGGCCGTTGATCAAAAAGGGGAAAAAAGACTGAACAATGGGAAGTACTAAATTTAAAAAAAAGTGAATTACGCGTTCATGAGATTGGGGGCCGACAATAGGGAAGACCGTGAAGAGGGGGGGGGTTGGAACAAGGAGCTTGGGGAAAAGATGAAAAAGGAGGGGGAGTATGGGTCATTGTCCATTGTTGCAAAGGGTAAGGGGGGCGCGAAACGTAACTGCTAAACTTTCGAAGCAGCAGGCGGGAAGTTCAAGCAGAGGAGCGGTTGGAAATCAGGAGGGAGGGGGAATTGGCTGAAACGGCATCGAGAGGGCCTAAAGAAGGCCTCAACCCGCGGTGCGAAAAGGGGGGGTTTTGGGTCTGTTTCTACCTGGAGTTGCGAAGTAAAACCTTAAAATGGTGGGCATTGGCAGGACACGCTGTAAGATCGGCCAGATTGGCTGTGCACGAAACCCTCACGGGGGATAACAACCGGACCAAGTCCACTCTCATGTGTTACATCACAGGGAAAAAGGAGGAAGTTGGGGGAAAAAAAGTAATCATAAACTCACACTTTCGTTTTGGTTTGTGGGTTGTCTGTAAAGTCTAACGAAGAGGGGAGTCCGTCTGGAACGGGTCGCGGGGACCTTCCTATCTGGTCAAAGCCTTGGTTGGTAGGCTAGAGCGCGGGACTACCGGTTCCGCTTCAAAGGACCAAGGAGCGGAGATAGGATGGGAACGATCCAACAATAATGAAAAGCGGTCAAGGGGGAAGGGGGGGGGGGGGTAAGAGGAAGGAAGAACTGGAAAAGACATCGTAGGCAGGTGGGGGAGGAAGGTGTGGGAGGTCTTCAAGGGCCTCCAATTTATCGAAAGTCCGTGATAGGTTGAGATGCAGCCATAAGGTCAAAAGGACGGGTATGCGAGAAGGGGAGAACTCAGGGGGGAGGAGTGATACCAAGCTAACAGGCGCCGTGGGCAGGAAGACAATGTGCAAGGAGGAACCAAGATGGAAAAAAGTGTAATGTAATTTTGAAAGTCCTTTCGCTAAAGTGAAATGGAGGGAAAGGCCGAAGAGGGGGAGAAGGGGACCGGCATATAAGGAAATTACAAGAACATTGATGGCGGCGAAGTTGCAAAGACTACGAAGGGAGGTGGAGCAAAAGACTGGGGATAAAATCTGTACATGGCGGACGTAAGGGCGGAAAAAAGAGACGCCGATGGAATGTTATTACCGGGGCTCGATCGTATAAAGATTTACCGATTAAAAGAATTCTCATAATACGTCAAAAGGCGAGACACTCGGAGGAAAAGAAGATCGATTGGCGAGGAGAAACGGGATGTGGTGGAGTTCATTCGAAAGGGGGAAAAAAAATCGGAAACGAAGGGTAGCTGAGTGGGGGACAGTGGATGAAAAAAGGGGGGGTTAAATCAGAGAGATCGAACGCCTGCAGGAGGGAAGCAAAAAGGGGGCAGGCGGTAAAAGCGGGGGTAAAAAAAAAGCTCGCAGCAAGAAACTTTAGGGAAAAAAAAGGGGCGAAAAAAAGAACGCTTGTGATGGATACTTGAGGGGGAGGACTCATGGGGGGTGTGTTCCCTAAGTCGGGGAGTCTGTTTCTCGACAGAAAGATAAATCTGGGCGAATCTGAAAGACTGCTCGAAGGGGGGGGGGGGGCTCGTGCCGGAAAGACGCAAAAAGGGAAAAAAAGGAAAGGAATGTGAGGTTCGTAAGATCTTCTCCTCCGCAGGGCAGTGGCATCGACGGGCGTACTTGCGCCGCGTTATCTCAATCAAGAAGATAAGACTAAAGGGAAAGGAATCCACTGGCAATGACCGTAGGGAAAGGAGGGAAAAATAACGCTCCGTCAGAGTGAGGGAGAAAATTGAAAAAAGGTCGGAATCCACCACCGCGAAGGGAGAAAAAAAGAAGAAAGGTGCGCAGTTGGCAGCAAAGAGACTTGTAACGCAAAAAAACCACACATTCTTTTACAAATGAAATAGGGGGGGGGGGGAACGGGGGCCGGGACATTTTAGTATTCATAAGATCTCAAAAAAAAAAGGAGGGGGACTAGAAATAAGAAGTTATACAAGCCACACGTAAATTGAACCGCCAAAAACTCCATGTCGGCGATAATTTAAGAGGGTTGGATCCAACTCTCAAAATCTTGCTAAACTAGGAGAAAGACCGATCATCTCTTCGGCCGCGCTGGGGTAGATCCGCAAAAGGTAGTAGTGTTATGCTCACGTGGCAGAGTTGGGAGAATCCTCGAAGGAGCTAGGGGATACTTTCCAGAAGGAATGGAAAAGAATTAATGGAACAAGGTTATGGAAGGATCGCTAAGACGCAGAACGAAATACCGAGGGGGAAACACTTCTCTGTGCAATGCCGCGTTGGGAAGAAGAGGAGGGGGGGAGCAGCAGTCCTGACACAGAACTTGCGCTGTCTTTTGGAAGTTCCAGAGCAAAAAAGTCCGAAGGGTTTACGATCTCCTGAGATTCTGAAGGTAAGAACGAGCAAGTGACCCAAAGTAGGAGAAAAACATACAGCTCGGGAGACAAACAAGAGGGTAGGGAAGGAGCAAAATGAAAAACGGGAAGGAGGGTCTGCTAGGGACAGGTGAGCGAAAAAAGATGTTAAAGAGGTTTGATTCAAAGAAATGAAAAAGGTCCGTGGGGTTAGCTCTCGGGAGACAAACCAGATGAATCAAGGGGACAACGAAAAGCATAGCCCGAGGCTAGATCCTTTGGGAAGAAAATGCAATGAAACCGGAAAAACCGGAAAAAGTTCGCGGTCCGCCAAGAGCGAGTCCTTCCCAAGTGTCCTCGGGGGGAGGAAGGAAGTCAGGAGCAGAATTTGGTAATCGAAGGGGGAGGGAATCACATTCGCGCGGTAATAAACAGGGGGAAAGGGGGAGGTACAGAGGATAAGGCGAAGAAAAGTGGGGTCCGAGTTCTCGGGCGGCGTGAAAATAACAGGGGTCCTCCGACGTGCAGCGAGTAATTGTGTATCGCGTGGCCAAGACAGGAGATAATTCTGCTTGGCCCGAAGAAAGGGAGGAAGAGGGGAAAAGGGACACCATACAAAGTGTAAAGAGTGGGGGTGACAGATTGGAAGATTTGGATTGTAATACAAAAAAAACTTCGTTGAGAATCCTACCAAACGGAAAGTCAAACCCAAGAGGGGGGGGAAAAAGGACCATTTAGGCGCTCAACGGCCCCAGAAAGTACTGCGGGCCGCGAACTATATGGCGCGAAAAATTCACAAAAGCGAGGATTGGCCCGAGCAATTCACGGGAGGACCAAACCGAGGAAAACTGAAACGCGGGAATTGCAGGGCTAAGAGAGGAAAGAAGCTCTAAAGAGCTGATTAAAATTAACAATGTTCCTCGAGCGGAAAGAGCAGAGAAAAAAACCAAGCGCATATCGGTTTAAGGAACCAAAACCGGTCAAGAGATCATCCTAGAAGATGGAAAGGGGGGACAAAAAAAAAAGAAAAAAACAAAGGAGTAATCGGCTGCAGAGTCGCAACAAATCTTCGATCAAGACGGAGAAACATGCAGTTTTAGGAATTGTAGGGGTATCCTACGGAGGGGAAAAAAGTGGAACAAAAAGGGGACCTACAAGCGCACGGAAAGCGGGACAACGCAAGGTACTTGGAAGGTTCGCAAACTCATAAAAAAAACCCATCTTCATCCGGGTTGAGGTGCAGAGTCGGGGAGGTACGCCGAGTGCCGGGGAAAACGGAAATCAAAAAAAAAAAACGATAGATCAACATCAAACATACGGCTTCTGCAAATTGGAAGAAAGTCGCGACCACTCCAATCACAAAAACAAAAGAAATCTTAAAATGACTCACAAAGCGGGGGCAAAAGAAGTTAAAATCTCCTTTGTTGATCAAAAACGCCTGATTGAAAAGAAGGAAAAAGTGAGGCACATAAAAAGAGTAACCGCCAACAGTCATGGGGTTACTTGCTTCAAAGGGGGACAAGTCATTGGGGGGAAAGGGTGGGTTTCGCAGCGAAAAAGATC
>Ga0179593_1376164_pt1 | contig 12073 bp, 13 predicted proteins | sample CZODoug2_1_08_16_FD_185931 | JGI IMG/M metagenome (GOLD analysis project Ga0179593, IMG submission 185931) | Vadose zone soil fungal communities from Angelo Coast Range Reserve, California, USA - CZODoug2_1_08_16fungal (PacBio error correction) | ecosystem: Environmental > Terrestrial > Soil >...
CTCTTTAAAGTTCATAGAAAAAAAACGCCGGGCAAGTGGACCGTTGGGAACCGATGACCCAAGCGTGCGGAAACCATGAAGGAAAACGATGGGCCCGGCGGGGGACCATCCAAACCTCGAGCAAAAGAGAAAAAAAAAAAAAAAAAACCTGGGCGGGCGCAGGTAGAGAGCAAGTGTCCTTCCTGAGAATGGTGGGTCCAAGCCTCGGGAAAACGTTAGAAAATCCATCACCTGGACCCCCAGGTTTGCATCGGCTGGCACAGACATTACAGCACCTTGCACAACAAGACGTACGGAATCACAGGGTGAACGAAAAAAAGAAGGAAAATAACTCCCATGTTGGGCAAAAATCAAATAGCGCTAAAAAGTGTCAGAAAAAAAAACCAACAACCTTCCCCACAGTGACGGGGAAAAAAAAGACTGATCGAAAGTGTCAAAGAAAGAAAACGATTAACTGCACCGATCCCGGAGACGTTACGCCCCAAGGCCTGTGGGGAAAACCAAAAAACTGCACGAACAGAAAGCACCGCCCCACCGTTGTGGAGCGGAAAAATATCGCCAAGACGCGGAAAAATCACGGGGAAAACGAAGAAATACTCAATGGCTGAGTTTCACGGACGGTGCCAAACAATTGGCTCCGTAATGTCGAAAGAAGCCGGAAATCGTGGAAACCAATAGAGGAAGACAACACGGCTTCTATCGAAGGGGGGGGGAAAATAGGAAAAAAAAAGGGAGAAAAAAAACTCCGAGGAAGGCTCACTCTGGTTAAACCTCCACGTTAATGGCGTTTTAGGAAAGATGAAAAAAAAACTGCCCGCACTAAAAATGGAGACCAACCCAAGCAGTCTTCAGAGCCAAAAAAGAGAGGGCACACCAAAGGAAATTGACTTGGAAACGCTTTTGCGAGAGTAGTTAGTCGAATCCTGGTGGCTCAGGTCCGAAAAAAAAAAAAGGGCAAGTGGCGGGCACTCGAAGGTTTCTACCACGAAAACCAAAACTCGTCAAAAGAGGAAAACCAGAAGGGAGTCGTAGCACAGCAACACAGATCAGTGAAGCACACATAATTGGGGACAGTCAAGAGCCAAAAAAAGTGCAAAAAACAGTTAGGGGAATTTTAGGGATGGAGACCGATCCAACGAGAATGTGACTTGAAAGGCGGCGGGGATGGGTGGATATAAAAAAACGCCAATAAAGAGGCAAGAACAGTCCTGCATCCTCAGGGACAATGCCTCCGGGGGGCGCTGACAGGTTGTGAGAATGGGGGCACTCCCAGCCGGGGGGGAAAAAGGCCGACATTTGAAAGAAAGCAAAAACCCAAAAAAAAACAAAAAAGCAGTGCGCGGCAACGGAGCAAAACTTCAGGGGGGGTGTTTGTGGTTGTTTCATGGGTTCAGGGGATGACGTAAAGGGGGTTGATAAAGAAGCCCTCTACGCCAGAAAGCGGACGGGGAAAAAAGAGGGGAAAAAAAGAAAAAAGGACGCTTTGGTGAGATAGAGGGTGGAAGGAAACTAGGCCTTGGTGCGGGGAGGGCTCGCCCAGACAAACGACACGCGAATTACTAAAAAAAAAACGACTAACCTGGCAGCTTCCGCTGAAAATGGGGGCTAGCAATGTTGTGCAAAGGAAAAAGTGGGGAAAAATTGAAGGGAACGGGAAGATTACGACTGCGAAACTCAAAGCGATGCATAAAAGGGGACTGCACAACCGCCCTCAGGAGATGCAACACATCAATGCCGTCATAGATAGAAATACGGGGGGGAAGGTACGACGGCTAGAAATCACAACTCGAGGGGGGCAACCAGAATCTTCATAGGCGAACATGTCAGCGGACATTTCGCAAAACTTGTCGAAAAATCACGCCCATGCCGGGTAAAAGAAAAAAATTTGATCCTTGAGAAAAAAAAAAACCTTTTGAGGATTTTAAAAGCTACTGTAATCGCGTCAGAGGCAAAACCAGAACATGATGCCCGACCAAGAAAGGACCCTGGTATATCACACCAAAGTAACGGGGCAAACACGCAAACATAAAAAAACATCCGCAAACAATAGACAGAAAAGAAGGAGACAAACCGCAAAGAGTTGCGAAACTTGGCAGTGCATGGACCGGCTAGTCGGCACTGAGGCAAAACGCTACCGCGCAGCGTCAAAAATCGACGTCTGTCCCGAAGCTATGAAGGGGGGGTGGGTGGGGGGGCATAATTTTTCTGCGCGGTCTCTTCGGGTCGGCCAGGGCGAAAGGGGAATCACAGAAAAAAAAAGAGGAACAAGCAAAGAGACGACGAAAACGAGGCGCCAGAGACCAAGTAATTGCGGGTGGAGCACGTGGGGGGGGGGGGAGAAAGAGGCAACTTTTTTTCAGACCCCCAACGCAAGACCCACAGAACAAAAACCCACCAACTCAAAAAAAGAAGGGCAACAGGGTAGAGGGAGCAGTGGAAAATCCCCTGAGAATGGGTTTGGAAGACGGGGACCCCGTCAAGTGAAAAAGTCACACAAACTTCCCTTAAGCAATGGGGGGAGGGTTCGATTCAGAGTAAAAGAATAAACGCGGGCAACAGTAAATTGGGTCCAAAGACCTTCCCATGGCCTGAAGCAAAGAGGAAGGGAAACCGGCGACCGCGCCAGATTGAAAAAAAGAATTCTAAGGTTCCTCTCAACTACAAGGGAGGCAAGCATCGGGAAAAAAACAAAAAGCAAATGCAAAAATGGAAGGAGACACGGCCAAAAAAAGAAGAAAAACGGGGGTAGGAGGGTTTGCCATTAGCTCCTCAAAGTGGAGCAAGAAAGAAGAAATCAAAAAAGAAAAAGTCGAGGATGTTACCAAACATGAAAAAGGCTCGAACGGGTGAGAAAAAGAGAATGGGGTGCCAGTGTTGACCAAATGAATCATGACAGGCAACGTGGGTGGGTTTTGCAAAACAAAGAGACCGATTAACAGGACAGGAGGAAAGGAAAATCTCCCCTCAGGTTTTTGGTGAAGGCTTCAGTCCAGTTTTTGAGAAGGGTTAAAGAGTACGCCAGCAAGGGGGAGCTTGACAAACGTGACCATCCAGAAAAACTGGAAGGGCTGAAAAAAAAAAAAAAAAAGAGCCAGGAGGTATATCTTCCCTCGCAAAAAAAAAACAAACGATCCAAAGGAAAAAAAGAGGAGATAACTAAAAACACGAACAAATGTGGGGAAAGTGGGGTGAAGGGAAGGGGAAAAAGAACACACTTCAAAACGGTGAAAGAGCATTGCAACACCACCAGAAAGGGAAAATGGGAATAGGGGGGGATCTCGCCGACTGCCCTGGAACGAAAACAAACGACGGACTGATTATCTGGCAAGAAGGGAAAAATAGTGTAAAAATAAGAGGCCGCTTTAGCTGGGGGGGTGGGCAACAAAAGCAGAAATACGGTCTCTTACAGGCCCTGGCTCACCTTACGAATGGGGGACAACCCCGCCCCAGAAAAGAGGGAGTTCAAGTGCAAGGAACGGAAGTCACTGCTTGGGGGGGGAAGACTACGGGGAACGGGGTCCTAACGATGCACAAGGGGACCATCCACGGCAGGAGAGACAGTCAAAAAACATAGCAACCGCAAAACTAGATCGGGCAAGGGTTTTGAAATTTAAGCGGGAAAGGTAGGGGGGGGGTTGAAAAGAGGGGAACTTGAAAAAACGCATGTGCAAAAACCCCACGTCAGGCATGGGGTGCATCCATAAAGCAAAACCAGATTTAAAACAAGAGGGGGAAAAAAAACCGGTGCTTTTTAAAATGCTTGACAGAAAGAAAAGACCTTGGTGACAAACGAGTTTGGGGGAAGGTTTGGCGAGGTAGGGTACGTGGGGACGAAGGCACAGCTGTGCAGCAAACAAGGGGGGGGAGAAACCCAAAGTAGGGAAAGGGGCCGGCGATCGCGGAAATGAAGCATCAGGGCCCCACGAGACGGAGAAAAAACTGGAACTAAAAAAAGAAAGAGGAAGCAAAAACGTAAAAAAAAAAACCACGAGGCATACGATGAGTAAAACCGGAGAAAGAACGATTGACGAATCGCGCCACAAAAAGAAAAGAAATACACAGAAACCAGGGGGGAGGGCCATCCGAAAGCCTGAAAAAAAATCAAAAAAACCCTGGCGCTACGGCTGGGGGGGGAAAAAAAAAACTGGCAGCAGTTTCTAAGTGGTTCCCACACAGCCTGGGGTGTCTTCAAAAAAAAAAAAAGGGCAAAGTGGTCAAGGTCTGGGGCACGCTTCAAAATCTCCAAAAGCCTAACCAGGCTCTAGGGAAGACCCATAAAAAAAACTGCAAAGAAACGAGGCAACAAAAAGAACAGGGCATCGAAAAAAAAGCGTGCCCCTGGGGAGACACGTGGGCGAAGGACCGGAAAAAAAATGACTGGGATCTGGAACGCTTTGAATAGCCAAAGTGTAGAAATGAGGAAAGGCCGAGTCTATTCGCATGTGCAAACGGCAGTGACACTTTGGGGGCAAAGAAAAAGCGCCAGAGGGGCCGGGTGGCGAACATTCAAGGGACCGTTCGCAAAAGGGAAAGGGCCATCTAACGGTTGAAAAAAACAGAGGGAAAAAGAGAAAATGAGTTTGCCTTGGGAACCAGAGAGAACAATTTCAACAAGCAAACGGCAAAGTCGAACCACCGGCGAGTGGGTGGAGAAAAGCAAGCACAAAAGGAAAAGATCGCGAAAATCTATGAATACCCAACCAAAAGCTTGAAGAGTGAACGGGGTAAGGCGGAGGGGTCGGGGAGAGGGGCTGGCCAAAACGCGCACAAACGCTTGATGGGTCTAGCCGCATAAAGGGGACGAACAAAGAAAGACCGATGAAACCATAGGGGGGGGGCTAAGGAATGTCGCCCAGTACAAGGACTGAGGAAAAAGACCACCTGGGATGCCGAGGATAAAGGATCAAATACTACGGGGGGCGGTGCCGACTCGAGCGAGAAAAGGCATCGACCGAAATCTGAAACAGCCAAGCGATCAGGTTACATCCACCGACCCATTGAAAGACCAGGGAAGGGAAAGGGACAAGGGGGGAAAGTGGGGAGACTGGAGCGGTTAGGGTTGCCTCACGGAAAAGGTCTTGGAACGTACCAGGGGGGGGGCGTGGGAAGATTGTAAACACGAAAAATGCACGCGATTCTCCTAAATAAACCAGGCCATGATCGAAGAAAAGACGAACAAGACGAAGAGAAAGCTTTCAATTTAAGGTAAGCCATGGGGGCGCTCAGGTGGCGAAATGATCCTTTAAGGGATACGTGGGTTGGGAAACGCCAACAAAAAGGTAAGTCCGCAAAACTAGGCAGAGACAGTTATAAAAGAGTGAAAGTGGTGACCCCGCCCAAGCGTACAAAGAAAAGACCGTTTTAAAAAAAAGCCCTTCGGAGAGCGAAAAACAACGAAAAAAAAAACAAAAAAAATCCTTGTGCTAAAACGCCACGAAGCGGGAAGGATGAAAAGCAATCTCGTGAACGGCACAAGGGGGGGGGTGGGGAAAAAAAGGAAAGGAATCAGCCATGAGTTGAGGTCGCGCGGGACTTTGGAAAAAAGAGCGGGGCTGTGTGATTCAACAAAATTGGGGGGGACAAGGCCACCAGCTTGGGACCCTAGGGAATGAGGGAAATAAGGGGGAGTGAGTCACAACCAGGAACGACAGGAAAACAATCGTCCTCATTCCGCCAGGACTACCAGTAAAGCAGGCAAACGGAAAACCCGGAAGCGTGGACGCAGAAAGGTATAAACACGCTGACGGAGAAGGTGAGTGCCGGACAAAACCTACAAAAAAAAAAAAAAAAAAAAAAGAAACACAACACGAGTCTCAAACAAGGGGAGGGAAAAAAGTCCGTTACAGTCCGTCAGTAGAAAGGAACAGGTGCTGTATGAAAACGGGTCAACGACCTATCAACTGGGCAAATGGGGGGGGAACCCGCACCGTTGGGAGTTAGAAAAAGGGGGATGCAAGGGAAAAAAGGGGAAAAATTGAGGGGAGCACCGGCGGCACCAAAAGAGAAGCTAGCGGCGGATGCCGAACTGAAGAACCGGGTAACAAGGTAAGAATTCCGGCGAGCTTGGTTCCAGTAGGTCACGAAAGGCAAATCGAAGGTGAAACCCGGGGGGCTCGGCAATGATGTAAAGGGGAGCAAACGTAACACAAAAACCTCACTAGGGAGGAAAAGAATAAAAGATATGCCTCACCGAACACATACTCCCCTTGGAACGAGATTTGGAAAAGAGTGGATATTAGCATCTTTCCAACTGGAAAAATCCTTTACGGTGACCCTTACCCATTCCTCAGGTCTTCCCATCCCCAGCAACTCTAGAGATGACAAGGTGTGGGGATGTGGAAGATACCAAGTGGGCATACAATGTCATAAAAGGTTGGGATCAAAGAGAAAAGTGGGCGGGTCAATAGAGCCTGTACCAGTGGGATTATCTGCGGTTGCCCGGATGACCAAAAGAAAGGGGAAACTCGGAAGGACGGAAATCATTGTTTAACAAAAAGGGCGGGAGACGGAGAGGAAATCTGGTTGAAAAACAGGAGGAAAACCAAGAGAAGACCATTTCAGCCACACCGGGCCCCAGTTTACTCTTGGAAGAAAGCTAGGTCAAATTCATTGGCAATAAACGAGCTTCGGGAGGGAAAAAGCCAAAAAAAGGGAGACAAAGGGGGGGGGGAAAGGCAGACAACCATTGGGGGACCCCATGCACCATGAGTAGAACGAAGACGACAAAACGACAACCAGGTGGGGGAGACAAATCATCCGCAAAGCGCTTGGGCCGTCCGACGGCACCCGCCGGAAGTAATAAAGGGGGATAGGTTTGGCTCAAAGGTTGGGACAAAAACTTGACGTGACGAGTGGGCCGACAGCACACAGGCCGGATATCACCAGGCGTAAAAGAACAGCGTGTGCGAGAGCGGTAGAAAAACAAGGGACGTAAAAGAAAAACGGAGCCGGCAAAAAAAAGTGGGAGGAAACCCGCAGGGTGGTATACTGCGGGCAAGAATTTAGGGCCCCCGACAAATGTGGGGGAGGACGGACTCCGGGGCAAAAGCGGCGTCATCGCACAAACGCGCCCCTGAAAGGACACAGTGAACTTTAACGCTTGGTTAAACGCGCGGAGGTGCGGCGTTCACGAAAGCTTCGGCGAAGAATAGTGTGCAGTTTGGGAACGATAAAAAAGGGCGGGAAGGGGAAAGACCAAGGAAAAACTTGGTCGAGAATGGCCAAAGAGAAGTAGGGGAGAAAACAACTCAACCGAAAAAGGGAAACAGTTGGGGACAAGTGCCGGGCAAGGGGACGTCCCAAAAAGGGGAAAAAGAGGATGACGTAGAGGCCTTGGTTGCGTGCCGCAGGCGGTGATTGAGGGGGGGAACTACATAGGCGGCAAGCACACGTCGGCGGACGCGCCCTGCAGGCGAGGCAGGGTGAGTGGGGCCGCCAAACCCCACGTGAAGGAAGGGTAAGTTGAAGGCCCCCCCTAACATCGCGGGATTGCTGACCACTCAACGGAAAAGTTGAAAGCCGAATCGGGGTGGAAGCAGAACGCCAATAAAGATCAGAACACAGAAAAAAAGGGAAACCGTGAAGAAGAGTTCCGAAATGGGGGTGATGAAGAACCTCCCAGACCCACCAAGCGCGAGTGTGAGAAAGAAACACATAAGACCAGAGAATGTGAGAGACGGGGGCAGATGGGGCCCAATGTTGCTTGGGAACCTTCAAAGCCTAAAGAAAAACCGAAGATGGGGAATTTCCCACAAAAAAAAAAAACCGCAAAACAAAAAAACGAGCAAAACGAATCAACGGAAGGAAACGAAAAATAGAGCGGCGTCAAACCAGTCGATTGAAGAAAACTCGGCCAGAATGAAAAGCGGCACAGGAAGGAATACAGCTGAGCAGTGATACGGGGAAAAGGGTCAGGGGAACAAGGTGGTCGACCAAGCAAAGACGTCATGAGACCAAAGGTGAGGGTTAGGCGTCGGCGGCAAAAGTTTTTATTGTATTGCGAGCGAGTGTGTCTGCGAAAGGGGCTGCGCCAGAAACCCATACCAAGGGGTTTCCTAAAGATATCCTGAAAAGTCCGAAACAGGAGGAGCACCAAGAAAACAAGAGGAAATCCGCAAAAAAATACCCGGCCAGGCGCCCCCGGGGGAACCCCGATAGGGACGAAGAAGGGGGCGCTTTCCCCTGCGGTGGGAGACCGAGGGGTCAGGTCGCTCGGACGCCAGTGAAATCGGTCCATCCTTAGTGACGTTCCCTCATCTTATACTGTTTTAGGTACCCGGAGTTACTGAGGAAACGACAAGGAGGAAAAATCACAAAAAAAGCAAAAAAAAAATCCGGGAAAGGACCGAGCGAGGGCGCAGGCAAGGAGTGGGACGCTCAGAAAAACTGCCGCCAAACGACCCTTTGGGTTTTAGTCGCACAATATACCGAACGCCCCCAACAGGAACGTTCAAGGTAGCGGGAGCCAGTGGGGAAGGACCGCGGAAACGGGGTCTTTTGGGGGAGAACCAAAAGGCCGTGAGGGACACCAAAGGGATGGGGGGGCAAAGGGGGCGTGGGCACAATAGGCACTGAAACCAAAACGAGGTAACGGCGTCATGGGCCAAGGGGGGGAACCAGGCAACGGGCAAAAGTGAGATTTCAATCAGGAAAAGTGGCTCTACAGAAAGTGGGGGAAAGGGGGAACGGCCAAGCAAGGTTGGAAGGAAATCCCAAAAGCAAACAATGCAACTGAATACGGACAAAGGGCAGGGAAGAAAAATCTTTTTGAAGGGGAGGGTGCCATAAGAGAAGACCAGTGAACATCAGCAGAGAGGCCCAAAGGTCGGGGATGGGGGGGGAAAAGCGAACAAGCGCTCAGGAAGGGGGAACAGTAAACTCATCTGGGGTTGGCAGGGGGGCCGAGAAATCAGAAAGTCTTGGTCCGGGGAAGAATGCAACCAAAGCCAAAGAGAACAAAGCTGGGGGGAATACACGGGGACCCTTCATAAGGTTTTGGACCGGTAAGAGGATCCGCCGAAAAGGGCTGAAGGAAAAAACCGCAATGTGTGCTGTGAAAAAGGAAGAAAAGGAAGCCACTAAAGAGAACGAACAAACCAACAACCGAAAAAGGAAAAAAGAATACCCCCCAAAACCCCTACAGAAAAGGAAACCAGAGGACGTTTTGTGAAAAAACGGACGAAGAAATCGAACGTCGAAAAGGGGTGAACAGGGAAACCAAATGAGCCCAGATGAAGCCGAACCGGGTCGTCGGCACAAAAACACCAAAAAACGAGAATTATCGTGCCAAGCATTCCGATTGTAGGAAAGTTCAACAGCGAAGCCGCTGTTAGCGTTTGGACAAATCCGCAGGGGGAAACGCTTCGGGGGACCAACGGACACGGAAAAAGGCAACGACACTGAGCCGCTATGGACAAACCCCCAACCAGCACAGAGGGGCATGGCCCGCCTCATTAACTGCATGGAAAGACTGCAGGTAACTTGTTTGGCCTGCAGGAATGAAGGAAAAAAGGTTGGGAAGAAAAAGGGCAATACATGAAACTAGGACACGAAACCGGGGGGGCAGGTAATACAGACGGCAACAAAATGACGCTTGGAAATTTAACGGGTGCCCGCAGAGGGCGCAGACTGAACGAATTGCCAGTAAAAGGCAGGTGGACAAGGGTCACGCGGGGGGACTTAACCAAGGGGGGGGAAGAAAAGGAAAAAAAAAACTAATAAAACGTTGAACGGATTGGGGTGGAGTTGGCCATTGGTTTTAAATAGGAGGGGGGAAAAAACGGGCATCGGCAAAGGGAAAGGAAAAGGTTTCAGGAAAATCGGGCAATCGCTCAGGGCGGCGGGCGCGGGACCGAAAGTCGGCTTGAACCCAATAACTGCTGGGTGAAAGTAGGGGAAGAAAGAAAACGGAACCAAAAAAAAAAAACACGATCGGGAGAAAGGGCCAGAAACGAAGATTTAAGGATGGAGACGCTCGTATAGAAAAAGGCCGCCGATGCCACAAAACGGGCCACCCCGAAAAAGACGCAAGCGTCCGGCGAGACGGGGGGAGGGGAGGGTGACACAGACCTGTTTTTGGGGTGGGGGGAACGTTGGGTGCAAACTCAGGCCCAGGGGGGGGCGCGTCCAGGAGGGGCGGATCAAGGTGGCTGGGTCGGGCGCGCATAATCACCCGCCAGAAGTCCAAAAAAGTGCGGGGAAAAAGAAAAACCAGAGAGAAACTGGGCCCGGAAGCAGATAAGAAAAACACAAAGGAGACGAGGGGGGGAAGCGGACTTCAAAGCGGGGGGCCGGGGCGAAACTGTTGGCGAAGTGCCCCACAGGAAGAAAAGGGACTCTCCTTAATGGAGCTGCAGCTTTGGGATCGCCGAGGGCACTTGAGCATCCCACAGAGTGGACAAAAAGCTTTCCGATTACCATTGGGACGGGCCAATGGGGAGAGACAAGGGGACAAGCGCGCCCACGTCGGCAAAGGGAAGGGGAAACATTCACGCAGAGAGGCGTTTGGTTTGGAAAAAAAACCCGACGAGGGAAACGTCAAAACCCCCAGCAGTGGCCAAGAAAAATCCTGGGTGTGAAGTCCAGGAAGCACATTTAACCAGGAGAGGGGAATGTGATAAAAACTGGACATCCCAGGGGCCACCTGTAGCGCAAACCTCAGGCCACGAGATGTGGATCTCTAAGACGACCTCAACTCAAGCAAGGACTATGGGCGGCGACTGGGAGGAAGTGCTGCTTCGAAAACAGGCGAGGGCGGCAAAGGAGAACCGTCCCAATTAACAGAAAAGGCTGTCATAAACCGCGATTTCTCGGAAAGGGGGGGGAAAGCGCCGGGGAACGGGCGTGAGTCCCAATCGCCAAAACCAGGACCTATCAACCACGAGGGGATCATACAGGTTGCTGGGCCAAGCGGCGGAATCCAAAAAAATCTAACCTAATCAAAGCACAACACTCTGGGGGCACCCTCCAACATTGAGAGCCAGACCCGGTGAAGGTCAAGTATGTGGGGACGGGGATCGGGGATGGGCTGAAAAAAAAAAAAAATCATCTTTGGAAGAGAAAAAAGGTCGTGGGAACCGATGGTGATCCGAAAAGGCGCGGAGACCGAAAGCACGACCCTTGGAAAAAGAAGGAAAATCACGCGAAAAGTCGGGTCTGGACAATGTGAGACCACAGGGAAGGCGCTTGGGAGATGACCAGTGCGCGGTGCGGAAAGCCATTGTTCGCCGGAAACAGCCACTTAGCCACGAAAAAGAACAAAGGAAGAAAGAAAACCAGGTTGGAAAAGCCAAGAAGCCGACCGGGATACCAGTTTTTAAAAGGACCGCGTCTAATCCCTCCATCGATAGGGACAAACGGTGGTCTTAACAGATCCGAAAAGAACGGACACCAGGAAAGCCCGCCAAAAAACTACGCAGGGGTTTGGAAACAAACTGAAACTAAAAACAGGGTAAGTATGCGTCTTTAAACGGCGCGGGGGAAACCACGTTTGACACAACAAGCCAGATTGCGAGGGTTGCTCAAAGCAAAACACGGTGGCGTGGGCTGAGGAGGGAGGGAGAAGGGCTGTACCACAAGAAAGGTTTGGACAACTGAAGAAACCGTGACCCAACGTGTATCAGGGGAGCGACGGATTTTCCACAATGGCACGCGATCACCAAACGAAGGACGACCATGCACCTCGGAAGGTTTCTCTGGTCGAGAAGTAAAAAGATGAAAGTTGAAAGCCGTTTGACCAAACGGGTGCGAACGCTGCTGGAAGAACAGGGACAATTGTAAGTGAAACAATAAATTTCCCCAAGAAAGCAAGGTTATGCCGCGGGAAACGCAATCACAAATTGAAAAACATTTACGAGGAAACGCGAAAGCAATGATGAAAGGGGTAACGCCAAATGGATTATGAGAAAAAGGCGATGAGACCGTCAAAAAAAATCTCACAAAAACAAAATAGAGTGGCTGGGATGGCACGCCCCTCAAATACCGGTAAAAAAGGAGGAGGGAAATGCCCTAAATGGGGGGGGGTAATCACGCTTAGACGAATAAACAAACGTCGTCCTTGGCAGGGGCAAGGAAA
>Ga0179593_1425546_pt1 | contig 12073 bp, 12 predicted proteins | sample CZODoug2_1_08_16_FD_185931 | JGI IMG/M metagenome (GOLD analysis project Ga0179593, IMG submission 185931) | Vadose zone soil fungal communities from Angelo Coast Range Reserve, California, USA - CZODoug2_1_08_16fungal (PacBio error correction) | ecosystem: Environmental > Terrestrial > Soil >...
CCCGCCGCCATCGAGATGCCGGTAACCCACGGGTGTAACGCGGAACGGGAGACGAGAAATGCTGAAACAGCGTCGGAAAAGAAAATTTTTGCTGATAGGTAAGGATCAAACACGCCGTTTCGGAAGAATCGCAAGCTTAAAGGGGGTCACATCCTAAGAAAGGTGGCAGAGCTTTCGGTGGAATCTCAGTTGTGCCGTATCTATGGCGGAAAAAAGAGTTAATGCGAGAGGCGAAAAAAGGGGTTGGTCCTGCCGACACAAAAGACTTACTGGGGCTCGACTACGCCAACTGTGGGGTTGCTAACTTACCCAAGCCGAAAAGTGCTGAAAAGAAACAAGGAACATCGGCGATGAAAAAGTTCATCCGAAGGTCCTGAGCGTTGGCTTGGGAAGGGTGGGGGAAAGCCAAGGCAAACGAATGTGTCTTCTAACTAACAGCAGCCGCAGAGACAAGATTGGTCAGCTCGCCGTACGTGAAAAACAAAAAAACATAAAGTAATTGTCATGGGAAAGATACCTGGCCGGGCCACCTCATGTTGGAAGATCAAGGGGGAAACGGGAGATTGACAACGCGTAACTTGGAAAACAAAGAGGGAATTGAAATCCCGGGCCACTCAAGACAAGTAGAGATCTCCGAAAAAAATGAGTGCGGATGTCGATCGCCTCGCACAGGGTCACCTCCCTGTCCCGCACTTGGAGGGGGAATCCAAATGTAGAAGCCCATCCTTATCTGGGAGAAGGCAGGGGTAGGATGTGAACATTTGATCGGGCAATCCGACCGCGCCGCTGCTCCGAAATCGGCCGGCTCGGAGGGGGGGAAGGAAAGGGGTACAAGAGTGGGCAAAGGGGAGTGAGGTTGTTTCTGGTTGACGAAGCCCAAGAAAAAAGACGGAGGACAAGGTCAAGAACTCCCAGGAACACACCTAACCATTCGTCAAAAGAAAAAAACGCCAGAATCGGGGACGTTCGTCTTTCGCCCACTTCACGGGAAAAAAGGCGAAAGGAACCAATGCGCTTCGTGGCGAATCCATTGGAAATGGAAGCGGTATTTTGGGCTGGACCCACATGTTTGAAGAGGTGCTTGAACCGGTGGTTTCCGTCGGTCGCGGGCGTGTACAATCATCGCAGAAAAATAGCGGCTGCAATAGGGCTGGGAGACACACCAATGACGGCGTGACACCGGATTGTTCGTGGCTGATTTGTTATACCCTTTAGGGGGAGAGAGAGCGCAGCGCAAGCCGTAACCACGTTTGGCTCAACAGAAAAGAAATCCTCATAAGTTCATAACAAACCACCCCTAGCTGCGAGCCTAATGCAGACTTTGGGAGGTGCTCACAGAGGGCCGCATCCTATGAGCAAGGAGAAAAAACTTTGGAAGCGGATGGGACCTATCGAAAGCTTGGAAGCGTGGTGCGGAAAAGAAGATGTCAATTATGAGAGGTCGCCAAAGACAAATCCGACCTTGGAGTGAGGGTCCAAATTAAGAAACCTAGACGGGGGCTCATTAGAAAGAGGGGAAGACTCACCTAACACCCAACCAAAGACCAAAGTTTCCGATCAGCCCGAATGAACTGAAAGAGAGAGGAGAAAAACCGAAAAAACGGGAAGTGACACTGTCTGTCGATGTCTTTAGCAAGTGGGACGTTTTGCCGGGTGACTGCTAACGGGAAAGGACCCGTCTAAAAGCGCCACACGCGGGTGGGTCCTCAACGTCGAGGGGAGATCCAGATCGGTTTCCCGGGACGCCAAAGCGGTCGATAGTTGTGTCCATCGCCTGGTAAGGCGGCGGGCGGCCTAGAGATCGGAAAGGCTCTTGGTTGAAAGGGGGTTCATATCAACGCTTCCTGTTCCGCCAGTTTTTAGCTACGCGCAAGGGGGTTAGGGGGGGGGGGGGGGAATTAGCCCCGACGAAGACGTCTGGGGGGGGTGGGGGCTTTATACACGGGGTTCTAGGATGAGTATGGGAAGGGCGAAAGAGCGATCGCTAAAGGGGAAAATTCAGCCAGAACGACTTGGAAGGCGAAAAGACAGCGTGGAAAACAATCTCCGTACAATAGTCGACCAAAAGTAAAGCTTGTCTCGATTTCGATTGTTCCGCGAATCAGACCACCAGGTGCTCGCAACAGGTGGAAAGGAAACCCCAAATCCAAGAGAAGGAAGAGGATAAAGATGGCCACAATCAAAAATATTGTGCCGTTTCTGACAAACCGTAAGGGGGATCACCAGCCGTGAAGGGCCGAATACGAAGTCGGACACCCTCGTTGAAATGTGCGGTGGGTCTGTGAAAGGTCAAAGTCCTGAGGGAGCCTGATGTTTTTGGTAGGCTAATACCCGAAACGCACTCCCATTATTGAAAACATAACAGCCGTCAACAGTAAGAACCGGACGAGGCGGGAAGAGGGAGGGGAAGGAGAAAATATCACAGTAATTTAAAAACCCAAAAAACTTCATCCGTACGTAGGGGAAGGGCGGGTTGCCAACAGAGACCCTCAAATGCACAACAATCAAGAGGACAGGGAAAACTGGTTGTGCTAGGAACCTCATATACTTCCTGCAGCATCGAGTGGCTATAGCGCAATGCCGTCTATTTAGGTGGGGGTGGGCTTTGTGGCCAGGAGGAACAAACTTCAAACTTTCAAGCACGGTTCGCGTTTGGGAGGACGGTACGAAGGGGGAAACCCCAATAGGGGACCAGGATTGACCGCACTACCACGAAGAGCTGGTGCGTCAGGAGGGAGGACCTGACTACAAAATACCAATCGATTGCTCGCTAATCGAAGGGAAAGTAACACCATTCGGGTTTAAGGCAACCTCCTGCAAGTCAAGATACCCAAAGCCAGCCCCAGGCCCTTTACGATTGAAGGTGATGGGGGAAAAGACGAGGTGACGTAAAAGTGTCAGTGTCCCAAACAGTAGATGAAACAATAAGGTAGCAAGCAATTTTGTCGGAGGGCCGAAGAAGGGCATGTTGTGAAGGAACCGGGGGGAAGGTCGCCTTGGTGAGACCCTAGCACCGTACGACTGCTGCGGGCTGAAGGGATGAAAAAGGAGGCGCGAAGAGTCGTGATGTGACCCACCCGCTGAAGAGCCTTGAGCGCGGAACGGCGGCCACGTACAGAAGGTTTGAAAAAAATAAAGGCAAAATTCTTCGATCGCCTGCAACCGACGCTGGGAAAAGCCCGAAAACCGCGAAAGGAACAGCCTGGGGGGGAAATTCATCTTCGGCGGTCGGGAAAGAATGAAGACCAAGCTCAAAACAAAAACGAGGAGATGGAGAGAGAGGGTATGGCGGAAAAAAGACGAAATCGACGACGGTACCCAGGTGGGGGGGTCTAAAGGTGAGGGAGACGAAGGAGTATCCCTTCGGTGAAATGCGAGAGGGACAGAAGAGGCACGATCACCACGAATCAGAGCGCAAAGAAAACCAGCACATCCGAATCTTATTTTATATAAAGGTGAGAAAGCAGAAAAGGCGGAAAGGTGGGGCTGGTATTCCACAGAGCCCTAATGAATAACATAAAACAAGGGGTTGAAGACACAACGCGCATAGCTACCCCAGGAAAAACCGCTATGTCGGTATCATCAAAAGGGGTAGGAACAGATTGATAAAAAATTACATCTTCGAGGAAAGGAAAGAATTTATCGGGGATGGATGTGGTAACGATAGGAATGTTACCTCCAGGAAGGGTCTTAAAGCCGCTATCGCCTTCGCGAAGAATACTATGCCCTCTATGGTCAATGGATATAAAAGAGGTACAGAACAACGAAGAAAGAGCATCCGGGGTCATGTAAAAAGAAAATACTCCAAAAACACAAAAAGACCCGTCGGCAGTCGGATTTACTTGAAAAAACTCATGAAACAAAGGAGGTGTCCGTGGTCCGCCATCCTCCTAGGCCACAAGAGAACACAGCTAGTCGCTTGGAACGATGATCCTCAAAAACGCCAAAGAGGGGAGCCTGATAGAGGGGGAGGTTATAAAAAAAAAGCAAAGCAGGGGAATCCCTGAGCATTCTTTGCAAGGAAGAGAGGGGTAGGAGGGGTGAACCCCCGTCACAGGCACCGCCCGTACGATGAAGGAGAATGAGAGTGTGGGGGGTTAAAAAGGACGTTGATCTGCGCAGCACACCAAAAAAACTGGAAAAAAAGAAGGAGAGGTACTGAAATTTTCATCTCCTAGAAGAGTAAGTGGGAGGGTATTGACGGACCACCCTCCCCCAATACAACCTCCCTAAAGCACTTATGGAAAGAACACCACGTCAGACCGGCCCAAAAAAAGGAGAAGAGGGAAAACAGGAGGGGTTGCTACTTTCGGAGTCAGGAAAGACTCCAGAGTGCTTGAGAAAAGAGGGAATAACGGGCCACAAATAGCTGATGGGCGATTCGCGAGAATGTGATTTGGGCTTTTCAACAGAAAAAAGATTGAGGAAAAAAAGACGGGGTTTCCTTTCTGTGAGAAAGCGTTCGGGAAGAGAAGGGCTAAACATTTTCAGGCACGTGAAGCGTTGCTGGGGTCAGATCAAAAGGGCGCACCCAGCCACTTAAAGAAAGCCTACAAGGGGAGTTGGTGGGGGGGTGGGTGGAAGGGTAAGAGAGGTCATATGCTTGCACTAAAGGTCGCCCTCCCGTAAAGACAAACACACAAGAGAGGAGACTGGGGAAGCTGCATACATAGAAAACCTAAAAGAGATGCGAGAGATCCTCTTTAAGAGGGGTGATGAACTGAGAAAAAAAAGAGGGGGGATGATAGAGGCCGCCTAGCCCCCGCACTTTTGAAGAAATCGCGTCGGACCGAAGAACCAGAAGGAGGTGCGGAATGACTCATCCTGGATAGGGAGGCTTAAAAAAAATAAACAGGGGTAGAAATCTCCCATGGGGTGGGGCGCAAGGAGAAAGATAAAAGTCCTAGAAGTAAGACCTACGACAACTGACAAGACAAATCGGAAAAGCAACCAAGTGAACTGACAGGACACAACAAGGAGGGGGGGAAAATAAAATGTGAGGGAACTGGAGGAGTTTGTCGTTTGAAAGGTCGGGAAAGGGGGACTGGGGGAAGGTTTGGTGAACGTAGGGGATACGAGAAAAACTTCGGGAAGAAGGCTCATCTTAATTCGTCTCAACACTAGTAGGGGAAAAAGAGAGGGGAGGAGAACACGAATCAGATCCATGCCGAGGTCAGAAATTTGTACAGAACGAAGGAGCTTGTGTGCCATCTCTGTTAAATATCTCTCAAAGCGAGAAGAGTCTCAGTCGGAAAAGGAGAACTTGACACGCGCACTAGCTACGCAGTTTTAGGTTTGGGGGGGGGTCAAACCCAGAAAGAAAAGGAGGGGGGATTTAGTTTCTCCAAACTGGGTAAGTTAGAGCGAGACCAAGAGAAAAGGGTAATTCACAAAATAGACCACGAACAACTAACGGGAGCAGTAGGGGGGCTAACCGTGACATAGTCGAAAGCGCTAAAAAGAGGAACGAGGGCGGAGGAGGAAAGGGAGAGGGGGAAAACCTAATCCAACCTGACCTATGTGAAAAAAAAAAAGGGAGATTCCAAAAATGTGGATAGACCAAATCCCCGGGCGTGGGAACATGGGGGAGTAAGGGAGCATGTCGACGCCACTCAGCTAGGTGGGGTTGCCTTGTAAGGAGCCTGGGGGGGAAAATCACGTGAAGGGCAAGAAGTATTCTCACCCTATTTTTCGTGGGAAAAGAGGGAAAAGAGGGTCCTGGGAGTTTCTTTACCCGTGGAGGGAGCAAAAGGAGGGGGAGGTAAGAAAAAGAAAAAAACAAGCACTCCATTTTAGCCTCACCGAGTTCTCGGGATCTGGGAAAAGAAAGAAAACGATTTCGGATAAAAGGTCTTTGCCTGGCTGCTAAAATCAAAGGGAGGGAAAAAAAGCGGAAAAACCTCGTCGGAGGGGCAAGGCTAATCTGGCCTGAGGAAAAGAACACTCACGACCAGCAAGAGGGAAAGGAAAGAAAGGAGGGGGAAGGGCAACTAATCCTTACTCGAGGCAAGAAGGAGAAGCTAGGGCCAGCATGGAGCTCTGATGGGTGGGCAGGGAGTAGGCGGGGGAAAAATAATCTCCGGGTTCACAAAAAAGTGTGAAGATTTCTTAACCGTGCCGGTTAAGTCCAGAGCTGGAAGACAACCCAAACCCAACCAACAGACAACCCCCCTACCAAAACAAAAAAAAGGGAAGGACTACTTTTGCTTAGGGGACGGGGCGGAAGGTGTCGGGAGAGCCATAGGAAAAATCGGGGCAGCTTCAGCCTCCTCGAAGGCGAAATGTCATAAAAAAAAAAGGAGAGGAGGACAAGGGGAAGCCATTTACCGGGGTCTGGGGAACAAAAGCGGAAAAGGAGGGGGGGGTGGAGGTCAAGTTCATCGAAATGGGCCTTTTGGGGTAACTCTGTTCATTGAGCAAGAAGGGGAGGAAGAAGAAAGCGTATCACGCAAGTTGTAGGGAGAAGAAATGAAGGGAAAGGGGATGGAGAACCATTTTTTCTCAGGTCATCGAAAAAACTAAGAAGTGGTTTCCCTACCCCAGGCACCTGGGGACCGTCATCAAAAGGAGGGGGGGAAGGACGAAAAGTTGAGTCAAGATTCGGAGGGAATCTTGATCGACGCGGCAATCGTACCCGAGGCAAAGAAGAGGAAAAGGTCGGATCGAAAGATCACCTAAAGGGGGGGAACAAGGAGGGGGCAGAAATAAAGTCTACCTCTAAATAACAGCCGGGGGGTGTTGAAAAGACGTGGGGCGGCGGGTCACATGTATCCAACAGCAGAGAATAGGTAAGGGGAGGGGGAGGGATGCTGACCAAGGAAAGAGAACGGAAGAACTGTAACCCAATGCTGTTCATGTCAGAAGGATAAGAGGGAAGACCAGCGTCCGGCTTGCGGGCAGAGACGAATGACTGTTGCAGTGCACAAAAAAAGCACCACGCCGGGATTTCAGGAAAGAAAAGAGGAAACGGGGGGCAAGAAGAATCTTCGCTAGGGTCAAAGAAAAGCTCGGTGAAAACAGCATCCAGAATGAGTATGAGGGAGAGGACTTAAGGCACCGAGGAAAGTCCCTTCAAAAAAAGGGAAAAACATAAAAATAGTCTCTCTACTTACGAACCCAAATGGGGGGGGGAGAACTCTGATTGGACGAGAGGGATACTTAAAAAGGGGTGCTAAACAAAAGACAAAAGATGAACAGAAAAATGAAATCATAAAATTTGGAGAAAGAGTGGAGGGGAGAAGGGAAGGGGCTTCGGTGCCCAAACAAAACGAATGGTCTACTTAAGAAGGAAACGAAAGGAGTCGAATAATAATGCCATCGATGGCGGCATTGCAGAGAAAAAAAAAGACAGGAAGACCAAAGAAGGGGGGGAAGGTGTCGCTGTAGAAAAAGAAGACGGAACGGGAAATAACGAGACGTTACCGAAAGAGTGGACAAAAAAAAGGATCTGGGAAAACAAAAGTGGGAATATCCTGGCCCCTCAAAAAAGAACGAAGAAAAAGAAACCTTGCGTGGGGGAACAGAGCTAGGGAGGCCTTGATATGGAGGGTCGGAAGGAAAAAATCAAAAAACTGTACGCATTCAGTTAGGGGGTGATCGCTGAGGGTCCAGGGGGGGTTAACAAAAGGAAAACTGCGGGAAAAGCACGTCCTGAGTGGGGGGGTTAACGAAGCGGGAGAAGGGTGACATCCTCGAAGGTACGCCTTCCGAAATCGTGAAGAGAGAAGGGGGAAGGCCAGAACTGATAAGAAAAGGGGAGTTGGGGGGAGGGGGTTGGGCTGGTATTGTCTGGAGAAAGAAAAGACAAGAACCTCCGTCTCAAGAAAACGGTATAAACAAAATCCGGAGGTCGCCCCCAAGCCTACGCCATTTAGAGACTACAAAGAGGGGGGGAGAAGGAGGTATGCGTCAAAGGGGCCGGGACTTATGCTTCAATCATTGAAAAACAGGAAAAGAGTCTCCATCAGGGGCAAAGCCGAAACTAAAACATCAGGGGGGGTGGGCGTAACAACGGGAAGATGGAGGACCACCTCGGTGGTTTTCCGGATCTCGGGGAGGTGGGGAAATAGAGAGGTGTCATTATATTCTTAAGCTAGGGCGCTGTGCAAGGGAACGCAGGAAACCAGCCACTTCTTCGTACATTGAGCAAGGAAGGGGGGGGGGGGAAGTTTGTTTTTTTGTAGACCTGCTTTAAAAAACGCGATCTGAGGGCAAACGCCCTTCATCCTTACCCAAAGTGCAAACCAGCCGACCGGAACAGTAGATACATCGTTGGGAAGAAGGATAAAATAACTAAAGTATCGTAATCTCTGAGGAGGGTCTGAAGGAGGAACTTCCAAATCGAGCCGCATCATGCAAGCCTTATCAGGACGTGAAAGGGAGGTTGAAAACTATAAAAATCGAAGTTGTAAGAGGGGGGAGGGGAAAATTTCTAAAAGGAGAGGAGTGGGAAAAAAATTCCACCGAACAGCATGGGGAGGAAACACAGAAAGAAGGGGGAGCCGAAAAAGGACACCTTGCGAACGGAGGTCTTCCTCGGGATCCGAAAAGCGGGAAAAAAAAAAGAGAAAGGGGGAATAAGGAAAAACAGTAACGTACCAGAAGGAAAAAAGGGGCCACGATCGATATCCGTACAACCACAAAAAAACCACAAAAAAAAAAAAAAAAGTCAAATGGTCAGAAAGGAGATTGAGAAGTCTTATGCAGGGGGGCCGTATGTGAAATCTATGAAACTGAGAAGAGAGGCTGGTCAACGGCACACACTCATGGAGGTCCCCAAGGTAGGAGCACACCGCCAGAGAGAACGGCGAGGGACAGCAACGGTTGTACGCACACGCCCGGAAATTCAGTCGTGGAAAAAAAGAAATTTAAGAGGAAGAAAGCAGGGGAAGAAGCTAGATGCTGCCTCGATGGAAAAAGAGAAACAGGACACGTAGGCTACGGCGCAGCTAGGTTGGGTTGGATGAAACGAGCAAGCTCAGGGGGAGGTAAGTGGTTGGCGAAAAAGGTTTTAAGGAGAAGGGAGATCTAGGGGAGAGAGCTTTATCACAAAAAATTCTCCAAGAAACTAAGAGAGCCCGAATGGATGGTACTCCCAGGCGGAAAAAGCGGCAGAAGAGGGAAAATCTTCCCCTCTGTAGAATTGTCTCGTTGTAAAACCGAGAAAAAAAAGAAACACACTATTTTTGCAAACTTCCCGAGAATTGGAAAAAAGCAATTGGCCAAGATCGCAAAGTAATGAGACTCTTGGGAAATTCTAAAATGGGGAAAGCAAGAAGAAAGCTCGACCATCCGGGAAGGGCCAAAAAAATTCTAAAAAAAGGGCTATTGGAAGGGAAAGGGGAACTTTTAGTTCTTTCCCCGTGAAGGGGGGAGACTGGGGGGAGGAGCACGCCGTCCTACGAACACACCTCACTCCATAAAAAAAAACTAGTAGAAAATGCAATTCACAGGTAGAAAAGAAGATGGGAAACTGTCAGGACCGATGCTGCGAACAAAGGGAGCAAAAAAGTTAACACCTCCTCTATTCAATCACTCAGAGGGGGTCAAAACACCTCACAGATACCCTAGATGCAAAAAAAAGAGAGAAAATGGAGGAAAACGGGGGAGTGTGAGGAAACTCCCTACATATCCGAAAAAGGTACTATAATATCCTCAATATCGCTATTAGTGTCTATTGGAAGGATAAGCCCGTCCACATAGCCTTGGTTTGAGAGGGAAAAGTTGAAAAGGGAAACGTGAAAATTTTTCAAACAGTAGGGAAGGGACAACAAGAAACTCAATACTGGGGCGTCAGGGGTGTGAGGGTACGAAGAAAACGAAGCAATCGATTGCAGTGCTCCAGAAAAAGATCTAAAGGGGAAAAAAAAACAAGGTGGGTGCTTTCGTGGCAAACGGATAATGGTCCCAAAGCCGACCCCTCTCAAAGGGGACGGGGAGGGGGGGAGGACTTTCACCGGGAAATTGTGGGAGCACGATGGGGTTCAGTGTCCACCAGGAAGGTAGCAAGCGTTAGCAAAATTTGATGAGAATGAAGGGGGAAAGAAGACCATGTGGGCGCAGGAAGCTCAGGGAAGTGAGGAAATGGGGAAAAGGAAAAAGAAACGTCTTCTTCTTACACCAGCTCTGGAAAAAATCGCTCGTATGGGTACCCCCGGTCGCAAGAGGGAATACAAGGAGGAAATAGTAAAGGAGTGGTGATCTGGAAAGGTCCATAAGAGAAAAAAAAAAAAGAAAGGAAAACGAGCCATCATGGTCGACGGCAGAGAAATTCATAAAAAAAAGAAATGAATCGACCGCATCGCCGATTCGGGGAAAAGCATTTCAAAAACCAAGGAGAGGAAAAAAAGAGAGGTGCTTACCCCCCGCCATCGCCGACCGGGAAAAAAAGTTTTTAATAAAAAAAATGCGGAGCCTGACCGACCTGCTGAAACCAGCGGTAAAAATTTTGAGGATTGCAACGTTCCGAAAACAGGTCGAACAACCGTAGCGCATACACTTTCAGAAAGGGGGTGGGAAAATCAGGCTGAGGAAAAAAAAACGCTTGAAGGTCATCAGCAGCAAATTCTTACAGGTGAGGAAAAATGAAACTAATGCGAAGTCCCTAAAAAGGGGGCCGGAAAACGCAGAAATGACTAGCGCCCACTTTGCTTACCGCGCTTAGGAATCAGCGAGACTGGTGCTGGACTGAAAAAAAAGAAAAGATGACAGGCAACATCACCAAAAGGGAACGTAAAAGGGCCTAGCAGGTACGAGGAAAGGGATTCAGGGAGCAAAGCAACGAATGGTGCTTTCCGAAGAAAAAAAGATCGGAAAAAAAGCAGAGTTGGTCGGCAGTCTCTCCCACAGCCAAAAAAGCCAAGCGGAGGGGGGACTTTTAAGGGAGGCACATAGAACTAACGGAAAAGACATGCGGCACCGGGTTAACCGGGGTATTGGGAAAAAACGAAAAGACCAAGTTATTTGGAAGTGGTCCGCCATAAAGAAAAAAAACCTAAAGAAGGCCCTTTAGGAAAGAGCTTCAATAGGACGACCCATCTCTGAATCAACAAGGAAGAAAAAAGGGGGAGGACGTCACAAGAAAAGGTCCGTGACCTCAAGGAGTCTTGATGAAGAAGGTAGAGGAAAAACAAAAAACAGCAGGAGCGGATTAAGGAAACATATCGGGTGTTGGGAACTCGATTTGATCGTCGCACCAAAATGAAAGTCCCGTGAAAAAGTTGCACTAAAAAATGTTAGGGGGAGAAAAAGGGTGAGTGTGGTTTCGGGGAGTGACGCTAAAAAAGAAAAGAAACTCAAAAGCAAAACGTAACGGGTACTCCAGCAAAAAAAACCGCGGAGGGGAACCAAGAAGCCATTAGCAATAGACCGCTTTGAAGTGTCAAAATTCGTTATTTCTAAAAAAAAAATGATAAAAGCATTTGACGAGGCCAAGAGCTGAGAGTCTCCTGAGCTGCGAAACTATGACAAAAGACTCGGGTCGAACTGCCCACCTTTTTCGGGAAAAGGGGAAAATCGGTGCATGCTCAAACCAGAGAAAAAACCCACAACGTAGTGAATAGAAAAGAGAGACGAGGCAGAAGAAGATTTTCCTAAGAGTGTAAGGGGTCCCCCAGCCACGTCGTGTGGGGAACAAGAAACCGGGGTTCGTGGAAAGGATTTTGGAGACACGCTCGTAGAGGGAAGGGGGAATAGATAACTGCATCCGTACACCATTTGGGGGCGAAAAAAAAAATACAAGCAGTGGGTGCCAAAAATAACATTCATAAAAACTAAACTAACCGGAAAAGAGAGGCGCGAAAGCGTTGATAGGAAGTCTCCACAAAGAGACCGAAAAAAAACCCCTTTGGATAAAAGGCAGGAACAAGAAAGCTTGGAGATGTGTGTCGTACAACAGGCCTAAAACGAGGGAGGGAAATTGGAGACATGCCACCTCAAGAAAGGGAGGAAAAACGCCCATGGGGGGGGAAAAAAGAAAGGAACGCAAGCGAAAGTCTTCATCGTAACATTCAAAACCTACGGAAAAAGTGAAAAGAGGTAAACGAAAAAGGTAGTATCAGCAGAAAAGAACCAT
>Ga0179593_1575721_pt1 | contig 12073 bp, 11 predicted proteins | sample CZODoug2_1_08_16_FD_185931 | JGI IMG/M metagenome (GOLD analysis project Ga0179593, IMG submission 185931) | Vadose zone soil fungal communities from Angelo Coast Range Reserve, California, USA - CZODoug2_1_08_16fungal (PacBio error correction) | ecosystem: Environmental > Terrestrial > Soil >...
AAGGCGGAGAAAAAAATCAGTCATCGACTCGGAAAGACCGAGCCTGCTGAAAGAGAAAAAGAAGATCTGGCTGGTATCCAGAGAAAAACGCGTGGGGAGAGAAAGGCTGACAAACCGCAAAAAGAAAACTAATGTCCTACGGGCGCAAAAGCAGGGGGAAACCGGGTTCCAGCACGGCAAGAAAAACTGAGAAGGAGGGGCCTCTAAGAGCACAAAGGGCGAAAGAAAGTTGTACGCAAAAAGAGGAACGGACTCAAACGAGTGGAATCATGTAGAATCTAACTAAAGGGTGCTTCCGAGAAACCTAGTTCACGCGCCGGATCAGAACAATTCATTGTAGTCGAAGTGGTCCATCTACGAGAACACAGGAACGAAAAAAAGACCAGATAGTAAATTGCACCTAACTTGTTCACAACCGGCTTTCTTCCCTATCCAACATTGAAGACAGGAGAGCCCCAAAGAGGGGCCGGAAGGCCTACTTCAGAAGCTTGTAAATCCTTAATGCGGGAAGCCGGGAGTGGGACGAAAACACACCTAGAGTTACGACTACGTCAGGAGGGGGAAGCTACATGACCGGTCTTCTCACATAAGGGGAAGAGATGCCTCGGGGGAGGAGGGGGTGGGAAAACACCAGAGGCACAGAAACCCTTGAGGGGAAGAAAAGTCGTCATGCCAAAAATAGCCCAATTCGCGAGGCCGCTCACCCCGATCGAGCGCGCAGTGACGCCTATAACACCGAAAATCTCGGGATTGGTGGTTGAGAGAGGGGGGGGGAGAAAATGCCCTGCACTCGCGGTACAGCTAGGCGGAAGAGCTCAGGCAGTTGCTCATTCGTGAATCGCTTGTGTTCCCCACTCGCTCCCCAAAAGGAAAAAAGCCCAGAATTGTCTGGAAGAAAAGGCGACGATTAGAGGGGGGAGGGTCAGAAGTCCCGTTTCTTTCTATGAGGGAAGAAAAGGCCGAGGCAAAAGAACGAAATGGAATATCACCCGGATGCAGAAAAGCGGAAAGGCAGTCAAAAAAAAGAAAGGCGCCAACCCATATTGCAAAAACTGTGCAGTTTATCTCTCTCAAAACAAAGTAAAAGAGAGATATCCTAAGATAAGAAGTGGAAATTAGCCAGGGGGGGGGTGTACGAGGGGAAGGGTGGGAGGGAAGGCAGAGGGTGCAGCCGTCGGTAGCATGTCGTTCGAAATTTGCCGAAGAAGGGGCCGGAATATCAGTGAAGTGGGACTCTGCCTCGTCGCGGGAGGAGGCCATCGCGCTCACTCACGACTCGTTATCTCGGGAAACAAGCTGAACATAAGGAAATGAAGCTAGGACGCGCTGGGACGAGTGCTGTCCAAAGGAGTGAACATGGGGAAGAACCATCAAAAAAAGAGAAAAAACCTGCTTAAGAAACCGGTCGAATGGTTAGCGATGCAAGGGAAACAGAAGAAGGAGGAAAAACGACAGCTCCGAATCGCGCGAAGTTGGCAGAGTGTGTGAGAGCGTGATTACCAATGAAATCAAGGGATCAGAAAGAGTACGGTACAAAAACAAATCCGCGCCCCGAGGCCTTGCCTCTTCGGTTACTCCAGAAGCGAAAAAAAAAGCGGGTCATCGTAGCTCCCCAGAGGCCTTCTCGGGTAGGTAAGAGGAGTAATGGGTGCGTGTGAGGAAAAAAATGCCTTGGGCCCCGCCAGTTAATGGGGCATGAATCGAAAGGGTGAAAGAAAGTCGAAGGCATGGATTGGTGGGAAAACTCTTTAGCGCCCAAAAAAGGGGGATCGTTAAGCAAAGTGTGAACATAAGGTGCCATGAAAACAGACCCGAGGAAGACTGAAGTTTCGTAGATGGCACAGGGGCGCAGCGGACCAGAAGGGGGGGTCGGGGGATAGGCGCATTGGTGCCCCGAGCTGGAAAAGACCTCTTAGCTCATCAGAATAAAAAAAAGAAGTGCGGAGAGGGGGGGGGTCCGTAAAAGGGGGGAAAACGCTAGCACACCTGTAAAGGAGCTTTTTCTTGGGCGGAGAGGGCGAGAAAGCGCGCGCAAGGAGGGATAGAGTTGGAGGTGTCAGAAAAAAAAAGACGTCGTTCCGAGGGATTTCAAGAGGCGATTGAACGTTTCGCAGGAAAGGTGGGAAGGCCGAGGAGAGGAACGGGGAAAGTGAGAACTGGCGGGTCTGGAAACAAAGAGTAGGGAACTAATCGGGAAAAAGAAAACAGAGGGCCGGCCGTCAAGCTCTAACAACGGCTTCATTGCTGAAGGATGGGGGGATCCGCTCGTAAACCTACGTGGGGGCGCGTAGAAGCATCAACTAACAGCTACTGGCCGCGGAAAGCCAGTCTTTCTCCCATAGAAATGAGCAGAAAGAAAAAACATGCTCTGTACGGGACTGAGTGTAGAGGGGTACTACCTACGGCACGCTGGGGCAACACGGGAAACAATCTGATTAGCACAGAAGAAAAAGCTTGCAAGCGGTTTTATCAGAGAAAAGGCAAAATTAAACGATCCCGACCGGCATGGGAGGACGTCCTCCATCTACTAGAACTTCGTCCCGCCGGAAAAGTCACCCCACCAAAAAATCGGGGCTGGCAAAAATGGCAAAAAGGGCGCGGGCCGTCACGGGGGCACACGGGTCGCTCCGGCAAAGAGTTGACGCGCACGGGGATGGTCCTCCTACGGAAGAAGGGAAGAGTGGAGGGCGGCCAAGGAAGGGGAAAGCAGGCAGAACTGGGTATAGGGCCAATTAGGGGGAATAACTGACCCGAATGTGTTCGAAAATCACGGGGAACAACGAATAGCATTCCGCGGAGGGTGACTGGTAGTTCTACAAAGGATGGTTTAACGGGCTACCCCTTGATTGATTTGAACAAAAGAGAAACTGGCGCTCTCTGTGCTGCCACGAAAAAAGAAAACAGACTTTCTTGGGCAGGAAGAAAAGTTCTAACCTGCACATTCGCATCCAGGGTGGGCAAGGTTTTTGAGGGGAAAGGGCACTCCGAAGACCTCCTTCTGCAAAGAAAAAAGGGCTACAGAAGTTGCGCGGTGGGCCCCCCTCTGAGAGCGTAAAAGAGGCAGAAAATATTTCTGGACAGCAAAAGAAAGCGCGACAAAAACTAGCGGGGGAGGGGGGAGGGGGAAATTTGAGTTATAGGGAGGCAATCGCCGAAGCGAAAGAAAAGCACCTCTTGAATCATCAAAATCCCCCACCCCGAAAAAGAAAAGGCGCCATGATTTAACTGAGGGGGAGGAAGATAAAGAGCAACCGGGGGATGAGGAAGAGAAAATCAGGACTTGGAAGAGGGGAAAGAAAAAGGGCGGTTTTCTACGGCGTCGTGAGAGGAATCGGGTCAAATCCGGGGCTCAATTTCCGAAGAAAGGTGGGGCGACACGCAGAAAAGAAACCCGGGACTGGACAATCTAACGCGCCTATGCGTCTCTGGCTTTCCCTACAGGGGGAGAGGAAATCGGGATGGAGCCCACACAGAACCGGAAGATAAGAAGATCCGCGGACCCTAAGCGGCAGTACTCCATGGAGTCCCAGCAAAAACTCGAGAAACCAAAAGTTTCTGCAGGGGGAGGGTCTGACACCGCAAGAAGTGGGACGGGGAGACGAAGGTCTCTAGTTTGCTATGGGGGGGCAATCTATGAAAACAATTTTTATCCCAGGCGGCGGAGGGGGGCGCAAGACAACCTACAGGGAGACTATTCCTTGGATCTTCGGGGAAAGGGGGTAGAACCTTCGGTCAAATAGAGATGACCCAGAAAGGGCCTGCCTCTGTGTGCACGTTTGCGGGTCCGACTGCCGCCTGATAAAAGAAAGACATCGAGGGTTCAAATATCGAGAGTAGCACTTGGCGCTGCAACTGGTTGTGGCCGTACAAGGGGGGGGGGGGGGGAGACAGGGATTGAATATAGCCCGAATGGTTTTAAATAAGGGTCCAAATGGAAACAAGGGGATCTGGGGGGGGAATCGGTACTCCTAAGGGGAGAGGGGACACGCTTCCGCAACTGCCGGTTTCGGTAGAATGGGCCACTACTTTGATGAAAAAGAGATGAGGGAGAGTAAACTTTAGATGGAAACTTTTTTTCCGGTCAAAAAAGGGGACAAGCCGCTCGGAGCGGAAAAACGACAGGGGGGACGGTCCACGGGCTTCGTCAAAACGGGACACAAAAAAAAGTCCACGTCGTACAGTAGGGATAGTCTGGGGAGGGGGGCGATGAAAGACCCAAATAGTCAAAAGAGGGTTATTCCGAAAACAAGAGTCGTGAAATTCAGAAGGAGGGGGATCTCACGTGGGCCATCTATTCAAGGGGTGCAAGCTCTCCGGGGGGTCGTAGTCACAACAACAAAGGGAAAGGGAGAGGAGAAACTCCTCGGCAAAGTTCATCGACTCAGGGACAGGGAAACAGCGACCAAAACTGAGGGGGGGAGTCTCTATTGGGAGGAATAAAGTCAAGCACCGGGGAAAGAAAAGGGGGGTGGGAGGGGTGGAGGGCTAACCGCAAAGACACTCTCTAGATCTCACTGACACGCGGTCTAGCCCTTTGACCGCAAAGGAAAAAGGCCGTACATGTGGGAAGCCGCCTGCCAGTTTTCCTCATGAAGAACCTGCATCATTAAAGAAGCCCCTCGTTTGTAATCCGAAGTACTGCTACGACTTGAGGAGTTTCCGAACCCAGAAGGGAAAACGGCCGCTCAGGGTCCATTAGGGGAATTGCTTCTCGAACGCAAGGTCCCACTACGAAGAAAGAACGTGTACAAAGACGGTCTGGGTCGGCATGCCACCTGGAAGCCGAGGGGGTCTAGCGACGAGGGAAGACCAGCTTGGAGTGCGGGACCCAACAAAGCGGTTACCCGCAGGAGCCTTTATTGAGCAAGAAATCTTTGAAGAACCAAGTCTTGCTGGGTAAGAGGGTTACGGAACAAAAACTTTAGTACACGATAAAGAAAGTTGTTTCCGCTACGAAACTCCGAAAGAACACCCCTTCTGTCCTCTACTTCCTAAAGGCTCCAGAGTTTGTTCTGGGTGGGCCAAAACCGCGACTAATTCTGGGCCCGCCCTACCCCTTTTTGGGGGGCCGCCAAGCGCGGCAAAATAGCCCACCTTCCGCAAGAATCTCCAGGATCTAGCGAAAGGAAAAGATGTCTTTTTCGGGGGAAACTAGCCTAATAACCTGCAGACGCAATAAGGGTGCGGTTTATCAGTTGGAAGTTAAACGCCAGTTCACTCAAAAAGGGAAGCAACTTGTCCCTCAAGCCCAGATCTTTGGGTGAGTCAGGACTGGTTAACGTGTGGGCCCCCCTGCGAGCCGAGGAGGAAAGAGTGAGGGCAGACAGCAACTGCAGCGGGAAAAAGAGGCGAGTGTTCGGGGATGTCTACCGCCGGATGCTCTAAAAGCCCAGAAAAGATACGAACGGAAGAAAGGGGGGGGGGGACAATCGAAGAAAACCTCCTTCGCAAAAAAACGACACCGAGAAAGCGTGAGGATCTAGGCTCCCCCACAAAAGGAAGGGGAAAAAAGCGGCGACGCGTGTCCCGCGGGGGGAGAAACCTGTTCGTGGGGTGAAAAAGCGCCTTTGGGGGAGAGGGTGCAAGAGTCTGGAGGTCGCCGAGGAGATTGGGGCGAACTATAGCGAAACGGCCATTGAGACAGAACGCTTATTATCAAGGAAGTGGGTTTCGGGGGACCCTCCCTCTGAGAGACGGCCTGGGTGTTCCACCAGCTGAGTTGCAAACGATTTACGCGAGGCCGCTAAGCTCTCTCTTTGCAAACATCTTAAGAGGAGGGCCTTCCTGGAAGACATCAAAAAAATCCGAAGAAACATCAACCAGGGCCTAACGGTCGGAAATGTTTAAGAGGGTCTACTATGTCGCGCGCTCGGCGCGATAAGTGGCTCTTTATAGTCGAAATGATCACTGTGGGCCGAACGTCGTAACCTAACAAATAAGGGCGAGCCTCTGGCGGGGCTCAACGATTGAACGGACCCGCTAAACAAACGCCTGGTAATCCTCCATCCAGGAGGGGGCCTTCTCTGCTATGGGGCGGCGACCCCAGAAAAGGGCCGTGCCGCCCGAATTCCGGGGAGCAAAAACATCTCGAGAAAATCGTAAGGGGGCAAAGCGTTTGGGGGGGGCCGCTGGAGTGAGGAAAAATTGCCTGCTTAAACGCGGTGTGCAAGAGGGAAGCGACCCAGGGCGGGAAGCCGATTGGGCCTCTATGGGGAAAAGGAAGTAAGAAAAAGAAAAGTTCGTTGTTCTCAGGTGTTCCCCTAAGGGGTGAGAGCTCCCGCAGTAAACTCATAGATTTATCCATCGAAAAACCGCTGTTAGTTCACACAGTGATAACACCCCAAGGGAGCGGCCAAAGAAGGCCTTTTGCTATTGTCTTTAACTGTAACTCTATGGAGAAAGGGGAGGCGCGCCGAGGGAAGTAGCTTCGTGGAGTTGGGTCGTACTATCTCGCTCAACAATCGGGGAAGAAAGGAATACAATTAAGTCACCGCAGCATCCGTTGGAGCGCAGGTACTGGGAAGACACGAGACAGGATAACAAGAAACCCGGCTTGGTCTGTCGCAACAAAAAACTTAGAAGAGAGATCAAGGCGCGAAGCAGAGGACAGGGAAAGGCAAGACCCTGAGCAAACAAAGGCGCTACAGAGGATGGTAATATCAAGAGAACTGCTTTCGAAAGCGAGGAAAGGACAGAAGCATATCACTAATCTACAGCTGTCCGGAGTCGAGGGGTTGCAAAGAGGGGGAAAGGCCGGCAACTCAAAGGGGAGGGGGCGTTGAGCTCAAGCGTCTGGTGGTAATACACCATCTCGGGAAACTGAGATTGGGAGGGAGTTAGAAGACTTACCTATCGGGATGCTGCGGTGGAGACCCTATGACAAAACTCCTATCACCGTGCGGGGGGGGTCAGAGAAAAATCTTGTTAAGAAACTTCGCGTAACAAAACAGGAAGAGAGTTGGTAAGCAAAGGGCCCCCTAGGAACCTGACTCCTAGGAAAAATTTCCAAGCAGTTCCCAACGGATCGGGCAACCAAACGGGGGCACAGGCAATGATTGTTCTCGTGGTATATAACTTTAAGCTGAAGTGCGTGCTTCCCACCGGTTTCTAACAGCACACTTAAAGAGAGGAGGACGAGTCACAAGGTCATTTAAGTGACTGCGGGCACAAGCGTAGGCCTCGAAGGGAGCACTGCCGAAGACGACAATGATTTGTTTACCAATACTAGTGTCTGAAGATAACCACCCCTGGTTTTCATTGGCCGGAAAGTGCCCTATGAAAATGAGAGCGCGTACGCTCCCCGAGAGGGGGGCTCTCAGATTCTTCGCATAACCCTGCAGACCTTCAGAGGTGGGAAAGTTTGCTCGGGTGGTCCACATGGACAGCTCCGAAGGAAAAGCCGGGGTTCCGTGAACAAGCCAAGTGATATCGGAATTGTGAATAAGTGACGCTGGTGGAACCCCCAAAATCTGACCGCGCGAATAAAGAAGGGATTTACATCCAAAGCTGTAGTCTGGGGGGATTTGAAAAGTCCCGGGGCTTGCGAATAAGTGGCGCACAAAGAAGCGCGAAAAGAGAAAACGACATGTCTAAAAAAGAAAAGAGAAAACCTCTGTCGCAAACCTGAACCAAACAGCGCCATAACGATGGCATAGGAGATAAGGCTCGACAAACACAACGGAGGGAAAAGATATCCCAGAGAAAGCTAGTGGGAAAAGGTTGCTTTGGGCAAGAAGGGTGATGAGCAGATGGGGCGCAAGAGAGCCATTTAGTTCGTTCAAGGAACAAGGAGCGCATAAGAAAAAAACGGTCATCCCCTACCCGGCAAAAGAGAATACAGAAGGTAGGGCCCAACAGTGTCTCTAGATCGAGGTCGGGTGCCCACCGCGCAAGAAAAAAATGGGAAACCTCTCGGTCAGGAAAAGGGCTGTGGAATTGGGCAACGTTCTACCCTAAACAGAAGAACAGGTCACAGGGTGCCAACGGGGGGGTTGCTAGCTGTACCCCGGACACCGAAGAAGGAGGGGTCATCTCTTTTGGAACGAGTTGCGGGATTTTCGCAAGTGAAAATAAGGGGGGGAGCCCGGGAGGGGAAGGCGGTTACGGAAGAAAAAATGGAGCCGCCGAGATTGGGGAAAAAAAAAGGATCAAGGGATGTCTAACAGGACGTCGGGTCAGCGTAGCTGCAGAATCAATTGCAAACCGGAAAGTAGCGGAGGAGGGTTCGTCCCCACGAGTTCGGGAAAGGCCATCATGGCCAAGAGAAGCGACATCCGGCAAAAAACGGTTGGGGGGGGAGACCGTTTGAGGAGGGGACGTGACTCCGGACCAGGTCCATGCCGACGGGGTGGGGAGGACCTATGGACCGAAGTTCTCGAGGGATGAAACGACCAAAAGGAGTTCGGATTCGTAGCTTAAGAGGGGGGAGCAAGCTGGAGTCTAGCAAGAAATCAGATTGGGGATCCCGGGGGGGGAATCGAATTGGGGGAGGGAAAACTGGGAACACGACTCCGGGACACCAATATCCGTCTTGTCAGAGACACGGGGCCAGGGCCCTGGGGAAAATTCCCTTCTGCGAGGTTGCTTTTTCTGTCGTCTCTGAGGCTCCCCCTCCATGATGGGGGTTCAGGGCTTTAGAGGGAAACCAATCGAGCTTCAAAGGGGGGTACTTGAAAGAAAAAAGAGATGAAACAGTTTCCAGCCCGTTCAGGGGTCGCTCGAACAAAAGGGGGGAAAAAGAGTACGGAAAAAAAAGAAGAATTCATCGACATCGTCAAGTGAATGAGGACACGGACTGAAAAGGGGCTAGTCACTGGACTGAAACCTCTGGGGAAACCCAGAACGAAAGCGGCGAAAAAACAAGAAGCTACTGGCCGAAAAAAGATGATTTCGCCTAAGAGAAAAGTGGCCTCGGAAAAAAAAGGCGAGGAGGGGTGAAAGAAGGATGCTTCTTTCCATAGGTCTACCGAACAATATCTCGGAACACTAGTGGTAAATCATGGAGAAAAGAAAAACTACCAGTTCTCGTGGTGGAAGAAAACTTTAAAAAGGACGATCCCAGGGGAACTCGGAATTGAAGGGACGTCATCTTGCCGAAAGAACTTCTGAAAAAGTTTGAAAGGCCCCATGGCATTCGAGGTCTTCACGAAGCCAAAGCCCGGTCAAAGGACAGCGTACCAAACCGCTTGAACGCAGGCGCCTGGAGGGGAGGAAGATTCCTTAGGGGAAAAAGGAAAGGGCGGGACTGCGAACGTGGAATACACCGGAAAACACTGGTCAAGACCTTAGAAGAAGAAAAAAAAGGTCGGTTCAGTCCTAAAGTTTCACAAAACTGGATGAGAAGAGCAAGGCAGGGGGCGGCACCTGGTTGGGACTAAAAGAAAGAGGGGATGGCTGCTACCCAAGAAGCAAGCTCGTGAAACAATAAAGGGAGTCGCGCACGAGCGCGCTGGGACAACTTCCCCTTGCGTAGAAGACTAAAAAGAACCGTTTCGCGAGGTACAGATGTTTGGATGGGGGGGCCGCACGGGTTGTTTTGGGTGTTTGGGGCGGAAAAGAACGAGCCTCGCGTCAAAAAGCGCAAGACGGGTCTGAAGAATCAGGGAATGTAGCGTGGGCCCCAAGACGGAAAAGGGAGGGAAAAATGGTAGGGGGACAGCCCATTGAATCAGGGGGGCAGCGGTTCGGAATGAAAGCCCAGGAGGTGCTGGAAAAGCCCAACACTGGAAGAAGGGGAAGAAAAGAACGACATGGCTAGCATCAAAAAAGCAAACGACCAGGCTAAAACGACAAGGGGGGGGAGGAAATATTAAAAAACGCGTCATATCAACAAAACAAGGAGGAGAGGGGGAGCACGCCTCGGAAAAAAAGCTGAGAAAAGGAAAAAGGATGGTTTTCAAAAAAAGGGAAGGAGGAAAGGCAAAAAAAACGCTCGGAGATTGGGGGGGGGGGGGTTGTGGTGGGAAGGTGGGTCGTTCGAGGGTCAAGATGCGAAATTGGTTGCGCGATCCTTAAAAGGACGGGACATAAACCAATCGAGAAGACGCGAGATTGGGGGTCCCCGAAAGGGTCGCCCCCGAGCGGCGGGGGGGGGGGGAACAGCGCGAACGAAAATGGCAAACACTCACGGAGCGGTTGAAAAAACGGTCCCGAGGAGTGAAAAAAAAAGAGACCATAAAAACAAGACCCCCCTTAGGTCGAACGGTCTAAAGTTCTAACCAGCAAGAAGTAAGAGGGAGGCAGCGGAAAAAAAAGGACTAAAGAAAGGGGGCTCTGGGGAGAGCTTTGCTGTCCAGATCAAGTTGAAAGGGGCGAAATATGTCGGTGCGACCTCAAATAAAAGCGAATCGACTTAGAGTATAAAGATGTTGAAACGACTAAACGAAAAAAGTTTCCTGGAAAGATCGTACGTGGGAAAAAAGTTCACGGGGAAGTTTCTCCAGCTAATTGGGGAAAAAGTGAGGGGGCAATAAAAGCTCTAATGGGTGTAAAAGAGGAGCCACGGCGTTCACAAGTTTGGGACTGAGACCGAAAGGGCGACCGGCTCAGTGACTCAAGAAATATGTGCATTAACAGGTAGGCTGGGGACGCCGAAGTTGGGTCAAGGGGGGAAAGCTAACGCTACTCAAAATCAGGGATTCGGAAGAAAATGGTCCGGGAGTGCGACAGAACGTAGTCAGAGAGAAAGAGGAATCCCAATCTGGGGGGAAGAATCGGGGTAGGACTTGATGAGAAGCGATACTACATAGACGATCTTCGGGGGGGCTTTGTCGGGCGTTCAAAGCTGCGTCGTAACGAGAAACGGGGTTACCTTCTCAAAAAAGTTGGTTTGAGATATCAGCCACCCCACGCTCGGCCGGATATAAAAGCCTCGAGCCCAAGAACCTTGAAAAAAAAAAAAGTAGTCGAGAAGAGGAACTGTTGGGGAAACGCGTGTCCCGCGAACAACACGAGTAGGAGGAAATAGGGAAGCAAAAATGAAGTTCATCGACCTACCGGCAGAAAAAGTGCGGGGAGATCGGTAGGGAATACCCAAAAACCGGGACTCCAGCCGAACACAACGCCCAATACAAAGAGAGAAGCCGAACGAGCGCCTTCTAAGGGGCCGCCGCAAATCAACTAATTTACGGTGGGGCCTCAAACATCGTGGTAAGAAAGGGACCGCCCAAGAAAGAAAAAAAAAACACTGAACTCCGAGGAGAGGAAAAAAAACGGGTCTTTTGTGCTCCAAACCGCGGGAAACAAATGGGCTCTATCCCGAACCGTAAAGAGGAGTCCAGACGTGGGGGCACTACTATGATTACTTCTTAAAGTCCGCCTACAATATTTTGGTTCGGCGTCACCGGGCACACCTCTAGGAGAAAAGAAATTCCAATCCCGGGATCAAAAGAAACCCAATCTGGGGAAAAGGGGGGGGGGCCAAAAAACTCGTTGCACGACTCCGTATGTGGACTCTACGACTATTCGGGGGAAAAATGATGCGGGCTCAAAAGAGGGGAACGAAAACCCAAAGGGCGAGCTAATAGAATGTCCTGGTTAAATACGAGGACTTCAAAAAGAAGTCTGAGGGGGCATCGAAGAGCATCCAGGCCAAGGAGTTTGAGGGGCAAAGACGCCTGGAAAAAAGACCTTTTTCACTTTTAACAAGGTGACCGAAGCCAAGGGGAACAAGTCAGAAAAAAAGATCGGCGAAAAGATTCTGGGGGAGGGGTCGACGGCCTAGAGAAGCAGGTTTAGAACAAAGCTCAAGGAAGGTTGACGAGTTTTTATGGTCAGCAAAGGCCAAAAGAAGGACATCGAGGAGCAAGCGCGGAAGGAGGGGTCGGGATCATTCAGGGACTGTCGCTTGTGGAAAAGCGCTCACACGGCGCGGAAAAAAAAAAAAGAGCGATAGGGGGGACAAAAATCCTCTGGAAAAAAGATAAATGGTCGGGATTGTCAAAGTTCAAAAAAAAGGGCGGGGACAACAATAAAAAAGAGTGAAAGAAAACGACAGGCTCGACGCAAACCGCCAAAACCGGGACAAGTCGAAAACCTAAAAAAAGCAGATTTGGGAAAAGAGGAAAAAGAAGTG
>Ga0179593_1281611_pt1 | contig 12072 bp, 22 predicted proteins | sample CZODoug2_1_08_16_FD_185931 | JGI IMG/M metagenome (GOLD analysis project Ga0179593, IMG submission 185931) | Vadose zone soil fungal communities from Angelo Coast Range Reserve, California, USA - CZODoug2_1_08_16fungal (PacBio error correction) | ecosystem: Environmental > Terrestrial > Soil >...
GGCGGACTTTTTGGGGAGAAGGAAAATAAAGAAGCAGAAATGCGGAGGGCAGCATAGATCGTAACATCCTTCGAAGTGTAGGGAAGAGGGGGGGGAGCGGGAAAAATCACCAGCAAGTGAATTCTCAGGAAAAAGAAGAAACATGGTCCTGTGTCTCAAGGGTTCCCCCGGAGAAGAATGGGTAAGATTAAAGACAAGAAAAGGAGAAATGATGAACATGTCTGCAAGTAAGTTGAAGGTATGTGAGGTCGAGCGTTTCAAGGGAAGGAAAAAAAGCTCAATGGAGATCAGGAAACTTCAGCTGTAAAAAAGGGGAGGGAAAGGAATGCCAAATGGTTGAAAAGAAGGGACGGTGTCTGAAACTTGAAGGAGGGTCGAATATCGCTGATTAAAGGAAAGGGGGAAGGAAGATGGGAGACGAGGGAAGAGTGAGAATATACCGGGCGAAAGTACAAACCTTAGCAGAGCTGCGATCCTGTCATGGATCTAGCGCGCTAGGTGACACCCGCCCACAAAGAATAAAGCTCACAACCGGAGGGAAGTCCGAGGTCACTCTCGAACGCGAGCAATGAAGCGAGGGGCTTCCTCTCCAGGAGTCCAGAAGAAAGAAAGAATAAATTGGTTCGCGAAGCGCACGGAGCTGACGACACAAGCGTTCGCCGGAAACAAAATCAGGGAAGGAAAAAAAGAATTTACGCAAGATGAACCGCCAAGGTCGGGAAGCAGCGGGATCGCGCCGACCATTAAACAAAAAGAGAAGAAGAAAATGGCGTTAAAAGTAACGTCTAGTAGAGATGATGAAGGAACTGGCACAAGGCGAAAGAAGATGTTAAATTGCGACATCTGCTTAGCGGAATGGGGAAAGAGAAAAGACGAAACGTCGCCCGCATCAAAATTGGACATCGAAGGGACATACTGTAGGGGTGTGCAAAGAAAAAAAATAAACACATCGCCCCACCACTCGCGGGACAATTGGAGGAAATAGAGGGAGACGAACCAATCGGTGACCCCAAAATCATCCGGGCAGTCGAAGAAAACCGCGGAGGGAAAAGTAAAAAAGAACGAGAAATGAGCCATCCTAAGGAGGGAAGGGGTTTGTGGGGGATATTCGCTACGCGAAGAGGAAAAGGAAGACGATAGAGCAATCAAGCCGTGACCAGAAATAACGCAACTGAAAAAGTGTAGACAAGTTGGTCGAGGGAAAGACACCGACTGGCGCAGGAAAAGGAGGGGGGAGGAAACAACCCAGGAGCTGGTAATTGGGAGTAGGGGTCCGTCCGTACTGGAGGAAGGGGGAGTTGAAGGGGTAGTAGGAGGGGACTATTTTGGAGATAGAACACGTACTTCAAGGCGCAATAAAGGGACTCATAAAAGAGCGACAGGGGCAAATCGAGCGGCGAGAAGGAAGAAGGGAAAAACACAAAACACTAAGGGTGGAGCTTAAAGAGGAAAGAAAGGGAGAAGTGCCAATCCTTCCCAGAGGGTGGGGGAAAAAGAATTTGAAAGAGGGATATCTTCAGTAGGGGGGCATCGACCAGAAGGGGGTGATGACCAGGGAGAAAAGTAGTCCACAACACAGAGAGGAAATCGAGGAAAACTCATGTCCGAATAACAAGAGGAAAAAGGACAGGAAGTCATAAGAAAAAAAAAATGGAATAATAAAAGTCAGGAAATGGTGTGGTACCACAAAAAAATCGGACGCCGCCGCCCGTTTCAGGGCGGAGAAGACTCGAGCCGCAGGCAGAAACATCGACCGGAAATTTCTCGACGAAGAAGGAGGGGGGGTAGGCTTATCAGAGATGTACAGGGTCAAGAAAAGAAACCATGGCGCGTAATTCGTTGTGCTTCGTTCCAAACATCAGGGGAAGAGAGAAAGAGGGAGCATTTACCCAAAAGAGTGGAAGGAGGTTCCTGGAACAACGTTACATCATATAAAACACACAAATAGGATGGGGAAGGATAGATGCGGAACGTTGAAAAGATAACGGCGGACAATGAGGGGAGGGGGAACGCAGGCCCGGTTGTTCATGGAGGGGGAAGAAGCACAGAGGAGCAAAGATATAGGGCTCTTGACCTGATAAAAAAACACGCTGAAGAAAGAAAGAAACGTACTAGGAAGAAGAAGAGGGCTTGAAACTCGCGATGTCGCCAATGCCCGGGAAAACCTGTGGAATTGTGAATCAATGGGTAAAAGGAAAGAGGGAGGCCAATTTGGGGGGGTACAAACATTTCAGAAAGGGGAAAGGGGGGGGTAAGTTGAAAAAGTTTCTGATCAGGAAAAAAGGGATGCCGAAATTGAGGGGGTAAAAAAGGTGTTAATGGTGGGGGGTTATAAAAAAAGGAAGAGAATGTCAAGAAGCAAAAACTAATAATCATAAATCTACAATAAGGACAAACGAGGGTCAAAAGGAAATATAGGCGGCCATCGGGCAGTCAATGAGGGCACGACGGGAAAACGATTCGGTTTTTGGGTGTTTTTGCGATGACGGGGGCGAAGAAGAAAAAGGAAAAACAGGGGCGAGGAGCTGGGAGAAAAAGGGCGCTAGGGAGGCGTGAACATGCAAGAGAAACGACGCGCATACAACGTGAACCACCGTTGGAAAACCCGTAACAGAATCCATTAAAATCATAGAATTGGTGAAAAAAAGCATCTGCCGGGGGGGGAAGAGGGGGAAGAACAAGGGCGGGGTCGAATCACAACGGCCAGGAAATCGACAGTCGGGGAGTCGAGGGGAACAGTCACGATCGATCTAGACATGAAATTTTTTGCCCAACAACGCATGATTAAGCTCAGCAAGAAAAAAAGAGGGAGAAAAGAGTGCCGAAAGGGGTTCGGTGCAGGGAGCTGTTGGTTGCAGACTAAGGGGGAGAAGGAATTCGCCTCAGCGCGTGAGAATGATCAGAAAGCAAGGAAGCGGGGGTGGGGGCGAGAAGGTGGTGCTCGGTCGAGGAAAAAGGACGCACAGGGGCTATGCACACTGAAAGCTGAAAAAAGGGGTTGATTGGACGGGCGCCGTCAAAGGAAACAAAGCATGGACAGAGGAGACGAGCGGGGTCCAGCAAAGTCCTTGGAACATGGTTCAGCGGAGGAAAGAAATTAATCGCATCATCGAACGACGTCCTCTGAACGCATGCGGAAAAGATATGGTTTGGTCTGGAGAGGGAACGGAATGAGCGAAAAAATTAAGGGGTCACCCTCTGAGGAGAGGGAGAATGAGACCGAGGACATAGTGGTGCGCCGAGAGGGGGATTTCAGGCTCACAGGAGTAGAGCCATATTGAACGGGAAAGAAAGGGAGAGGAATGGCACACGTATTGAAAATGGCGAGGGAAAGAAAAAAGACTAATGGGCAGGGAGAGATGGAAGGAGGGAAAAAGGTCAGAAAAAAACGCAGTTTGTGGACTAAGGGAGGAGTAAAACGTGGCGGGCACCGAAGGGGAGAGGAAAGGGGAACAATCGCAGGAAAGACACGGGCGACGGGGCCAATGAAGTGAATAAGTACGATCGAACCTATTTACCGTCGTGCAGGGCGGTATAGATCAAGAGAGATCGCAATCAGAGAAAGGAGGAAAAAAGATCAACCAAGGACACACTTTTGGGGACCAGGGTCTTCGAAACTTGGGGTAAAGGAGAGGAGACGAGGGTCGTGTTATAAGAAAGACGAGGGCGGAAAAGGGCGCGACCCAAAGAAGAGAAAAAGAAAAGAACGTAAAGAAAAGGCATTAAAAGAGGAAGTGCCTACATTTACGCCAGCGGATGAAAAGGAATGGAGGAAAGAACCAGACATGGTCGTGAAGTGATTTCAAATACTGCAGTGAGGGGGAAAAACGAAAAAAAGAGCCTTTTAAACCGCCAAGGACCTCTCGATATCCCCTCCAATCAGCTGGAAGGGTTCGGGGAAAAAGGAAGGAGACTCGAAAAAGAAAAAACCGGATTAAGGAGGAAAATCAGGAGAGATACATGACTTTTTCAAGCCATACAGAAAGGAGGGAGGATATCGCTGAAGGAGGGATCGTACAAGTACAGGGGAGGGAGGAATGCTTGTGAATTTGAAAGCAACGAATTTCAATTAGAGGACCGAAGGAACCAGGGAAGGTTCGCATCGGAGTGATGGCAGAAAGCCTGAGCGAAAAATTTTTGACTGAAATGGTCCCCTGCCGCGACTTAGGGAAGAGAAGAAATGGGGAGAGGAGGAAAGAGGAAGGGTCGGAGAGGTGGCGCCGCGCGGAGAAAATTGAACCAGGATCTGACTAGAAATACCGAAGGTATGGGAATCAAAGGAGTAAAAAAGTTTTGGGGTGAACGAGAAGGGAGGGGGGGGGCAGGTAAACTCGAACGATTCTAATAGAAGCTGGACGTGGAGGGGGAAAAGGAGGAGGGGATCTGATCGGTCATAGAATCGATACGAGGGAGAGGCGAACGTCCCAAAGGGAGGGAGCGAGCAACGGAAAAAATCCGTGACGCGTGTCTCGGCTGAAGGGGAAAAAAACGGAAATCAAATAGGGGAGGGAATCAAAAAAAATGGCGGCGGCGTGGCAAAAGGGAAGGGTCAACCGCAGGAAAGGCGACAAAGATTAAGAGATTGGGAGAGGAGGGAACAAAGGTTCATCAGCGAGCAATGCCTAAGTTTGGGCAAAGAAGGAAAGGAAAAGAGGATGAGCTTCGACAAAAAGCGATTGGCCTTCATCCGAAATACGAGAGAGAAAGATGGAAGGGGGATGTAGCCGATAGAAAAAAAGAGAAAGCGGTCGCAGAATGCGCACGCAGCCCCCCAAGAACAGAAAAAAGAGGCTGCACAAAAACGCAACGGGCAGAGGAGTAACGAGAGGAAATGAGAGGAGAAGAACAGGGAAAGCGCAAAAACATAGTTTAATGGCCAAGTGAAGCGCAGGATGAGACAGAGATGTCCCTGAGCGAAAACGAGGAAAAGCGCCACGTCGAAAAAGAGGGGAAGGAATCGTAGTTGGGAAAAAGTGGCAAGAGAACGACGATCACATCAAACTCACCCCACACAACATCAAAAGGGGTAGGGGTTGGAGACTAAACATAGCAAAAGCAAGATGCAAGAGAGTCAAGAAGAAAAAACAAAAGTGACGGAAAGCAAGAACGAAGGGGGGAAAAAAGAGAGGTGCGTCAGGGGGGTGCAAAATGACCTTTGAATTCATCATGAAGGTAATGAGGCAGGAGTCCGCATCGAGCAATGAACGCCAGTGGGCAAGCTGCCTCAACTCAAACCGGAAAGGGAAGAAAGGTAGATTTGGGAAAAACCTTGAACGAGAAAACTTCATTATTGATTGGAAAACCCTCAGAGAGGGGCAGGAGGAGTGTTAAAGCCGGGTAGGCCGGTTTGGTGGGAAGCGTTGGACGACGTGATTACTCAATGGGGATCGACACTCATGGAATACGCGCAAGGGAGGAAAACTCGGAGAGGGAGAAACTGAACTCAGCCTTGCGAGGGTCATCTGCAACACCAACAAAGGAAAAAAGGGGACAAGGAGAAAGAATTTAAGAGAAGATTCCGAACTATTAAAAAGTGCGACACGAGGTTTGAAAAAGAGGTGAAGAGGGATGATTCAGGGAGGGGGGACAGGCGACAGACCGGGAAGAAGGGGATTGACTTCATAGGAAAAAAACTACACGGGCGATGGGGGCCAAAAAGAAAGGGAAAAAGGGTGACCAGGAAAGATATCAGCAGCCACCCTGAAAGAAAATAAAGGACCTCAACTTGGGAAAGGCAAAAACAACAGCGCGCCGCGCCGAGCAGTGAAGGAGTCACAAAGAAAGAAGAAAACTGCCGAACTGGCGGTTAGAACAGACTCTGTCAGCAGATTCAGGGCGGCAATAGGGAGGGGAGTTTGATGTTTTCAACACTCAAAAACGAGTTGGGGGATGAAGGTCATCTCCGATAAGATGGCGTCGTTAAGGAGAATTGGGGGCAGGAAGAAGAAAACCGTCCCTAGGAGGGGAGTTCTCGTTCAAAAAGTTAAAACAGGAAAGGATCAAAAGAAGTTAGGAGGAGGGAAAAGAGGAAGGAGTGGAACGAGAACTGAAGCACTCGGGTAGTTTAAGGATAGGCCAGGTTGTTCGATTCGGGAAGACGCCAAAAGAAGAAGGAAGAGAAAGACGAAACGGATAAAACAAGCGGAAAGAAAGCGAACCAAAAAAAAAAAAAGAAGAAATGAGAGGGAAGAAGGGATATTTCGCCAAGGAAGCTGAGAATGATTTTTTGAAGGGCGGACAAATCGGGGGAGGCTCAAGAAGGGGGGGGGGTGGGGCCAAACGGACCGGACATCCCGTGGGAATTATTCCAGGTACAATGGCAAGGCGTCGGACGGGAAGGGCCGTGTTATGGACCAGACATGGAGTGGAAGCAAGGGTGGAGGTTGTGGGGGACGAGGAGAAAATCAATCAAACAAGAAGTCGAATTGACACAAAAAGATATAAAAAAAAGCTGAAGAAAAAGAGGTAGAATGAATACTATAGAGCGATCAATATAACTAAAAAGGGAAGCGAGAGTTTGTTTCCGGGAAAGGAGGAAATAAAGGGGAAGGAGGGAACGGTCGCGCAAAAGATAAAAGGGAAAAAGTCTCTGAAAATGAAAGGCTGTAGCATTCAAAAGGAACTCAACGGCGAGCAAAGTACCCAACTTACATAACAGCAAAAGAAGAAAAGAACAAGGAAAAAGCAAAAATGAAGAAATCAGCGCCGTGTGCCTCGGCAGGGGGATGTCGCAAAAAGGAAATGAGAAAAGCTACCGGTTGCTTTTAGGCAAAAATGAGAGGTCGGAGGGAAGGATGCAGATTATGCCACTCCATTCCGCAGCAGGAGGAGAAGGAAAAAGAGGAAAACCGACGAACAGAAGGAAATGCGTTGGGTATTTGCGGTCTGTCAGTGGGGTTCCTGGGAAAGCAAGGAGAACACATGAGGGGGAGCTGGCAGAGGGGATAGCGACAGACACGAAAAGTGTTCCGAGGGGGGGTGGGGCCTAGCTTAAAGGGAAAAAGGAGGGAAGACTACCACACGAAGGAGGAATGGACGAGGTCGCACTGGTTGATGTTGAAGAAAGAGCTTTTTAAGGACACGGGAGAGGGGGGCATGACTCGGGGGGGTCGCTCCGCGATGCGACAAGGCAGGAAAATGTGGAAAAGGACAGAAAGGGGAAGCTCGGCATACAGCGAGAATAGTTAATAAGACGGAAGATGAAGCAAGGATGGAAAGTTCGAAGAAGGCGCGAGAAAGGAAGAGCGTAGCAATTCAGGGCCTCGTCGAAAAACCTCAAGAACAGAATGGGGTCTGAGAGGGCCGGTGGGAAGCAGGAGTGTAACAGCATCAATCCTGTGAGAAGGAGGGAGAAAACTTAGAAAGGGAATGAAGCAGTGCTGATAAAAAAAATGGACGTAAGTCAAAAGCTGTCAAGTTTAATCAGCGTGGACGGAGGTAAAAGGCCGACCGCGAAAGGTGTGAAGATTGGATAATGAGAGGAAAAAAGGCAGCGCGTGATGACCTCTGCATACGAAAAGGAGGAGACTTGAGTTGGACGCACCGAAAATAACAAATCAAAAAAGATCAAAATATTTCCCAGTTAAAGGAAGAATAGAGCAAATCGAGCAAAGAGAAGCAAAAAGAGACACCGATAACAAAAATGGGGGAAAAAAGTAGTCCAAATTCGGTGGACTAAAGTACGATCGGGAGATATTAAGAAAAAGTATTCTGTAAGCGAGGGCGAACGGGACGAAGGATCGAACTCAGGCTCGACAGGAATGAAGGAATCAGGGGGGAGGGTCCTTAAGCAGAGGGGAATTTCGCCAGCTTGGAAGATCAAGCGAGTTCGACAAAGAATTTTTAGTGCGGTCGTGAAGGAAAGAGGTGGTGAAGGGCAATTGAGAAAGCTGCCGGTGAAGACCTGGAGTGTAAATCTCATGACTTAAAGCATGAGGTATCCAAGGAAACCAAGAAAAAAGTCTGTATGGGGAGGAGAAAGAAACCAAGGCGTCATCAACAAACAAATATGGGAGCGGAAAAGTCAGATCAAAACTTGTTTAATCATCACTAAATCCAGAAATGCGGCATGGGTATAGAGGGGGGACCTCAGTGGATCGTGGACAAGAAGGGGAAGAAAGGAGATTCTTTGTTGAGCATGGTAAAGAAAAAGTGAGCTGCAACTACCTGAATAACCATTAGGTTTGGGAATCTGCGGTATTGTCCAAAGAGGCGCGAAAATTTTCGCTGAGAAAGGAAGCCGAGAGAGAGAAGGTTTGAAATTGAGAAGGAGAGGTCAGAAAGGGGAGCCCGACACAGAACTAGGAGAAGATCGGAAGGTCAAAGCGCCTTTAAAGAGAGTGGGAGATCAATGGGATCCAAAAGGGGGGGAAAAGAAAGTTTGGGGAGGTTGGCTGTAGAGCAGATGCGATTCGCTGAAGGGGAGAACAGGGAAATAGGATAAGGTTGACTAGTGTAATATTAACGGGTCGAAGAAACCAGTCTTTCAAAAGAATTCTGCGATCCGGTGGTCCATAAAAAAAGAGGGGAATCGAAGAGGCAAGAAAAACATCGAAAAGAAAGAACTCTCAAAACTGAAGCGCGTCAGTGAAAAGGGAAAAACAGAAACGGAAAGTCTCGGAGAAGGCGTAAGGTTTTGAGGAGATCACATTTGCTTCAGCAGCAATGGAAGAGGAAAAAAAAGCGATAAAGTTTTGAAAACAGAAAAAAAGGAAAATAAGCTATTCACGCGTCGGAGTAGCCTGCAGAAGAACCTCCGAAAAAACGTTGGGGGAAGGGGAGAATGATGAAAGGAAAGAGTGTCGCTCATGCGGGCGGAAGCATGAAAAAAAAATCTTGCGAAGAGCCGCACTTCGGCAAGAAATCAACTCGGAGTATTAAGAAAACGGGGAGGAAATCAACGAAGCGCCTGAACAGAAGAAGAGGGAAAAGGACAATAAGGGAAAGAAAGCGGTGGCGAAACGATACGGCCCGGCAAGTAAAAACGAGGGGGGGGCGCAAAGAGCAGGGTTTCCTGCCGGGTGCAGAGCAGTACAAGCAAATCCAAGCAAAACAAACATCGGGAGTGCTTTGGTGATGCGAGGGGGGGAAAAAGAGGAAAAGACAGATCAGAATAGGACGGCCAGAAAACCCATAGAAATGACAGAAAGAACCACAAAAAAAAAAAATAAAAAAGGGGATGCATCGGCCACCATCGTCTTTCTCGAGGGAAAGTGTCCGTGAGAGTCATCAGACGATGGGGAAGGGGCCATAAGAATCGGGAGGAGGAAAAAGACGAACCGGGAGAAAATTTCCTGATCAACAAAAAGCAGATTTGGAATAAGGGGAAGAAAAGAAAGGTGACAAAAAATGATGATCAAAAAACCCGGAAGCTGCTTTTCAATAGCAACCGGGGAGGCTTTTGGAAGTGGGGGGGAAACTTTGAAAAGCAAGAGGAAAAAGGGGATAATCGCCTTTCATCGATCCTAAGGGGAGAGAAAACTCTAAAGGTCCATCGGCATCGTAATGCGAAGGTCAAAAAGAAAAAACACAAACAGGACTGCCCCTTCGGAACGTCATTTATATAAGGAGTCCAGGTGGGAAGGAACACGAAAGGGGGAGATAGGATATGGTCTTCTTAATGGAGGGGTTCAATGACTAAGGTAGGAGGGAAAGGATGAAATGGAAGGAAAGTCTCCAAAAAAACCAAATTGCTATGAACTCCATTCCTTGAAGAAAGGGGCCTGAGGAAAGTTCAATAAAGAAAAAAAAACAACCAGAAAAACAAGGGACACAGGAAAAGGGAAGAAAAAAAAAGCGAACTCCGGAAAGGGACTATTGGACTGAAGGCACAAATAATAGAACCGGGAAAACTGTTCATGGCAGCAGAGCGCGGAACCCCGCAGGTGGTCTCTGGGAGAGGGGCGTAGTTGGGATGGTTACTGCTGCTAAGCGGTTTTTTATACAACAATCAACGGGAAAAGGAGGCGGAGGGGGGGAGGCTTGCAAAAGAAAAAGACACCGGCCTGCGGGTATAATACCATACCCGATTGAAGAAAAAGGTCTCGTGCCCACGACAAGCAAGGCAGAAAAGAAAAAAGATGGGGAAGGGGGAAGCTGTCACTTAGAAACGGAAGATCGGGTAGTGGAGTACGCACCCCGGATGTCGATCTTGGGAAAGCCGAAAAGCGCATAACGACCGCATGAGGAGAAAAAGGGAGGGAGAAGACAAATGAAGTAGCCAAACAATCAAAACGACACGGGACAAAGAGAAAGGGGACGGGATAGAGAGGGTTCTCAGACAGCCAGTCATTAGATGTTTGGTGCCCAGGCATCGAAAGCGGCTTAGTGCCGCGCTGTGGGGGGGGGGGTGGGGGGACACAATGAGCACGACGGAAAAGTGTGGATCCAGGGGAACGAAGTGCGTCTGATCCAAAGGCCCAGGGGCAGGAAAGAGTTTGGGACTCAGGTTAGGGTTGTTGGGGGCCTATGGGGGACGGAAAGGAAGCAACAGGGCCGAAATGAGAGAAGAAGGGCAAGGCGAGGTCCTCTTTTGGGGGAATATGGAGGTAAGACTACTGAGAAAGGAGGCACGAAGTGGAAGCTTAGAGGGGACAGAAGACAACCGTCGCAGGGCCAAGATGGAAAAGGTCGCTGAGACGCTAGGATGAGAAGGAAAAAGGCGTGTCGCAGGCAAACGTAGTAAAACAGGATAAAAGGAAAAAATGACGGATACAAGGCCGGAACATAATAAAGAAATCAGCCTTGCCGTGGGGAAGAAAATCACGCTGAAGGGTACCGTCGGTAAGGGGCGGGAGGAAGAGAACTTAGGTAAAAAAGAAGGAGCAGTTGGTTTGAGAAGAATGGGAGAAGGTGGGGGGGGGTCGAAAGGGGGAGGAAACATGGAACGACATGGAAACGATACAAAGGCAGACAAACAGGAAACCGGGAAGAAAAAATAGAAAGATGGGGGGAAAGCAGCGTTATGGTTTTCTGAGGGGGATTGGTGGAAAATGATGGGGAAGGTTTCGAAGAAATGAAGAGTTCAAGGAGTCGTACCGATCAAAAACAAAATGGTCCGCGTGGTGTGGGAGAGATTTAGGGGGAAAAGAGCCGAATGAACCCTCACAGCGTAGTTCACACCTTGAAGATGGCAAGAGGTTGAAAAGGGGGGGGAAGTGGAGGTAGTGGGTTAAAAAACGGAAAAAGGCTCTCACAATCGATGCGAAGGAAAGAAGACATGTTACGGGCGCGTAGGGTGCCAGGGGAGCCCTAAATAGGGAGGGAAAGGAAAGAAAATCTGACCCATCATTTGCGAGAGAGCAAGAAGAAGTGGTTGGTCATGGCGGCAAGCAAAAGGAGCAAGCGAGCGGCGTACCGTTCCTCGAAAAAATTAAGAGTTGTGCAGAAAGATTCGCCAGGCGAACCGATCTGAATCTCAGCCATTAGGCGACTTCGCGAAACGTATAGGGGGAAATTGGGGAAAGGGGGAGAAGCCCAATTGGCGAGGGACAAAATAGAGGAGCGGGAGGAAAGGGTCAGGGGAGGGGAGGCGAATAAAAGGTGAAGATGTTTATTTCTATGCAGGTGGAGAACCAACGAGGAAGAGAGAAAAAAGAACACGCCGATATCGGGAAAAGAAAGGGGACGTGAACCAACCAGGGTAAAAGGACTAGAAACAGAATCGTATCAATATGACCCCGCGTTACAGATACTCTCAAAGAGTATATGAAAGAGACTAGGCCAAGTTTAATCAAAGCTCAAACAAGGAGGAAGGGAAATTGTTGGAAAGAAGGGCGAAAAAAGAAAGTCAGGGGGTAAAGGAGCCTGAAGGAATAGTGTGAAACGAAGAGGGAGGCGAAAAAGGGAGGAAACCTAAATCTCAAAATTAGTGCAGACATGCAGGAGAACTGCGGGAGATAAGGAAATTTGAAAAAAAAGAGAAAAATCGATGCTAAAAAAAGGAACAGGGGGGGGAGGCGTGCTGGAGGGGTTCAAGTGGAATGTCACGACATTCTAAATTCTGTACCAGGTGTCACTATCAGCCAGGACCGACGTCGCAACCTGCCAGGGAGGGGAAAAAAACAAGTCAGG
>Ga0179593_1457592_pt1 | contig 12072 bp, 9 predicted proteins | sample CZODoug2_1_08_16_FD_185931 | JGI IMG/M metagenome (GOLD analysis project Ga0179593, IMG submission 185931) | Vadose zone soil fungal communities from Angelo Coast Range Reserve, California, USA - CZODoug2_1_08_16fungal (PacBio error correction) | ecosystem: Environmental > Terrestrial > Soil >...
CGCGCATCTGGAGGAGAGAAAAAGGCAAAACACAACTGAAAACAATCCGCTGGGAGAGCTAGAAGGCCAACGGGGAGATTCTAGAGAATAGATTGTCTGGTTGCTGGCTCCGTCGTCAGATGCGCGAAGAGAAAAGTATATCGGGAGAGAATCGAGAAAAAAAACTGTGACGCCAGCGTCTCGGAGGGGAAGGAAGGGGTACGGGGGTAAAGCTGCGGGACTAAGTTCCCTTTAAGCCTGACCCAAAAGGATGGGATGGGGGTGACGTTTGTACGACGCGGAAAGAAAAAGGTCGCTTCGACCCGAAGAGAGGTCATGAGCCACGGGAAAAAAGGGGGAGAGTTGTTCTTGCAAAGAAAAGGCTGGTATTTGGAGCAAAAAAGGGGAGCGGCGGGGGGAAACCTCTCAGTGAGAGGGTGGAATCGAATAATGAAGGAAAAAAAAGACTGGAAGGGAAGGTCACGGGCGGAGGCGGAAATCGAGATCTAGGTCATGAAAGAAGGGACAATCCAGGCTACAAAGAAGCCCTCGCACGGGCAGCCAGGGTAGGGGGGACCAAAAAAATGAGATGGGGGGGGGGAAAAAACGCAAATGGCTCGGGGAGGGGGATGGTCTGTATGTGAAGGGGAGATAGGGGTTGAATCTCTTATATCTTGAGGACTGGCGGACCATTTGCAAAGAAGTCGGTACATCACTGAGGGGGGGAAGAATGAGTGATGTGTAGAAAGCGAGGGAAAATAGGGATTTAACTTCTCAACGAATTTGCAGTCCCGCGTTTTGGGGCGAATATGACTGGAAGGGAGAGAGAAAGAAAAAAAGGGGGGGTTCAGCTATTGTAGAGGATATGAGGGGGAGGTAGCGGGGAGAAGGGAAAAAGGGGGAGACTTGGGCACATTAAGACGCGCTCGGAATGGATCCACAAACAGAGAGGGGGGGTAAGGGCGGAAAGAGGGGGTCGGGAAAACCCTAGGGGGAAAAAGGGAAGGGCAAGGCCTATGAGGAAGACCTGGGCTGAAAGGACGGAATCAGGGAGAGACTTTACATCTGGAACTCTTTCGGGAAGACTGCGGGGGGAACTTTTGAAATCGAGAGGAAAAAAACATCGGGGAGTTGGGGGACAGAAGGATGCTTATGGACTTAAATAAACGAGAAAGGCTCGCTCGGGGGGGGGGTAGGTAATCAAGACAATCGATCACTAATTTCTACATTTGGCGAAGCGTAATTGAGAGGATGGAGTGGCATAACAGCTTCACGGGTACGGAAAGAAACTGACCTACAGGCTTGTTGCCACTGAAAAAGAGTCGAACGGAACGAATGAGGGAGAGAGGTAAGGGGAAGAGAGGGTGGCGGGCGCCAAAAGGGGTGTCGCAGCTGTTAAACTTTGCGCGACGCCGACTAGATACCTCGAATATATCCAGAGAGACGAGGGAACCGTAGAAGGGGGGATGGGAGCGCCAGGGAAGAAAATTTCCAGAAGGAAAAAGAGAAGACTGAGGCGAAAGACCAGTAAAAAAAAACGGGATTCTTCGGAAGGAAAGGGGGAGAAGTACGGAGCAAGTGGAATTTCTGTCAACCAGGGAGACCTTTCCGAAATCGGCGTCTGTCAATCCATCATCATTGTTCTGATAAAGAGCACGAGGGGAGGGCTGGGAGATGTGGTTTCAAGGGGGAGGGGGGGGGGGGCAACGACATTCGGAAGGGTACTTTTGTGGGGGGAGGTTCAGCCGCTCGCAGGGGGACTAATGTTCCTCATGAAAGAGGGGGTCAAATGGTGGAAGGAAAAGGGACGGGTTGGAGAACCACTCCGGAGACTCGGCCTAGGAGGGTCGGACTCAAGAAGGGGTCAGTGTTAATAACGACCGGAGGAGAAAATCAAATTCTGGATGACGGGGGGGGGGAGACTTGAGAAAGAAAAAAAAGAAAAAAAAAAGAAAAAAAAAAAAAGGGAAAAGGAGAAAAAAAAAAAAAAAAGAAAAAAAAAAAAAAAAATAAAAAAAAAAAAGACCCTCGGTGCGACTCGTCAACCCAAGGGGGGGGGCGACAAATGCGAGACGATGACCCGTCATCAGTCATCCGAAAAAGGGGAAGACCCAGGCAGAACTCCGCCTCGATCAGTTTAGGGACTCTGGGCCATACCACCAGAGTACAGAATAAGACAGCCGCGGCTTGTTGAATCCGGGAGGAAGGAGTAAATGCTTAAGGAGGGGGAAGGAATATGGGCAAGAGACGGAGGGGAAGGGAAATCGACCGCAAACAGGAAAGTTAATGGCGGACACGTTGTCCAGCTCCGCCACCGAAAAATCCGGCCAAATAGGGGGGGGGAGGGAAGTATTAAAGGAGTCAAGGAAAAGATAGCCATGATAGGGGTTAGGTACGGAGGGGGAGAATAGAACGAGTCATATCAAACACTTACATAAATAAAAGAACGCCGGTAAGAAAATACGGTCCATACGAACTTCAAGCCATAAGAGGAGGGAACGTCAAAGTGTGGGGGCCAAAATCTGCAACATCTGCTTCCAGAAAAGGGGACGGGAAGTTTCGGCGGAGAGAAAATTGGGCAAAAAAAAAATTTGAGAGTCAACGCTCTGTGCCATAGGGGACGGGAAATCGGTAGGCGTAAGCAACCGGGGGAGAGGCGCCGATGCGAACACTATAGGGTCCGAACTCTGACGTTCAAACAGTAAAGGGGGAACCGACGGAGAGTTCAGTTCGACGCTGGGGAAGAAGGAGGAGGAGGCCCAAACCGTCAGGGAAATTAGGGTTCGGCTGCTGGTGAGGCCAGCCCACAGCGGGGGACATGCCACCAGACTGGCTAGCCGGTACTCTGCGAAAGGGAGGAACTACGAGACGGAAAGAACGACGGAAAAACGTTTGTCAGCAACCTTCAACAAGAGATGGGTTGGCGCGCGAGCGTGTGAACAAAAACAAGAAAAAATATGCCGTGTACCACAAACGCATCAAAGCTAGAATACCATATAGAATTACCGTCAGTTAGCGGAACTCCTCAACCGTAGGGTGCGAGACTATGAACATATGGTATTCAACCAGTGGAATCCAAGTACAGAGTTTGAAGACGTCCGGAGATCACTTTACGCCGTTCAAGAGCTAGGGGGGGGGGGAAATGAAAAAAAAATAACCGAGCTCACTTTGATTCCTTAAAGCAACCGAGCCCGAAACGTGACTCGAGAAGGCGAACTACACGGAAAAAACATTGACCAAAAATCAAGCCGCACACAGAAAATCGTAAAAAAGAGACCAAATTCTTCGCTGCGGAATGGGTTGAAACGGGGAGCGTCAATCGGCTTGAGAACAGAAAAAAGAGATGCCAAGAAGGACCGGCAAACTAGAAGAAAGAGAGCAAAAGGAAAAGCCAGGTGAGCCCCAACCAGACTTAGTCGCACCAAAAATAAAGGCCGGGAAGAACAATAAGGGGAGCAGGGGAAAGGGGGGGGGGAAATAAGTAGGGGGGGAATAACGGGGACGTGGAGAGTTCTCCTTAGGAGGTTTGGGTTTACTCGGGTACTCATACGCCGCACAGGGTCCCTGGCCAGTCTTGGCCGGGGAAAATTATTAAAAAATAGGGGCATAAAATTTCAAATACAAGGGAGGTCATTAAGACAGAAAAAAAGTAGGGTCAGAGAAACTGAATGATCACGTTTGTCATCAAAAGGCGAGTCTTCTTAAGGCAGGGCAAACGTCCCAACTCCAGAACGGGAAGCATTAGTCAAAAAGGGGGACAGTCTTTAAAAGGACCTGATCATAACGGTTTCTTGTCGGTCTGGCAGCATGACTCGGGGTCAAGATCGTAACTCAAGATTCGGAGCCCGGGGACGGGGGAAATTCGACGAAAAAGAATATCGAAACCGGCCAAAGATGCGAAGGGGAACACTCAAAAAAAAAAAAGGAGATCAGAGAAGACTGGCGGGGAAAAGGACAGGGGATCTCTCAGCCTTAAGGTAATTTGGGGCAGGGCGCATGAACACCCGGATGATTGGCTGAGGAACCGCTCATATATATCTCAAAGAGAAAAACAACGGATTTAGTAAAAGATAAGCTCAAGGAGGAAGTAGCGCAATAGAGAACAATAGCTCCAACGTCCCGGCGGCGCGGGGCCTTCCAGCGAAGGGAGCCGATAGAGAGGGGGAGTCTTTTGATGGCTGGCTCCAGCGCTACTTTGACTAGGAAAAGTGGGCGGGCGGAGCATGACATTCAAAACGGGGCGTCGATATAGAGGAAAGAGTTTAGACAACACTCATCTACCCAGGGGGAGATCCAAAGCAGAGGTGTTATAAAGTTAACGACCTGGCTGGGTGCAAAGAAATGGAGGATTGAAGTGTGCGTGTGCCAGAACTCACCGCACGACGACAACTATCAGGCTGGATTAGATAGTGGGGGATCTGGGGAATACATGGTTATTTATTACCACGTCATTCTGGTGAGCATCACTTAGAGAAGTGTGATAAGACAAAACATGAGATGGGACGGTCAATATTGAAAGGAGTACGAGTCCTAGATCAAGGTGGTCTGTTAACGACTACCAAAAAAAATGGCACAAAATCGCACGGACCGCGGGGTGATATTGGACACATCGCGGAAATAAAAAGGGATCTTTTGTTCAGAATTAGGAAAGGCTTATCTATGGAACCTCAAAGCTACGAGGTCGGCAATGGTCGAATTCATGGCTAGTCTCTCAGTGAAAAAGGGAGGGGGTTGCACCGCGAAGGGGGGAGAAAGGATGGACCTGGGTATCAACTCTCGAAAGGAGTAGTGAAACAAACGAATTTGTTTGGCTGCAGGCTTTCAGCGGCTTTAGAGTGACGTTCAGGACGCGAGAGAGGAAACACGTTCCGTCAGCGTTTGACTGAGGCGGATGCAGAAGTGGCGGGGGGGGGGACTCGGGCTAAACGACTATGAAGTACAGGTGCACGTACAGCCGTCGCAAACTCATCTAACAAAAAAAAAAAAAAAAAGAGGGCAGAACCGTTCGGGAAAATACACGAGTGTTAATCTTCGTACGAGAAGGATCTAACCGACCATATTTCCTTCTTGGCGGACTTTCAAGGAAGTTCACTCTCGCTGCTCAAAATACTCACTCTTGGGGAATAAATAGACAGAAGAAATTGGTAACAAGCTCTCTCGAATCAGGGGAGGTTTGGGACTGTCGGGGATTAAAGAGGGAAAAGGAAGGGAAGAGGGGGAAACTCGAATCAAACACCATCGCAGTGTGGCCCGGGGGGAAGAGGGAAAGGGTCGGGAGGAGGTGGCAGTCCACGCGAAGAAAGAAAGGGTCGCAAACCCAGAAAAACGTTTCCGGGATTGACGACAGGCGGGCAGATAAACTAGAAGTACGGGGAAACCAGATTGGACATGGAATCAGTCGGGGAAGAGGAAAAAGGAACCGATTGCGATCGCTACACGTGTGGGACAAGGGAAACGACGGCGAGCTTCTGTTCAAAATGGGCAAGAAAGCAAGAGCGCGTACCATCGGAAAGGAGGAGTCAACTGCAGAGGTGCAATTATGGTTCTGGCTTGCATCATTGGGGGGGAAAAAAAACGTCGGGGGGCCGAAAGGAGATTAGCCTGCTGAATTGAGTAAATGAAGAGGGGAGGACGTACAAAGGGTTCTTCAGGTTTCTTATCATAGCCGCTCGCGCGCGGGGCGGGAAGCACTCGTAGCTCCTTGGACGAGAGAAAAGCAGGGAGGACTCCTGAGGGGGCGGAGGCGGAAGGGTTCAGGGTTGACGGGGGAGAGATAGTCAAACGAATGAGCGAAATGAGTTCGCGAACCATTTGGTGTGTGCCGAAATAATATCGGAGAGACGTTGTCATTTGGCGGCGAGTTTGAAAAAAAGAAAGCGGCTTCCTATGTCGGGTTCTAAGGTCGATAAACTCTTGGTTACAACCGGACAGTGAACGAAAGAAAGCGAGAAAAGAACTCATACGGCGGGGATCAAATTGGGAAGTGGGGGGGGGGGGTAGGGGAAGATATGGGGAGAGGGTATTCGCGCAAAAAAACTATCGGAAATCCATACGATTTCTGTAAAAAGAAAATCGAAAAGAACCAAACGGGTCAGCGCGGCCCATCGAAAAAGGGTCAGGGGGGCGTCTGGGTACAAAAATTGCTCCTCCCACAGGGTACAGGTACGAACTACAGGGGAGGCTCTCGAGAGGGGGGGTTTAAAAAAGTCCAGCCAAAGAGACAAAATCAACCATTAATCTGGTAGAAGCTTAATCGAATCTAATCAAAGGGGATTTAAAGAGGGGAGGGCCATAGGGGAAAAAAAAAAAGCACGCGCCAAAGAAACACCCTTAAATAGAAGAAAACGCGGCGAATCGTAGGGGCTCAAGGAAAAAGGGTCTAAAAATTAGCTTGATTACTGACGTCAAACTGGTCAGCTTGGGGTTGAAATGAAAAAAAAAAGGAAAGGGGGGAACTACATAGGAGAGAATTCAGCATCGCAGGGATCGCGCGAGGGGGCAAACCGAGAGTGGTGAATCGAGAGTCAAATAGAATCTCTCTCAATTCCAGGGGGGGTTGGGTTCCTTTGTTGGGGGGGACCCCGTTTTTTCGGCGTAGAAATGGAAAATGGCAGCACATCAAGGGGAATGGGTTCCGGAGGAGAGGCAGGGGTTCCTCTTCAATCTTCGTAACAAGAGAGGAGAAAATTCGTGGGCCAAAGCGAACAAAACGGACGCGAGTCAAATCTAGCAGGACGGATATTTTGGAAATATCGCTCAGTCATAGCCAAAGCCTTAAATTCGGGATAAACAAGCGTTTCCCCCTTGAGGGCAGTCAGCCAGATGAACTAACGGGGGTACGTCCAAGAGATATTATTAGGGGAAGCGCGGAATGGTTCGATGTCAGCCAAAGAATCATTCCAGTGAAGGAACCGATTTGAGAGAGGAAAGGTGGCTGGGGGGCGATAGGTCCCAGCGTCTTGCCCGCAAAGGCAAAGTCAATCATAACAGGGGACGACGTCGGCGGGAGATACGGAGAAGACAGAGGGAAAAAAAAAAAAAGACGTGGAGGGTGAAGCGGTACACAGACGGAAGAGGGAAAGCCGGCCGGCAATCACAAACGTTATGAAAACAACGCAGTATATTTGCAAGATCATCCCGTTACAGTCGGGGAAAAAAGCCGAAAAAAAGTGGTCCCATGAAGGATGCGGGGAAAAGGGAAGGCAGCCGCAGACGCTACGACGATCAACGTAGGAAAGTTAAGGGGAATCAGGGAAAATCGCCAGACTCGAGAGTGGGAAAAAAAATCCTGTGGAGGGGGAAACTGCCTCAAGATCTCAAGGACTTGGGTAGCCGTCCTGAGAGGAGAATGCGGTCAAAACAAAATAAAAACCGTGAGACAGACAGAAACCAGAAAAGCGGAAGTTGAAGTGGACATTCGAAGTATTGGTACAGAGCACCTCTGATTAGTTCGAGGGAAAGTTTTATCGCATAGGGGAAAGAGAACCTCGAAGCGTACCACCTTGGGAACACGAAGCACAATGAGTTCCAGTGGTTACGAGGAAAAAACGGCGAACGGAATTAAGCATCGACGGGGGAGCATTCAAAATAAAACAACGAGAGGGAAGATCAAAAGGGAGAAAAGTCATTCACAGCTACAAAGATGAGTGAGGGGGAGAATGGAATTGGGCAAAAAAGTACAACAACTCAAACACCGGACCAAGAAAAAAAGGGACCGGGAGGGGACAGGTCATTTAAAACCGTGAGAAGGGAGATCTGTCGTAAAAAGAGGAAAGGGGGGGTGAGATGGGGAGAGGGACACCTTTAGCAAACATCGAAGAATAAAACGTAGGGGAATCAGGTCAAGGCCGGAAGAAATCTGTAATGAAGAGGGAAGGAACAGATTTAGGATCGACTAAGGAACGGGAAGCCGAGAAAAACTTCCCGACGGAGGAAGGGGTGCCATGAGGCGGACCTTATCGTGCGGAGGACAAAAAAATGAACCACACAAAAGGGTAAGAAGAGAGGTCGCATAGAGGAAGGAGGAGAGGGAAAATACAGAGCGGGTTCATGCTCATCAGACCCCGGGAGAAATCAGGATAAACAAAAAGAGTCAAAAAAAAGCGATCAGACGTTGGCGGGGTGAGAAAAGGCCGTCTAAGGAGGAAATCAAAATCTCGTGCTCTGCCTACGAGTGGAAAAAAGGGGAGAATATCGAGTACGATAGGTAACAAACGACCCTGGTAAAACTCCAGCTGGAACCCAACGACCTATTTTAGACAAAGGCACCTGATGTCTACCGAGGTGAAGAAGGGGAACGGGGGGAGGGAAGTTGCTCTACACCGGCACTACTGAAGAGAGAAAAAGCCAACGAGGAGACCGCTGTTGGGATGCAAAATACACTTGGGAGAATAGGGAATAAGAAAAATGTCGGAATCTCTAGGTTGCCGACGCGTGTCAATATGGAGAAGGTGAATAAATAAGGCAGATGTGCCGTGATTACTTCGGGGCGTACGCGCTCGGAGAAAGAGTGATGGCCCCATATTGTGCAAGAAAACGAAACCAAGACTGGCAGAAAAAAAATCAACTCCGAGGGGCAGGAATTACGGAAGAAAAAGTCCGTTGATTCGGGGAGACAAGCAAGGGGAATAGACGAGAGAGGAAGTCGGCGACGGGGGGCCCGCCTCATGGGTCTAGTGGGGGACTTGGCTTCACCTCGAGGCTACATGAGGCTCGCAGAAGGTTCGATTAAAAAGGAGTTTGGCAATCAGGCAAGCTCGGGAAGACGCAACGGTGCGGCTTGACGGTTTTCAAGGGCGCATCAATGGGACAGTGTCGGGAAATAGTTGCTTGCGAATTCGGCGCATGAGTAAAAGGGTACTAGGGTTACCGAGAGCGAGGGAAGAAAAACGGTGGCGAGGCCGGCGGCGGTCACCAAACAAAGAGTAATCAAACTGGCACTTTAAAGAAAAAAGGGTAAATCGATACTCGCCGGAAAGGCCGAACGAAAGGGCGCGTACTAATCAAAAGAAATTAGGAGTTTCTCAAAAAATCGCTGACACAGAAAGGCTTGGAGCCGTACTGGTTTTTCCGGAGCTCGCGCTAACCAGCGAGGGGGGAAATCCTGCTCTCACTAAGGCGCACGAGAGGGTCAAGTACGAGACATCGGCATGTGGACAGAATGGGAATGGGAAAAGGACACGCACGAAAGGAATGTTAGCGGACAGAGGCAGGCAACGAAAGAGAACCCCTCCTGACAGACCCTTTTTAGCAAGTCATTAGAAAGAGAGGAAAAAAGGGAAGGAGGTTTAATCTCTTTGGGGACTGGCGTACCAGATAGGGTGGGGAGATGCAGTAAAGCTCTACTAAAGGAAAAGATGTCGGGAAATCGAACACCAATCAAGCAATTGCTGTCGGAAATGTATCTACGAAGAACGGTTGCCATGGCAAGGATGGGGTAATAAGAGCTGGAGCTATAAAGGGGGGGCAGGACCTACTCGCAGTTCTTATGGTAGGGAAGTCCCCGTTCAGGATGGTTAATGATGTCCGGATAATGAGCGCCGGAAACTCAGGGAAGGACTATCTGCATTAAGACCCTCGAGTCGGGTGCTTTGAGATAAGACTTGGGCCTAGGGATGGAATGGGGGGGAAGGGAAGTGGAGAGAGCAAGGGGAAACAATGGAGGCACCGATTTACAACAAGGGAGTTGAAAAGTGAGACTACCTTAATGTCGGGGTGTGTTGGGGGGGGGTGGGGGGGGGTGGGGGGGGGGGGGGGGGGGGGGGGGGGGGGGGGGGGGGGGGTGGGGGGGGTGTCCTGGGGGGGGGGGGGGGGGAATGGTCTGCTCGGTGGAAACATAAGAGAAAGGGATCGGGAAGTCGATAGTAAAACCGGGTGCAAGGAGGTAAAAGTCAGACACCGACAGAGAAGACAGACAACAACATATCGAACGAGGAACGGGGGTGTTAAAAGACGCTTTGATACAACGGGGAATCCGTAGAGACTCACAATAGGGGGGGGTTGAAATGGGGGAGAGGAACTGAACAGTACAATCGAAAACGCACACAGGCCGAAGAGCACCGACCAAATCATTTAGGGGAATGCGTCGAGGAGGTCACTTCTTGGCCTTCTGAGGCGAAGAACCAGGGGAAGACCGCTCAGAACAATGGTTGAAAACGGTAAACACGAAAGCTGTACAACGTAGTGGGTGCAAAACATTACGGGGACGTCGGGGAAATCAAAAAATCACCCAAGGAGTAAAACAGCGTGGCCAGAAGTCGCGCCACAGGGCACCAATGGGGGGATGTCGATCAGTTCTCCGGTCGGGGGGGCTCACAGAAAGTCTGGATGATGTAAGGAGGGCCGCAAGCGCGAATCCGGGGTTAGGGGGCACGGAAAACCGGTTCTTCACACGAAGAAAGGAATAATGTCCAGCTTAAGAGGCGCCAGCGGCCGAGATGTGTTGGGCATCTCAAAGTCAAGGACCAGAGTCAGTCGATGGGGGGGGGAGTAGATGTAAATGGCGCTGCAAGATGCATGGTTCAGATCGAAGGCGTTTGGGGCCATATTAGGGAGCACACTAGGAAAATTTCTCTGTTAAGCAAATGAAAAGAAAGACTAAGGTGTCAAGAACGCTCACAGGAAGGGAGGACATGTAAATCTAGAAAACACCTACGATAGGCAGGGGAAACTAATTTAGAGCGCACTGGAACCGGGCCTGTAGGAAAAAATGACGGAGTAGGAAAGAGTCTGTCGCAGACCCGAAGTAATGCACGCGCGACGACAAGTTTTGCTTCATGAAAAAAAAAACTGAGATGTATTTGCTCCAAACTGCGAGCGGCGTTTGGGTCGTCTTTCGCACACAAATCAGCCGTCCAAAGAGGATGTTGCGCGCGAGCGGGGTCGAAACATAATCAGCCTTTGAAAGGCGGAGGAAGGGAGGATGCCTAGGAAAGCGCTAGAAAAACTTGCGTCTTACGCGCCCGTAGGTCGGACTCTAAGGCGAGTCAGCAGCAGTGTACATCGTGGATTTTGGGGTCTATCGAGATGTGTGGACAAAGTTAGTCCAACCGTTAACTTTACGGCACTTCAGCGGAAGTAGCGGTAAGTGACCGGGGGGGGTGTCAACTCATCTCAGGTTAGTCCTCCAAAGCGCCTCCTAAACAAGCGCTCAGAAATCGCTGAACGGACAAATGGTGACCATCTAGAAAAGGAACTCAAGGGAAGAGCCCAAAGAGAACGCCAAAAAGAAGGGACAAACGCTGCAAAAGGTACGGTGGAAAGTTTCACGCCTTCCGCTGGGAAAAAATGTAAAAAGGAGGGGGGCCACGAAATTCGCGAGAAGAGTAGACCATAGGCGAACCTCTAAGGGCTGGCCGACTCTCTCTCGTCATAAAACGAGAAGAAGGAAGCACAACCATCACACCGAATGGGGTCCCGCGAATGATTGGGACGACCGCGTAGACCCGTGCCAAGGCGAGGACCAGGGAGGTGGTGGGGGGGGGAGAAATAGGGGAAAAACGCGGTGTCCAGGGAAAATTCCTTGAGGACCAAGGTTCCCCTCCAGACCTCACCCGGAAGGGAACTTCCTGCACCGAGAATTTTGTGGCAACAGATAAAAAATGGTCTAATCAAAGAAAAGCTTAGGCCGTTAACAAAGCAGTACAGGCGCGAAAAAAGGAGAAAGGCGAGTTCGGCAGGGAATCACCCCACGCCCAAGACCAGACCATCAGTCGCACCGAGGTCAGGGGGAGAACGGACAAGTAAAAAAACCGACTTGGGGATGGGAGGGGGAAAACGTGGAGAGATGGCTAACAGGGAGAACGAGCTGACTCAGAGCCAAGGGGTGGGAAAATCGTCAAGGCGAGAAAGAAATCAGAGAGATTAAGCAAAGGAGCGCGGGAGAAGTCAAAATAAAACTGGAGCAGATACTAAAAAAAGGTGCCGGCTTAGAGGGAGGGATGTGGCCTCCTGAAGGCTGAATAGTATCGACGCTCGTGAGATCTCTTAAAAAAAAAAAACGAGGAGGGATGAGATAGAATTCAAAAAAAAGGAGAGCCGAGGCAAGGCGGAAGGGGGCAGCACACTTCATCAGAGGGATCCTTAAAGCACGCT
>Ga0179593_1512843_pt1 | contig 12072 bp, 17 predicted proteins | sample CZODoug2_1_08_16_FD_185931 | JGI IMG/M metagenome (GOLD analysis project Ga0179593, IMG submission 185931) | Vadose zone soil fungal communities from Angelo Coast Range Reserve, California, USA - CZODoug2_1_08_16fungal (PacBio error correction) | ecosystem: Environmental > Terrestrial > Soil >...
GAAATACCACTTTTTCCCCCGACACTTCAAAGGAAAGAAACGAAAGGAAAAGGAGACAAAAAAGGGAAAAAAATTTATGAACAGACCTACGTCCAAAAAGCCCACAAGAAATAGCACAAAACCAGGAAAAAAAAGGGGAGGGTATATGGGCCTCCACCTCGCAAAAATGAAGTATAACCGTTTCTTGGAGGTTCTACGGAAATAGGAAAAGGGGAAGAAAGGAGAGCCGTCTGCATTCCTCAAAAAAACAGATGGAAAAACACAAAAAAAAAACCATCTCTCACAAAGAGGGAAAAGAGAGAAAGGGGGATCATGGAGAGGAAGGAGGGAGAAAAAGGAAACGACCAGGGGAGCTCCCTCCTTAAGAAAATCGGATAAAAAAAAGGAAAGCTCAGAAGGGCACTACCGGTCAAGCGAGCCGGGGGACCATCACCGGGGAAGACTCACAAGGGGGGGCGCCGGGCTTCGTATTTGGCATCCAATTTTTGGGGAAAATGCCGTTTCGGAGGGGGAAAAAGGGGAGAAATGGACGGGGGAAAAGAAGCGTCACCAGAAGGGGTATCATCTTGTTGTTCACATTGGGTGCCTTCGTCGGGGAACGAGGCCCTGTAGAACACGGCACAAGGAGGGGGGGGAGGGGGCCGGGTGGGGGGAAGAAAGTAAAGCCCCCACCGGGGAAAAATGGATCCCCATTTAACTGAGGCTAGACCGTAGACACTTGGCAAAAAAAAAGGGGGACGGGGGTGAAAAAAGGGGAAGAGTAGCTCACGGGGGAAAAAAAGGTGGGATTCCAACTGGTCGACAAAACCTAAAATCGGCCGAATTAGGCCGGTGATCGGAAAGACGGAAACAAACCTGAAAAAAAAAAAAAAAAGAGACAGACAGAACTTGTTTCGAGCAGTCAGGGGACGAGGAAAGGGGGTGAACAAAAAGGCCCAAGGGCTAGGAAACTGGCAAGGAAAAGGGGGGGGGACCAGGGGGTGGGTGGGGGAAAGGACTGGCCTTCTTCTCACCAGGGGCCCCCGAAAACCAGAAAAGAAAAAAGAAGAGGGCTGAACAGGAATCACACCGCGGGGAAAGACTCACTCAAGGAAAGAAGGGCGGAAAACGGAGCCGCACCAAAAGGGGAAGCTTTACCCGCCACAAAAGGTAAGGTCGATAGTGCCGGGCGCAGGGCGAGAAGAAGAAGGGAATGGGGGAAAGAGCACGTAAAGAGACCTGGCGGCAGAAAAGTTAGGGGAACAAAAACAGCCAAGGCAAACTCTAGAAAGCAAAGGAAATAAAAGGACGGTTCGGCAAAAGTATCCGAAAAAGGGGTAAGGCGACATCAGAGAAAAGGGAATCAGGGGAGAAAAAAAAAGGAAAAGGGAGAAGCTCTGGGGAAGCTACTCTGTGTTTGATTAAAAGAACATATCTTAAGGGGTAAACTAAAGCTGGGGGGCGGGCCAGTAAGGAAAAACTGTAGGGATGCCGATAGGTCTGGGGAAGGGCTTCCCCAGCTTCCTAAAAAAAAAAAAAGGTTGGACACGAAACGACGACGAGGGAGAGATGGGAGCAAAGGCGGAGTGGGAGTGCCTGAACCTCTCGCCCAGCTATTGGGGGAAAATGTTCAAAAAGGTGAGCAACCAAAGAAAGCGAAAATCGAGGAAGAAAGTCGAAGGTCTTCAAGCAAAGCTAAGGGGGCACCAAAATATATCAAGAAAACAACCGGAGAACCTAGAGGAAAAGAACGAAAAAATCGAGAGACCTTCAACGCTCACGAAAGTCCAGACCGAAAATCAAATGCAACTGGGAAGGAGAAAGACTAGGAGGAAAAAAAGAGGGGACTGGGGAGCGAGAGGCAAAAGAGACGGTACACGAAGGGGGGGGGAAACTGAACGAATGATCGGGACGGAAGAGAAAAACTGAAAAGCCAACGGAGGGAGTCAATTGGTCCCAGATATCAAAAGAAATCGTGTTGGGGGATAGGGTAAAGAAGACGCGTTTACCAACGGGTGGGGAAAGGCGAGGGAGGTGTGAGAAATAGGACGGTACCTCGCCCAGGGACCTTAAAGGCACTGGAACACGTTAAGGCCAAAGGGAGAACAATTAAAGAAAGAAAGAAAGAAGTAGGTTTTTCCCGCGAGGAGCGTGCAGGGTACGGTGTTTATGAGGAGGAGAGAGGAAAACAGTATCTGTAAAAAAGAATCTGACCGCACCCCTTCTTTGTCGGGAAGGACATCTGGCCAAGGAGAGGCTCGTTGGAAGAATACCCTTCGTTTCCAGGACAGAGGAAGAAAACGGAAAAAAAAAAACAAACAATATTCGGTGTCTGAGAAAATGTGGGGCCGACACAGGACCGGTCACTCAGGGGGAAAAACTCGGGGGGCCCCGTGGATACACGTAAAAAAAAAGGAAAAACACTATCTTTGGGGGGGCGAAGAAACACCGGGGAAGCCTCGGAGAAGAAAAAGGACAAGACAGGGGGAAAAGGGGGGGTCTACAAGGCAGGAAGAGGTAAGATTATCAGTCCGCGTCCATAAAACGGAAAGGGAATGGGGGTTTCACTTTAAAAAAGGGGCACTCAGGGCCTGTCTCGGGAGAAACAGCACGCGTTCCGGTTAAGAAAAAACGGAGTCCAGGAAGACTCAAAACCCAAAAGAGAAAAAGAAAGATAGTAGAGAAAACCGGTAGTCGCGCGTTTGGGAAGAGAAAAAAGAGGAAAGGAGGAAAAACGGACAAAAAACAGAAAACCAAGAGCCGAACGGTTAGATTAACTTGGGTTCGCCAAAGGAAAAGAACCCCTGTTCCTGGAGAGACACAGGAAAAAAAGGAAAAAAACCGTCTAGACGGGGTTTCTTCCCGAGCCCTTCGTTTTCTTAAAAAAAGACTGTCGTGTAAAACGAGCCGCTGCCTGGTACGATCGGGAAAGGGGTCAAAAAAAAAGGGGAAATGAAGTTGCGTCGACCTAGGGGTCTACCCTCGAGTGGACGGGGAGTAAGGAACAGTAGACAAAAAAGGAAGGGGGAGGAGAATCCCATTAAGAAGGGAAGAAAAATCACATAGACTTTCTCTAGTGCACGCGAAAAGAATCCAAAGTTGGACAAGTCGGGTCAAGAGATCAGCCCATTACAATGACAGGAAAAAAAAAAAAGACAAGGATGAAAACAGGAAAGTTCAGGGATATCAAAGGGAAGGACCTCTAAGGACGTTGAAAAAAGAAAAGAAGATCAAGAGATTAAATTTTGTTACCATTGGTAAAAAAGGGGAAAAAATCAGGCACAAATCAGATCACCCAATTTGAAGGAAAAAAAGAGGAGGGCAGGGAAAAATTAAAAACAGAAGTGGACTCGGGGTATGGACCAAGTGACGGAAAGATGGTCACCGATTGACCCACCAAAGAATTAGAACACACGAAAAAAAACGCATTGGGAAAAGGGAAGTGGAAGGATGCTTTGAGGGAGACGACCATATAAGAAGGGAGAAAGAAAGGGGGAGTTGGTAGATTAAAGCTGAAGAAATAGATCTCCTAGGCAAGAGGGTCGAAAAGACCGTTATTTCGGGGAACTGCCGCGGACGGTCGGAAAAAGCGAGAGACTCTGTAAACCTCTACTGAAGGGAGCTGCAGAAAAGGGAAGCAAAAAAGGAAGGGGAGGGGGGAACGAGGGGCTTGCGCAGGGAAAGGGTGATCTCTCCGGAACATGGATAAAGGAGAGAAGGTACCTCTGATGGGTCGATATTGAAAAAGCAATAAAAGGGGAAGGAGTGTAGGGGGGAAAGGGAGACAAAAGAAAAAGAAAAAAGAAAAGGCAAACTGAAACTCAACCCCCATTTTTCTCTGGATTTGAAAAAGCCGTGAAACTAGTCATGAGTCTCAAAAAAACTATGGGGGGAGAGCACATACGACCAAACGTATCCCTGAGAAACTCTCGAGGGGGGACTAAAGAGAAACCCCGAGGAGGGAAAGGGGAAAAAAATCACGGGAGAGAAAAACATTGGAATGCCTGCTGCTAAATCGAGAATGCCAAGAGAAAATCAACTGGCGAAAAGACAGTTTTACAATAGAAGAAATGTGCCCGAAAGCGGTAGTGTCGCGAGCAGGCCCTAAGGACCTCTTGACTCCTACTGCCGCCATTACAAACGGCAATAAAATCTGTCAGTCCGTCCCCACAAGGAAACGAGAACGAGAGAGGAGGGGGTCCGTTCAAACGGAAGGGGGGAAAACAAAGGCAAAAAACGCAGTAAAAGTAGAAGGAAGCCCAGTAAAACAAAGAAGTAAGAAGCCGGCCAAACTAAACTAATTACCACACGAGAAGGAAAAAAAAGAATAAATTTCATAAAAAATGAACAACATACGCGATCCCAAGAGTGCAGTGGGTCAAGGGGGAAGGGGAAAAAGGATTGGTTCAAATGGAGGACGTATATGGGGTCCACGAAGCTTTCAGGAGGGAAAAAAAAAAACGCAGCCGAATTGTTGGAACCAAGAAGGGGAGGAACACCAAGATAGAGGATCATATACGAACCATCGTCGCCCTTGCCACTGTCCAAAAGGAAGGCAAAACGCAGGGGAATCACGACCGGGACGAACGGCCAAAAACGAAAAGGGCAAGGAGAAGGGGTATCTCAAGTCCGCCAAAAGCAAAAAGGGTAGTGGAGGGGGAAGAAGAACCAGCCGGTTCCAGAGGAAAACAAAAACTCTTGGGGGGCCTGCCCCAGTCGAGGAAGTCAAAAAGAGAAAAAAAAAAAAAGCACACGAAAATCACCGCAGAAGAAAAATGGCATCAATCAAACTGGAATGAAAAAAAGGGAGAAAGCTCTAAGACCCCCACCAGGAGAAGGCGAGGGCAGTCAGCATCCGAGAAGTGCCCCCCGTTGCTAAATTCCATAAGGAAGGCGGTAGGTAAAATGATCACACCGTCAAGAAAAAAAAGGACCTCATCGAAGACACCAACCGAATATCCTCAACAACAACAAATTAAGATATGATGGGGGGTTTCAGGTGTAAAAAGTGAGAGGCTGAAAGGAGGAAAAAGGGAATAAAGTGAATAAGCGGGTTAGCACCCTCATTACCCGTAAGGGAGGCTCCAAAACGAAATAAAATCCAAAAACTCCGAGCCGGCATTGATCCATAAAGAACGAAATTCTAATTTGATTCGGGAACTTATTGCATCAGGGGACGTTGATTCTCGTCGTGATGGGCCGACGGGTGAAGGGAAAGTTGGGCAAAAGGGGGCAAAAAGCAGAGAGAGGTGGGTGTTGGGACCAGGTGACCTGGAAAAAAAGGAAAAACCGGGGGATGCAGAAGGAAACGCCAACTGGAAACTTTACTAAGGCCCAAGGGGAGAAATAAAAACGAGTAGGGCATTGAGGAAGTACAGGTCCAAAAAGGCTTAATCTGGAGACACTATACGGGGTGACCGGTGGATGGAGAGAGAGGAGAGCGTCAGAGTAGAAATTATTGGGGGCTGGTATCCCCTTTCAGTAAGGGCCAGTAATGCATCGAAGAAGGATGCAAATAAAAAAAGAAAAAGAAAAGAAAAAGACTTGGAGGAAACCAGTTGGCTCCACAGAAGGAAGTATGACAGTGAATGTCGAGGGGGAAAAGGGAAAAAAAGAAAAACGGAAGGGGAAGTCTGGGGGTTCGGGTTGGCGGCTCGTCTTGAGAAAATAGGGACCAAAAAAAAACGTGAAAAACGAAACCTGGGGGCACTCGGAGGGCTTAATGAGCAGCTTCACAGAGGGGCACAAATCAGGAAACAAAATCTATTGATACGCCCCAGGGGGGGTCCGTTACGAAGACAAGTATTGAAGGTAACCGGGGTAAGAAACCAACAGCCCTTTTGAAAGGAGGGAAAGGTCAGAAACGAAAGGTTAACAGCGAGAGAAACCATTTGATTCGACGGTGGGGAAGAGACCACAAATGCGGGGCCCAGGCTTGGGGAACACAGTCGGTCGAAGATAGGTAAAACTTCAGAAAGACAATACCCAGGCCGAACCTGATAAAGGAAACAAGGCGAGTCAAAAATTTGCAAAAGAAGGTTCTACCATCGCAAAAAATACTTGACAAAAACTTGAAACACGCATCCTTTGATAGTCGTATAAAATAGGCGAAGGTCAAAGGGGTGTAAACCAGGCCAACCAAGCATCTCCGGGGGGACGGTGGAGTAGAGGCTAGCAGAGCACTAAGTCCACCATGGGCGCCTAACACAGGAATAAAAGAAGTATAATTGTTTCACGAGGGGAAATATGAAAGGGATGGGGCCCATGGAAATTGGGGAAAAAATGGGAACAAAAACGGGAAAGGTGAGATTCCGAAAAGGGTCTTGCAAAAAGGTTGCGCGATCGCACGAAAAATCAGGGGCGGGAGACAAAAACTTCGTCTCGAAACGGGTTACAATTCCAATGTCAAAAGCGAAACGAAGCAATCGGCTGAGAAAAGAAAGAGGAAGATGGAGGTGGAGTGAGGAAATCCTTCCTACTAAAGGAAAGTCTTGCGCGGCATCCGCTCAACAAAACAGGAAGGGGAGAGGGGAGGAAATAAAAAAAAACTTATAAAAAGAAGTCGCAAAAAACTGCAAAAAAAGGGGGTGTGCTGTGCGATTCTGGGATGGAACAAACGTTAAGAGGATAAGATCAGAAAAGTTGGGGCCGAGATACATTAGAACTAATTTGGGGGGGATACAGGTGAAGACGCGCCGTGGGTTCTCAAAACACGGGTGGGGAGGAAGGCAAAATCCTGGTGGTAAATACGATCTTGAGTAACTAAAAGAAGCCCGAAGAGTTAAAACGTCCAGAGGAAACGGCAAAAGGGAGACCTGGATTCGGAACCTCGCGTGTGTCCCCTAAACAAAAGGAGGGTGGGAAAAAAAGGGATTTTGCAGACAATGGAGGACAGAACGGCACAAGGGGAAGATGGCGGCCAAGGGGCAAAAAAGAAGAAACAAAGGGGCTTGGAGGCGACTGGTCAGAAAAGGAGGCCTGGATCTGAAAAGAACAGAGCTGCGCATTTTCAGACGGGTTCGTCCGCAAACACCGAGGGTATAGTAACCTGGGCAGAGCCCTTCTTAAAAAAAGGGGGGGCAGGGGAACAAGAAAAAAAAGACAGAAAGAGCAGCAGGAAGGGGCGGTTGGCGACAACCGGAAGGGGCTCGCGAAGAAAAAAGGGAGGACCATGGAACCGGGACCCCCCCCGGTTTTATCGTCACTCGTGTTAAGAGAGGAATTAAAGCTGAATCAGACTAGGATCAAATGGGGCAAGTTTTTAAGGGAAGGAGCGCCGCAGGAAGAAAGCAAGAAAACAACCGAAGAAAGAAGGGGTGACAAAAAAGAACCCCTCGTCTGTTAATCACTCAACCGAAAACGGAGGGGGGGGAAGGAAAAAATGAAAAGATATGGTCAATCAAAGCGGCTAAAAACGGCGAGGGAAGGGAATAGGCCCAGGACAGGGGGAAGAGAGAAGGTGAAAAGTAAACTGCCAAAAAGGAAAAAAAGTTAAAACCGTTTGTCAAGAGAGGGAAAAACAAAAGCGGGACCCCCACAAAGTTGTAATGACTACGACCCGCAGAAAAAACCACCCGTATAACAATGGGGTGAAAAAAAAAAAAAAAAAAAAGGAAAACGCCAGGGAAAACCCTTCAAATGGGATGCGACAAACAAATAGGCAAAACCCAGATGGAAAAGTGAAGAAGACTAGAGAGGGAATTGATTTCAAGTGAGGCAGGAAGATGCAAAGTATCGACCTGGCATCGGAGGACGGAAAATGAATCTGTCCTTAAAAAAAAGCCCGACGACATTCTTCAAATAGAGCCGGGCCAGAAGTCCATCCCACGATCACAAAACGGAAGAAAGTCAGATGAAGTGAAGGATCAACCAACTACATCCGGGGCACCGCGGGAGGATAGCCAGCAAACAACCAAGGAACACACAAAGCGAGGAGGCAAAAGAAGTAAGAAAAGGAAGTCACGGGGGGGGGGCAGGTCACGCTTACAGGACGTCACGAAAGCAAAGAACGTGAAAGGAGATACGGGGAGGGAAAACATCCCGTGGAAGCCGGCTACCCCCAGAAAGAGCGTCCAGAAATTTCGCGTCGGACCAAAAAAAAGAAGAAAAATACGGATCGCAGCGCGAAAAAAGAAACGATCAAAAAAAAAAAAAAACACGGAGGAGAGAGGGAACGAGGAGAAAAGAGACTGATCAACCTGGAAGGGTACTGTCGAGCTGGGGGAAACGCAAAAAAACCAGTAACAGAAGAAAAGGAGGAGCAGAAAGGGGGAGGAGAAAGGAGGAGAAGAAAAAAAAAAACGAATCGCTCGATGGGGTCGATACTAACGTAAGCTTTGACCGGGGAAGGAAGTGGCCAGGAGAAAAAAAAAGATCTAACAATACTAGGAAGGAGGAGAAGCCGCAAAAGAATGAGGAAAAAAGGAGGAGAACCAAAAAAAAAAAGGGAAACCAAACTTCTTACTCGTCTGAGGGAGAGGGAAAAAAAAAACTCTCCGAACGGAATGTTGTCATGCGCCGAGTTAGGAAATACATATGATGGTAGGAAGTGGGTTAGTCCCAACTATCCAGAAGCTGAGGCCGGACGGAAAACAAAAAAAAGGCCGCGGGATCGGAATCAGGGGCAGAGATAAGGAATACGGCAAAAAAGAAAGAACCCAATAAGGGAAAAAGGGAAAAAGATTTCCGCGGAAAGGGGAGGGACCTGGATCACGGCAGGGGGGGGGTGCGACCTGGGGGGAACAGACTCGGAGAAGGTCCCGCAAACCGGGCAGAAAAAAAAGAAAAAAAGGGAAAAAAAAAGGAAAAGAGACATAAAGTGTTCGGAAACCAGAGGGGAGAGAACGCGCAGCCCATCAAGGATGAAGACTCCTTGGGGGGATAACGGGGGGACAAAACGAAATTTAAAGCAACGGGAGGACACGGAAAGAAGGAGTGATTCCTTCTTCCACTGGGGAAAAGAAAGGAAAGGCTGGTCAAAGAAAAAAGTGAAGAGACAGAAAAAACGCCGAAGCCCGAAAAGGCGGAGCGCACCCCAACGTCCAAAAAATCCGTGGGCAATGGAAAGGGGGGGTAAAAAGGGAAAAACCTGAAGGCCCACCAAAAGTAAGCGCGTAAAGCCTTTCGGAAGCAACACGGCTCCCTTCCAAGGCCGTGGGAGGGGGCTTTTTGGGGGGGGGACAGGAAAGATCAAAGGGCCAAAAGAAAAAAAGATGCGGCCGCATCCAACGAAAGGGGGATCCCCGCAAAAAAAGGGAACCACCTACTAGGACCGAAAAAAAGGGGAGTAAAAGCTAGGGCCAGTCGACATCAAAAAAAACAACGTCGAATGGGGAAAAGTCCCAATGACAGCAAAACGTGGAAAAAAGAAACACCTTGGAAATGCACGAAGGGAAAAAAGAGTACGGAATACAAGGCGCCCAAAGAGGGACCCACGGGCAGGGGAAGAATTAGATCCGGACTCCTTGCTTCCTGATAAAAAACAAAGGGAGGGCTCAACTCCAAGGTATCTCACCAGGAACACGACAATCCACGTCCAAGACAGGAAAAAAAAGAAAAAAGGAAAAAAGATAAGGAAAAAAATATGACCAAAGAATAACCGCGAAACGGCCAACTCCAGAAAAAGGGAAAAGTGGGGATTCCCTCTTAATGTAAACAACCTCCTGGAGTATTGGCTATAGGGAAGAAGGGAAAACCCTATAGCAGGTAGAAGGGGGGATTATCTCCTGGCTAGGCTCCCCTTCAAAGACAGACCGGAGCCAGGACACAGGGCACCAAGAAAGAGAGGTCGGAAACAAAAGGGAGGGATAAAAAAGAAAGAAAAGAAGGATTTCTTTTGGTCCTTCTCCTGGAAAAAAAGGCGACCACCCGACGAAAGCTGGTCAAAACAAGTACAAGAAGAAAGGGATTCCAGAAAAAGCAGAGCCGAAACGGGCCTGGACGGCCCCCTAATCCCCGACCGTCTTCCGCCGGCGGAAACTTTAGTGCTTGGGAACACAAGGGTGAAAAATGAGAAAAATTCTGTGAAAGGGGAAGGGGCAAAAATCCAGGGGAATGGACCTTGGAAAGTGGAAGTGTGTAACGAGATTTTAACCGATAGAGAGGGGTGTGTGGGGTAGACAGGAAAGATTGGAAGAAGTCGGGATCTCTTAACTTCGTCACTCTGAAACGGCAGGGGAGTTAATTTTAGGAGAATCCGCAATCGAAGGGGAAAGGGAGAGGTGGGGAGAAAACCGGCACGAGGGGGGAGGACAACGGACGGGTGAGGAAGAAAAAAAGCCGAGTGGGGGAAGACATTAGCTCAACACTGAAGGAAAAAAAAAAAAGGCAGTGAAAAAAAAAAAAAGCAGGAGTCTCAAGGAAAGCCCCAGTGAAAGTCCCAAAGGAAAACCTTGTCAGGATGGGGGCGAAACAAGTAAAAAACGAGACGTGTAAGAGGAGGGGCCGGGGAAATCGAAAGGGGGGGGACTTAGTTAAGGGTTGGGCCGTGCTCTCCTCAAGGGCGAAAAGTCCAAAAAGCAGCCGAATTAAAGCGAAGAAAGAACAAGAGGGAGAAAGAGAGAAAAAAAGTTGGGAAACCGAGCTAACCAGGGGAATTCTTTAAGTTCCCCAGCCCGGTGAAGGCAGAGCCGAGGCCCGACGGAAGCCAAAGCAGAAACACACACGAAAGAAGAAGAGCATTGAGAAAGAAAAAGGATATAAAAAAGGGAGGGGACCGCCCGAAAGCGCTTGGCCACGTCCGTACGAAAGGACGTCGCCAATAACGGTACCCTTCAGGGCGCAGAGGAGGCCGACGGGAAGGAACAAAAAAATTGAAGAAAAGAAGGGGGATAAGTTTGCTAGGAGGAACTCGTAACTAACGTCTGGGGGGGGGGAGGAGCGCAACCAGTTAAGATATCTCACAAGGTTAAAAACACGCCTGGAGGGGAGGCGTAGTCCGAGAGGGTAGGAAGGCATAGGGCTTTGAACAGGAGGGGTGAAACCGTACACAGAAGAAACCAGAAAAAGTTTTCAAAAAAAAGGAGAACAGCTACCCTTCCGATGTCAACATGGCCTTAGAGGTTGCAGGTGAAGTCAGCGGCAGAGGGGTGAGGTGACGAAGGGAAACCAAAAATTAGCATATCCCTCCAGGGAACCTCAAAAGAAAAAAACGGGATCTGAAGCAAGCAAGCGAAGATACCCGAAAGAAACGAGAGAGAAGGGGGAGAGGGGAACAAATAGATAGGGAAAGGGCGAACTTCCTGATAAGACTCCATTTCTGCTCCCTCTCCTTCAAAAAAAAAGGGGAGAAAGCTCTTCTAAAAAGAAGTACATGCACGGGGGTGGACTTGGAGAGGGATAAAGGGGGGGAGGAAATCAGTAATAGAAAAATCCTGGCTTAAAAAATGAGTAAACGCTCATAAGTCGAAGGTCAGTCCGGAAAAAGGTAAGGGGAACCACCCAGAGAAAAAGGTTTGCTCATTTGCGGAAAATGAGCGAGAAAAAGGAATGGGATCAAGGGTTAGGAGAAATAAAAGGAGCACTCCGAAGTTCCTTTTAAAGTTCCTAACCAATCTGACGTCCCTCTTGCGGAAGAAAAAAAAAAAAAGTTATGAAACTCACTCTTTTCCGAAAACGCCCTGAAGGATAAGGTAGGTGAGATGAGAGGAAAAAAAGAACAGGGTAGGGGGACAGGGAACTGAGATAACAGTTCCTTGTTCAGCTAACTTCGTGAAAAAAGACAGGTAAATACAAGTTTTCAAGGGGTCGGGGGAAGAAAAGAACAAGAACCCAGAGATGGGGAATAAAAAAGGGGGCTACGGAACCTTCCAGTGTGACAAAAAAAAAAAAACTATTCAAAAGAACGATTACATCACTAACGCACCGCAGATGGCCGAGTCGGGGGTACCCCGTGAAGGGCCAAAAGAAACCCTGCAAGGGGACCGGGGTAGAAAAAGGTTCAGCGGAGAAAAGAGAAAGGAATCTCCAGCGGACGCGCACATAAAAAAAAAAAAAAAAAAAAGGGACGGGGTAAATGAAGACGCACCTTGAACACACCAGGGGAGAAAGGAGAAAGGCCGACAGGAAAACCCGCGTAGGAAAAAAAAAAACAGA
>Ga0179593_1540274_pt1 | contig 12072 bp, 14 predicted proteins | sample CZODoug2_1_08_16_FD_185931 | JGI IMG/M metagenome (GOLD analysis project Ga0179593, IMG submission 185931) | Vadose zone soil fungal communities from Angelo Coast Range Reserve, California, USA - CZODoug2_1_08_16fungal (PacBio error correction) | ecosystem: Environmental > Terrestrial > Soil >...
TCACGGAAAGCTTTGGGGGGTAGACCGCGCATCATGAAGACCAGAAAGTCGCTTTAGTCCATGGCGCATAAAAAAGAACTTGACAAGCATTATCTACGCTGTCGACGCGCAGGGGGGGGAGAATATTTTGGCCGTAGGGAGGGGGGGGGGGGGGGGGGGGAGCGGAACATTCCTTCCTTACTTCTCAGAAAAACGATTCATTTCTACCCCAAGACCTTGAAAAAATGGAAAAGGGAGGTTAATCTTTCACATCGGTTTCGGAGCCCAGGCGAAAATAAAAAACAGTTCATCACTCTCATGTGTTCTGCTGCAGGGAAAGAGGCGATTTCTCAGCATGCCTAAATCCGGGGGAAAAGATTTTGAGCCTATCCGCGAGAACGCCCTTATGTGCTTTGTTCCATTTTAAGGAAAGTGGCTGAAGTTCAGGAAAGATACAGTATCGGGGGGGAGGAAAAGGGGCGGAGGCAATTCTAGGCTTAATTAGTCGCGCAGTCGCAAGGAGTTAACAAAAGGAGTTTTTCGGAGGTGAACTGCGTTGTGCTACATGGGACCGCGCACAAAGGGGGATAAATCCATAAATCCATTGGGAGGAAGGGAGGGGGTCGCAGAGAAGAAGAGGAGGGGAACTGCCACTGGGAATCTGTACGAGTTCGAAATTTTCTGGGAGTTCTAAAAACAAAAGTCGCGCAAGAACTGAAAGAGAAACCCAGGGGAAAGGAGGGGGGAAGTAATCCAATCCTTGGCTCCGGAAGACCCTGTTTACATCCTTGATGCCTGCGACGGGAAGCGCAAAGGCGAAAGGGACTTTTTCCTTATCGTTCCTTGGGGGCGAACCACCGTTCATGGGGGAGCTAATCATCGGGCTTGGGGATGCCTTCTGTCTACTCCGCACGACAATCGTCAGGAGGAAGAGGAACGGAAAAGCGCGGATTTGAATCGACGCCTCGCGGGCCGGGGACTTCTAGAGAAAGAAAGGGTAGAAGCCAAAGCAAAAAAAAGGAGGACACCCGACCAAGTACGAGAAAGCTAAAGAAATGAGAGACACCTCTGCTCTCGAAAGGAGGAAAGAAAGGTGAGAGGGGGGGGGGCTTCTGTTTCTCAAAAGGGAGGGCAGCGAAAACGGTACAGAGAAAAGTTCTAATGTCTTATGGGGAACCATGTGTCATATCTGGAACTTCGCATTTGGTCTCCTGAAGAGAAATGAAGTTAAATGAAAGAAGCAAGGGGTTAAGGAGGTCTTCGGACTTGCGAATCCCAAGATGTTCTAGGGTATTCTCTGGGGAAGACCCGCCAAAATATCATAAACAATTAAAGAGCCTCCTCGCTGAGGCACCGGTACGGTAAACGACCGGGGGGGGAGGGGGTAGTAATTCCCCTCATGAGGAAAGGGGCATTGCAAATGAGGAGGGGGGGGGAGAGGCTGTATTCTTTCTCGAGCAGCTTGGGTGAGCAGCCGACGAAAATGGCCTCCCCAAAAGAAGGGACGATACTCCTATGTTTCTGGGAAATTCAGCAATTGAGGAGGAAAGAGAGAAAGACTTCTAAATGCCAGAAAAAGACTAAACGCTTGGGCAAGGGGTCGCTAAAAGAACCTCGAAAGGAAATCAAGGGGGGATGGAGGGCGACCTACGGCACGCAGGAGGCGTGCGAAGGAGCAATGCGGAAAAAAAAGCCGTCAGGATCGGGGGGGGCCGGTTCCGGCCTGATCTCTAGAAAAAACAAAACAGAGGAGGGAAAGTCCTTCCCTCACGGAGACCGGATCAAGACGAGGGGTCCCCCTCAGGAAGGGAGAAGCATGTGTCGCCTGCGTGCCGAGTTCGGAAAGTCCACGGAGGGGAGAGTCCGCTAAATGTTGGAAGGGCCCACTCAGAAGGGAGAGGGAGAATAGGCTGATTTTCGAAGAGCTCGCGCCTGCTCTGAACAGACACGGGGGGATGCCTATGCGCCGTTAAGAGGGTTCAAGGAGGCCGAAGAGCTCTCGGAACTGAAAAGGAGAGACAATCCTCTCGAAATTTCAAATTAACTCGTCCAGTTTCAATGGATCCTCCCCTAAAGGGCCCTGTCGGCCTCACAGCTCATAAAGTGGCCTAAAACGCGGATGGGGGACAGACCTGAATTTTTCTTAATAGGGGGGGATTCTGCCAAGAAAAGAGAAAAGAAGGTGATCAATACTATCACAGAGCGGTTCGCCGTCAGCACGACCCCGGCAGGGAGGGCTCTCGGAGGAGTTGAAGAACGGGCGAATTACTTATTCAAAGGGAAGCGTTATTCACATTTTTTCCTGTGCCAGAAAAACATCAGCCAAGGGGGTTTGTCTCTACAAGGGAAAAGAAAGTGTGACGGGAGAAAGGGGGGGGGGGAAAAACCTACTCTTACTCGGGCGAGCGAGCATCTGTGGCGGCACCTCAGAAAGAGTGATGAAAAATGATCGCCTTCTCGTACGAAGGGGGAAATGGAGGTCGACGGGGGAGGAGAAAAAAAGGAAAAAAGGATACGATCGACGTAAAGAAAAATCCGCTCGTAAGAGATCAGGCAACGCTCAAGAAAGTAGCGGGGGAAAGTTTATGTCGATCGCAAGCCAGAGCGCCGCGATGAACGGGAGAAAAAATCCAGCGGCACTATCAGGCCACCGGTTCAAGGATGGAGCGTGCAGGGGGGAAGGATCGCAGGAAATCCCTGCTTTCACCGGTGGAAAAGGGGCGTTCGCAAAGGAGGGGGAGAAATAACTTGCCGTTGCCGTACCCAGACGAATCCCGGAAGGGGAGCTATCTCTTTAGAAAGGGGGAGCACTAGGAACCAGGGGGGGAAGGAACCCAGTGGCATTGCCCCCCGGCAGAGAAGAGCCACCTGATCGGGGTGGGGGGGGGTGAAACAAAGCGTCACCTTTATCACCGGAAAGAAAGGGACCGCACAGAAAGAGAGGACTCCTTCTCGGGAGAAAGCCGCTATTTGCATGGCTTAAAAGGCAAGACATACCAGAGGGACCCGCATGTTGCGCCGTCGTTCCAGGGGAAAAACCTGGACAAAGAAGACAAAGAGGGATTGTTCCTGGGAAGGGGGGCTCAAACCGCCAATTCGCCTTAAAAAGAAGAGGACCTCTCCTCTATCTTCCCACGAAAGGGAGAAAAGATCTTGATGAAATGAGAGGGAGGAGGAGCATTTCTCCTCCTCCTTAACCCAAGGGGGAAGACAACTGTTAATCTCCCTCTTTTTGTGGAAAGGAAAAAGAAAAAAAGTCATCCTTCCTTCCTCAGGGGGAAAAAAAGAAGAACTCTTCTCAGAGAAGAAAAAAAAAAGCTCGCTTCTCCTCTTATGCTAAGGAGTGGTCTCTGGGGGTATGCGCCATGTACAGAGGCGTTTTCCTTCATTATCGCGTGAAAAGAAGAGGGGAAGGGTTTGTTTTAAAAGGAAAACAAAAAAAACGGGAGGAAAATATAGTAGATTTAACCACCGTAATGCGAGGAACGGACCTCTGTGGGGGAGAACACCTCCTCGTCAGTAGCAAAGGGAGCGTACCCTCGCCTTAGGGCACAAAGAAGAACCAAACGCATTATCTACGCTGCTACTGACGGGATTTCGCTAAGTATTTGCGGCAAATGAAGGGGGGACAGGCCTGCGAAAAAACGATTCAGGTCTACCAAGAGGAGAGGCACCTTTTGAGAAGGAGGGGAATCTGGCACAGCTGGTTCCGTAGGGATCCAACAGGATAACGAAGCAAGAGGGTGCTGCTTCTGCGTGGGAGGAAGGGGTGCGAAAGGGGAAAGGATCCCGTCGCGAGCCGCGGTACATCCGCAAACAACCCGCCTGATGGCGGGGAAAGGGGCTGTACCTACGGAGGGAAGGGGGGATGCCCGACGGGAAAGGGGGAGGGAAAAAGGGAAGACACTCTCCAATACGCGGAGGGCCGCGAATGAGGGGAGGGGGGGCTGTTTTTCTGGGGGGGGAAAAGAAGAAAGGAAACGCACCCGGGCAGGGGAGGGGGGGAAGGACTCCAGAATCCTGTGAGAGGGGACGCGTGACGGGTGCCTCCGGGGGGAAAAAAGTGAGACGGGACAATATATCGCGCCGAGGGGGAACAAAAAAAGAAAGCGCGATCCGTCATAACCCAAGGACTGTAAGTCCAATCCTTGGCGGCACCATAAGGGGGGTGAAACTCAGGGGAGGGGGCTAACATTGAAGCTCGCCGGAAAGGGAAAAGCTCACGCACAGGTGAAGGGGGGGGAGTTCCGTGGGAGGAGAAGCGAGCTAATCATATTAAATTGATCGAAGGCTACTCGCACGCTACTGGGCGTCCCACGATCTTCGGGAGAGTACGGCGAGGTTGGGTAAAAGAAACGGGCGAAGGGGGTCGATCCGTTCAAAAAAGAAAAAAGCCGACGCTGCAAGGGACAGGCAAGACCAAGTACGAGAAGGGGAAAGACCGAGAAAGCCGAATTGGACAGCTTGCTCGCTCAAAGTGATCGAGTAAGAGGAAGGGGGGGGGGACGGGTTTCTCACGACCCTGGGGGGACGCTCCAACCACTCAGCTAATGATGTTGGGGGGGGGGAGTTACTCGATCACTTCTCATTGTGAATAAGGAAATAAGGAGGGAAAAGGGAGAAATGTCCGGTTACCAGTGGGTTATCGCGTCTGGAACTGTCGAAAAACATGGCGATGGAAGAGGGGGGGCGCGTGAAGGGCCTACCGCATACGGGTCAAGAAAAGAAGGGTCGGAAAGGAAGGTAGCCTCCGCTCTGATGGCGTAACCGACCTAAAAGGGCGGATAGGGAGGAAGTCCTCCAAAGAGGGATTTCATTGCCCCTGAATAGGGGGAGGGAGGATGCTGCTGGTGGGGGCTGCGGTAAAAGAGTTGTTTTCAATCAGAGAAAAAAATCTCATCAGGAAAAATCAGAAAACTATGTTGCTGGCCTTCAAGGAGGATACTCGATTGCCCTCCGGGGGGGGGCCGCGAAGGGGGAAAAGGGGGGGGGCTCGTATCAAAAAAAATCCGCTGAGGCCTCCCCTTGGGGAGGAATTGCGACCGGAACTTCTAATTAGGAAAAGGGGGATCCAATAGGGAAAGGATCTTTTCCGTTCTAAGAAAAAAGTCCTTATCTCAACCCACCAAAAAAAAAAAAAGAAAACCCCCCCAAAAAGAAAATAACAACAAAAAAATTAGGGGGAAAGAGATAGTATCCATTCCTTCCAGGGAATATCAAAATCCCCCTCCGGAGAAAGGAGAAGAATGGAAAAAGGGCGTTCATTATTCGCAAATCAAGGAAAAGGGGGAGCTCTTCCTGCGACGGTTTATAAAAGGTGCCAAGGGCATATTCTATATTTTCGAGGGGGGGAGTATCCGGAGCGAGAGGAGAGGCTTTTCCGGAAGGAAATCGGGGGCTATCCGAGAGAATGCCGATAAGTCCGGCTTCTTCCAGGAGAGAAATGGGCACCTGACAGCGGGGGGAAGGAGAAAAAGACATCCGCCCGTATCATGTCATTAAAAAAAAAATTCCGTAAGTTGGGGACGGGATCCTGCAGAAACAGGTTCGGTCGGGGGAAAGCAGAGTGCCTCACTCGTGAGGCTGTGGGGGCAGACCTGAAGGGGGGGGGCTGTCGGCAAAAAAAGAAGGGAAGTTCATCAGAAACTAGAACATCGAAGGGGACGGTCGCCAGTCCGCGAACCCCCCGGCTTATCATCACTCCTAAACCGGACGGGAAAGGGAAGGATTCAAGGGGGGAGAAGGAAGGGGGAAGACGCGTGGAAGGGTTTTCGGTCTCAGACATTCGACTGCGGGTTGGGGGGGAAGGCCAGAACCTTTCGGGGAAAAAACAAAAACAAGGGAGATCGATCACCCTCGTAGCCCCGCTGTGTCCTAAAAACACCGAAGAAAGGTATGGAAAGGTCTTTAGGAGGGTAACTTGGGAAAGGACTGCACTGGGGGGGCTTCTCCCCCTGATGAGAAAAGACCTGCCGAGGAGCAGGGGGCGTACGAATCAAGAGGAAGGTCCTCAGGGAAGGAGGAGGGCGGAGTACAAGAGAAATTTAATGTTCGAGGAATGAACTTAGCTCGCGAGGACTAACGCCAACAAAAGGCACTATCAGGCCACGAAAAAAAAGGAGTGGAGGGAGAAAAGATTGACGGCCGCGAGCGGCATCCCTGATTTCAACACGGTTCACCTCCCGAAAGGGGGTGGATTATCAGCGAACTGCCGGGGGGGGAATTAAGGAGGAGAAGGACCGGACTTCTCTATCTCTTGGGGACACTCCAGGAAGGTCTTCCCCTTCTTAAGAAAAAAGTTGCGTGAACCCCTCCCGCAGGCCAGACGAAGCGCCACACCGGGAAAGGGGGAGTTATCGAACGGCACAGGAAAAAAACACCGTTCCCGCGACCAAAGAAAGCTAGGAAAAGGAAAAAACTACGGCGCGAATCGCGAAGAGAGTGTCGTCGCAGGGCTCCGATCGATCCTCATGTTGCAAGGAAGAGCTTCAGCCAGTTGGCGTAGGACCACTGGAACCATCGGAAGGAGTTCGGAGAAGAGTAGAAAAATCAAAAGCACGCCAAGGAAAAGAGGAAGTCCTTCTGCGAAAGAGCCTCACGCGCCGAGAAGGAAATGACGTTATTGAAAAAGGCCACTTATTTTCTCGCATGGAAAAGCCCAGGAACCCCGGGGTGGCCAGCTTAATACCCAAGGCAGGAGCGTCGCCGAAAAAAAAGGGGGGGAACTAAAAAAGGGCTGATCGAGCCGTAGAAAATTCACCTGCCGAAGCCAGCTTCGAGAAAAAGCGGCCCTCCGAATTAGCTAATGCGTTGGCGGGGCTCGGGGGGCGAGGGTCTGCGCAAAAAAAAAAAAGGGGCCGCGGAGGGGGTCCTTCATGAATGCGCGGAAACCGTGCATCGTATTCCAGGGGTTAAGCGGAGTCAACAAAACAACGGAGGGGGGGGGGACCCTACTACGATTCACCTGACGAAAAGGGAGAAATCATGAAGGAAACACAGGAAGGCGGCCAAAATCCTTCGCCTTCGTCGACCCAGAGCCAAAGAAACGCATTAGCTGCGAAAAAGAGGGGAGGTCGAGTTGAGAGAAAAAAAGGAGCGTGCAGTGAAGGAAAAGGGACTGCTCATTCAAGTCTACCCAGAAAAAAGAAAAAAAGGAGCTTAGGTTTCATCCTGAGCCTGGGTAGCAGGCGGTTTCAGGGTGGAAGGGAACATGAAGGAGAAGACGACGCCAAGGAAACGCTCATCGGGTCTGCGGCGGACCGCTCTCTGAGAAGAAAGAAGGAGGGACCGGCTCATGTTTATCCTGGCAGCTGACGAAAAAAATCCCTCCTTATTGGGGGGGGGGGGACAGGGGAGAAAAGGCACTGTTCTTTGACCGTCAACATTCTTATCGGGCAAAGTCATGCCTAAATCAGAAAGATACAATGTCAGGAATTAGTCGAAGGTCAATCCTAGCTGGATTTCGGGGGGAGCTTGCCCGGTGAAGAGGGGACCACGCACCGTTGCCGGTCAGGACTCATAATAAGGGGGGGGGCTGTTCTTCGGGGGGGGAAAGGGATCCTATGCACTTGTGGGGTTGACAAGAGGTGAAGACTGGAACGCCTTTCTGGGGCAAAAAAAAGCGCGCCGGGAGGGGAGGCAGCGGTCCTCGCCGCTACCCCCAGTCCCGGACAGCTTTAATATCCAAAGGGAAAAAGGTTACGGATGGAGTGAACATGGACATCGGGGGAAAGACAGGTCACTCTGGAAACTCCTTGAACGTGGCCGGGAAGGGAGGTTGGCGACCTTATAAAGCTACTCTAGGAGGAGGGGGGGGGGGCCCGCTCGACATAACTCTTCGGGAGGCCGCACTATTCGGGGGGGGAAGCTTATAGGATAACGGCCGCCTGGGGTGATCTACAATCTTTCCTTGGGCTCTCGGAAGGGAAAAAAGAAGAGAAACTACCTGGCCCAGAGAGAGGGATCAATCTCATACGCGCGGGGAAAAGCGTCCTTGAGGGGAAAGACCACAGCGGGATGCGCCAGGGATCCTCAGGGGCCTGCGGTTGAACTGTTCTTAGAAGCGATCCAAAAAAAACTCTAATGGGGGGGGGGGGGGGAGAAAAGAAAACAGGGCGACTCGAGCAAACATTTTTTAACTAAAACTCCTGAAATCGAATAATCATTTACATCAGCAAAGGTGGTTTATCGCGGAAAAAGGAAACAGGAAATAGGGGAGGTACTAGACTTGATACGACCGCCAGACCGGGGGAAACAATTACCGGAAGTAGCCTCCTCGCTGAGGAAAAGGGGCGTTAAAAAAAGGACGGATAGGGAGGAAGGAAAATAACTGCGTGTGAGACCCCCAGTCGCGGCTTCGGAGGAAAGGTTGAAGCCCGGGGCAGCATCCGGCTCTCAAATAAGGAAAAGATACTCATTTGACTTTCCTGCAGGAAGGTCTCTCTCGGAGAAGGGGACCAGAACCTCGCCCGAAAAGCTACGGCGATTGGTCAAAACGGCTCTCCACAAAAAGGAGTGCCGAAAAAAGAGGGTCTCCATCCCGTGGAAAAAAATACGTCACTCATTCTAAAATCTAAAAATGGGGGCGACGGCTGGGAAAAAGAGTCATTATCTTTGGGAAAGGGTTCGGGAAGGGGGGGGCTCTCCTAGGGGGGATTAGTAAAAGAGATAGCCATGCCGGGAAGGCCTACACCTATCATGAACAAGAACCCAGGCCCGTCGCCGCAGGAGGGGGTTTCTCATCATTTACGGGAATGGTCTAAAGAAAAGATTTGCGAGAAAGGGAACCCTCGACCGGGAGGAGAGTCATCTGCGATTGTTCCTTCTACCGATCCGAAGGGGATGCGCAGAGGGGGAAAAAAGAACGTATCGGCCGAGAAAAGGATCCGCGGAATTTTCGGAGGGGACCCCCCTCCATGTCACCTTGACCGGAGCCTCCTCCGAGAAAATGAACTCACGAAGGGGGAAGGAAAAGGGGGACTTCCTCCCCTATAAGGATCGGTTTACGGCATAGTTCAAAAGGATGCTAATCAAGGGGGAAAAAATTGTTCGGAAAATGGCGGTCGGCAAAAAGATTTGATCAAGACTAGACTCTCAGGGTCGGGGAAAACGATAAACCCCTTCCTTGAAAGAGAGTAAACCGGGAAGAAGAAACCGCGAAAGGGGTCAACCATGCGAAGTTCGGAAGATGCACATGGGGGGGGAAAGGGGACCACATCCATACAGAAAAGCGTGGGTTGGGAGGGAAACCTGTTGACCGTTCGGAAACCTGCATCAAAAAACATCTATCGGCCTGGCTTCGCGGCGGGGAAAAGCGAACTGCACCTCCCTTCCTCTTTATTCTATTTGAGGGATCTTAGCTTTTCTGGGGGGGGCAGGTCGGACTGGGCTTCGAAAGTGGATCCTATCGACGTAAACCGAAAAGGAGAGGTTCTATCAAATCCGCGAAGGGAGAACCGCTCGGGAAGAAAAAAAAAGGAAGACACGGAGTAGACCCGAAAACGGTCCAAAGACCAAGAGAGCTAAAAAGACAACCCACTCCCTTCACTAAAAGGAAAAAAAGTGCGCGAAGGAGGAAAGCCGCTCAAGTCGCCGGTGCAACCGTGTTCACCCCACTGAAGACAAAAAGGATGGGGGGGAGGCCGATACCTGGGAAAGGAAAGGCCGCTGCTCGTGTCAAAGGAGGGCGAAATCTCTTTGAAACTCGTCACGTATTCAGGGGAGTAAAACCAGGCTCCATTCTCTCTACTAAAAAAAAAAAGGAGGGGGGGGGAGTTGAACACGACCGGCTCTTCACCTATCAACAGGGTCCCAGACCGAACCGGGGGGAAGAGGCCTTCTCTACGCTACTAGAAAAAGGGGAGGGTGTCGTTCGGCGTGAAAAAATAAAAAATCCGTCATGTTGCAGAAGTCCATCCATTTCTTAAGGAAAAAAAAATCAGGAGGGCATTGGATTAAAATCGTACCGCGGAATAAGGAGAACAACCGGATCCGCTCGGATGAGCCCTCAAAAGCACACTCATCCTCAAGGTGATCTTGATGAACTGGAAAGGGAGGGGGGGCGAGCATGGTTCTCCAAAGGGAGGGCCAGCTTACCACCGGCAAATGATGCCCGAGAGGGGGAGACCCTGACTCGTTTGAGGAAAAAGCCAGTCAGCCTGCCTGTCCCGCCCCTAAATGGAAGACAACTCTGGAAAAGCCATCTCTTCCTCGTCTCGTCGGGGAAATCTGTTGGGCGTGCCGGGAGGGAGCCCGAAGGCGATGGTCTGAAATCAACGGACTGAATGCCGCTTCTGGGTGTCCTTCAGGGGAAAAGGGGCTACCACAGCGGAAGAAATCGTAGAGGGGGAATCTCTCTCAACAACAAAAAGGAGATTTAACCGCCTGAGCATCAACCGCGGGGGGGGGGCATCATTAATTACCACCTCCGGGGAAGGAGGTCCAGGAGCAAGAAAAATAAAAAAAGGAGGGCGAACCCCGATAAAAGCCAAGCTCTTCGACTCGCAAGGTAAAGGGAGGGAGAGAGTTTTTTCAGGAAGGGAGAGGGAGGGAAAGCTTACGATCGATGGCAAAGGCAGTAGACCCAGGGGAAAAAGATGCGTTGCCTCCTTATCCTTGCGGAAGAAAAAAGCGTGTTCAGAGGGGAAAGGGGAAAGGAAAAAGACACGCCAGTTCAAGAAAAGGCGGCGTCTGCTTGGCGCGCAACGGGGAAGAGGGGAGGCAGGCCGAGCGAAAAGGGAAGGGTGTATCCTATCCCGTACTAAAAAAAAAGAATTGCGTGGGGGGACTACAGCAACTGGGGCTGGAAAAAATGCTGATCGAGCCCGCTGGAGCGTATAAAGACGACACTCACGAAAAAGTAGTCGCGCTAGAGGACCTATCTTTGGGCGGGAAGGCGGACCGGTGCAGGGGAACCTGCCGTTCGTGTGAAAAAAGACTCCAGAAAAAGGTGGGCGCTGTCTTCGGACAAAGGCCGGGGGGAAGGGAAAGGGGGGGTTTACTCAGGTGAAAGGTCGGGATGCAGAAAACATCGCGCGAAGGGGAAGCGGTACTTGACCGAGGGGGAGACAAAAAGAGAATGGAATCCAATAAGTGAAGGAAAGGCGGGGGATGGAGGTTAAACCGTCGAATTGAGCGCGGCCGGGGGTCAGCATTCGCAAAATTCCTTGAAAGGGAGGAAGAGGTGTTATTGGGTTGGAGGAGGAAAGCCAAATAGATCGTGCTTGCCGCAAGAATAGGAAATGCGTCTACGGAAAAAGCGGCGTTCCGATCTTCTGAAGGATTTGATAGGAAAAAAACCGGCTCGAAAACGGTTACGTCTATCGTATCCAGGGTAGAACCAGCCAAGAAAAAAACGACCCATTACTATACGGGAAAAGGGGCGAAATCACGCCGCAAGTGAGGCGAACAGCTGCTCGCGGACGAGGTGTATCTCTTAAGGGGGGGAGTGCTCAAGAAGGGGGAAAAAAAAAGGGAAGACGAAAACGGTCGCGAAACGTCGAATGTCTGATGTTGGACCGTAAACAGGGGGTACTCGTATCACGGGGGAGTCCTCAGTCAGTCAAACGGGTCGAGGGGGACAATGTCCGGTTGGAAAAGGGGTTTTATCGCTTCTGCGGAAACTGAACCGTACCCAGGGAGGGTCCTTTTATCAAAGAAAAGAGGGGGCGACAGAAAGACCTGATGAGCCAAGTACTTAGCAAACAAGGCCGGGAAAATCTGAGCGTTCGGGGAAAAAAAAAAATATTGGAATTAAGTCCCCCATGTCAAGAGAAAAAAAAGGTATCTGAGCGGGAGGGAGGGGGAGAATGCGCGGTCAAGGTGAAGCGCAGCATCCTACTAAAATTTCACGCGAGGCATCCAGTCCTATCCTCCGGAAGAAAAGGGGGGGGAAACTTGCCAGCTAAAAAAAAAGGCCGAAGGCCAGAAGGAGCGTCTGGTCACCGGAGGATCGAACCAAAAAAGGAAACAAGCACATCCCTTTGACCTTAGGAAAGAAACGTGCCCGCAGGGCCGACACAAAAAGGAGAAAGGGAGGCGAAAAAGAATTTCATGATCGGGGTGTGGGGCGATCCTGTGAGGGAACGGGCCTGG
>Ga0179593_1667244_pt1 | contig 12072 bp, 17 predicted proteins | sample CZODoug2_1_08_16_FD_185931 | JGI IMG/M metagenome (GOLD analysis project Ga0179593, IMG submission 185931) | Vadose zone soil fungal communities from Angelo Coast Range Reserve, California, USA - CZODoug2_1_08_16fungal (PacBio error correction) | ecosystem: Environmental > Terrestrial > Soil >...
CAGAGCTGCGCAAGCACTCTCCAAAAGTGGGGAAATAAAGGGCGGGGGGGAGCGGGGATAAAACGACGGAGCCCGACAAATTCGTGAAATAACGGCAAGGGCGAGAAAGGTTGTGATTTTTGACACTCCATAAACTGGGGAAAAGTTGGAACGTTAAGGGGAAACGTCGGGACCCATGACCCCAGCGAGGGAGAAAACAGGATCCACGTGCCATCCCAGAAAAAATCGCAGGGAAATGGCTGACCCGGGGTAAGGGAAAGAAACGGAAAGGGGGGGGTGCGGGGCAACACTGAACCTCGGCAGTATTTCAAGATGGGAGCACGAGCGCTGTCCGTAGGGTGTTGAAGGAGGGAGGGGGGAAGGGGGATTTCGCTGGTCTTTGGACCAGGAAAAAAGGAAAATAGGAGGTTTGAGTGGGTCATTGTCCAGGAATGCCCTACGAACCGGAAGGAGAAAATAAGGGAAGCGCATTGGAAAAGCGGGGGTGGGGGGGGGGTGGGGATGGCGTCGCCAAAGGGGGGGGGGTGGGAAAAAAAAAAAAAGGGGGGGGGTAATGAATACTTTTTAACTGGGATCGGAGGAGTTAACCTGAAAATGAGTAAGAAAGTTTATTAAGAACAGCCACGGGGGAGGGAAGAGGACAATTTTTGCCCGTAGGGAGGGAGTTTGTTTGGAAGGTTCAAAAACCGCTGTGATAGAGGGTGGGGACGCAGATTCGAACTGAAAGAGAGGGGGGGAAGAGGCGCGGGAAGGGTAGGTAAAACAAATCAGGAGGGTGGAAGTTAGAAAAACGAAATCACTGAAAATGACTAAAAAAAGACAAATGCCGCGGAGGCGGGGGGAAAAAAACAATCCAATAATTAAGGTGATCGGGCCAAGGGGGACTTCTTGTCAATGACAAAAGGGAAAAAGGTGAAAATAATGAAAAAAAGAAAATTGTGTGGTTTCGCCCTATAAGCGGCAACGCCCCGAAGTGGTTCAAGGTTGGGAAGCAGGCCGAGAAGTTCCTGGTTCCATCTGTGGCCAACGGAGGGGGAGTGGGCAAGGGAAGGGTTGGGGGGGGGAAATTGGTGAATGAGACATCTGAATTAGAAGGAAAAGGGGATGCCAGCGCGTCCCATCTAAACATACGGAAAAAAAAAAGGACCAGGGGGGAAAATAAGATAGGCATTTACGCCGATGCCTCAATGCTGTTGGCCGAGACAAAACGCAAGAACCAGGCCCGGGGAGGGGGGGTTTGAGGGAAAAAATGGAAACGAAAACGAAGGGATGGGGGGGAAAATTGTGCTGAAGAGAAATACTGAATAGGTGAAGCCACTGGGAAAAAAAGAGGAGGAAAATTGAAAAAAATGAAAAAAGAAAAAAACCAGGGGAACAAGGGAAAAATTGAGGATGGTCCAAGTAGGGGGAAAACGGGGGGAAAAAATGCAGGTGTGATGAAAAAACGGGGAGTTAACTGCCGTCGAAAAAAAAAAAAAAAATCGGAAAAAACAGCAAACCAGGAGAAAAAAAAGCACCAAAAAATGGGGATGGGTTGTTCGCGGCCAAGGGAAAAAACTCGCGAAACAAAAGGCGAAGGGAAGGGAAGGAAAAAGAAAGGGCGTAGCACTTTGGAAGAAACAAGAGTTCCACTTAAGTCTGGGTCAGTATACTTTGGGGGGGGGGGAAGAATGAGAAGGAACAAAGGGGGAGGGAAACGGGGAAAATTCCTGGGGTGGGAGGGGGGGAGTCCTAAGGGGGAAAGATTGGGGAGGGAACGAGGGCATTTAAGGCAAAATAAGGGAGAAAGAAGCCTTATCGGGAAGGGAGGGGGGGAACGGAGAAAGAAAATAGGACCGTAAAAAATGTTTGGGGTATGATAGGGGGGGGGGCGGGGGGAAAGGTTCAACACGGATATGCGACTCGCGTGGAGTGAGGCGATTTATTCCAGGGGGGGGGGGGGGGCGAAGCAAAAAAAAAAAAAACTGGCCTAAGGGGGGGTTTGGGGACAACTAAAGAGGTAACCGCGAAAATGACCCTGCCCAGTCAAAAGAAGACCGTTCAGAACCGAGTGACAAAGAGGGGGGGGGGGGAAAAGGGGGACCAAAAGGGGAAGGGGGGGTGAAGGTGGCTTAGGGGGCAGCATAGATACTCTTTTGATGAGAGCCACGTATGGAAAACGAAAAAAGGAAAGGGAGAAACCCAAAACACAGCACAGGTTTGGAGCTACCAAAACGGGGAACTGGTTTGCAGGGAACCGCCGGTTCGCAGTTCCAATGGTGGTAGGAGGAGAAATAAAGGGAATGATCTGATAATGGGGGGAAAAAAGGGGATAAGGGAAAGCAACCGTGGGGCGTAATTCCGGAACGCCATTAGGCGAACTGGGACCCAACCGAGAAAAAATCGCTGCTAGGAATAAGGGCAAGGGAAAAGGGGAGCGCTTGGGTGGAAGAGAGGGAAGTTGGGAAAAAATCAGAAAGGAAAAACCACCGGTCCGCAGCACCAGAACCAGCTTGCCGTGTTTTGACGTGGAAAGGGAAAGGCCCGAGGGCGGCGTAACAGGCTGTTTGGCGAGGAATAAAGAAAAATGGGGTTGCTGTACCTGCAACTTGGTCCACCAATTGACGTCAATTGCGAACCGTCTTCCAAAAAAGAAAGGGGGAGTGAGGGGGGAAGCAAGCGTCCAAGACCGGGGGAAAAAAAGGGAGGGAAAGAAACGTTTGGGATCAAAAACAGGCGCCCAAGTGCAAAATCACGCAAAAAAAAAAATTTGAGTTTGACTAGCGGGACTGTGGGGGGAAAAAAGCCCCAGAAGGGAAAAAGGTAGGGTGCGTTTCGAAAGGGTCAAGAAAAAAAGGGTCAAGGGGGGGAAAAAAAAGGGAATTGGACTGCGCGTAACGTTCTGTAAGGTCACACACGGAGAATCACGACAATGTGGGGGAGGAAAGGGAAAAGTGAAAAAGGGGGGCCAAGTGTCAAGAGCTTCAGTGTGGGACAAAGGGGGTGAGCACGGGGGAGGTAAACGCATTTCAAGGCCGGCAATCAGGGGGCGTGCGCTTTTAAATTCAGGGGAAGGAAAAAAGAATGCAGAACAAAACCAACTTTAGGGCAAAAGTGCGGGGGGAGCCAAAAAAAAGGGCCATCTCTGAGGACTCAACTTCGAGCCGGACCAGCACCGGGTCTCCTTGGCACGAAGCAATCGGGAAAAGGGGAGGGAAACTGGGGAAAGGGGAAGAGAGATCACAAAAAAAAAAAAAGGGGAGGGGGAAAAAGGGGGGAACAAGTTTTTCAACGAAACTGTCCCGGGAAATGATTCGTAAAGAGGAAAAGTTTAAACGAGAAGCTGTTCGCGGTGCAGACGGAGAGGAAGGGGAAAAAGAGGGGCAAAGCGTACAAAACATCCTTGGGGGGGGCTCAGCAAATAAAAGGGAAAGGGTGGGGGGAGAATTTATGTCCCCAAACGCAAAGCCCGAGCCCACAGAGTTTTAATCTAATTGGGCCTCGGGGAAAAAACGGGAACTGAAAAAAGGGAAAAATACAAAGGGGGATGGGACCGGAAACACCAAAAAAAGAAAGCTGGAAAAATTTGGGGGGGAATCAACGGTTATCCCGACGGGTTCGGGGGGGGAAAAAAGGTCACACCTTTGAGTGGAACTCCAAAGGGAAGAAACAGCGAAAAGAAGACACTTTGGACAAGGACACGCCAGAGATAGAGTAAAAACTGGGGGGGGGGAGAACCAAACAATCAAAAGACATTGGGGGAATTAAAAGGGAAAGACAAAAAAAATTGGAACTATGGACAACCTCGACGAAAAGAAATTGTTGGTTTTCCTGCCGGGGGGATTTTGGGGGCAGGGGGAGGAAGGGTGTGGGCAGAAAAAATGATGGAGTCGAAAGAAAAAAGGGGGGTTGGGGACCAGATTGCCACCCAAGACACTCACACTTTGGACGGAGGGAATTTGACGGTAAAGGTTAATCTCCAGGGAAAGGGGGGAAAAAAGTAAGAAAAGGGGAGGATACGGAGAAAAAACCCGTAAAAAAAAAAAAAAAGGTTTGAAAAAAAAATAAATTCTATCCTTGGACCCCTCACGAACGGCCAACTGGGGTATCAAAGGGGCAGTATCTTGTGGTTTGAAGGGAAAGACAGGAAAGGGAAAAAGGTCCATCGGTAACAAAAGGGAAACGACAAAAAGTAGGAAAGGGATGACACTCCCTAATCCAGCGATTTTTTTCGGGGGGCGCAAGTAAAGGGGCGAAAGGGGAACCAAGGAGGGGAAAAAAAAGTTTTTGGAAAGGAAACCAGGGGAAACAACACTAAATATCGAGATTAGAGTAAAAAAAAAAAAACGCGAGAAAAGGAACCACTATGAGGGGAGCGGAGGCAAAAAAAAAGGAAGAGGACATGTGGGGCTAAAACGTCCTTGCGAGATTTGGGAAGAGTCGTTTTTTTTGCAATCAAGGGGGGGAGAGGGAGAAAGGAAAAAAAAAAAGGGGGTAAAGAATATTTTCAGGAAAAAAAAAAAAAAAACAGAATGAAAAGACTGGGTCACATCCCCAGAGGTGGAATCTGTGGAGCATTTAACAAAAGGAAAAGGGAAGAGTCAAGGCTTGGGGGGGGGAACAAGAAGGGTGGGGGGGGGTTTCAAAGAACGGGACCACCATGGAATGAATCGCCTCCAATACTTTTGAAAAAAGGTGGGCACGAGCATCGAGAATAGACAGAAAAAAAAACGGAAAGGGGGGTGACGAAATCTTGACAAATCCAACCCTAAGGGTGCGAACGGCGCCTTCCAACCAAGAGGGAGAGCAAAAAGGGATGGGGGGAAGTCAATGAGAATAAAAAAAAGGGACTCAAGAAAAGGCCACAAAACATTACCGCGACGCATTTGAAAAGCCAAAAAGTCTACGTTTATTCGCCAAAAGAAAAAATTGAAAAGTGAAGAAAAAAACAAAGAGAAAAGAAGAAGAGGTCGAAAAATTAAAAAAAGGGAGCTAGTTCCGGCCGGAATCCAAACTCCATTGAAAGGGAACGAAGGAGGGGAGGGCCGATCGGGTCGGAAAAAGGGGGGGAAAGCGGGGGGGAAAGGAATGAAACAACCAAAAAAAAAACGTTTGGGTGAAAAGACGTGAGGAATTACTGGACCTTCGCATGCAGCGTCCCGAGTGTGCCAAGGGGGGGGAAGAGGGGTTTGAACGCTCCTCGGGGGGGGAAACCGATTCATTGCTGCCGAAACAAGTACAATATTCACAGCAACTACTTCAGGGAGCAGGGGGGAATGTCCTGAAAAAAGAAGTAAAAAATAGTGCCCAGTAAAAACAGGGAGAAGGGGGCCAAACTCAGGAGAGGAAATGGCAGACTAAAGTCAAATCGAGCCTATTCAATGTCTTTTCCTCTGCCGAGACAGAAGCTCCCATCCTTCTACAACATCCCTCAATTGGCTCTTTCCAAGTCAAAAATTAACCCAAGGGGGGAAAAAGAGAACAGAAAAGGGAATTGGACACAGGTAAAGGAATTAAGAACTCCGTCTCAAAACGGGCAACACTTCTTTGCGTTGGGAAGAGATAGTGAACCGAAGAGTAAACACAGACTCCTCAAGTAGTAAAAGAACTAGAAGGGAAAAATGAAGGAAGGCTAAACAGCGTTGGATGATAAGGTGCCGTTTTTCCGCCACAAGAAATTGGGGGGAAAAATGTTTAGTCAGAAAAAAAAATCGAGGAAGGGGGGGGGACGAAAGCTGTGAGATGTGTGGGGAAACAGAAGGACCCGCGTACGACTTGGTGACTTGACCATTTCGAATACGCGCAACAAAGCCTTGAAGATGGTCGAAAAAAAAGAGATTGGAAAAATAAACCGGAAAAAACGCAGTGAGGGAGGAAACGTGTTGGCAAAAAAGAAAAAATCGCCGCCCAAGTCAGAGGGAAAAACCCGGGAGGAATCATGGGGGGCTACTACGATCCGACGCGAACGCCGAAACCACTTGTAAGGGAAAAAAAAAAAAATGGAAAAAACTTAAAGGAAAGAATACTCTTCGTAGGCCCATGGGCACAACCAACCCCGGGAGTCAACAGGTTTGGCCCGATTCAGATTACCGGGGCCAAGACGCCTTGTAAAAAATCAGATTCGTGGAAGGATGGAACAAGTCGAGTCCCTGGTTCGAAAAAAAAAAAAAAACGAAAACGGGCTGTCCAGCGTCTTTGGCGCCGGACCTGAACTTACCGACGACCGCTCTGGGTAGAGGGGGAAAGCTAACCGAGGCCCAGTCCCGCCGACAATCACTCGGAAATGGAGGGAGGGGCCAAAAGGGGAAGAGACGGAACGGGGGAATCGCCCCCGTTTTTATTCAAGTTGGGCGGCAATCAATGAGAAAAAGATGAGGCACGTGAGACCGGGGGGGGGACATTAAAAAAAACTGGAGTGGGGGATTCCAAGCCGTGGCCCCGGGGAAAAAAAGGGAAACCTGCAGTAACCAAAAAAGAAGAAACGAAAAGGGAGGAACGGGGGGCTTGACTATAGGAAATGACCTTTCCCAGAAGGGGCAAAGGCGGGGGTTATAGCATGGGGACTCCTGCTGGCCTTCAAGGTGAGGGAATGCTCAGGGCGATAGTGGGGAAAAAGCAGTAGATCATAGAAAAGAACGGGGAGGGAGGAAGTAAATATAAGAAATCCATGACTGGAGCAGAGCGCGGGCCTCTAAGAAGGGAAGCAAAAGAAGGGGGAATCGTAAAACAAGAAGCAGGTTTGGAAAAAAAATAAACGTGTAAATCAGGCTACCTCCTGATCCGGGGGAGGGCAAACTTAAGAAACTTTGCTTGAAAGAAAACGACCAAACAGCTCCACTGGGGGACTGAAAAAACGGAAAAACGTTCCTCAAAAGCCATCGTTCGCCTGAGCCGCAAAAAGGGGAGGGAAGGAGCTCGCACCCGTTGCCACGCAAGGAACCGGATGCTAGTGTAATATTGGGGGGGGGGGAAAAAGAGGACGCCTGTTCCTATGCCGGGACAATAATCTTCGACTGAAAGCAAGGTCGAGGAGGGAAAGAGCAAAAAAAAAGGGGGTGAGTGTTGTCATGTGGGAACCAGGGCGGGAAAATGCAGAACAAAAGGAAAGCAAGTGCGGTTTTTAAATGGCGCGCGGGGAAAAAAAAAAGGGAAAGTGAAAAGTGTTCAAAGGAAAGGAAAAAAAGGACGGAGAGGAAAGAAAAAGGTGTTCACTTCAAACACCGAAACGGGATGGGCAGGGAAGCCAGAAGGGGTCACTGAAGAACAAAAGCTTGCCAAAGTTGTTTTCTCACAGGCGGTGAGATCATAAAAAACGGCAGGGGGGGAGAAAAGAGGAGAAGTGGGAAAGGAAGGAGCCAAGCACCGGGTTCAGGGAAAAATATCGAAGGGGAGGGGAGGCACGTTTCTATAAAAAAGAAAACCTCAATGCCCCGCATCCCGAAAACCGTTATCAGCTTTCCAATGAAAAAAGAGGGGGGCGGAGAAAATGACGCCCTGGGAAAGAAAGGAAACCGAAGAAAAGGAAGAAAGTGGTTTTACCGACTAGGGAAACGCCCAATTGGGTGCGAAAAAAATGGTTGAGCGGCGATAAGGGCAAGATGGTGTCACCAAGCGCGCTTAGGGTTCAAAGGGGGGTGAAGGGAACGGACGGTGCCAGAGGTGATCAGAGTGGTAAATAGCAGAAAGTGGGGGGGGAGGGCATCAGAAAAGACTTAACAGCCCCAAGCTGGTCAAGGCAAAGAAAAGTTCAAAAAGGCGAATTGGCCGCGAGCATCGGTATGCTGGGCAGAAAAGCCGCCAAGGTTATAAGAAAAGAACAAGGGGTTGCGGGGGCAAAGGAAGAAGAGGGCAAGGAAACGGTCCAGGGAAAGGTGGGAAGGTGGGTCCGAGGCTTTGTGGGGTGGGGATAGAAAGTTACTGAATAGTAAAGAAAGGAATCAGATGGAGCAACAGGATAACAAAAAACGTGGACAAAAGAGAACAGGAAGGGGCCAGTAGCAGAAAAAAAAAGAAAACAAAGGGGGGGTGGTCAGGACCTAAGAAAAGCTAAGTAAACTAGAAGGAAATCTCCGGCCTCCAACCTTCGAAACGGGATGATGGATAGGGATATGGAAAAAAAAAATCATCCCCCCCCGGGAGGACTGACAAAAGGAGGTCGGGTTGTCAAAGCGAAATTTCTCCAACGGGAGTGGGCTGCGATCCCACATATACTTGGTTGGGGGGGGTGAGACATGAGGAAACAGACGTGGCGTGCACAGGGATGGCGTGGGGAACTGAAAAAAGAAGGTTTTTCCTATGGAGGACTTTCAAAACAAGGGGGGAGGGGGGGCAAACCTATCGTGGAAGCTGTGGAGAGGCGAAAAGAAAGGAAAGGGGGATTGAAAAGAGGGAGCCAGGAAAAAGGAAGAAAAGGCAAAAGGGAACCTCGCGTGCTTAAAAATCAAACTGGGGTGGAACCTGGAGGAACCCAGGTGTCGCACTGGGACCAGAAAAAAAAAAAGACCAGGAAGTGACACTCCGAAGGAAGGGAAAAATGGAAAAAAAGCAAAGGCTAAACCACCGAAATTCATAGAGGGAAGCTGCAAAAAAGGTTGACCCGATTGTTTTACCTCAAAATAAGGGGGGGGGGGGGGGGAAAATAGTATACGACCAAATGGGTCAACAACGCATCTCCAAAGGGATGGGAACACGAAGTGCAGCTACAATCTTTGCAGGGAAGTTATGGCATCGCCCTTTTTTTGGGAAAAACAAAAACCTCACTGGTAGTTCCAGGGGGGAGGTAGAATCTGGGGAATCCCTATATTGGGGGAGGTTTGCTATTGCCATTCCAAAAAAGCAAAAAACGCACATTAGCGCCCCATATTTCGCAAAAAAAAAAAGGGGAGAAACAATGCCTGGATGGGAATAAGGGGAAAAAAACTGTTGGAAAAAAGACTCAAAAAAAAGGGGATTTTTTCCTGGGCGCTAGGAAATTTGGCACCAAACAAACCATCCCGCCGCCAAAACAAAAAAAAAAAAGAAAAAATTGGAAGTCGTGAGGGGGGACTGGCGGAAAAGAACGGACAAAAAAGGGAAAAAAAACAGTTGTCCGCGCTGATACGATTGGTTTTGAAGGGACAGGAGACAAAATCGCTGAGATGATTTACACGGAAAGGGGGGGGGAAAGGACTACAAAAAAAGTGAGGGGTTCAGGGGGGAAGGAAGGGAACAGCCAAGGTTGATGAGTCATCCAGCATGTGGAAAAACGGCGCCCTGCAAATAAAAGTGCATAAAAAAAGTAGAGTTGTATGAGGCTTTTGACAGTGGGGGGAGGAAAAAAAACCGATGCGGTCAAAGAACCAATTTTGCAACGATATGTTTATGGGGTTTTGAAATAAGATCGAAGATAGGTATCTCCGTACGTTCAGCAAGTTATCCTGAGAGGAACGACAGTCACCCACTTGTTGGGGTATAAACCAAAAGATGGATGGGGAACGCCTTAATTGGTAACAGAAAAGAAATCTGGTGGGATGTCCAGCAGGGAGTGATTTCGCTTTGGTCAGGACGAAAAAGTGGAAAGAGAAATTCGCGGGTGCCGCTTTAGCTTCACACTGGAAAAGAAAGGGATAAAAAGAAAAAAGACTTGCAACGCTTCCGACAAGAGGGACGGGGGGAAGAAGGTCAAGGACTTAATCTCACGACGGCCCAGCTTCGCTCAAAAGTGAAACTAAAATTCGAAAGTTCGTTACCCCTGGCGGGAAAAAAGGAAAGTCCTAAACAACAAAAAAAACGAGATGGAGGAAAAAACTCTCAGAGGTGCAACGTGTAAAACAAAGGGAAGTTTTTGGGCTCAAAAGTGCGTTTGAGTGCATGGAGAATGGTCAAGGGAACGGAGAAAAGGCTGTTCCCGGCCTCATAAAGGAGATTCAAGAGAAAAGAAGAGGGTGCAAAAAAGTCAACCAAAAGATTGGTGGGCGAATCAGGGGGAGTGAGGGAGAAGTGGGTAATTTGCAAACCGCCCTGAAGCCTAAGGGAGCCCAGAAAGGGTGTTGTCCTGTAATTGAAAACGGCCTTTAAAAGCGGTCGAACACGACCAGAGTGGAAACGGAACACAAAAAAAGAAAACTCTGGAAATTGAGCACAGAAATAGTCGGTATCCCGAAAGTTGGCGGGGAGAAGAAAGGACAAAGGTACCCCCGGGGGCAAAAAGTCGCCGAAAAGAAAACGCTCCAAGTCACTTTAAAAAAGAGGAAGCAAACCCTGGTCCGCAAGCGAAGGAAGCCAACGTTGCAACAGTCCCCTACTTAAAAAAAGAAAAAAAGATGGAAATTGGGTCCCGGAATTTTGGCAGAAAAATTTGAAAGCGGAGAGCAAAAGCAAAAAAACAAAGGGATGGGGCTCCGAAAAAATCGGCACGCTCAAGACCGAAAAAACGAGGTTGGAGCCAAAAAAAAAAGGAGGGGTATCACCCTCTCCAAACGAGGACAAAACACCAGGAAGAACAGGACAAAAAGGTCCTCTCCTAAAACCTGGAGAAAAAAGGGAAAAGAGCAGTGAATGAACAGGGAAAGAATTCTAGCCGGCCCTTCCACGAAAAGCAAAGCAGGGGACCTAGATGTCAGCGGGAAGGTCAAGTTTCCGCGAAAAAAAAAAAAAAAAAAAAAAACACGGACGGACCCAAAGAGGGCCATCTAGCTGCCTCCGCCCCAAGTTCACAAAAAAGGGGGAATTTCACGAAAACCAAAGCTTTTTTTGGATGGTGGAGAAATTCTTTTGCGCTAAAGTGTGCAAAACACGAAAGGTGGATGGCCAATAAAACACCCGAAAAAAAAAAACCCAAAAAGTTACGTTAACTTGCCTCTCTCCCACAGAAATTTCGCGAAAGGCCGAAAAAACGGCTGATGCATGGGGTCGAGAAAAAGCATGCAAGAGGGCTGGAAATTCCAGGGGGGTGTCACATGAAAGTGGGAAGGGCAAAAAAAACTTTGGGATTGGAGTAAACGGGGGTTTGCAGCAAAAAAGAAAGCCGACACAAAAGACAAGCCTGTGGGGGGAAAAAAAAGCAGCTAGCGGGTTGACTGACGCGGTGATCATGGTGACCAGACCCATCGCTCAAGCGGGTGGGCGTAAACAGGTCTTGTTTTTGACACCCCAGGGCAGACACCAACCTGGGAATCGAAAAAACTAAAACAAGTCGTGGGGCACAACCAAGATTTTTCAGCAACGCGCCTCGAGGCCGGGGAAAAAGGGAAAGGGGACGAACTAGACAAACAACAAGAGTCAAAACTTCCATTGAGTGTAAACACTGCCTCCGCGCAGACAATTCCCACGATAGGCTCAGAGAAGAAAAAAGAAAAAAAGGAACAGAAAGGGGGAAAGAAGGCCGCGGGAAAAGCTCGGAAGAACGCAAGTGTCCGAAAGGACCGCAAATTTGTGGAGAAAAAACAAAGGGAAGTAAACAGGTGGAAGCTGCCAAAGAAATTAAGGTTGAAAAAACCGCAAATTATTTAGGTATCCGATCTGGGAAAAGGCCACGGGAAAGAAAACCAAAAATATGGGTGAAACCGCCAGCATAGAAAAGACACCCCATTATATTGGCGCAAATTAGGAAAAAGGATGCAGCCGGGATGGGGGTGGGGGTTCCGAGCGGAACTTTTTATTAACAAAGAAGATTTTTCCTCCTGCTGCAGGCTACAGGGGACCTAGACTGCAGTCCAATCGAGTTGCAACAAAGGGGGAGGGGACGATGGTGGGGAAAAGGTCAAAGGACGAAAAAAAAAATTTGGCGGGTACTTCAGGAGTCAAAAAGGGAAGGGAAACAAGTCCCCGAGCCCATATTCAAAAAGAAAAAAAAAGGGTTCGCGCCATCCCTATTCAGTTTTGGGCAGCAAAACCCAAGACAGGGGAGTGGGAAAAGTGTGCTCTGAAAAGCATAGCAAAGAGGGAAGAAGAGGCCAATAACGAAAAAGGTTCCATGAGAGACCTTTGGCAAAACCGGGGGTGTTGAAGTACCCAGGGAAAGAAAGGACATCATACCATAACTCAGACCCTAAAAACCAAGTTGAGAAAAAAAAACACATTAGACAACTTTAAGCACTCAGTACTGGAAAACAT
>Ga0179593_1373532_pt1 | contig 12071 bp, 12 predicted proteins | sample CZODoug2_1_08_16_FD_185931 | JGI IMG/M metagenome (GOLD analysis project Ga0179593, IMG submission 185931) | Vadose zone soil fungal communities from Angelo Coast Range Reserve, California, USA - CZODoug2_1_08_16fungal (PacBio error correction) | ecosystem: Environmental > Terrestrial > Soil >...
AAAAGAGAGAACCAGGGGAAACCGGGATATCTATAGCGAAGCTGCCCCAGGCAAAAAAAGCGGGGAGAACAAAAAGAGTCGCAGAAGCTCCAGCAGATAGGGGGATGCCCAAGCGAATGAAAAGCCATCAAATTTGGAGGAAAGCCAATGGTAAATCTATCCTTTGACCGGAAGTAGGGGCATGATGAAAAGGTAGAAGTGCGACCGCACCGGGTGACAAGGGAGAGGCATGCTAGGTCGGAAAATGGCACGGGATGATCATGGTAAAATCAAAGTTCGTGCGAAAAAAGACGGAATCGAGAGACACAGAGAGGGAATGTCACAGCGAGATATAAGGAAAAGAATAAAAGGAAGAAGCCAAGTCGGTTCACAGCACCCAATGACTAGACAAGCTCGCCGGGCAGAAAATCATGGGGGGCCAAAGAGGACCCAAGAGAAATTCAACAAACATCTGAGAAAAGACGAAGAGGTAAGATTTAAATGTTGGCCACCTGGGAACAAGCAGGACAATATACAGGACGGCCGGAAGAACTACCGAAGCCTCAACATCAAAGTCGGAAAACCGCAGTCATTATCTCAGATCAGCGAGATGCTTGGCGCGGTGCGCTCGGTGAGACGAAAGCAAATAAGAAGTCGGTTGGGTTGTGTATTTCAGTGAGGAAAGAAAGTCGAGGCCCGGAGAAGGCTTAAGCAGTGTCCCGAAAAAAAACGACCAACCGTGTGGGAAGAAAAAAAGGTAAACCCTAAAGCCCTGGGAGATGTCTCCGATTGCAGTTGAGAGGTGGGCATTTCATATAAAGGTTAAAAAAAAACTATGTTTTGACGAAAAAGAAAGGCGTATAAAAACGCCGGCAAAGCAACATTTTGCACGCCACGCTTGGTACCAGAAAGTCGGTGGCGATCGCTCCTCCCACGGACGAAAGATGAAAAATCTAGGCCGAAACAACAAGAAAACTATAAAAAAACGCCGTGGTAGAGACAAAATCAGGGAGAGACTGGTAAAACTACCAAAAACTTTTGCAAGGGGAAACCACAAGGAAGAACATCCGCACATGATCATCGGAGGCAGCTATTTGGGACAGTGGAATCAGGGGAAAAAAAAGCCGGTAGACGGAGGGAAAAAGAGGAACGGAGAGCGAAACGAGAAGCGTCGATTAGCAAAGAGGCATATGTTCACGAAAAGCCAGATCGTGCACCTACAAAAAGGGAAAAGGAGAGAGTTGTACGAACGGAAAGCGGATCGAAAGTAAGCGATGGCTTGCCGCTCCCGACGGAGGGGCAATAACGTAGATCCGGAGTTAGGCGCCTAGCAAATGTAAAAACACCACCCCGAGAAAAACGCTTTCGGAGGCTGGGGCCCAAAGGAAGGAAAAACGAGGGTAAACGAAAAAGAGGAGCAATCAACCGAAAAAAGTAGGTTACATCGCGCCGAGGGGGTATATGGCCTGAGGGGACGGAAACTACGTAAAAAGTAAATAAAGGAAAAAGATTACGGCCCCAGCGAGGCAGAAAAATGGAAAAAGACGTTAATTGGTGACAGGCTATGAATCGGGGGAGGCACCAAAAACGCCCATATAAAAAGGGGGCATACCCGCTGGAAGAGGGTAATACCAACACAGCCTAGAGGACTCAGAAAACGGACGCAAAGGGTCTAAAATCAAAATCCGACAAAAAACGGAGGACGACCTGCAGCGCGGCACTTCAAGAGCTACAACTTGTAATCGAAAGAAGGCCCGTCACGCCTGGGCTCACGAGAAGAAGGACAAAAAGGGTACGCCGGGGAAAAAAAGGTGCTTAAAGATAAATCCACGGACAAGATAAGCTGGAAGACTGGGGGGGGGAAGCGCGACCACCAAGTAAATTACTTTTTCAAAAAACGAGGGAGTCATCCCGTGCTTTGCATCAAAGATTCAATCTCATCCTGGCCAAAATGTCCGCTCGGCACCAACGAAACACCAGGAGCGACTTGTCCGCCTAAGAGGACGAGGCAAAGCGAAAAAAGAGAATTTTTGGAGGGGGATTAAAAATTACAAAAGAAGCAGAAAAGGGTAACACTAAAGTAGAAACTATTACTCGCGTTGACTTTAGAAAATGGGAGGTCACCGAAGCAGAGGGAGCAAGGCATGACACCGGCAAACCGATGCTGACTCTCGGGAATTGGAAAGAACACGAACAAACGCGAAAAAGAGCCGGACTCAACGATGAAGTACAAAACAGGTCAAATATTGACCTTGTGAACGGTTAGGGGAAAGATCATACCCAAACAAAGGAAGTGGGAAAAGTAACCCGGTTCGAACGGAGTATTGACGCGGAAAGCCAAAGGGGAGGAGCATAGGAAGACGCCGAAAGGAGGAACAAACAACTAGTATATTAAAAATCTAGGTGGGGGAAAGTTGGAACAAGCGGAGAACGGGGAAGAGGAGGGAAGAGGTCGATAAGACGGGAAATAGGTGGGTCTGTTTCGTCAACAAAAGGAAAAATGGGGTTAAGGGTATGGAGATTGCCCGAACACCGTGCCAAAACGAAGAAAATGAAGGCATGGCGGGAAAAATCTCAAAAATAATGCAGAAACTTGGGTTAGCGGAAATGGGGGGAAAGACGGACGGGGACCAGACCTGGGGACCGAGAAAAAGCAGGAAGGAGCGGAGCTGGATCGCCCAATAATAAAAAACGGGTAAACCTTGAGCTTAAAGAAATGACGTCGAAAGGCCAAGAGTGCGGTAGGGGGCGGGGGAGGCGGGTCAATCGAAACCATTCGTTGCCTGTCAGAGCTTCGGCGGAAAAAAAAAGCGCGGTGGGGGACAGGTGGTGACGCCACAGAAATTATAAGGGCAGAGTTGACTGGACTGATGCAACAAGAGGGGGGACTGATGAAAAAAGGGGGAGAAAATTCACCCAAAATGGGAAGAGGGGACAGGGCGCGAAGAAGAAAAAGGGGTGCAAAGGGACGATGGACGTGATATTGGTCCAAATAGGGTGTCACAGGGATTACGACAATCGGTAGCGTCCAGACTCAACAACGGCGGGCGGGCCTTGTTGGGAAATAACGACGCGTTGAGCCGTGAAGGCATCAAAAATTGGACGCAGGAGAGAAAATGACCGGGGGGCAAACCAGGGAAAAAAACTTATGGAGAAGAGGACGGATCACGCTTACTGATAAACCACGCGGACGCGGAATAGCGTGGGACCCTAAAAAAGAAAAAAAAAACCATGCATTCCCCTTCACCAAATTCACGCTTGACTAAAAAAAAAGTGAAGGGGGAACTGCGGCTAGGCGGGAAATCCGCTCCCAGGAATAGTTCCGACGACCACCCTCAAGAAAAACCATCAACCCGACGCCCTAGAGGGGAGGAAAATCCCAAAGGACTTTCAGGTCGGACCGATATCATCAACTGGCGGGAGAAAAAAAAGGGACAAGAGGTCGCTGGGGGAGGTGCGGGACCAAGGTGCAGAGGAGCCGCCGCGCGGCCAGAACGGTCATGAGGAAAAAAGATGATATGCAAGAAAAAAGGCAATGAATGGTCTTGTTGAGAACAGAGTTCGTAAAAAAAGTACAAAACCGGCTATTTAAAAGGACATGCCAGGGGGGGCACGAGGAGGAGATCTGGCCTTTAGGCACACCATATGGGACCAAAATCAAGGGGGACAAATGTGATCAGGGAGAACCGCCGCGCTATGTTAAAGACCTGCTTTTTGGGGGGGTTCGACGAATTAAAAGACACGACAATCTCGACGCAGATGAAAAAAAAATACTCTGCAAAGGGGTCAGAAGCGGCACCGGTGGGGGGGGCACGCAACGTCGCGCCCCGAGGACTACAAGGGCGTGTGAATCGGGAAGGGAGGGGAGGATTGATCGAGCGGGTTACCTATAATAGTAGACGTAGGCGAGAGATCGCAACAAACGAAGTGGACCGGCTGGAAAAAAGAGCTTATTCGTGAAAAGGGGGAAGGGGGTGGGGAACTGAATCAAAATCCTCCATCCACTGAATCTCCAGGCTGTTGCCAAAGAACAGGGCACGAGACCAATGAAAAATACCTAAAATCGCGATCAATTACACGTAAAAGCTTGCCGGGGTCGGCCAAAGAGGGTGCAAGGGTTTTGACGGGCGAGGAATCATGCAAAAGAAAGCAACTCACGAATATGCTATTTAAAACGAGGAAGAAGAGAACACCATCATGAGCGACCCGCATAAGGATGATCGATACTCCGAGACGCAACGCCCGAAAGGAGTCAAACCTCTGGAAAAGCTACAACAAGGAGATGCTGAAGCAATGGCTGACGGAGGGCCACAAAACGTCATTGTGTGACTCTGAGCCAGGAGGAAAAAAGGTCAATCTGAAAAGGTGGGGAGGACGGCTGATCGATAAAGAGGAAAACAAGAGAACGCCTCATGGGAAAAAAGGATTTTAACGAAGCGTTGCGTCTGGGGGTCAGGAACTGGATGAAGAATTACCGGCGCGGCGACGCGACCCGGATACAGGCATATAGAGGGAATATCCCTGTTAAAAGGATGAGGGAAAACTAAACCGGATGACAATGAGACACTATAAAAAGGCATCCGCTCATTGGGGGGCAAAAGGAACCCGAATTGACAGGGAAATCAAAAAGGGACTAAAAAAAAAAACCTCCGCGTCCAGAAAAACTAAGAAAAAGAATCGATCAATTAGGGGGTCCAGGGGGGGGGGGAGCGCGAAAAGTGCGGTTGATGGGGCCTTCCGGGACAATCGGAAAAAAGGGGGAGCAACATAATGAATGTACGACTAACTCTGGGAGGTCGACAGAGAGAGGGCGGGAAGCATAAAAGCGCGAGGGGGAAGCTCGAAAATCCCTAAGCAAGAGTTAAGTGTTCATGCGAATTATCTATCGAAGACAAACAGGAGGGAGATAGAGTACATAACATCTAAAAAGGAGACGAGAAAGGGGAGGACGAAGATCGGGCGGGTTAAACCTTCTGCAAACGCACTCGAGAATGTAGGAAAGCAAGAAGTCAGCCGACCGTCCATCAGGTGTATCCAACGTGAAGAAGGACACACTAGAAAAGCAACGGTAACTTTTAAGCGCAATGGTAAAGAGAAGAAGTTGAAGCAACAGAAGGAGAGTGAGAAGTATGGCATGGTTAGACGTTCAGAAAACAAACCGAAAGGAAAAGAGACAAGTGGGGGGGAAGGTCTGGGGACCTTGATTTCGGAAAAAGGAGGACATGGGGCGAAGTCTGCGCGGGGGGGCGAACCGTGATAAGGGAGAAAGAGAATATTAGTCACGGTCTGACGGCCGAGCCGAAGACCACGAAGTAAACGGTTTCCACAAAAAAACAACGGATCACGATCCACACTGACGTCACTTTAACATGAAGCAGTAAAAAGAGTGTTACGAACTCAAGAGAGGGGAGAAGCAGACGGTAAGATGACCTCGTGGGGCAGAAGACCAGAGCGCAAGAGAAAAAGGAAACCGGGAGAAAGCCCCGAACTCAAAGGCTTAAGATGAGGGGTGGGGGGGATAGGAAGCTCAAGATACAAATGGGAAGGGGAGATCAGGATCGATCAACGAAGGGCGGTCTATAGAAGGGTGGGGGATATTCGCACTAAAGCAACTAAACGATTCCTAAGGAAAGGGGGCTTTTAGGAAAATCGCGAACTACCTCGCCACGCAAGGGGGGCCCTAACACGGCAAGGAATGATAAGGAATAATCGAGAGGAACGCGTCGGTCATGGAACAGTTGCCCGGTCATCGGGTGACCCACGTTTGTCAGCAAAAGCGGCGGCGGCGGGGATCAGCCGGGAACCAAAAAGGGGACCCCAATACAGGTGGGCCACGTCATGTCAGGGGCCGAAGAGAAAGAAGGGGGGCCAGTAAAAACAGATGATCGATCTTCTCGTGCAAAGCCGATTCAACAAAAGGGGAGAGATCCTCGGTCTCGAAAGCTGGGGGGATCGCAAAAAAACACGTTCAAAGGCGGAAAAAGCTTTGAAAAAAAGAGGAAAAGGTCATCGCACGAATTGTTCGGACTGGGAAAATAGAAGAAAAACACAAAGGAAAGGGGGATCGCAGAAGTAAGAGATTGGGAAAAGAAAAAAAATCTAAGAAGGAAGCTGCCGCGCGCTATAATTACGCCATAGAAAGCGCTTTCACCTCGTCCAGGGAATAGGGGAAATTGAGAGGGACAGTGTGGGGATACGGACGGCTAACTCGAAAACTCAAAATAGTCAAAGAAGCATTGGGGGAGGGGGGGACGCGCACAAGGAGAAAAGGGAACGTCCGCGCGTAGCCCCCTTTGTCAAAAAACGCCCCAGCAGACCTTCTGCGGGAAAGTAGCACACTAAAGAAACGAGACGAAAGAAGAGGTTAAAATAAAATCAGGCGAGGAGGGAGGGGGAGGAAGAAGCGGCCGGGAGAAAAGGGACAAAATAGTGGGTCCGGAGACGGCGCGTGATGGAAAAAATGCCCCCTCTTACGACCGAGAGGGGGGAACATGGAAAGCCGTGATTGTTCAAGACAGGTAGGGGCAGGGGGGGGCAACACGCAGCAACCATAGCACCAAAGGAATACAAGAGAAAAGAGGGATCCAGTCGTCAGCCTTTAGCGAAAGAAGAATTGAAGACACTCGGGAAAAGGAAAGACGGTCGAAGATCGGGGGAAAAAGGAGAGACGCTTCCCGGCAACAAATAAGACTGAGATCCTCACCAATAAACCTAACGGGGGAAGGGGGCAGAAAAACAGCACCAAGAGGGCAACAAAACACCCTTTAACGGAATACAGAAAATATCCTCGACAGAAGAGATGTCGTCGCGCACCGCGCAAAAAAAAGCGGGGTTATTAAACAATCGGAACAAGCCCGATGATTGCATAATGCAAGCGAATCTGTATAGGATCAATGACGCTAACACCGAGTCCAAAACAGAGACGCGGCTTCTTGGTCAGAAAGAACTACATTCCCTGAATCGAAAATAGTCAACGTCCCGTAAAATCACGATCAAGGTTTATGAGGCAAAGAAAAAAAGATCGCAGTAAAGAACAAAGGGGTGAAGTGTATATGGTTAGGACTTAACCGAAGAGAAAGAGCCTGGCCTGATCGACAAGGAGTCAATTCCATACGAAAAACCGAATCAAGAAGAAAAAAGATCTTATCATTAAGAAAAAAAAACATGCACTCAGCTTGGAACCGGGGGGTGCCCGGAGATGAAACCTTGTCCGTGACGAATCACCGATACGAAAAGTATGTATATTACTCTTCGGACACAGGCTGCTCATATAATTCCAAGAGAAGAACACCAACAACGTGGAAGGAGGAAGAAAGAAAGAAGGGCCGGAGGTTTCCATCTGAGATAAAAAGAAGAGGATTCAAGCAATGTCATTACTAAGGTAGAATCTTGATCGGTGTGAAAAGGGGGAAGGTAATTATGCACCTAAAATTGGGACACCCCTTTCAAGGCCCTAGAATGGGAGGGGGACGCATGCCTAAAGAGGAGTAATACGGAGGCCGCGGTGGTTCGCATGGAAGGGAAGGCCCGAGATCGAAAAAGCTTTTCCGATTTGCGAGGGGGCAGGAACGAGTGATCTGTGCTCAAACGAAAGTAGAAAGGAAAAACGGAGAAAAATCGGCGAGATTGGAAGGCGTCGGCAATAACTTGGGCCAGGCCCGGGGACAGACGAAAACCATTCGAGGAAGCAAGGGCCTTAGAGCGGTCGAAAACCTCAACATTGTTTTTCCGAGGCAAAAAAAATTGATCGACTAGAAGAAAGGCACCTATGAAACAGGGCGTGACCCGAGATCAAAAGTAAACCGACATGTGAAGGGACTACGCTGCGCACGAAACCAACAGGGGTAAAACTAAGGGGGGAGGGCGGTATTGTGAAGGAAAAAGGGGGAAAGTAACAAAGAGAAGGATCTGCCATCGACATACACACGTCTTCGTGTCCTTAGGTGGGATCAAACCTTAACTCTTTGAGAGGCACCTAGCGCCTGTTACAAAACGTCAGGTCAGAAACGTTGAAAGAGCCGAGTGAAAAACGAAAACGGAGGGATAAGAGAAAGCTAAAATTGAAGGGGGGTATGACTCGGGTGGGGGGCGGCGTGGTGCGACAAAGAAAACACCGCATAAACCGCAAAAGGAAGGATGGCAAGGGGCTCCGGCCACTGGGGAAAAGAAGAGGGGAAAGAGGAAATCAAAAGTCCCAAAAACGGGAAACGACAACTACATGCAAAGAGAAGAAAAAGTAGCGATCACCCGACTACGAGCTCTTAGAAAGTACCGGAAGAGGAGGACAAACTGACAAGGGAAAAAGGGAGGGAGAAAAGCCGTTACCAAGGAAAAGTTGCGCGTTCGACAAGGAGAGGAAGACAAAACGGGAAGTCAAAGATCTCGTTCATGGGCGAAAGTCGGAGAGGAAAAACATGCAAATTCTGGGGGTCTGAGCAGAGTTAGGAAAGGACAAAAATCCCGCTAAAAGGGACTAATGGTAAAACATGCTAGGTGGACAAAGCGTATCTAGAGGAGGCAAAAATACAGCTGCGAAACACGCGAAATTGAGCTGCGAAGAAAAAAGCCGATGAAATGGGGGTTTTCGGCAAAGACCGGGCTGGGGGGGAGAAAAAGAACGATTCAGTAAAACAACATCACGCACCATTACCTGAGCAAGAAAACTAGGGCGGAAAACACGCACCGGGGGTGCAGGGGAACCGACAACATCGAGAAAGGATCTCTACAAACCGGGTTTAATCGCGCTGTGCGAAGAAGGAGCACGGAAAGGAGCAGATGGACCGATCAAGACGTTGGAAGCTCGCGCACGAATGCGGCTGGAAAGCTAAAGAGGGGAACATGTTGCTGATGACTGAAGAAACCGAAGACGCTGGGCGCGAAAAGGCCAAGGGGGAAAAGGGGAAAAGAAGGAAAGCCACTCAACAATGGCCGTATCCTTCCGGAAGGGTTCGGCCAACAAGGGGGAAGGGTTCTTGAAGCGGGAAAAGCTAAAAAACAGATCAAGAAAATCTGGACTCTTTGCAGAGCGACAAGAAAAGGAAAAACACACACAAAAGAGGATCGACCCGAGGCATTCCGGTGATCAAAAAAACCTAAGAAAGGCAAACGCTTTTTCCGCGGGGAGAGGGGGGAGGAGCGACACCTATAGAAGGAGTGAAAAAATAAAGCCGACCCGCGTACAGGTATAGTTCGCTGGAAGGGAACAGCAGACGAGTTCGCAGGAGAAAAGGGAGAGCTACAGAAGGAAGGCCGGAAAAGATTGCAAATGAACTCAGGCAAAGTATGAAGAGGCTAAACGGGTCGATCAAATGTGGGTTGGTGGGAGACTTCTGGGAAGATAGTACGGGGGGAGGCTATCGCACCAAAGACCAGAGCTTAGTGGAGGAGGGAAAGAGGTCCCTTTCGTAAATGAAGAAGGCATAGGAAAATCTTCCAAAAATAGAGCAAGAAACGAAGGGGGAGCCAAAATGAAGCACGTGCGTTCGTCAAAAAGGATCCACAAACTGAGCTACATAAGAGCTTAAAAAGGACAAAGGAGTTGAAAAGGGGTCGCGAAAGGGGGAGGGGGAGGGGGGGATCGGTCAGGAAGATTTTCAAACCACAGAAAAAAGGAAGGAGCTCGGAGAAGAAGTGAGGGGCGACCTCAAACGGGGGTGGAGGGGAAAGGGGGGGACTTGAGCGAATAATCGAAAGTCTCTCCCCGAAAAAAAGGGGGGGAGGATCGCATCACTCTCAAACACAGGGGAGATAGAAAAAATGCGCATCGAACCAGTCGGAGGGAAAGATGGTGAAATAGAGCGAGGGCTTGTGGGAAAGATCCCGGAAAAATCGCTTCGAACAACAATGAAAAGAGCCCTCGTAATAAGGGGGGAAAAAGTACAGCGAGCTTAAAAGGAAGACCAGAAAGCAATCTGTGAAAGAAAGGTAAATCTATCCTTTGCCAGGAAGGGAGGGAAAAGTGGGAAATTGGGGGACATTGTCGCCGAACCCGTCAGAGAGGGGAAGGCTCCAATTGAAACAAAAGAAAGAAAAAAGTTTTCGTAACAACAGCCGGTGGGGACCCGTTTCTTGAAGCACCCAGGTACAAAAAGAAAAGACCAATAGCTCTGGGAGGAAGTTTCTCACACACCGCTCAACCATGTACGGCATAAGCCGTTCACTGGAAAACAAAACCCGAACTCAAATCGCTCTCTAAATCATTGTGCAATTAGACAAAAAAAAGAGGACAGACACACTTCTGAAGCCAAACATACGCTTGAACTCGTGTGGCAGAAGGGAAATCAGTCTAAGAAAAAAGACGGGACCGTTCAAAAGCAGACACAGCTTCACCGACAGGATATAGAGTCGATCAGAGGAGACCGCTTGGCGGCGTGCAAAGGCGGAGTCGATCACCGGAGGCGGAGAAGAGGGATTTTGATAGTCCGCTCGAAAAAAAGAAAAGGCCCGATGGCTACGATCGTCAGTGTTAGGGGGATGGCCCCGAAAAAAACCTCGAAACCCGCAACAGGAAAACAGGGCAGATCGGCCATTAGACGAATGGAGCGCGCGTGGCAGAGCGTTGAAGGTCATCGTTGAAAAAGATTTTTAAAAGGAGAATCGGCGCGCGGTGAGGAAAAACGCCGGCACAGCCACATGGGTAACGGCCGAGAGGGGACCAGCACCGGAAGAGGTAGCCGCAACAAAAATGAGTAAAAAGCAATGAAGGGCCAGAACGGGCCCGAATGAAAAACACCTTGTAATAGAAGAGGCGCGGAATTGATGGTCGCCAAAAAAAACCGGGGAAAAGGGAGCACAGCCAACCCAAAGAGAGAGGCAGGAGAGGTCGTGGATCGTCTAACAAAAAAGGTGAGAAACGGGTCAATCGACGCGCGGGGAGCAACGAGAACGGTAACGCCGTCGGCGATTTCTAACGAGACAAAGGGGAGAGAATCCAGAAATCGAGTATCCAACGCGCCAGATTCGTGAAAAGGTTTAGGAGCGTTTTTACGACCGAAATCTCCACAAACAGGAACATCATCAAGGGTACTGCCAGCGCCGACGTAACGAAAGACTTGAAAAGCGGCGGCGAGAGGACACTTGTCCGCAAAAACCAAAAAAAAAGTTCTTAAAAAGTAACGGCTTGTTCGCAGCCTCTGAAGAAGAATAACGCAGAAAAACTCGGCGGCCTAAAAAAAAATCGGTTCGTCTCCGTATTCTATTGGCCGTTATAAGGTGACTGAATCGAAGGAGGAAGGGGGACGCACACTCTGACACCCAGCGCGTAAAATGCAAGCTAAGTGCGGGCTATGCAGGTGACAGAGTTGAGGGCAAACGCGCCCCATAAACCGTCTAAGCGCGGAAAAATAGGCCATTACAATAAAGAAAAGACATATGTTTTGGTTGGAAAAAGACACCGGTCAAAGAAGAGAAGAGAAAAGACGGAGTAACGCCGAGCGCAGTTAAAATTCACCAAATCAAACGTGAAGACCTCAAAACACATAATTCCCACAAACGTTTTCAGGAAGGCGAAGACCATGAAATAAGATCATGGGAACAAAAGGGAAATAACCACTTACGAGGGACGAAGACTGATGGTAGCACGCTCAGCCACTGCAAAGTTGAGGTGACTGGGGCGCCCCTCGGATCAAGAAGATGAGGGGTCAGATTTAAGCTAAAAAAGAACAGGCAGAGACTCGGAAAAAAGAAGAAAAAACACGCAAAATGAAAAAATAATACAAACGACAGCCCTAAAAAACCCGACGATGGTGTTACGATTGACCCGGCCCACAAGAAAAGGATGCGAGAGCCGTCACTACTCTAAAGAGAGACAAATTTCAGGGAGAAGTTTTCGGTCTATCCACTCTCGAAAGGAAAAACGCAGGGGGGAAAGGAGGGCAGGGAAGGGTTAAAGAAGGAAACTAATTTAAATCAAGCGAACGCAAATAGGGCATAACTGACCAGAAACAGGACCCGAAGATCCAGCGGGCTTGACCCGGGTGGGAAAAAAGGGGTGGAGAAAGAAAAGTAAAAAAAGTACGGGGAACGAAGGGAACGGTAGTATATGACTCGAGGACAGACCGGCGTTAGCAGATTGGAAACAAGTAAGGAAAGAG
>Ga0179593_1405915_pt1 | contig 12071 bp, 8 predicted proteins | sample CZODoug2_1_08_16_FD_185931 | JGI IMG/M metagenome (GOLD analysis project Ga0179593, IMG submission 185931) | Vadose zone soil fungal communities from Angelo Coast Range Reserve, California, USA - CZODoug2_1_08_16fungal (PacBio error correction) | ecosystem: Environmental > Terrestrial > Soil >...
AGGCATCAAGGGTCGCACAAGGAAGACAGGGCGGTCCGACGTCTATTATGAAAGAAACGAGAATACCCTTCAGAATGAAAAAAAAATGTAGAATTCACTCGAGTACGCACTATGATAAGCCAAAAAAATTGAAGGATCATCAGAGGATCAAGGGTCCGGCCACTGCGAGCAAAAATTGTGGTAAAAATCTCACGGGTACGCTAAAAACAGGGTCGAAAAAAAATATCCGAATGAACTCGTGATCGTTGAGCGCAAAATGTTTGAAAAATTGGTGGTCAAAAATCCCGGCCAGATAGGCGAGTTCGCCGAGCATCACCTGGAAAGCTGCCCGGGAAGGTGAGCCTAAGAAATTTGAATCTATAAAAAACCTGCGGGATTCGGTTGAGACAACCAGGCCTCGTACTAGATAAAACAATCAGGATGCAATACTAAACGTGGAAACCTTCTACAAACCAACGCTTCTGCTTGAAGTAAAGCCCCGCGTTGTACAAGTGGAAATGGTGATAAAAGCGAAATAGGTGTCCGAAGTGGAACAGAAAGAAGACAATCGGTAAATGGTGTGATGACAACGAGTGAATTTCATAGAACCGCGCCACGTGGGTGGGGGGGTTGTTGGTCGGGGGTGGTTTGTGTGGGGGGTGGCCTCTGCAGGGGGGGGAGGGGGTCCATCTATATTAAGAAAAGGGCCTGAAAGGAACGTGGTGTCAAACTAAACAGTGAGGGGTCTCCTGAGGTTCAGGTCATAATCTAGGAGGAGATATGTGGGATAACAAACAACACAGGAAATCGCTGAAAAAAGCTCCCGGTCGGTAGAGGAGAGACTGCGGGGGGAGACAGTCTATCAAATTACAGGCTACGGAGGCCCAGGGGGCTTTCACGACGTATCGGGGCGGGCAAACCAGAACGGGGTACGGAAAAAGACTAAATAGCGCAGGGGGGGTGCTATCCTCGGGAGAACTTGTTGCACGTGGGGGGACTTCGTAAAATGAACGACAGAGTGGGGCTGAAAAGGACGGGTTTTCTAACTGATCTTCGGGGAAGTGGAACTGATGCCAGAGGGAGTCCGAATTGTGGTGGCCCATCGACACTGAGTGCAAGGAATTGTTTTCGAGGATAAAGACCAGAAGGGCGCGGATGCGGACCGTGCTTCAAGGGCGTAAGGTGGGGGGGGGACTAATGCCGGTTTACGAGCGCCGGCCGTAAGGCTGAGGGGGCGCAGTGTGGAGGGCAGCAGATCTAAGTCAAAGGAAACGAGTGTGTGATGGTAAGGCAGAACTCTATAAGTCAAGGCACTTGGGGAAGTAACTATGGATTTCAACGAACCAAGTTGGGGGATACTCGCCTCTTGGAGCCCGTATAGTCATCGCCGCGGGAGAGTTCTCGAGAAAGCAATACTGGGGAAAAAGCGGATCAGGGGTCTTACAGCTGGCAATCAGACCAAAACTTAGGGAAACGGGCCGTGAGACCGGTCGCGCCACTTGACGATATCGCTCAATTCTTGCCAGTAGTCGTGGGAAGGGTTGCTGCACCTTCTTGTATGCAGGTGTGGTTTCATGTGGCAACTCCTTCCTGAAAAGGTCCTGACAGGTAGGGCATGGCGATGGTACAGACGGAGCGCAAGAAGTAACAACCTGATCAAACACTCGGGACTGGAATAGGCGGCTTCCACGCCGAGAGGTTTGTTGATGAAGGGGAGAAAATGCGGAAAAAATCCAATGTTGTAGAGGGGGAGCGAGGACAGCGTCGGTTAAAATGACGCCGACGTCGAACGAAAAAAGAGCCGTTATGAAACTGGGAAGAATGTAAGGGGGCCACGTTTAAGGATTTGCCGCCTTTAGAAATCGACAAGAGTTCAACCCATGGGCAAATCGGGGAAACGTGACCGGGGGAGAAAAAAAACAGAGTACGCCAAACATGTCCCCATCACGTCACGTCGGGGGAGGCGCGGTTTGGTTTTTCCGGGGGCTAAGAAAAACACGGGGGGAAGTGAGAGCAGCATCCTCCGAGCGCGAGCACGAGGTGGTTTGGAAACCCGGCATCCCAAAACAGATGGAAATCGCAATGGTCTGAACGGGCGATGAACTGGGCTTACGCCTACGGTCAACCCCGGGAAAAGAAGCTGAACGGAGAACCTTGGGGGATTCTGGATGAAAGGGTAGGGAATTTGGGCTAATGTTAGCCGCAGGCATGGAGCGAATGGCCTCACTCCAATAAGAGAACAACTAGGAACATGAGGCGTTGGTACGCGTGGTGGTTGAGGAGAGTGGTCCTTCCGCTAGAAGAAAAGGCCCACGTAGAGGGCTAAACGGAGGAAAAAACAAAACCTTCACCTCCCAACGGAAAACCGGAACTGACGGTTCTAGTATACGCGACTCGCACGAGCGATAAAAGGGGGGGTTTGGGAAAACAGTGTCAGGAATGCCTCAACCGGGGGTGAAAATGGGTATTGGAAAAACAACCAAACATCAAGATTTGAGGTACTTCACCTGAAATTCAGCGTGGGACAAAAAGCAGGCGTGAAATCAAAAATTCAAAAAGAACAAGGGATCAAAACAAGATCCAGTAGTTGGGATCTACTATGGATTGAAAAAATAAACTGCGAATGGAGATCTCAGAGATGACTTTCGAACTAAGACGGTACTGGACGGTAGACGGGGAGTCGCAAGGGGCTTGCCGATAGGCTACGATAGGATTGACAAAAGAATTCGCTGTTTATGTGGCTAGACCAGGCGTTTATCAAAAGAAGGCAGGCACGGAAGAAGGGTAGAGGTAAATTAGATCGTGAAAATCGTACGGCGCGTACGGGGAACAAAAAAAGGCTCGCGAAGAGGAGGTCCAACCAGTTGGAATGGGGATGACGGAGCCAAGATTGGCTCGCCTGGTTCATAAGACAAGGAGGTACAGCCGGAGGGGGTTCGTCAGAAAATTCACTGAGAAAAAGCGGACAAGGAAAGGATACGAAAAGTTTTGCTATTCTCGGGGAGATGCGTGGAGAGAAAGAACAGGAGTCACTGCGAAAAAGAAACTCTTCTATAAAGTTCACATCTCTTCGACCATAGGGCGTTCTCGAACGAAGAAGGCCAGGAGATATGTAGAGGAAACCAGCGCGCACTCGGGGGTGACAAAAAAACGTACGACTGTGCGGATAAAGGAAAACAAAAGTGGGAGGGGGGAGAAAAGAGAGGAGAGAACTTGTCGCAGGGGAAGGGAAGGTGTTTTCCGGAGGATATACTCATCAAGGCTCTGATTCGGAAGAATACACTTTCCAAGAGATTGCACTGTATCGCCGAGGGGGACGTGCCGGGAGAAGAGCGTGGGGGGGCAGGGAGAAAACGCCCAGGGAAAAAAACTGAGGAAACCCTATGTGGGAAGAGAGGAAATTTTCCGGCGAAGGACGACCCCCGACGGCTGAATGAAATGGAAGGTTAGTTTCACACAGGAGACAAAAAGGCTGGGGGGGAGCCTGGAAATCACAAAGAACTGGGACGTAGCCCGACTGGCACGGCAGAGGGGCGTAATTAAATTACGCCTCGAACGATGTGAACTATCGAAGAAATGGAAACCAAGGGGGGGCCTGTGCGAGCAAATCGTAAGCTTCCCCATTCGAATAGAATAAGAATCGAATTATCTGGAAGCCGAATCAGGGGGGAGGAAGATGGCAAGTAGGCGGACCGAAGCACTGATAACTGTATTGAGGGGGGTAGAACGACAAATCTACGTCAAAACTTCTATTGCACACATAAATCTTCAGCGAAAAAAGGAGGGAGCAAAATTGAAATTGTCTTTGGGAGGTATGTGAAGTTGAAGCAACAAAAACTATACTGTGCAGGTGGATCAGACCTCGGGCTGGGGGCAATGCCAAATCAAAGATTGAACCCGGGAAACTTAAGTTAACTAAACCGGGATACTCACAACAAACAACCCCCGAAAGAGTTAATCCATGGGGAGAGGAGCGTGACTCGACCATCAGACGAAGACTAAGTTGTAGGGGTAGTGCGGTGGGTTCGACAATTGTCAGCACAATGGGGAGGGTTAAGGGTTCTTTGCAGCTAACAAATCTCAATATCAGCGACAAACCGCTCACACGTCTCTCGATGGCTGAATGCATGGGTGCTATCGGCTGCACGCACCCTAGCTCTGTCTTGTATGTTACTGGTCGTCATCGCTCGTTAAAAAAAGGTACCATTAACATCCTGCTCGAAATAGGCCTTAGCGTTCCCGATCACGAAAACCAGTAGACCAGCTCTTCGAGATGTGCCACTAACGCGGCCCTTGGGAAGGAAAGACAACCTAAAGTTACAGTGAAACTCACGTGACACCTTACCGGCAAAATCTTAACCTTCTAGGGGACATTCTAACTCCCCATGTTTCTCCATAGGACAGTCACGCGCTTCCGTCGTCTCTTTGCCCTAGTCAACGCACGAAAGATGCACGACGTGAGCGAGCTCCTCTTCAAACTAACCTATAGACTGTATCTCGCAGGAAAAAAGCCTGTAGTCTTCTCTTCATCTGGGGCTACAAATCATATTGCCCCCCCGGGTCGTCAGGTCGTCCTCTTCTGACCCTGCGGACGGCAGCATACTAAGGTAAAAAGTATTAGTCTGGACCGGCTCTAAAACTTCTCAGAACCTCAACCATTCGGGTGTGCTCGGTAATATGGGGGCCCGGTCCCAAAATATTTTCCACTTTCCAAAGGACGTGACGTTACGCCCCTTTTGCCCCGTGCCTTCCGATCCCAATCTGAAAGCTATCTCTGAGCTTTTCCTTATTTGAGTGAGTCCCTGGATACCCCCCGCTGCAGTGCTGCGTCTCACCTCCAACGTGCCTCTTGCTGTTTTTTGCTTCACCTAGTCCCCTCACTTATTCTTTCTTCCACTGAGCGCGATAGATTGAATCCACCAGGCTTCACGAGTTCATTCCTAGCTTTTGCGAAACGAAATGGGGATGGGTTCGAAACTGAAGTAGGGAAGGGGTCACATTCTGTACCGGAAGAAATCCTGTATCACTTCCTATCTCCTTTCTACCCTGTTCCCGCTTCAAGGAGAACCCCCTAGCTGTAGTAAAAGGCTGACAAGCTATCAGGCGTAATGAGAGCCGATATCCGAACCCCTTGGCCCCGAACACAACCCGATTCACGCCCCTCTAGCGTACAAGGTCGCCTGCCCCTGCCGAATCCATCGGGCTTCAGAGGGAGTACCCAGTCACCATCGCAAACCCTATCAAACCAGACAACTCTCTACTCGGTCAAAAATGATTACGCACCCTTCTTTGAGATAATCTACCCTCTAACAACAAGGGGACGGCTCCCCACGCAACATCTGGTCGTCCTCCTCCCTTTCTCTCCTTTCCCTGGAGGGTCAATCACGTTCGGGCCCCAACACTACGGACTACTGGTTCTGCTTCGGCTCCATTAAGCCTGTTGGAAAAATCTAACCGAGCGGTACTCGAAAAGCACCCTACTCCTGCTGCGACTGGCATATTCACCACAGGTGGTCCACCTTGGTCCCTTGCGGGCCACCGAAATTCGGTTTCCTTACAAGCGTCAGCGTACCCCTTTATCGTGATATTAATCTCCTCCAAATGATATTTATTGGCGTACCTATGCAAACCTCACCTTTCCGACCTTTCATCCTTGGGGGGTTCCCGGCCGTAATCTCTGCATGAATGCCCCTAAGATAGTCTTTTAGCTCTGTTACTGTACATAGCTCTACCCGCTTACCCGCGCAGAAACTACTGGCTGGACACTAGTACTAGCCTCTTCTCGTCTCCCCCCCCTCCTGAGTTCACCATTTCTAACGCTCGCTGTCACGTTCTGGGTATAGCACCTAGAAAAATTTGCGCAACGTTCCGTCTTGCACCCGCACGCGCTTGCTAATTTCCAACAGGGAGTTCTGGTCCCCCTCGAGGGCTGAACCGTCTCATAAATGCCTGTCTAACGATCTAACTGCGTTGAAGCGAGGACAGTATCGAGAAACGAAAATAAGTTCGTGGTCACTCGTATCGTAGTCCCGATCGTCCGTGCCAAAAGCTCCTCTCGGAGAAGCAGCTGATACCTTGTGAAAGGAGTAGACAGCGGTACTTAGTCAGAAGGAGATCCCCCTTGTGGCCCGCCTAATTCCCACCTATCCGACGGGTTCGTGTTCGATATCTGGACCCGGGTTCGATCCCTTCTTCTACGCAGACGGCTGGGGTGCAAAAACTTTCCTTGGGCTTCTCATACCTCTTCTTTCTTTCACCTTAACTCACTTCAGGAGGGTAAACGATTCGAATAACCTTTTATTTTAAAGCAGATGCTACACGAGAACATCAAGGCGCTTAAAGTTCTGCAGTACTTCAAAAATACGATACGTAACGAAGGGCCCTGTGAACCGGGGATCCTTTTCCCCCAGCTCTTTGCGGTGGGCTGAGCCGCTCCCCGGAGGACATTCATCCAATACTTAGCCTCGCCATGCACTTCCGGTTAAAGGAGCCATGCTTGATAACCCCCGCCCTTAGCTCTCTAGGGCAACTCGGTCCTGGCCAGTTTCCGAAGGACAAACTGAGTAAAAAAAAATCCAGAGGAGTAGGCCAACCCTGGCTGGCCACGGCTGGGGCTTCCCTTTCCCTACTGCCTTCCGGGCCGCATCAGCATGTCTTTTTCCACCCCTGCTCCTAGTCGCCCGGCCCACGCACCCAACTGTAGTTGCCTAAACCACCTCTTCGCTACATTCCTGACAAAGGCTCAAATGTTCCTTTAGCACCTGTAACAAGCGATTCTAGTCGGTTGTCCGAAGGGTATCTATTACACAAGCAGGAGTTTAGTTCTTTCACTACGACCCACCTACCTCCAAACACCGTCACCTCTCACCTCTTGGACCATGACTTCTTTCCACCTTGCTTGTGTTTTCTTTTCCTCCGAGTCTCACGTATGTAGGAATTCTCTTATCTCCATGAAAAATGCCAGCCCCGAACCATGGCCTGTCGTCTATCTATAGTTCACACATCTTTGCCTTACGACGTGCCCGTAGCACGACTTTCGCGCTCTGCCGCTCTTCTCTTCCCATGCTCTTCGGGTCCATCCTGCTGCCATCTCTCGTGCCCCAATACATATCGTTAGACCGCTCTCTAGGTTATCTCTTACGTGCCCCGCTAGGCTCAAGGCTGACCTACCGCAGGGCATTCGCTCGCCGTGTCTCGTTTTTCGTCTCCGCGTGGTGCTCTACCCTATACATGAGCCTCCCCTTGAGGTGAATACCTCTGCATGTTTAATCTCTTCTGAGTCTCCATACGGAAGGCCTCCCTATGTCTCTGGACTTCTTCCGTCTCCGGCCCCCGTCATTTTCCCTGCGTTGTTCCACTCTTTGCGGTCCCAAGCCCTTCTCTCGTCGTGCAGAGGATTGCTGGTCTCCCAGATACTTCATTCCCCTGGTTTCTGGTTCTAGCACCGATCCTCGGCTTACGGTCACTTCTAATCAAAATCAGAATAGGGGCTCCACAACGCCTACCATCCATCCCTCTTCGCCAACTTTCTTCTCTCCTTCGGTTTTCTATAGGGTCACACTGGTTCCCGTCTATCTTTTCCCTCTCCCCTCTCCTCCTTCCTCTTCGTTTTCGTCTCTCGCGTCTGTAACTGGTTCCTAGTAACTTAACCGGAGCCTCTCTCTTCTCCTCGTCGAACCTGCAGCTTGGAACGGATTCGGGGTTCGAGTATTATTCCCTCCCTGGGTGGTGTGTTTAGTTGTTGTGGGGGGGGTTGGTGTGGGGGGACACACCAATTGGCGCCGGGAGTGTTGATTATCCTACCTTTCCCCGCATCAAGAACCAAACAGTAGGAATCCCAGCGGAAGACCGTGAAAGGGACAAATCGAGAGGAGGGTAAAGCACTATCGAAACAAGCCAAAACTGCTGCCGGAAGACGGAGTAAATGGTCAGCAAGAAGAAGATGATAGAAAAAAAATCTCTAAAGAGTCTGGGGAGATGAATAGCCTTTCCATTGGAGAAGGGCCGGGAAAGAAACCATCGGGGGAAAGAGGTAAAGAATTGATACTATGAGAACTCAAATCGGCGGCTCGACTACGAATTGGGCTCAAAGGAAAAAGGGCGATGGCAATTAAGGGATTAGGCTTTAGGACCTAGCTCACCCAACTCAGCTTCTAGAATTCTGACCGGAAAACGCTAAAAAACAGGCATTGCTGTTCCAAAACTGAAAAAAGAATCGGTCTGATGAGTATGCTTAAAGCAAATCAAATCGTTAGACATTTCTGTTAAATGGAAACAGGAAGTGGTTCAGCACCGATGTGTAAAAAAGGGGGGAAGGGTCGTTTAAGGGTAGGAAAAAGAAGGAGATGAGAAACATTCAATGGCTAATGCGGCGGGGTCAGTTGAACAAAACACGATTCTTGGTGGTTTAAAGAAGCAATACAGCAGGTCTATGGAAATAATTGATTTGGGTTATCTCTTGAATGCCGTGGAAAGGAAAAAATCAAACCACTTTGCTGGGACCTATCACTGTCTTCGCGCCGAGGGAGAGATCAGAAGTGGGCTATGACTCGCGCAACAGAGCACGACAGGGGGGAATCAACAGTGAGGGCAGGAAAAGAAAGGGGGGGGCTAGAGAAGAGGACCTGTGAAATGTCGGCTATGAATCGCAAAAGGACGGTTCGGAAGGGACGAAGAAAGAAAATGGTAGAGGGAAGTGAGAAACAATGATAAAGAGCGGGGGATTACATTCAGCTTAATCCGCAAAGGTCTTTCTGAGGGGGGACGCGGGGGGACGAAACGTGGAGGAGGGTAACCAACAAACTGGGGAAGGGGGATGAATCGAGGGGGAGGGTCGTCAAGAATAGCGCGAAGAAATTGACCAAAATCAACTCTGGAGAGAAAACTGCACTGATTCTCTGAATCACCAACCACTGATAAATAAGAATATAGAAAAGAGGGATAGGACAGAAGACAGTTATGTCCTCCCAGGTGTCAAGCTTTCGCAGAGCTGGGCCGCCCGCCTAAGATGAGCTCACCCAGGACCGCAAATACATACTGCATCGAACCACGATCTACAATAGAAAAGACTGACCTTAAACTCTATGGAAAGTGCATCAAGGAGACCATTTGGGGGAAAATGATGAACATAAATATGAAAGATACTTGGGGGATTACATCCTGGGGAAAAACAATCAGAGGGAAGCGAGAAAATTTTACGGAGGAGGTGTTAAACCGGAGGAGGGGGATCTGCGCTGTAAGCCGGCAGGAAAAGAAACTAGAAGAAAGTCTAAGATACAAACCCAATCTCTAGAAAAGGGGGGAAGACTGAGCAAAAAAGGGAGGGAGGGGTAATATCACTCCGCTTACGATAAACCTCAGACGTAACCAATCTTGATGCCAGGCGGAAACCAAAAAGAGAGGAGTAGGTAAAGCAGCCTTAGTATCAAAAGGTATTTTGGGGGGTAGAAAGAGAGAAATGCTAGTCCCGAACAGTTTAATCACCAAATCAGCGCACACAGGGGGACAGAGGATTTGAAGATGGTAACATCTCTGGAAGGATTGGAAGGGGAAAATTGAGTCAGGACAAGAAGGCCACGAATTGAAGAGATTAAGGGTGGGGTCCAGACAAGGGGTTTCTGGGGCGCCTTCGGAATTCAGAGAGTCATATGCGCGAGGGGGTAAGAATAAGGGGACTAAGAACGAAGGCATAGACCAACCAAACAAAGGGTTAGACTTGCTGTAGAATAGATCATAGGAAAAAGTCCATATCCAGGAGGATATCAGAGAGGGAAACCAGAGGGCGGGAGCCAATCAAGCACCGAAGGATTAATAGAAAAAGAAGCTGGAGAGGGGGTGTTCTATCAGTCTTATAAAGCTTTCCCGGTGGGAATTATGAGGAGAAGGACATCTGATGGGACTGAGCGAATATAATGTGGGTCCATGATCTGAAGAGAAGTAACTATGCCGTATGGGTAATCCTAGGGGTTGGGTAGTCTTTCGGGGCAAATGAAGTCACCAAGAGGAAAGTTCCTTGGGTTCAGGTCAATCGCCAGCAGTCGCGGCTGGAGTCACTTCCTTTATAAGAGGATAGTTTAAGTGGTTAAAAGAAGACGGTAGCAGAGAAGAAGGAGATGAGAAGGTGTACAAAGAGGGGGGAAGAAGCGGCTGGGAATGTCAGAAAAAGGGGGGGGGAGAGGGGGGGATTATTCGAGGGGGGGGCCGATCAATCAGTACGAAAGGTTTGCTGGGATTAAGTGGAGGTCGGAAGGATTGTAACGATACAAGGGGTGGGAGGAATCCCGAGGGGGAAAAAAGGTAGCTTCATCTGCGCTGCGAGGGTGAGCGAGAAATAATCATAGAAACGTGATCAGGTCTGAAATATGGACGAAGAAGTCAAAGAAGAGGGGAAACGTAAGGGTTGGCGAACCCGGTTAAAGCCACGTGAAGAGGTGAAAGTAGGGAATAACTCATTGGCAGTCTCGTTTAGGCCAAGGAGGACGGGCGAGGGTACCGCGCGAAGAAGTAGCCGGAACAAAAAGTATCCCCAAGGATTGATGGGAGGACGAGTCCACGAAGGAGGAGGTTTGGATAAGGTATCGGAGAAAGAAATTCGGGAAGGGCGGCAAACAGGGTCTGCGTGACGATCCCTAGAGGAAATGAAAGAACGAAGGTCGTCAGGCGTCAAATAGAAGTTGTTAAACTAAAAACCGTTTCCTATAGGAAATTTTGAACTTATGTAAGTATGGGAGGAAAAGGAATCAAAGTAGGCCAAGAAAGAAACTTGGGGGGGGCCGGAAATTTGATAGTAGGTCGGGAGAGCAAAAAGAGAGACCGGCTACCAACATTAACCTTCCAGAATGAAGGGGGGGGTCGGGAGTCTGTTTGTCAGGATTGTTCGGAACTAGGGATGGAAGCTTTGAAGAGTTCGAAGCTGACCTCCTCCTGACTCTGCTCCGGTTTGTTTCCTTCCCAAAAATACAATATAAAAATGGCTTGGAAAATGTCATGGTGAGTGAAAGATGCTAGCAAAGGTGATTGCTCGCATATTTGAACCGTGGACATAAAAGCTGCGGGGAATGTCGAATGAACGTCCAATTAAACATATCTATCGGGTGGTATGTATGGAAATGGGAGAGGGTAATCGAAGGCAGGGGGATTACATAAAACACTCGCGCGGGAGAAAAGATCAGGAAGCAGAGAGTCGACTTTAGAGGAGAATTGGGCTGGAAAGGGGCGTACGATAGGGACTGTCAGAAGCCCGGATCTCGCGAATGTATAACAAAAGCCTCCGGAAAAATCACAGAGTAAGAGTATGGAGAAGAAATGACGGCGTTTAGAAGTAGTAAGCTCACATCAATCCAGTAAAGGCTTGAAGGGGGGTTTTTAAAGTTCCCCCTGTTGACTTGAAAGGAAAACACAGGGAAAGAGTGAGGGAAGGAAAACAACAGAAAGGTAAAGGGACAGTAAAAAAGGTCAGCTGCTTGACTACACTGAGATCAGAGAAAGCAACGGGAAAGAGAAGGGACACGGTCATGTTTTGGAGATGGGAGAGGGCTTCAGTGGAAGTGAACAGGCAATGAGATCGCTAAGATAAGTTGATCCAATAAAAGGAGCGTGGTCATTGGCGATCTTTCGACGCTTAAGTTCAGGAGAAGGAGTCCAGATGTGATCAGGGTTGAGGGGGACAAGTCGGTTAAGACGAAGCTGTCCGACAAAACCCGTACTGGGTAGGGGGAACTTGAAGGTTCAAAACTCGCGGAGTAATTTAAGAAAGAAAATGTATCTTCTCATCGCGCGGAAAGACCATTGTCAATGGTTAAGGATCATGAGTCAAAGCGGGGAGACGAAGTGGGGGAAGACTAAAAGCCAGTAAAGAATATGGTCGTCCGCGAGGAAGGCAACTGCGAACAAATCGTGGTTCTGGGGAAGGGGAAAGGGGGTAGAGAAACTTTTATAGAGGGTGATAGCACGAAATAGGCGAGAAGGCACAAGAAGAGGCGAGACCGTACAGAAACTTTCGTACCACAGGGGGGGGAGCTAGAACTCACTCTTATTCATCAGAGGGGAGGGAGGAACCAAGGGAGAAAAAAAGACTGGCTAGTGACATTTAA
>Ga0179593_1423164_pt1 | contig 12071 bp, 15 predicted proteins | sample CZODoug2_1_08_16_FD_185931 | JGI IMG/M metagenome (GOLD analysis project Ga0179593, IMG submission 185931) | Vadose zone soil fungal communities from Angelo Coast Range Reserve, California, USA - CZODoug2_1_08_16fungal (PacBio error correction) | ecosystem: Environmental > Terrestrial > Soil >...
TATGACAGGTAAAGGGGGGGAAGTGGAGTACGAAAGGCCTCTTAATGAAAAGATCCCAAACATAAAAAAAGAGATGAATTGCCTAGTGAACGATCCGCGTGAAAAGGCCGCACCAGACTGCCGAGTCTGAAGTTGAGCAAGGCATAGGAAAAGGAGGGGAAACGATCCCGCGGAGCGGGAGACGACATGGAAGAGGAGCGGGGGGGGAGGCAACATCTCGGGTAGAAGGGAAAATACGTCCAGAAGACCCCCTTTGATAGTGATGTCGGGAGCAGAGAGCATTATTCAGGAAAGGTCGAAAAAGGAAAGGGGCCCCGGGAACAAAGAGGAGGCTCAGTCTCCTAAGGAACATCTCAACGTACGTAACCACCGCCATGGCGACTTACATAGAAGACAGCCCTTACTTGCACTCAAAGAAGCGGGTTCTCTATCCCTATTTCCGAACAAAGGGAAATATTGGGGATGGAGCAAACATCAACTGAAGAATTAAGAATGATTTCCCAATCGACGGGGTTCCTTGCCTGCTGTGGCCGGGGGTATGAGAGGGGGAAAAAAGGGGGCGGGCATAGGAGAACTCTGGATCAGGAGTGGTCAAATTCAACAGGAATCCTTGTTCGGGGGCGGCTTCATCAGGAGCCGAAATCATTCGCACGTGCGCGGACAGGTCTAACATGAAGGGGGCCACAGGAATCGGGGAGGAGGAATGTCGATCAAGAAAGGGCAGCATGGGGCCGCAGGGGGGAATCAAAAGGGAAATTCCAGCACCGTCCGACCAAAGAAGAGTACGAGAGAGAGGACCGGGAGGGGGGGAATAAGGGCACTCTCTATACTTCTATTCAGGAATCACGAAAGCGCGGACTAACTCGCATTGCCAGCCCCTCTGTCAGGAGGAAAGGGGGGGGATGTCAGTAATCTTGAGGGGGGAGGGGGTAACGGTGGTTCACTAGAAAAAACCTAGTTGGCCTGGGGAGGGTCAAAACGCAGCCTCCGGCTTGCGGCGAGGAGGGGGTAGTTTTAGACAGCGAGACAGACAAGGGGGGGTAGTAGACAAGCTAAGCCGGGGGACGCCGGACAGGAGCGCGAACGGCCTCTCTATAATACCTGAAGAGAAGGGCTCCATGGGGTCAGGTTCTCGATCGAGGTGGGCCACTCCCGCCACGAAAGTCCAAAGATGACTACAACAGGAGCGGTGTTTTCTCGCGACAGCTTGCTTGCGGAAGCCAGTCGCCGAAAAAGCGCGTAGCTTTAGCAATTAAAAGTTCTCCTTTCCTCTCGCTTCAGGAAAAAAGAAAGAAAGCTCAAGGACATGTTATAGGCAAAACAACGGGAGAGGAAAAGGGGACGCTCTGAGTTCTGTGGAGGGGGACTGAAAAGAATGGGAAAGGGCTGTCACGTGGGACCACGGCACACAAATAAGGCAGGGGCGAAGGTCAGGAAGCGCTGAGCAACCAGAACCCGGCACGGCCCAAACAACGAGACACTAACATTTCAGAATGGAGGAGGCTATGCGGCGCGGGCATATTAAGTCGAAAAAAGTCGAGGCCACCAGGGGACTAGGGAGGAACTCGAGTCGGTACAGACCGAGGCGCACGAGGACTGGTGACCCTGAACCGCTCACTTTACTCCGCCAAGGGGCGACAAGAGTGGACAATCTATGTGCAGAAATCGAAAAGAACAAAGTATCCGCTTAAATCATCCGGAGCTCAAACAAGACAGGGTGGGGGCGACTAAGGGGGGCTTGCAAACACTTCCCAAGAAAGCGACTTCAGCAGAAAAAAAGGAGTCCGCCAGCGCACTTGCGGCGAAGTCTAAAGATACATCCCTAAGACGTAGAGCTGAACAGCGGGAATCGGTCGAGAGACTGGGTTTTCAAGGGGGGACAAGGGAGCCACTGCAGCTTAACCGATAAACTTGATTCGACAGCGATACGTGGGGAAAAGAACGCGCCGACGCCATTTAAGAGAACGGTGAAAATGGACGGTAGACCGGGGAGACCGCTTACCCTACAAAAAACAAAGGGGGGAAAGAGTGAAGAAGCAAAAAGCGAAAGTCCCGTGACTCCTACGATTCGGAAAAACCCAGCAGATGGAACCCCGCATCGCTGGCCCGGGCCCCTGGCCCTAGAGAATTATCAAAGCTCGGACGGGGGGGGAATCGGAAGAAAATAGGTGAAAGTGGAGATTGTCAGAGGGATGATTCAGTCCGGGCTTCGTGGTAGTAAGTGCTGTAACATATCGGCGGTCACTCGCTTCAAGAAAGGTAACAGGAGGAAGGCAAGAAAGGGTACATGCAGTTTCAAACTCAATACTCTCAGGGGTTACTCAGCATAACCGTAAATCCTCTGCGGTACACCGGCAGGTGGTCTGTTTCCGTTGTAGCAGGGACCTCTGGCAGGGGGGGACAGGGCGGGAAAAGAAGGACTAGAAAACGGATTTATCACTCAGCTGGGACAGCGTGGATCCAGAATACCGCACCAAACATAGGCGATATGTGGAGATAGAGGGATCGGAGGGATCAGAATTTCCTCCGGCAGGCGACTACAAGAAGTGTCACCTTCGGAGGACGGGAGGAAGAACATACAAACATCGGCAGTAGTCAAAAGCAGGAACCACTCTCGCGAGGGATGGGTTGCGCGAAAAACACCGGAATCGAAAGACGTATACACCGGAGAGGTACATTATACAGAGACGACGGACAAGGAAGGGAGGTCGGGCAAGGCAATGTTTCAGGCCACCCGGAAACCCCACCCACACTTGCAGTCTAACTAGAGCTCTCATCGTTCGGAGGAGCACTGTCATCTCCCAGAAAAGACGGAAGTTGCTTCCGACGATAATAACAGCAGTCTCAGGGTGAATCTTCGCCAACGCACCTATCCACGTCTGAAGGAGGAGGCGGTAAGGTCATGGCGCGGGTTGTCACCTGTGCAAGCCGTGGATGAATGAGACGAAAAGAAGGGGTCTGAAATACTCACCAGGAGAAGGGACTGCAGAAGTACTGGAGGGGGGGGTTGGGCATGGCGTCGTAGTGGGCCCCAGCCGTGGAAGGAGGAAGCAAAAGCGTCGGGGAGATGGGGACGGGGGAGGGGGGATATGGCCGGCGTCGGCATCTGAAAACTGACCAGCCACATCCCCTAGCATCGCTGCTGACATGGGGGACTCGTGCTCGGTGTTTTCGCGGGCCGAACACCAGGCCGGCGATGAACCTCAAAAATGGAAAAAAAGAAAGGGAAAGGAAGCACGGGAAGTAGAACAAGGGGCTCACTATCAAAGTGCCAACCACGTGATGGCTCGGCAGCGAGATCGGTTCACCACCCATCTTCGAGACAGCTCCATCGACGGACAAAGCCAAACAAAGAAAAGAGAAAAAGCAAAAAACCCAACAGGGGAAGGATAAAGGATGTGCCGTGGTTTGAAGGGTCTCTGCAAGGAGAATGGAAATGGGCAGTACGACCGAGCGACCGCCTTATCCGTGATGAAAAAAAGAACTTGATCTACTGGAAGGTTAACGTTAATGCCACAGTGCGTCTGGTGGGCAACGCCTCAGTTTTAGAGGGACGAAGGAGAAAAAGCAGAAATAGCATTCCCAGAAGAATTTACAAGTCTGGCGTGGATCCGTGAAGTCAGGATCCGGACATGAACAAAGCTCCGAAGTTCGAACCTGGACCGCCTAGAAAGAGGGAGCAGAGGTTGACCCTTCCCTAATTACTTGACAGGCCGAGCATCAGCCCACTGAGGTAGTTGCCCGTGCGGGGGCTGGTGTCTAAAACACTGCTGCTAACAGGGCGTTGCGAAGGAATGGGAACTGAACGCCGAAAGAACCACCCACGGCTAAAAGACGGTTGGTCAAGGGGACGGGCGGTTCTCTGTCGGAACTGCGTGAGGACGAGGCGTAACGTATTGAAGGAAGGAGGCGCGCAGCATTAGATCGAGTAAAAGACGGGCTTTCAGGAACTGTCGAACACTAAAAAGGGATGTGCGTGGAGGTCCCTTAAACCCCGTGAAGCGAACTATCAGGAACGCAGGGCGCGGATGCTACGGTACAGAATTAAAAATCCTGGGGGAAGGGGATCGTCAAGAGCAGGGATATAGCATAGGAATACGTGCTATCAAATGCGACTCTGTCTTGGGAGGGATTAGGAGGTACAATATGCCATTACCGCATAAAGGGTCGTCAGCATGTAGGTAAGGGGGGAGGGGTGCACATACGCCTAGCCCGGGAAAAACGAAAACCAATGCTAAAAGGGCCGAGGGGGGGCCTTGGTGCAGAAAAGGCAAGGGATTGCATACATCAGAGCAGGGGAGAAGGGAACTCGGCGGAACAGGGTGCGGCAAGCAGCGCACGATACAATGCATCAGAGAGCACCACTGCAGGTAAGGGCAGAGAGCGGAGGCAGTCAGGAAAAAAGATACTAATCAAGCTTGAAAATTGTCGAGGAGCGGGGAAGGGGACAGCGCAGAAGGAAAGAAACCCCAACTCAGAACGTATTGCCAAGAACACGACATAACCGGACTGCGAGCACTGTTTCTCTTCCGCGTTCCAACAAAAGTGGGGGAAAAAGAGGTTTATGGGTGAGAGCAGACCAAAGAAATGAAGGAAGCATTCCAGAAGGAAGCCAGGGCCGCAAGGGGTAGGGTCCAGCACGGGAGGGGGAAGGGATTACTTCCGCGCACTTCGGTGGGGGTCGCTCCCGTTCCATCTTTCCAGGGGGCTAGGGGGGGTTCAATCTGAGGCCACTAAGCTGTCGTGAAAGGTCAGCGCAGCGAAGTGACAAGCGGGGATACCCACGTTCTACATGGGGAAGGGGAGCGGAGTTGGGGCAAAAGATAACCACGTGAAGGTAGATAATGACGCGAAGTCCAACCACGCAAAAGGGACGGCACAACCCAGAGTCCACGACGAAGTCACAGAGAAGATTAAATCTCTACCATCGGAGGATCCCAAAGTGGTCCAGAAGGCACCCTCTCGCTCACGGAACTTCGATTACCTCTTCCCTGCAGCGAGGGCGGACTGGGTCTGGGAGGTACGATCGAGAACGTCTGAGAAAAAAAAAAATTTAAACAGTAGCAATGTCCGTGGAGGGGGGGAATACTCTGGTCGGACAAGCGAAAAAAATGGGTCGCGGCTATTGACACATCAACACTTTTGTATTCACGCGGCAAAACTAACGGTAAAAGAAGACAGCAGAGGAAACTCCATAGCCTAGATCCGGTACGATTCCGCGCGTATGGGGGTCTCTCAAGGAACTGTTTTGCCGTGAGAGTGTCAACGGAACTCCCGTGCAAACTTCCAGTACCGATGAGGGGTGAGGGTTCTCCCCAATTTGCGAGGTGCTGAAAGGAACAAACAGATTCAAGAGGACGGGGGACCGCGCGGCTGGGCTCGCCCTTCCGAACACACCCGCTGAAACCGGGCCGCAGTCAGACAAAAGGACAGGAAGAAAAGAACACATCTACTCTGGGGAAGGGAGGTCGACTCTAAGAAAACGGAAGGAGAGACAAGATCACCGGCAGACTTCGTGATTGTTCCTCGGAGAGGAAAAAGCACGGGAAAGGGACGATACAAGCACCAGAACCAGCGGAACGCGAACTCTGGGCAGCGAGACGCGCACCCTGATAACACATGCAGGACGTCACACCATTCAACCACGGGGGGGGGCCCCGAAGAATACGGGGGGGAAGGTACGGCGGCTTCACCAAGAGCGAAAAGTCGGCGAGGAAATAGGAGGGGCAACACTTGCTCGAGGCCACAAATCGACGAGAAGAGGAATGACTGGGAAAGGAAGGAAGAGGATCGGCATCTTGGAAGAAGAGTACCGGCAAGCGAAAACGTCAAGCGGTCCGTTCACTGGGGGCGGGAAAGAAACAAGTCTAATCAAAAAACCAGCACCCCGAGGAGGAGCTATGCCTATGATCTCACCCCGGAAAAGGGAAAAACGAACGGGGGGGGGGAGTCAAGCCAAGACGATGAGGAACATGATACAACAATCTACAGGCAGCACCATCTTCTGCCGGAAGGGTGACTGTAAGCTGGGGGGTCACATAGAAGATCAGTGGCTCACTAAAAAGGTTACTTAGGATAGCTGACAGAGATTCAATCCATGGACAGCTATACGGGTAAGGGAAGAAGTGTACTAATAGCGGATCGGAATAGGGTTGATGATACATGTAAAACTGCGCTTCCGGGACACGCCGCCTCTAACGTCATCGAAATGACCAGCGGAACTCTGTGGGAGCAAGTAATTTCTAGCTCCGACCGCTCATATACGTGTGCCAAAGGGGGTTCCGATCTTCAATCGAATGAATCACACTGTAAAAAACATAGACGTGAAAAAAAAAACGAGCAATGCCAAGGCCGCTCGACTCAAACCCCTCACAGCAGGATTCATCCCCCAGCTAGGGAGGGACGTTAAAGAAAGGTCACTGAGGAGGGCTGGACAAGGAAGGATGCTTTCAGAAACGTCACCAAGCGGTTGACGTGGCCCGCCGATGAACTGTAATTCGCGCAAGGCAGCGGTCGTTGGGTCGTCATAATGCAGAGAGGAAGGGGAGCTTTTCGGCGTTTCAAAGGAGGATCACAAGGCTGGGAATAGAGATTCAATCCGCCTGTTGGGACTCACCTCCTGACATCATCGGTGAAAGAACAGAACACTGACTCTCCCTCCAACGGTAAGGAAAGAGCAAGCACCCGGAAAATGATACAATCGGTCGTGCTTAAAAAGACCGGAGGGGACCGCACCCGCGACCTAAGGACCGAGAGGAGGGGGAACCTAGAAGAGGCGAACAAAAAGGAACGACAGTTCATCGGGACTCTCTTTACGAGGACCCTCTGTAATCCTCGGCTAATATCCGGACTGCTGACTACATATCCTATGACTGTCCCGGATCCTTCTAGCAAACGACAGAAAGAGAAGTAGGAAAGGGGGCTTCTCGAAATCCCCGTGGTGGGTTCCTGCATCACAGAAGGGAGAACTGAGTGTGGATCAAAAACAAAATCGCTTCACGCGCGCAACACCCAACCGCGGGCAAGCGTCCTACGGCGGTGCATGCCGCCAACACACAAACCGCAATGGTTTCTCACATTCGAAGTAAGGAGAGCCGCTTCAAGGGAGCACTGCAGGCTCACGCCGCGTGCAGACGCGGCTCCTAATAACAGGTGGTCCTTCTTACTAAAAAGCACCAGTAAAAAGGGTTCAAGAAAAAAGGAGGGGAGGCGGGACGGGAAGGCGGGTGGATCCATTCACTCACCTAACGGCGAGAAGGGCAACAATTCCTCGCAGCTAAAGCCACACGCGGACCTCGATAAAATTCCAGGAAGCTGTCGGATGGGAAAAATAGTCAGAACATGGGCACGAATTATGACGCGTCGGACCTCGAAGAAGCGGCACCAGGTCACACGGCGAGGCAAGGCAGTCGCATCTACTTAAAGAAAAGGGAAAAGAAAACCCTAGAGAAACTTACGGCCTCAATCAGTCGATGGTAGGTGGGGTGACAAGGCAGAGGGGACACCTTAGGGGGCGTGGAAAAATGCCGGCGATGACCAAAGCAAGCTTGCACAAAGACTTCCACCCAAGGCAAGAAAAGAAAGAAGTCAGCGAAGGAACGTTATAAAAAACTGAGAAGAAGGGAGTGCCTCAGCCGCCCTGGTGACCTTAGGGGGAAAGGAGCGGCCACATCCCCAAACTGACCAACTAATAACGGTGGGAATGGGAACCTAGAATATTGGGAAAGTGTTTAGGGGGGAAATTCCGGCTTATGGCCAGGGAAAGGTCACAACAGGTGGCAGCTGGGCTCCATGCACGTGTGCGTGGAAAACGGAGGCGAGGCCGGAGTGGGGAGAACGTGTTGTCTCTGCTAGGGGGAAGCGGGAGGAATGGAGGAAAAGAGCAAGACCTAACAACACGCACAACCTGCGAAAACCATAAGGTTATCGAGTCATAGTCGGGGTTTCAGTCATGGTGAATACGGCATGATCTCAACCGACACCTCCGAAGCCCTCTAGAGGGCAGGCTTCTAGGGGACACCAGCCCAGGCCGGAAGTCGATTACCACAAAAGCAAACGTAGCCAAGGTCTGGAGTAGCTTGCAACCTGAGACGAACGGTTCTGGGGGGATGGGGGGTTTTTCTGATGGACTTAGGGGGGGATGACACGGCCGACCTGGAAAAAAGAAGAAGACGTTGAGAAGAACCGGGTGGTTGGAAGAAGGACTGGGACTAGAGGAAAACGCAAGTTCGGCGGAAAGGGAAGGCGCGGTTTCAGAGCAGTGAGATGTAAGATTGAGAACTGCAGGAGGGGAAGCTCAGAAACAGGGCGGTTTTGCAGCAAGGAAACAGTCGAAAATCTCTGCGCTGAGCGGTGAAGTTAGCCCGTGTTACTTGGCGGCGCACCAGAGAAATAAAAACCGGGGGATGGCGAGCAGAGGATGGAGGGGGGGGGTTGTGCGAAAAGCCGCCGATTAGAACAAATGGAGGAAGCATGCACTGGATGATTGTAAAGGCCGCCGAGGTCCAAGGAAAAATTCTTTTCCGAGCCGGAGGTGGTGGGGGGGGGAAAGAAAGACGTGAGGGGGTGACTCAAAGACGGAACTGTAAAAAGGTCAATCTGAAAAAAAGCGTGTCTGATGCCGGGAAGGTCATCGCCGACGTCACCGTGACCAAGGCACTGAGGCGGAGAAGAAATTCACTGGGAGGGATGAGGGAAAAGCCAGATCGGAGGAAGTGCGAAAGCCTACACTAGTCACCGGACAACGGCGTGGTACGTCCCGAGCCGTAAAGGTGACACAGGAACCCACCCGCCAAAGCACGTAGACCTTTGGAGAAATAAGAAATTACTTCGTGAAACACACAGCAAAAAAAACTGAGGGGACTCGCCGAGGCAGCAACGTCACTACACTTATTAGAGAATATGAACTGCCAGCATTCTTAGATTTCCATGACAGACTCAGAGTGGGGCCGTTACACGACGGGATGTGCCGGGACTCGTACTAGGCACGTTCAGACTGGGTGACTACAATTACGTGAGCTGTGTCACGTCCTGCTCATTGTTCGACAGGGGGACAGCGTACTCACGAAAACGACAAGTGCTCAAAGGGCGCGCGGGAAGGGGACCTACAGGTCAGAGTCACGCGGCAGAGGGAGTACGGCGCCATCCGGACGCGCAGTTCGCGACTGGGTCAAAGAAACTGAAAATTACCCTCAAGGTAGAACTCCTGACAGAAAAAAAAGACATTGAAGAGCTCGCGTCGAACGGGAACCGCTTCAGCTCGACTAATACACCCAATTCTCTGGGGGCCACAACGGGAGGGTCTTCGACGAGGCACCAAAGGACCATCCCTTCTCGTAGGAGTATTAGGACTAAAAAAAAATCGGGCAATGGGGGACACGTGGGCAGCAGGAGACGAAAGTTCTGGCTGGTAGCTAGTATCGGAACCCTCAGAATAAAAAGAGGGGAGGGATGGAGGAGGGGGATTCATAAAACAAGTCACTCGGGGGTAAGGGGAACAGTCTGCGGGGCAAGAAACCAAGTGCATCGTGAAATCGGGACCCTAGACACCCGAAAGAGTCAGGGCGTTGGTAGAATGATGTTTCGAAAAAAACGAGTTAGCACGGCAATATTCCTCGAATTGAAAATTTAGCAAGCCGCCAGCATATCCAGGCGTGGACTGGGCTTCTTTGCCTAGCAGTACAAGACACGACACACGTGGACGCTTAATATCCACAATGCAGACACAATAACTAGGGACCGCCGGTCCATGGCGGGGATGAACCGGAAAGAAGGGATGAAAAGAACACGATAATACCAGCTCAGGGGGATTTTCTCTCACACAACAAAAACAGGATATATGATCCGGCAGAAATGTCATGGAGTAGGAGGACTTGGATCTGAAGGCGAGGGGGAAAAACGGGGGGGGGGGGGGTCGGTGCGGGGGCGGAGGGGGACTTCCCCTTTAATGAAGACCATCCCTACTATCTTCAAGCTTTAATTCATCGTACTCATCGTCAACTGAAAACTGTCGTGAAAAAACCAGCAACTATTCATTGTCTATGCCTCTTGTAACTTCTGATCGGGACTGGTATCTTTCATGTAGGGAGAAACACTCTCGAGACCGCCTCTCTCACCTAGTGGCAACGAAACAGTTCCACTACAGTTGTCTCGAGATGCTGATTCGATCCACATGGTCACGGGTAGTCTACACAAGTGTTTAGGGAACAGTGGACTCACCTAGTTACTTCTCGCACAGGAGACATCTCATCGCACGCAAAAAAAACTGCACTCGGTCCTATTTTCGCGAAAAGCACATGCTCGGATCAAAAGGCTTGGCGACACACCCGCTGGCCACGTTCACATTGAGTCAGACCCTCTGCGCCTTAGGGATCTGCAAGGAGGTGCATATCAGGGATCTGTAGAAGCGCGCAGAAGCGTCGCCAGAGCCAAAAATCCCGAAAGTCGAGCTGAAGCCGGCCTACAGGGTGGACATCGGGGTTCCTGCGCTTCGAGTCCGGCTCCCACGGCGAATGAGAAAAGGGAAAGGACAGGAAGGAACTTACGGAAGTTGGGGGAAAGAAGAATTTCAGACCCCAGGTCACAGCTCTGAATAAAGGGAAAGGGAAAAAAAAGAAAAAAAAAAGAAGTAAAATAGAAGGGAACCAAAGCAACTTGGGGGGGGACCCGAGTGGTCTTGCGAACGACCGCAGTCTCCCCCAAGGAATAGCAAAACGAGCACAGAAGGAAAAAACCAGTGCGCGAACGAAAATCCCCCTGCCAACATCAGGGGAAGGAAACCCCCCGGACTGGTGAAAAAAAGGGGAAAGGAGACTACCGTCTTCATGTCAGAGGGTGATCACCTAAAAAAACGTGAAACCTTTCGAGCCTGCCGAGGATGCTGATAACGCAAGCCGCTCTAATACGGCTTTCTTGGGTGCTTAGATCTAGGGGGAAGGGGGGGGTTGGGGGGGGGAGGGGGTTGGGTTTAATGGAGGCCGAGGACTTACCGGTAGCCATGACCTGGGTCAGGAAAACACGAAAGGGTGACCCCTAAAGGGCGAGCGAGGGGTCCACTAAAAGAAAGAAACAAATGATGAGTTACGCAGACTCAAACTGGGCTCGAAATAAAAGGGAGGTTGTGCGGAAGGTGTGAAGGTAATTACGGACAACACCGAGCTACGGGATGGGAATGTCAACCAGATCCTAAGACTCACACCAAGGCAGAGGGGCTTGTGGAGGAGGAATGTGTAACTACGGCGAAAGAATCTCCTACTGAGGACTGTCACTGGCGACATCTTCACATCAAACGAGCATCTCAGTCACGGCTCCTCGCCACCACGGTTGGGTCTAACGGCTAGCCGGGGAAAAGGTAAAAAGGAAATGTCGTTCCTGATTGAAAACAGCGCGCCTCAGCCAACCGTCTGCAATAGGTGCGCGTCCAGGGCTGTGGAAAACCGCCAACGCAAGGCTTTCGCGCAGGTCCTGCGGCGCTGAGAGAGGGAGAGGGAAAAGGTTTTTTTGGGGGGGGGGGTGGGGGTTGTGGGTCGTGTTTGTTCTGTTTTTTTTTCTATCGGGAAACAAGGACGCCAGGGAAAGGAGGTAAGAGAAACTCACTCCCTTGCAGATCGGAAAACAAAGGATCCACGTCGTCCACTAGAATCTGGTAGGCGTTCAAGCCAGGCCCTTCACTCTTCTGACAATGTTTCTTCAGAAAAGGGTCGGCCTGCACTAAAAAAGAGACTCGGCGAACGTGACAGCGCTAACTGCCTCTGTAAGGGAAAAAGAGCGTCAATCTATTGGTCCCCGCTAGACCGCAGTGAAGTGTACAGGTTATCTGGCGAGGTAACGAATGATCTTTGAAAGGGAGTGAATGCTTCCACTGAAAACAGATAAAAAAGAAAGAGGAGGGGAACTGACGGGATCAATCTTAGAAGGGTGGTGAGCGGGAAGGACTGACCAAGAACACTGCAACCCGGCAAGGACTCAGTTCCTTCGCACTCAGCGGAAGAAAGGAATCAAGGCTTCCGCAGCGAGCTCGCATTTCCCCCAGTGAAAGTAGACGACCGACTATCTAAATGGGGACGACCAGA